>Ga0209919_1000705_pt1 | contig 16485 bp, 25 predicted proteins | sample SalPon2A_C_D2_MG_FD_185721 | JGI IMG/M metagenome (GOLD analysis project Ga0209919, IMG submission 185721) | Soil microbial communities from South San Francisco under conditions of wetland restoration - Salt Pond MetaG R2A_C_D2_MG (SPAdes)... | ecosystem: Environmental > Terrestrial > Soil >... | reverse complement strand
GCTGGGATTCGGGCTTTTGTTAGCCGCGTTCCTGATCCAGCTGGTTATCAGGGGCCGGCGGCCGAAAAGCTATGCCGACGGTCAATCTCCCGCCGGGTGAGGCAGCGGCGCAAGCGGACCGGCAACGGATAAGACGAAAGCCGCCGCGCCGGGATCAGTCGAAAAAGCCGGCCAGATCCTCGGACTGCACCACGTGGCAATAGATCATATTGATCGATTCGAGTTCGTTCAGGTGCAACTCCTCGGTGGCGGCGGCGCAGCAATCCTCGACCACGACCACGCCGAAGCTTTCGTCGGCGAGGCTGCGCACGCTGGAACTGACGCACTGGTCGGTGAAGATACCGGCGACGACGACGTCGCTGATCTCCATGTTGCGTAGCACGAGGCGCAGATTGGTTCCGGTCAACGCACTGTCGGTGGTCTTGATGACGACGATGTCGTCCGCCTCGGGAGTCAACTCGGGGACGATCTGGCTGTCCTCGCGGCCCTTCGGCAGCAGCAGGTAATTGAAACCGGGCTTTTTCTGGCTCAACGAGCGGTCGCGGCCGTCGAGCTTCAGACAGGCGATGCGCGCGAAGATCACCTCGACGCCGCGCGCGCGGCAATCGGCAATCAGCCGCGCCGTGTTCGGGATGACGATTTCGTTCATGCGTTCTCGAAACGGCGCCCAGCGCCCGGCCTCGACGGGATCGTCGTCGACTTCCATGTAAGTGTTCTGAATGTCGATCACCAGCAGCGCGGTGCGCTCCGGCGACAGCCGGATGTCTTCCGGAGGATCGGCATTCCGGTAGTAAAACGACCGGTAGGCGTGTTTCCAGTCACTCATCTGGTTTATGTTCTCCGTCTCGCACCCAGGCGCACGCCGCCAAGCTTACCAGATCCGAACTGCCGGTCGACCGCGGCGTAGAAATCGTCCAGCGCGTCGACCACGGCGGTACCGTGCACGCGCAGGTGGCGTTCGCGCTCGGCGCGGAAAGCCGCCAGGCGCGCGCGCGTAAACGCGGCCCAGTCGGCGCTCATGTCGTCGCAGATCAGGATATCGAAGCCGGCGCGCTGCAGGTCGCGGCGGTAAGTCGCGATATCGGGCAGCGTGATCGCGAACAGGTCGCGCTCGAGTTCTGCCCGCTGCGCGGCATCGATCTCCCCGATGGCGCACAGGTCTTCGGTGTAGAAGTAGCCGCCCGGGGGCAGCAGGGCATGGCATTTCTTCAGCAGGCGCTGCCGGTCCGGGATGTGGTAGAGCGCGAGCCAGCTGACGATCGCGTCGAACTTGCGCGCGCCCCACTCGGCGGTCAGGAAATCCCCGCCAAGGTGCTCGACCCGGGTATCGAGGCCGCAGCGCGCGGTCAGGCGCGTAGCCAGTTCGTGCTGGTCGGGTTGCAGCTCGAGCGCGGTGACCCGGACGCCACCGCGCGCGGCGAGATAGCGGGCAGGGCCGCCGAGGCCCGAACCGATCTCCAGCCAGTCGCCGCCCTCCCCTTCGCTTTGACCGGCGTCGAGAGCTTGCAGCGCGAAGTCGAGCGCCTCGGTGCCGTGATAATGCAGCTGATCGAGACTGCAAAGCTCGTCGACGCTCAACGGGTCGTCGCCGGATTTGCCCAGCGCCGCGAGTTCGTTGTAAATCCTCTCGACGTGGGCATACAGCTTCATCGATTTGATATCGGTCATCGTTCCTCCATCGGCAGTCGGTGACGACTCAGCCGCGGCCGGGATGGCCGGCGATGTAACTGGCATCGATGTCGTCGATGTCGGGACAGCCGAGCTGCGCGAGACCGATATCGATCTGGCTGCGCAACAGTTCGATCATTTGCTGCAGGCCCGCGTAGCCGCCCGCGCCCATCGCGTAGAGCAGAGGACGGCCGACGAACACGAAATCCGCGCCCAGCGCCAGCGCCTTGATGATCGCCTCGCCGTTGCGCACCCCGCTGTCGAACAGCAGCGGGTAATCCGGGCCGACAGCGGCGCGAATACGCGGCAGTATGTCGATCGCCGCCGGCGCGCTGTCGAGCTGGCGCCCGCCGTGATTGGAGACATAGACCGCGTCGACGCCGGCATCGCGGATGCGCAGCGCATCCTCTTCGCCGAGCACGCCCTTGACGATCAGCTCGCCGGGCCAGCGCTCGCGCAGGCGCTCGAGAAACGCCCAGTCGACCTTGCCGCGGGCCTCGTTGCGCTTGAACTCCTTGCCGCCGGCGATGTTGACGTTGGCGAGTGTCGGTACGCCGTTCATCAGCGTGGTCAGCGACCACCGGGGGTGAAAGGCGAAGTCGAAGAACTGTTTCGGGCCGATGCGCAGCGGCGACTTGAAACCGTTGCGATGCTCGCGCGGCCGGTAACCGATTTCGGGTACATCGACGGTCAGCACCAGGCGGGTGTAACCGACGGTCTCGGCGCGCTCGACGAGGTGATAGGCGACCTCTTCGGACTGGCCGACATAAAGCTGGAACCAGGCGTGCTCGCCGGCGCGCTCGGCGGTGATCTCGATACTGCTCGAGGCCATGGTCGACAATACCAGCGGAATGCCGTACTGCTTCGCGGCGCGCGCCAGCATCGCATCGGCGCCCGGCCAGGTCAGATTGCACATGCCCATCGGCGCGATGCCGAACGGCATGTCCCAGGTATTGTCGAAAACGGTTTTCTTCTGGCTGCGATGTTCGACGTTGACCAGCACCCGCGGCATCAGCCGCAACGCGTCGATGCGCTCGACGTTTTGCGCGCAGGCGTGCTCGTCGCCGGCGCTGCCGTCGATGTAATCGAAAGTCATGCGCGGCATGCGGCGCCGCGCGTACTTGCGCGCGTCCGCGAAGCTGAAAATCTTTCTCGCCATGGAGAGGGGTTCGCCGAATCGAAAAATGCCACTTGTACCAACGACCCGCGCGAATAGCAATGGTTTTTGAGCCCTCGGGCACAGGACTTCGACTCGGCTTGTCCTGGCCCCAATGTTGTATGGGCGGAACCGTTCCGCATCGAAATGTTCGTAGCACCGGATTTTGTATATCTCGATCGCCCGTCATCGCTGAAGTCGATCCAGGGGACTTTTGACGGCATTTCCACCTTTGTTGATTACGTGGGTATAGATCATTGTGGTTTTTACATCGCTGTGCCCTGGCAACTCCTGAACCGTCCTGATATCCGCTCCCGACTCGAGTAAATGTGTGGCAAAGGAGTGGCGTAATGTATGGCTTGTGACCCGCTTCCGAATACCTGCATCTCGAGCAGCTTTACTGATACTCTTTTGTAATACACTCTGGTGGAGATGATGACGTCGGATGATACCGGTGCGTGGATCCTGGCCCGGACGACTTGCAGGAAAAAGAAACTGCCAGCGCAGCTCAAATTCGGCATTCGGGTATTTGCGAGCCAACGCGGTGGGCATAAATACAGCCCCGTAATCTGCCAGACAATCTCTTTACATGCATTACCTGGACCCTTTCGATTTGTTGCTGTAATGCGGTGACTATCGATCCTGGCATCGGTACATGAATCGCCCCGGGAATTCCGGAGACTCTTTTGTGTGAGTCATGCTGCTCTGGATGACTCCTCCAGTTGCTGATAATACATCAGCTCGTACTCGGCCGGCGGAATGTTTCCGATCGGCTCCAGTATTCTGCGATGGTTAAACCAGTCGACCCATTCCAGCGTCGCGTACTCAACTTCGTCGATCGTCTTCCAGGGGCCGCGCTTACGGATGACTTCAGTTTTGAATAATCCATTGATCGTTTCGGCCAGCGCATTGTCGTAAGAATCGCCAACACTGCCGACAGAGGATTCAATACCAACCTCGGCGAGCCTCTCGGTGTAGTGAATCGATAGGTACTGGCAGCCGCGGTCACTGTGGTGAATCAGTTCGTCCATTGGTGAGCACGACCAAAGAGCCTGCTCTAGCGCGTCCAGAACCAGATCCGTCTTTAGTGAGCGGCTGACACGCCAACCGACGATCATTCGGGCAAAGACATCGATGACGAAAGCGACGTGGACAAAGCCGCTCCAGGTGGCCACGAAGGTAATATCAGCCACCCAGAGTTGATTGGGTCGGGACGCGTTGAACTCTCGATTGACCAGGTCGGCCGGGCGAGCCTGAGCATCATCAGTCTCTCGTCGTCCAGTATTTCTTCGGGCCTCGCGTGACGCCTTCCAGACCCAGCCGTTTCATCAGCCGCCCAACCGTGCAGCGTGCGACGCCAAAGCCTTCTCGATTCATCTGGCGCCAGACCTTCTTGACGCCGTAGACCTCGAAATTCTCCTTCCAGACGCGTTCAATTTCCGGCTCGAGCTGTTCATCCCGCTTCGCTCTATCAGAACGCCGCTCGGGGTTATATTCCAGATCCTTGTGCTCGTAATAAGTAGCTGGGGCAATCGGCAATACCTTGAAGATCGGCTCGACCCCGAATCGCTCTCGATGGTTATCGATATAGCTGATCATCGCTTCAGTTTGCGCAGCGACGGCTGCCGGTCGGGCTCCGCCTGGGCGAAAAAAGCTGACGCCGTTCGAAGAATTTCATTCGCCCGCTTGAGCTCTCGATTCTCCCGTTCCAGTTCCTTGAGTCGGTCCCGATCGCTCGTCGAAACACCACCTCGCTTGCCCTGATCAATCTCTGATTGTCTCACCCAGCGACGGAGAGTCTCGGCGGTGCAGCCTATCTTCGATGATATGGATTGAATTGTGGCCCACTGGGACTCGTACTCATGCTGATGCTCGAATACCAGGCGGACTGCCCGTTCCCGGACTTCCGGGGAATATCGTTTGCTTGTCTTCATTGCCAAATCCTCTCAAAGAATTTAGCCTCCGACAAACCCGGGGCGATTCAGTAGCAGGGAAACCTTCATCTGACGTGCCAAAAGGGACTCTTAATGCCATACTTAAACAATCTGGACTTAAGGATTAAACCCTCACCATGAAATACGCAGTCATCATTGAGAAAGGAGAAGATGGTTACGGCGCGTATGTGCCTGATTTACCTGGATGTATAGCGGCCGGAGAAACCAAGGAAGAAGTTAAAAAGCTTATCCAGGAAGCCATCGAATTCCATATCGAGGGATTAAAGGAAGATGGGCAACCTGTGCCAACACCCGCCTCAAGTATCGAGTTCATCGAAGTCGCAGCTTAACAACACGCTGCAGTGGGACCTCGCACTGCTCGCTTCGCGAGCTGCGCTCGGCCGCTGAGCGCAGCGTTATGAGTCGGAGAAATGAAACATGAATATTGAAAATATTTTAGGGTATGGGTTTATAGGCTTTGCGTTTCTACTTGCCTATCTTGCATTCATTCTTCTTAAAAAGGAACAGGCGGTAGATGCCCCAAGATCATCCATATTAATTTCTATATTTACATTTATGGCTTTCTCTTTAGTGCTTTCTGGGGGTGGTTTGTACTTACAACTCGAAGAAAATAATTACAAATCACAACTACAGGAATTATCAAGAGTACTCGATCAGAAAATAAAGCATGAAGCAAGTACTTCAGTATCCCCAGCAATGAAATCACTTGTAGAGCAATTAGATGTATTACTCAAAAAGGCGCGAAAAGATGGATTGATCGATGATGACTCATAACAAACGCATACAGTCGGATTGCCAAAAGTCTACGCCTTTTGACGGCCGCTGAGCGCAGCGTTATGGTGTGCCAAATTTTTCCTGACAACTGACGAAAAAATTTACGAGGATCCAGGATGATGAATGTTGGCCACTTTCAAAAGTTGCTAAAACCGGTGACCGATTATGTATCGAGTCAGACAGTGGACCATAAGCTCGCCGAGAAGCTTAATCATCGGTTTCCACATGATGGCAAGGCATTTAAAGATATTGAAGCAGCCTGTCACAAGGCGATCTCCGAGGGCTGGATGTGTGTACAGGGCAAAGAAGGGCGGCGCTTTGGCCGCGTCATTGAATCGAGTGAAGAGACTGGGAGATTAAGTGTCGATGTGGTTGATTTAGAAAATATTGCTGGCCCACATCACCGTCATCCAACGGGCGAGATATGTATGGTTATGCCCATTACCAGGGGTGCTAGATTTGACGGTACAGCGCGGGGTTGGTGTGTATATGAACCGGGATCCGATCATCGACCGACGGTTACAGACGGGAAAGCGCTCGTACTGTACATGCTACCAGAGGGTAAGATCGAATTTACCGAACAGTAGTTGTGGAGAATTAGCCCGATACATAGAGAGCTACAATAGTGATACCAATTGAAACGATAGTGATTTTTTTCGCCGCCTCGGTGGCATTGGCAATTGCACCAGGACCGGACAATATTTTCGTTCTGACCCAATCTGCATTGTACGGCCGAAAGGCAGGCATGTTAGTTACCCTTGGCCTGTGTACGGGTTTGCTGGTACACACAACAGCGGTCTCTCTGGGAGTCGCCGCTATCTTTCAAACATCGATTCTAGCTTTCAACATTCTGAAAATTGTGGGTGCCTTGTACTTGCTTTACCTGGCTTATCAGGCTTTCAGGGCTAACCCGACCAAGTTAAGCGGAGGCGGGAAACAAAAACTGAGCTGGCGAAAACTTTACGCGCGCGGGATTATCATGAACATAACCAACCCAAAAGTGGCGGTATTTTTCCTGGCCTTCCTGCCCCAGTTTGCGAATCCTTCCCTGGGATCGATAACAATTCAGATAATAATATTCGGGGCCCTGTTCATAGTCGCGACTTTGCTAGTTTTTGGCGCCGTAGCATGGTTCGCGGGTTTTCTCGGTGAGTGGTTAAAGGGATCCGAAAAAGCGCAAATTATTTTGAATCGTGTCGCCGGAACTGTATTTGCCGGTTTGGCACTTCGGCTCGCGATAAGTGAGCGTTAGGTGTTGTCGGGTGTGCCGCCTGACAAGCGCATGCAGACGGACGCGGCAAAACCGCGCCGCTGTTGCGAGGCGTTACGGGTAATCGCATGTCTGAACGGGAATCCCTGGCGGAAAAAATACTTATCTATTCAATGGGAGTTTTAGTAGTCGGGATACTGATGGGTGGAGTTTACTCCCTGCCTGCGATGAGGGTTACCGGCAGTAACGAACCCTGGTATACCTTACTTCTCGCCTTCGGATTAACCACCACGGTCACGGTTTTTGGGCTCATCTTTTTCATTTCAAATGCGCATATTATTTATGCCATTCTAGCCGCAAATTTTCTATTGATCGTTCGCAGGAGTCTTGGAAAACTAGATCACAGTGTCGAAAGGTTCGGGTTGGTTCACGCTTTTAGTTTACTGGGCTGCTTCTGGTATGTATTACTTATCGATCGAATTAACTCATAACGGCGCATCGGCGGCCAACTGCCCGCTACGCGTACGTTCGGCCGTCAAACCAGGGCATCAGGCGATAAGGAATGATTAAAAGTAATATGTATGTGATCGCCGTGCAAAATTTGCAGGCAGCGGCTTCGTACTATCGGGACGTGCTCGGATTTACGATTAGAGAAATCGGAGACGATGGATGGCGCATATTTGAGCGCGATGGGTGCCGGATAATGGCCGGGAATTGCCCGGATTCGATACCCGCACATAAACTGGGGGACCATTCTTACTTTGCCTATATTGTGGTAGATGATGCCGATCAATATTTCGCCGAGATTTCCGCGCGAGGAGCCGAACTGATAAAACCGATTAAAAGCGAACCCTGGGGAATGCGGGAGTTCGGAGTGCGTACGGATGACGGGCACCGAATAATGTTTGGCCAGGAAATTGAAAATTAACCAGCTACCCGTAAAACCTGGCTTGCATTTCAGGGTCAAAGCATAATTGCCCGGTTATTTGATATTGAGTAAGGGTATCTACAGGTTTCGAGATTAACGACCGTAGCCCGTATCCACTGGCGTCAAATGGATAAATGAGATGACAAAACCAGCAAAGAACAGCGTTTGCCTCTGGTACGACGGGGGCGCTGAAGACGCGGCAAATTTTTATGCCGCCACCTTCCCGGACTCTGCAGTCGGTACGGTGTATCGCGCGCCCGGGGACTTTCCGTCCGGCAACAAAGGCGACGTGTTGACCGTCGAGTTCAGCGTGATGGGTATACCCTGCCTCGGGCTCAACGGAGGGCCGATGTTCAAACACTGCGAGGCCTTTTCATTTCAGGTTGCAACCGCCGATCAGGCCGAGACGGATCGTTACTGGGACGCGATCGTCGGCAACGGCGGCGAGGAAAGTCAGTGCGGCTGGTGCAAGGACAGGTGGGGAATCTCCTGGCAGATAACCCCGATCGCCCTTTCCAGCGCGATCGCCGACCCCGACCCCGCCGCGGCCGGACGCGCCTTCGCGGCGATGATGGAGATGGGAAAAATCGATATCGCCGCGATCGAGGCGGCGCTTCGCGGCTGAAATGTGGACGGTCTAACAAACGATTCGAGCGGGCAGCCCGCCGCAGAATAAAGTTGCAGTTGACCTGATTCAAAATCAGGATAAGGTATCGGCCATCAAATTACGGTTTCGAATTATGAGCAAAATCCTCCTGGTTTTACTGGCAGCGTTGGTTGCGGCCCAGCCCGGCATTTCCGCCGCCGCGGACGACACCAGAGTCCCGGTCGAGTTACCCGAGATGATGCGCGATCACATGCTGGCCAACATGCGCGATCACCTGGCGACGATAAACGAAATCCTCGTCTACCTGGTCGACGGCGAACTGGATAAGGCGGCGGATACCGCCGAGTATCGGCTGGGGATGAGCTCGCTCGAAGTCCACGGCGCCAGCCACCTGGCCGGTTTCATGCCGGAAGGGATGCGCGAGGCCGGCACAGCGATGCACCGGGCGGCCAGCCGTTTTGCGCTGAAAGCGCAGGAAGGCGAGGTTTTACCCGCCTACCGGGCGCTCTCGGAGGTCACCGCCGCCTGCGTGGCCTGCCACTCGGGATACAGGGTTCGATGACGGGCCTGCCTCATCCCGATAACCGCGATCATGCTGCGAAATAGCCGCGAATCGAGGACAATAGCGGTTCGATAAACGATATCGTCAATACCTCGAAAGAAAGAAGGAGAACCAATCATGAACCCGGTCGTTCATTTTGAAATTCCCTACGATGACCCCGAGCGGATCGCCGGGTTTTACCGGTCCGCCTTCGGCTGGCGGACGCAAATGCTCGGCGAAGAAATGGGCAATTACATTCTGGCCACCACCGCCGAGGCGGATGTCAGGCCAGGATCTCCCGCCGGGGCGATCGACGGCGGCTTCTACCCGAAGAAACCCGACTGGCCGTCGCAGCACCCTTCCATCGTCATCGCGGTCGACGATATCGCCGCAGCGATGAGCGCGGTCGAACGGGCGGGAGGCAGGGTCCTCGGCGAGCCGATGAGTATCCCCGGCATCGGCCGCTACGTATCCTTCCTCGACACCGAGGGTAATCGAAGCAGCCTGCTGCAGCCCGGAGGGGATAGCGATGACTGAATCTGCTCTGCCCTGCCGCGAGCACGCGCAGCTGGCCTTGCTGCGCAACCTGCTGATCGCGTTGTTGTTGCCGTTCGCCTGTAGCGTATCCGGCGCCGAACTGGTCGTCGATGCCGAATGCGATGGCGGCGTCGCGAATGGCGGCTACGTCGTCAGGGCCGATCCGGGGACGGTGCGCATCGAGGGCCGATATTCGCGGGGTCTGCGCGAAGGCGAATTCGTATTCTACTCCGCCGCCGGCGAAAAGCTGATCGTGCTGCCCTACACCAGGGGCCTGATCAACGGCACGGTCAGGGCCTGGCATGCGCCCGGCGCGAACCGTGAGGCTACGGGACTCAAACTGGAGTCGGATCTGAGCGCGGGATTCGTCGACGGCCACCACCGGACCTGGTACGCGAACGGCAATCCGCGCTCCGATTTCACCGTCAAGGACGGTGAAATTCTCTCCGCCAATACCTGGAACCCGGACGGCTCGGAACTGGAAATCAACAGCGACTCGGCTTTCCTGCAATCCGAGATCGAAACCGACTTCGCCTACTACAGACGGCTCGAACAGCTCCTGGATGCATACCCGCCAGAGTGTTGAATCGACGGCGGCGTCGAACCCGCCCGTTGTCGACAGCAGGCCGATGCTGCCGTGACTCCCGGCATCGAGCAGGCGAAGCGAGCGAAGATCGACTATCGCGTGCACGAGTACGTGCACGACCCGGCGAGCGAGTCCTGGGGGCTCGAGGCGGCGCGAAAAACCGGGGTGCCCGCGGCGAGGGTCTTCAAGACGCTGGTCGTCGAACTCGCCGGCGGCGAGCTCGCGGTCGGCGTGGTACCGGTGTCGACGATGCTGAACCTGAAATCCATCGCCCGCGCGGCCGGCGCGAAAAAGGCCGCGATGGCCCCCGCGGCAAGTGTCGAACGCTCTACCGGTTACGTCCTCGGCGGCGTCAGCCCGCTGGGACAGAAACGGAAACTGAAAACCTTTATCGACGCATCGGCGCAGGACTTGCCGACGATCTTCGTCAGCGCCGGCCGCCGCGGCCTCGAGATCGAACTGTCGCCGGCGGACCTCGCGCGTCTGACCCGTGGTATATTCGTATCGATAGGCCAGTAACCCGGGGTCGCCGAGATGCAGGACAAGTCTGTGAGAGAAAATGTCAGTTTCGATTCCTGTGGCCTCGAATGTCGCGGCTGGCTGTACTTGCCGGATGGGACCGGTGCCGACGGAAAATTGCCTGCCATCGTCATGGCGCACGGTTTCAGCGCGGTCAAGGAACAGGGATTGGCGGAATTTGCCCAGGCGTTCGCCGCTGCCGGCTTCGCGACCCTGGTATTCGATTACCGCTGCTTCGGCGCTAGCGACGGCGAGCCGCGCTGCCAGCTGTTTCCCCTGGAGATGGTCGAAGACTATCGCAACGCGATCAGCTGGCTCGCGGAACATCCGGCCGTCGACGGCGGTCGAATCGGCATCTGGGGAACGTCTTTCAGCGGCGGCCTCGTCGCCTACACGGGCGCCATCGACAAGCGCGCGAAGGCGATCGTCGCGCAGGTGCCGTCGATCATCGGCCCGGATACCCGGCGCGCGATGAATCCCGAAAAATGGGAACAGGTCGGCGATTTCCTGTTACAGGAGCGGATCGCGAAGTACCGCAGCGGGGAAATCAATTATCTCAAGGTGGTCGCGCCGGGTGACGAACCCTGCGTTCTGCCGGGCAAGGAAAACTACGACGCCTACATGGCACTCCAGGCGACGGCGCCGAACTGGCGCAACGAAATTACCATCGAGTCGCTGGAAAAAATTCGCGTGTTCGATCCCGCCGCCCCGATTCGGCAAATAGCGCCGCGCGCCCTGCTGATCATCGCCGCGCAGGATGATAACCTGATCCCGCTGGAGGCGCTCAGGCAAGCCTGCGACCGGGCCGGGGAACCGAAAAAGTTCGTCGAATACCCGATTCGGCATTTCGACATTTACGCCGAACCCTGGCGCTCGAAAGCCGTGAACGCGGCCATCGACTGGTACAATCGATATCTGTGCTGACCGCAACAGTACAGCCTGATCGGAGACACGCCAATGCAGCAAGACCTCGAAGCCAACAAGCAAAACGCGATCGAGTTTTACCGTACCGCCTATCTCGGCGACCCGGCGCGCGCGGTCGAGCGCCACGTCGGCGCGGAGTACATTCAGCACAATCCGGAAGTTGCCAACGGTAAGGCGGGATTCATCGACTACTTCACCGCAATGGCCCGCGACTACCCGGACAAGCAGATCGAGTTTCCGCGCGCCGCGGCCGAAGGCGATCTGGTCGCGCTGCATACGCACCAGACCTGGCCCGGCGGCGACGAATACGTAACCATGGATTTCTTCCGCTTCGACGATAACGGCAAGATCGTCGAGCACTGGGACGCGATCCAGTCGGTGCCGACGGAATCGAACAACGGCAACCCGATGTACTGAGCGAAAATAGTCCGGCGTGGCAGGCGGCTTGCCGTTTTTGGCGGCCCTGCCTGCTTTGACGCCGGCCGTCCGGAGTATAAACTTCAGGCAACGCCGGCGCGAAGTCGCGGCGCGGCGGGATTACAGATAAAGGTTTCGATCGATGGACTGGAAAGTATTCGTAACGATTTTCGGCGTGGTTTTCGTCGCCGAACTGGGTGACAAGACCCAGCTCGCGACCATGCTGTTCGCCGCCGACCGGGAGGTCAGCAAGGTCACGGTTTTCTTCGCCGCCTCGGCCGCGCTGGTGGTCGCCTCGGCGCTCGGCGTGCTGGCCGGCAGCCTGTTGTCCGAGTACATCGACGAAAAGTACCTGCACTACGTCGCCGGGCTCGGCTTCATCGCCATCGGCGCCTGGACGCTTTACAATGCCTGACCGGCGCGGCCTGTTTGCCGCCGCCGGCAGCGAGGGGACGACGAAATGAAACTCTACGACCTGGCCCGCTCGGGCAACTGTTACAAGATCCGGTTGTTCCTGTCCATTCTCGGACTCGATTACGAACTGATCCCGGTCGACGCCAATGCGGGCGAGCTGCGGACGCCGGAATTTCTCGCCGTGAATCCGAACGGGCTGGTACCGGTGCTGATCGACGGCGATACCACGGTTTACGACTCGGCCGCGATCCTCGCTTACCTCGCCCTGACCCGGGGCGCGGAAGACTGGTTCTCGACCGAACCGCTCAGGCTCGCGCGCATTTTGCGCTGGCTGACTTTCGAGCAGGCCGAAGGCCGCTACGGGCTTGCGCGGGCACGCGCCATGGCGCTGTCGCTGCGGACGCCGCTGGCCGAATCGGGCACGCTCGAAGAAAGCAGGGGTATCGCCGAGACCGCGCTCAAAACTCTCGAACAGCGCCTGTCCGAGCACGACTGGCTGGCCGGGGACGGGTTGCCGACGATCGCCGATATCGCCTGCTACCCCTATACCGCGCTGATTCCGGACGCCGGCATCTCGCTCGACGCCTATGCAGCGATCGGACGCTGGATGGAGGCGATCCGGGGACTGCCCGGCTACATCCCCCTGCCCGAGATCGCAAACCGCTGAGATCCGCTTTCGAAATCGCGCCGGCACGGAAGAATGCCGCCGGCACCAGAGCTGCGATGATTATTTCTTGCGAGGCCCGGGGTCGGGTGCACCGGAGATATCGATGAAAAGTCTGTTGTTCCTGTTCCCGCTGCTACTGCTTGCTGCCTGCTCGCCCGAGGTCGGCAGCAAAGCCTGGTGCGCGGATATGAAGGCCAGGCCGAAAGGCGAATGGACCGTCAACGAAACCGGCGACTATGCCAGGCACTGTATTTTCAACTAGGGTTTTCACCACACGAGCAGCAGCCGGTGCAAGCGGATATAATCCAGCGAGCGATTGGAGATTCGGGGGTAAGGCGATGAAACCGCTCAAGAACGAAAAGGAAATGGTCAAAAAGGCGATCGCCGAGGGCATGAAGTACGGCGAAGAGCGCGGCGTGGTCGAATTCGAGCCGACCGATTCGGCGGTCGAAAAGATCGAGTACATCTACCGGTTGCTGGTCCACGACGGAGTCATCCAGCCGCTGCCGCAGGAACAGATTTCGCAAAAGGCGATGAAACACCGGCTCGCGATCTGGGCTTCGAAACTGAAATAAAACACGCCGGCGGCGCCAGGCTAACCCGAATGTCCCGATGAGATTCCGCGCACGCCTGCTGTCGTCCCTCGGCCTCGCCCTGCTCGCGGCAATTTTGCTGCTGCTGCATTTCGTCGCCCTGCCGCTGGTCGACGCCCGGCTCAATCCGGTCCGCGAATCCTCCGCGCCCGAGGTGCCCGCCGAAGTCCGGGAATTTCACGACTCGGCTTTCGTCGCCGACATGCACGCCGATTCGCTGCTCTGGGGCCGCGATCTGTCCACGCGCCACGGTCGGGGGCATGTCGACCTGCCGCGCCTGCGCGAAGGTGGTGTCGACCTGCAGGTTTTCAGCGCCGTCACCCGCGTACCCCGCGGGATGAACTACACCGCCAATTCCGGCGATACCGACATCCTGCCGCTGCTGTTCCTCGCCGCCTGGCGCAGCCCCGCGACCTGGTTCAGCCCGCTCGAGCGCGCGCTCGTACAGGCGCGGGAATTGCGGCGCCTGGCGGAGCGCGCGCCGCTCAGGCTGGTAACCCGTCGCGCCGATCTTTCCGCCGACGGTTTCAAGGGCCTGCTCGCGCTCGAGGGCATGCATGCGCTCGCAGGCGATGCCGCGGCGCTCGAGGAATTGTACGCGGCCGGTTACCGGATGATGGGACTGGCGCATTTTTTCGACAACGAGGTCGCCGGCTCGGCGCACGGCGTCGAAAAATACGGCCTGACTCCGTTCGGACGGCGCCTGTTGCCGCGTATGGAAGCGCTCGGCATCACCGTCGACCTCGCGCACGCCTCCCCCGCCGCGTTCGCCGATACCTTGCAAATCGCGACTCGACCGGTAGTGGTATCGCACGGTGGCGTCGCCGCCACCTGCCCGGGGCCGCGCAACCTCGACGATGCGCAGTTGCGCGCGGTCGCGGCCAACGGCGGGGTGGTCGGCATCGGCTTCTGGAAGGGCGCGGTCTGCGACGCCGGCCTCGCCGGTATTATCCGCGCGGTGCTGCACGCGGTCCGCGTCGCAGGTATCGACCACGTCGGCCTGGGGTCGGACTTCGACGGTGCCGTCGCCGAACCCTTCGACGCCGCCGGGTTGCCGCGGCTGACCGCGGCGCTGCTGCGGGCTGGCCTGTCGCGGGACGAGGTCGAAAAACTGCTCGGCAAGAATTTCCGGCGCGTACTCGCCGCCAACCTGCCGCACTGACGCGACGAGGGCCTAGGCTTCTTCCGAATCGTCGTCGCGCACCAGCCCGCTCGCCTCGGGAAATATCTCGCGCAAGGCGTCGTAAAAATATTCGAGCTCTTCCCGCCTGGCGCCGTCGATGTCGATCAGTTGCAGCAGTTTGCGCATGAAGGTCATACGTACCGCGGGATTGTGCTTGAGATAAAACGCGATCGTATGAAGATCAGACTCGGGATTGTCTGTCGCGGCCCTGGCCGACTCGAACAGATGATCTATCTGCTGCGCATCGAGATCGAATTCCTGCTTCATGATATCGCCGAACTCGCGCTTCTCGCGGGCCCCGACATGCCGATCGGCGCTGATTACGTGGTAAAGCAGCGATGCCAGCGCCGCATGCAGGACTTCATCTTCGGCGTGCTCGAACAAGCGGCTTTCATCCTTGAGAGTATCGAACCAGTGCTTTAGGGAATCGAACATCGTGTCAATAGTATTGGAGTTTTAGTCTTTAAGTGAAACGGGCATCACCGCCATTCAATGCAGGTACTATATCGGCGCACGGCGACCCGAATTTTGATTTGCGTCAAGAGGGCTAGAAGATGCCGCTGCGCTTGAGCGCCATGTACTCGTTGATCAGGGTCGAATGCATTTGGGCCGGCGGCGTGTCGGCGACGATGATATGGTCGCTGCGCAATTGCGCATACATCGCCGATCGTTCCTGCAGGTGGCGCCGCACGCCGCAGTAACGCAGCGCATCGTCGATCGACGCGACCTCGGCTTCCAGCGTGTCGGTCAATACCTGCTGGCGCATCGATGCGACCATCACCAGATGGTGCTGCGAAAGCAGCCCCGCGGCAGTGGCCAGATCGTCGCGATCCTGGGGCTCCAGCGACGAAATCAGCACGATCAGCGAACGCCGACTCTGCCGGGTCAAAACCTGCTCGGCGACGTCGAGAAAGTCGCTGGTGGCGTCCGAGCTGTCGAGATCGTAGATCTGCTCGAGCAGGCGGCTGATCTGGAACCGGCCTTTGATCGGCGCGACCCAGCGCGACTGGCCGGCGAAGCTGAGCAGGCCGACGCTATCGCCCTGGCGCAGGGCGACGAAGGCGGATACAAGCAACGCGTTCAGCGCGTGATCGAAATGGCTGATTTCACCGTCCCGGGCGCGCATCCGGCGCCCGCAGTCGAGCAGGAAGACCACCTGCTGGTCCCGCTCTTCCTGGTACTCGCGCGAAATCGGTTTCTGGAAACGGGCCGTCGCGCGCCAGTCGATCTGGCGCAACGAATCGCCGATCCGGAAATCACGCAGCTGGTGAAAGTCGGTACCCTCGCCGCGGCGCTGGCGCAGCTGCATCCCGAGGTCGGAATACAGCTGGTCGCTGCCGACGAAGGACGAGCGGAACAGCGGCTTGTAGTTCGGGTAGACCCGGGTTTGTTCGGGCTGGCCGAAAACAAACACTTTGTCCCACAATCGCCAGGCCGAGCGCACGCGGCAGCAAACCTGCCCGAATTCGGCCGGGCCGCGCGCCAGCGGAGTCACCCAGTAGCGCACGCGAACGCTGGCGGCCGGTTGCAGGTCGAGCTGCAGCGGCAAACCTTCCATCTGCAACTGTGCCGGCGGCAGGTCGGTCAGCAGGATGTCGAGCCGGCGTCGTCCGCGGTTCTCGAGCCTGAGTGTCACGCGCTGGCGCACACCGAGCGCCAGGTGCGGATCCAGCTGGCGTGAAACCTCGAGCTCGGGTCGCTGCCGGGACCAGGCGTCGAGCGCGGCCAGCAGCGCGAGCAGCGCGAAGTAGCTCCAGAACAGGAGCCTGATTTCGAAGCCGAGAGGCCAGTCGAAAATCGTCGCCA
>Ga0209919_1000704_pt1 | contig 16489 bp, 16 predicted proteins | sample SalPon2A_C_D2_MG_FD_185721 | JGI IMG/M metagenome (GOLD analysis project Ga0209919, IMG submission 185721) | Soil microbial communities from South San Francisco under conditions of wetland restoration - Salt Pond MetaG R2A_C_D2_MG (SPAdes)... | ecosystem: Environmental > Terrestrial > Soil >... | reverse complement strand
GTGTCGACCGGTATTGGCAATGGCACCCTTATCGCATTAACGACGGACAGAATCCAACCCCCATTGTTCGGCTGCGGTCCTTTTTTCAGGGAAGAGAAAAGGCATGATTTTGACGATTTACGGCCTCCTGGGCCACGCCGGGAAGCTGCACCTGCCCCTGGACAGCCTCGATATCGAGGAACTGGCGGCAGGGGAAGAGTTCGTGTTCGACGGCCGTGTGTACGAAATCCGCTCCGTGGCGGACTACGGCGACGACGTTCTGGTCAATGTGAGCCTGGTGATGAACCACGCCCTGGCCTGAACGGCCGGGCCGCACGCAGTCTCCCCGCCGCACGCCCTCGCACGCGACGCACCGCATGAGCACACAGGCCGCCGGCAGCCGCTTCCGCGTGACCGATCCGGCGCTGAACGTGGTGCTGGTGGAGCCACAGATACCGCCCAACACGGGCAACATCGCCCGGCTTTGCGCCGCCACGCGCTGTCACCTGACGCTGGTGGGCACCCTGGGCTTCGACCTGGACGACGCCGCCCTGCGCCGGGCCGGGCTGGACTATTGGGAGCACGTGAGCTGGGAGCACGTGCCGGCGCTGGAGTCCTTTGTGGCGGGGTTGCCGCCGCTGGGCTTCCACCTGCTGAGCAGCCATGCCCGCGCGCCGTACACGCACCTGCCCGCGGCGCGCGGAGACTGGCTGCTGTTCGGCAAGGAGACCGCGGGGCTGCCCCAATCACTTTTGGAACGATACGCCACACAATGCTATACTGTGCCGATGGCCGAGCCCGGCGTGCGCTCGTTGAACCTGTCCTCGGCGGTGGCCATCGTGCTCTACGACGCGCTGCGCCGCATCGAGCGCTTCTGAGCGCCCCGGCGCGCGCAGTCCGGCGCGGCCTCCGGGAAGGCGGTGGGTGCGCCACTGGCGAGGGAGACCCCCGCCTCCGCACAGACAGCCGGCGGGAGCCCAGGCATACCCGTACTCCTTCGGCAGGGGAGCCGCGCGTTGAGCATTAATCTATTCGACATCATCTTCGTCGTCATCATTCTGGCCTTCACCCTGCTCAGCTATTTGCGCGGTCTGGTGCGGGAGCTGTTCGCATTGGTGGGGCTCGGCGCCGGGTTCCTGGCCGCGACGCACTACTCGCGGGCGCTGGCCGAGCAGCTCAATCCGCTGCTGCAGGATCGCAGCGCGGCCGAGCTGCTGGCATTCGTGCTGCTGATGGTGGCGGGCTATCTGGTGGGCGTGTTCCTGGCGGGCTTCAGCGATATGTTCCGCCGCTCGCCGGAAAGCGGGCTGAGCCAACTCGCCGGCGGGGTGGTCGGATTTGCCAAGGGCGTCACGATCTCGTTGGCGCTATACTGGGTCGTAATGACGCACCTTCCGATGTTCCAGAACGAGCTGGCGGGCTCCGCAATCGGCTCCTGGCTGGGAACCCTGTTGCGGTATCTGGAGCAGACCAAGCTGATCTGACCCGGCCCCCGCGGCCCGGCCTGGTGGCCGACGCGGGCGGGTCCGAACGATTCGACACCGGGATGGGCCGCAGGATGCGGCCCGCGCGGGCCCTCGATGGGGGCGCCGCACCCGCAGCCCAGCAACGCAGCGGCTCCCCGGTCCGCGAGACGGGCCTCCGAGCCAAGCGTTCACGAGGAAGGAAGCATGCAAGCCGTCCAAACCCTGCGAATGACACTCCGTGGCGCCCTGCTGGCGCTGGCCCTGCTGCTGCTGGTGGCCCCGCTGGCCTCCGCGGCGCCGGTGGAGGCCGAAGGCCTGGCCGCCATCCTCAACAACAACATGGCCGGCGCCCGCAAGCAGGCCCTGCTCAATGCCCAGCGCAATGCGGTGGAGCAGGGCGTGGGCCTAGTGCTCGATTCCAAGACGGTCAGCGAGAACTTCGAGATCATCCGTGACAAGGTGCTCACCTCGGCCCAGGGCTTCGTGACCAAGTACACGATCCTGGACGAAGGGCCCACCGCGGACCAGCAGTCCTACCGCGTGAAGATCCGCGCGGAGGTGGCTCAGGACCTGTTGAAGGATCGCCTCTCGGCGCTGCGCATCCTGCACAAGGAGATGGGCAACAAGCGCGTGATGGTGATCTACCACTCCGACAATCCCAATGCGCTGGACCGCAACAACGGCGCCACGATGTCGGCCCTGCAGGGCATCCGCGACGAGTTCAACAAGGCGGGCTTCCGCCTGTTCAACGAGGCCGCCACCGCCAAGGTCTATCAGCAGATCGAGCGGGCGGCGCGCGTGGACCGGCCCGTGGATGACCTGATCGCCATGGCGCTGGACCAGCAGGCGGACCTGCTCGTGCGCTTCGGCAACGTCGCGGGCAAGCGCGGCCCCAAGGGTGGGCTCTTCTCCGCCGCGTATAGCACCATCCGCATCAGCGTGTACGAGACCACCACCGGCCGCCAAGTGGCCGATACGGAGGCCGAGGCCAAGCAGCTGCTGCAGGCCAACGCGGGGCCCTACGACTGGGAGCGGGGTCTTTCCGCCGCATCGGACAAGGCGGGGCGGGAAGCGGCCAAGGAGGCCATTGACCGCATCACGGACTACTACAAGCAGATCGGTGACGAGGGCTTCAACTACCTGCTCGCCTTCCGGGACTTCTCGGACGACGAGAAGGACAAGATCCTGGATTTCCTGGAGAACACGCCGGGCTTCAACAACCTGTCCGAGCTGAAAAACACCATCAACTACCTGGAGGTGGAGCTGTTCTCCAGCGAGGACGCCTCGCGGCTGCGCCGCATGCTGCGGGCCGGGCTGAAGGACAAGGGCATCGAGCTGCAGACCCAGTCCACCGCCGGCAACCGCATGGTGTTCTCCAACCTCAAGAAGACCGAGTGACCCCATCGGGCCGGCCGGCATCCGCCGGTCGGCCCGCACGTCTTCCCGCTGTCTGCGAGGGGCGTCCCGATGTCGCACACGACAATCGCCCGTCCACGCCGTCCGGCCTTGCTGCGCCGCGCGCTGGATCCCGTGCTGCGGTGCTTCCGCTGCGGCAGCCGCGACGTGGTCTATAACCACTGCAAGGTCTTCTGCCGCACCTGCGGCGCCCTCATCGAGAACTGCGCCGGGGATTGAGGCGCCGGGCCGGCTCTCCCGTCGCACTTCGAAATCTTCCCGCGGACACCCCGATTGGCCGTAAAGGCGCGGCATGCTACGCCCCTACCAGGGGTCCATCCAACTCCAGGCACCCGCGAACGGAACGGCTGCGGCATCGACTCGCCCATCAGCCGTTGGCCGCCAGCGCCTCCAGGTCGGCCAGGATCGCCTGCAGGTCGGGCGGGAAGGGTGTGCGGAACTGCAGCCACTCGCCGCTGGTGGGGTGGGTGAAGCCCAGCTCCGCGGCGTGCAGGGCCTGCCGGCCCAGACCCTCGATGCGGCTCAGCAAGTCGGGCGGGAGCTTCAGCCCGCGGTGGCGGGCCAGGCCATAGAGCGGATCGCCCAGCACGGGCCAGCCTGCATGGGCGAGGTGTACGCGGATCTGGTGGGTGCGGCCCGTCTCCAGCCGCAGCCGCATCAGTGTGAAGGACCCCAGGCGTCGCTCCACTTCCCAGTGCGTGACGGCGCGTTTGCCGCGCTCGGTGACGGCGCGCTTGATGCGGTGGGCCTCGTGCCGGGCCACGGGCAGGTCGATGGTGCCCTGCCGGCCGCGGGGCTGGCCCACGACGACGGCGCGGTAGACGCGGTGCACGGTGTGCAGCTTGAACTGCTGGGCCAGGTGCTGGTGCGCGGCGTCGGTCTTGGCCGCCACGATGACGCCCGAGGTATCCATGTCCAGCCGGTGCACGATGCCCGGCCGCAGAACGCCACCGATGCCGGAGAGGTCGTGGCAATGCGCCAGCAGGAAGTTCACCATGGTGCCGCGCCGGTGCCCCGGCCCGGGGTGCATGGGCACGCCGGCGGGCTTGTTGATGACGATCAGCGCGCTGTCCTCGTAGAGCACTTCCAGCTCCGCCGCCTCGGCCGGGATGGCCAGCACCTCGGGAGGGGGCAGCCGGTACTCCACCACGTCACCCGGCCGCACCTGCTTGGCGGGCTCGGTCGTGCGCCCGTTCAGGGTCACGGCCCCTTGCAGGATCAGCCGGTGCGCCATCTCGCGCGAAACGATGCCCGGCCGCTCACACAGCCATTTGTCCAGGCGGATGCGGGCATCCTCCGGGGGCACGATGGCGTGTTGGGCGTCGGTGCTTTCCGTCGGAGGGGCCTCAGAACTCGTAGATCTCGAACTGCTCATGGTGGAAGGCATCCATGGAGCGCACCGAGAACGGCTGGCCGATCTTGGCCTGCAGCTTTTCCAGGTAGTCGCGTTCCTCGGTGAGCATGTAGTCGGCCACGTCCGGATGGACGTTGATGGTCAGGGCGCCCAGATTTCGCGAGGTCAGCCGCATGCGCTCCAGCTCGCGGAACAGCTCGAAGGCGACGGAGCTGAGCGACTTGATGCGGCCCGTGCCGTCGCAGTAGGGGCATGGCGTGGAGAGCAGCCAACCCAGGTTCTCCCGGTCGCGCTTGCGGGTCATTTCCACCAGCCCGATCTCGCTGATCTGGAGAATCTTGCTGCGGGCCTTGTCGTGCTTCAGCTCCTCCTTTAGAGCCTGGTACACGCGCTGCCGGTTCTGGGGCGACTCCATATCGATCAGGTCGATGATGATGATGCCCCCGATGTTGCGCAGCTTGAGCTGATAGACGATCTCCTGCACGGCCTCCAGGTTGGTCTTGAGGATCGTCTCCTCGTGGCTGGCCTTGCCCACGAAGCGCCCCGTGTTCACGTCAACGGCCGTGAGGGCCTCGGTCTGGTCGATCACGAGGTAGCCGCCGGACTTGAGCCACACCTTGTGGCTCATGGCGCGGTCGATCTCCTCCTCGATGCCGTAGTAGTCGAACACCGGCTGCCGGCGGTTGTAGTGCTGCACCACCGAGGCGTACTTGGGCAGGAACTCCCGCAGGAAGTTGCGCACGCGCTGGTACTGGTCGTCGTCGTCGATGATCAGCCGCTTCACGTCATTGGAGAGCAGGTCCCGGATCACGCGGAAGGTGATGCTCAGGTCCTGGTACACCAGCATCGGCGCGGAGGAGGCGGCGTATTGCTGCAGGATGTTGTCCCACAGGGAGGCGAGGAAGTTGATATCCGAGCGGAACTCGTCCTCGGAGCGCCCCTCGGCCACGGTGCGGATGATGAAGCCGGACTTTTCCGGGCGCAGACGGTTGACGATGTCCTTGAGGCGTTGGCGCTCGTGATCGTCCGAAATCTGCCGCGAGACCCCCACGCTGTCCATGGTGGGCATGTAGACCAGGTTGCGGCCCGGGAGGGAGAGATGCCCGGTGATGCGCGCGCCCTTGGTGCCGATGGGCCCCTTGGACACCTGCACCAGGATTTCCTGGCCCTCCTTGAGCAACTGGTCGATGGGCGGCCGCTGGCCCTTGCCGCGGCCGTTGCCGCTGGCCGTGGGGCGCTCCCCGCCCGACTCGTCGAAGTCGTCGTAGACGGTGAAGTCCGGCAGCACGTCGTCCACGTAGAGGAACGAGGCCTTTTCCAGGCCGATGTCCACAAAGGCCGATTCCATGCCGGGCAGCACCTTGATGACCTTGCCCTTGTAGATGTTGCCGACGACGCCGCGCTCCTTCTCCCGCTCGTGATACAGCTCGGTCACCGTGCCGTCGTCCAGCACGGCGACGCGCGTCTCCAGCTCGGTGTGGTTGATGATGATGTCCTTGGCCATGATGTCCCTGAAATGCTTGGCGAAACGTGTATTGGTGCGGGGCGGCCCGAGTGCTGCGGTCGGGGCGGGCCGGCCCGCCGGCGATGTGACGCTATACGGGCAAAATTCTGTGTGGCTTCCAGTATAGCCGATCCCGGCGCGGTGGGTGACAGGCCCCCCTGCACCCGCCGCGCAAGTCCCAGGCGGTGCCGCCTCAGGGCTTCTTGGGAGGCGGGCCGGGCTTGGCCGGACTGTTGATGACGAACAGGTCGACGATCGGCCACTGTTCGAGCACCTTCACCGTATCCGGCACCACCACCTTGGGTGCCTGGCCGCGGTAGTCACCGGGCGGATACTTGGACAGGTCCAGCACGGCGAACACGTTCTCCTTGTCCAGCTTCCGCATCACGTCTTCCGGCCCTTCCAGATACACGTTCAGCAACGTGGTGCTGATCTTGTACTTGTACTTGGCGTTCTCCACCACCACGGGGATATCGCGCAGCAGCGCCCGCGAGACGTTCTGCGTGACCTTGATGTACGCGTGAAAGAAGTTCTCCTGCTTGGGCGCCAGCCGCAGGTCGGCCGGCAGATCCAGCTCCACCAGCATCTCCACGTTGGAGTCCAGATCCTGCAGGTCCAGCGGGCGCGTATAGATGTGGTCCAGCTTGTCCAGCCGCGAGCGTGCGCCCTGCACCTTGGCCGCGGGCGGGCGGATCTGGATGGATTCGATGGAGAACCCTGGCGCCAGATCGCCGAAGAAGCGCGGCCGGATCGGCACCTCCTTGACGAGCGCCTCCTCCAGCGTGATGGGAATCACCGCGGGGCTGATCTGCTGCACCGTCATGCCGGGCGGCGGCGGGCCGTTGTTGTAGGAGACGTTCTTGTCCGTCAGCGAATAGTTGAGCTGCCCCGGGAGCTGGGACGACAGGTCGATGCTGACCTGGAACAGGTTCGGGTTCACCGAATTGCCCAGCGAGCGCTGCACGCCCACCAGCACGCCCACCGATTGCACCGGTGCGTTGGTCACTTCCAGGTTGGTCGGGATGTTCTTGAACACCAGCGGCGTGGTGAACTTGATCTCGGTGGATTCTCCCCGCCGTTGCGAGGCCACGAAGCCCCACATCAGAACCGCCAGCGCGAGCGCGAACAGCTTGAGCGAAAGGTTCTCCGTGATCAGACGGCGGAGTTGGGCCCTGGTATGTCCCTTGGCTCTAGCCCCGGGCGGGTTGAGCTTTCGGATGAGCTTCGGGGAGCGCATCGGTCGGTTCGTTGCCTTGCAGAATGGTGGTGATCTCGGCGCGAAGCTCGTTTTCGTCCAGGTCCCGCTTGAGATGACCCACGTGTGCCAGAGAGACTTGGCCCCGTTCCTCCGAAATCACCACCACCGCCGCGTCGGTCTCTTCCGACAGGCCCAGCGCCGAGCGATGGCGCGTGCCCAGGGAGAAGCTGCCCACGAGGCTGCTCGACAACGGCAGGATGCAGCGGGCGGCGGCCAGTTCTCCCTTGCGGTCGATGATCACCGCGCCGTCGTGCAGTGGCGAGCTGGTGTGGAAGATGGACTGCATCAGCTCCATGGTGGGCTCTGCGCGGATCTGCTTGCCCCGTTCGATGTAGTTGCGCAGGCCGGTCTCGTTCTCCAGCACGATCGTGCCGCCGATGCGACGCTTCGCCAGGGCATAGGCCGTTTGCACCACCTCGTCAATCAGGTTGCGCTGCGCGGTGGCACTCATCTCGCGGAACATGGTGGTCATGCCCACGCGCGCCAGGGCATTGCGGATGTCCGCCTGGAACAGCACCACCAGGATCACGACGGCCGAGCTGAACAGGTTCTCCATCAGCCAACCGATGGCATCCAACTGGAGGAACGATGCCATCGCGTAGACGCCCAGCAGCACCGTCAGCCCGACCAGGATCGGGATCGTGCGGGTGCCCTTGATCAGATTCAGCAGCCAGTAGATCACCGCCGTGAGCAGGGCGATGTCCACAATGTCCTGAGGCCGGACATTGGTGAGCAGGTTGACGATGTGGTTCACCATGGCTGCAGCTCTGCATCCGGCGGTGGCCCGGAGGGCTCAGGAGGCCAGCGCCGGGTCCGGCGTGAAGCGGCGCACCATGTCGCGCACCTTCTGGCCGTCCACGGTTTCCAGCTCGATCAGCGCCTCGGCCAGCTCCCGCAGGATGGGGGCGTGATCGGTGAGCAGCTTGATCGCGCGGTCGTAGCAACTGGAGATGATGCCCTTGACCTCGCGGTCGATCTTGCGGGCGGTGGTCTGGCTGTAGCGGTGGTGCTGGATCAGGTCGCGCCCCAGGAACACCTGCTCGTGGCCGTCGGAGAAGGACACCGGCCCCATCTCCGGGCTCATGCCCCACTGCACCACCATGCGCCGCGCCAGCTCGGTGGCGCGCTTGATGTCGTTGGAGGCGCCGGTGGTGAACTGATTGAACGTGAGCTGTTCCGCCGCCCGCCCGCCCAGCATCATGGCGATCTGCCCCGTGAGCTGCTTGCGGCTGTAGCTGTGCCGGTCGTCCTCGGGCAGTAGCTGCGTGAGGCCCAGGGCCTGGCCGCGGGGGATGATGGTGACCTTGTGCACCGGGTCCACGTCTTCGATCAGCTCCGCGACCAGGGCGTGCCCGGCCTCGTGGTAGGCCGTGACGCGCTTCTCCGCCTCCGGGATCAGGATGCTGCGGCGCTCGGAGCCCATCAGCACCTTGTCCTTGGCGAACTCGAAGTCCTCCTGGTTCACCGCGGGCTTGTTCTGGCGCGCGGCCCACAGCGCGGCCTCGTTGACGAGGTTGGCCAGGTCCGCCCCGGCGAAGCCCGGCGTGCCCTTGGCGATCACGGAAAGATCCACGCCGGACGCCAGGGTGACGCCGCCCGTATGAACCTTGAGGATCGCCTCGCGCCCGCGGATATCGGGCAGCGGCACCACCACGTGCCGATCGAAGCGCCCGGGCCGCAGCAGGGCGGGATCGAGCACGTCCGGCCGGTTGGTGGCCGCGATCAGGATCACGCCCAGGTTCGTCTCGAAGCCGTCCATCTCCACCAGAAGCTGGTTCAGCGTCTGCTCGCGCTCGTCGTGACCCCCGCCCAGGCCCGTGCCGCGATGGCGGCCCACGGCGTCGATCTCGTCGATGAAGATGATGCACGGCGCGTTCTTCTTGCCCTGCTCGAACAGGTCGCGCACGCGGCTGGCGCCGACGCCCACGAACATCTCCACGAAGTCCGAACCGCTGATGGAAAAGAAGGGCACGCCTGCCTCGCCGGCGATGGCCTTGGCCAGCAGGGTCTTGCCCGTGCCGGGCCCACCCATCAGCAGCACCCCGCGCGGAATCTCCCCGCCCAGGCGCTCGAACTTCTGGGGATCGCGCAGGAACTCCACCACTTCGCGCAGTTCGTCCTTCGACTCGTCAATGCCCGCCACGTCGCGGAACGTGATGGGATTGTTCTTCGCATCGGTCTGGCGGCTGCGGATCTTGCCGAAGCTCAGGGCGCGATTGCCCCCGCCCTGCATCTGGCGCATGAAGAACAGCCACACGCCGATGATGAGCAGCATGGGGAACCAGCTATTCAGCAGCGCCAGCATCAGCCCGCCCTGGTTGGCCGGCTCGGAGCGCACCCGCACGCCGTGGTCGATCAGCTCGGGCACCAGGTTGGGGTAGTCCGGGGTGTAGGACTGAAACTTGGTGCGGTCGTCGAAGGTACCGCTGATCTCATTGCCGCGGATCGTCACCTCGCTCACCTTCTGTGCGCGCACCTGCGCCATGAAGTCCGAGAAGGACAACTGCGAGGAGTTGTAGGGGGCGGTGTTCACCAGATTGAACAGGATGAACAGCACCATCCCAATCACGATCCAGATGCCGAGATTCTTGTACAGATTGTTCAAAAGACCGCTCCGCTTGGGTTGCGCCCGAAGGCCGGCCCATGGCGATGTAGATGTGAATTCCCCCCGGCGGCTGAAAAGCCCGCCAAATTGCCTGTGGAACAGGAGAAATTATACCCGAATCCCGCTCAAGGGCAAAACTTTCCCGTGCTCGCGCACGCGGGGATGGACTCCCGCCATGCCGCGCCAGCGGGACCCTGGGGCGGAGGCAGGCGGGGCCCGGATGCGTCAGCCGGGCCGGATCTCCAGGCGCAATGCCGGGCCGGGCGGCACGGAGGGGCCCGCAGCCTCCGCCGGCGCGGCATAGCCGCGGGCCACGAAGCGCGGGTACACCGCGATCACCTGCCCTTCCAGCACCACCAGCGGCAGGCCCTCCCGCTCCCACAGCGGCACGTGCTGATCGCGCAGAAAGGCCGCCAGCTTCACCGGGTGCGGCTTCCAGGGCGGGTGGAAGCGGTCGCCGGGCGCTCGCAGCCGCAGCTGCAGGTCCGCTCGCGGCGGCAGGTTGTGCAGCGTCAGCCTTTCGGGTGTCGCACCGCCATCGGCACCGCCATTGGCGGGAGCGGGACCCCCGGCCACCTGCCAGTGCGCCGGTGCGCTGACGCGCCAGGGGCCCAGCTCGTGCCAGACCGGCGGTGCGGACTCGGCGCGCTGGGTGCCCAGCAGCAGGCGCTCCCCGCGCCGCAGCAGGCGCCGGCCGTGGGAAAGGTCGAGGCTCCAGGCGGGCGTGCCGCCCTCCAGCAGGCGCAGGGCCTGTGCCACGTGCGCGGCGTCCAGCGCGCCCGGCAGCCGGCCCACCACGAACGCGTGCAGCGCCGCGGCGGCCGCCAGCCGGGGCAACGCCGCCAGTGCGGTGGCGTCCAGCCAGGGGGCCGCGCCCGGCTCGCCGGTTCCGGGAGCGCTGGCCGGGACCGGATGCGCCGCCAGCACGTAGTCCAACAGCTCGCGCACCTGGGCGCTTTGGGCTTCCAGAGCCGCCAACCGATGCGCGGCGCCGCCCGGCGCCAGCGCATCCAGCAGGGCCAGCAGCTCGTGCCGCACGCGGTTGCGCTTGTACTTTGGCAGGCGATTGGAGGGGTCCTCCAGCCAGTCGTGTCCGCCCGCGCGCAGGTAGCCCTCCAGCTCGGCCCGGGCGCAGCCCAGCAGGGGCCGCACGAACGGGCCCTGGCGCCAAGCCATGCCCTGCAGGCGGGAAATGTGCGCGCCACGCAGGGCTTTCAGCAGCAGCGTCTCCAGGTGATCCTCGCGCTGGTGGCCCGTGGCCACCCACTGCGCGCCCCATTGCGCCGCGAGGCGCTGCGCTTCCGCCCGACGCCAGGCGCGAGCCGCCGCCTGCACGCCGCTGCGGCGCGCCGCCAGGTGCTCCGTGCGAACGATGTGGCAAGGCAGCTCCAGCGTGGCGGCCCGGCGCGCCACCCAGTCCGCCTCCGCCGCGGATTCCGGCCGCAACCCGTGGTCGAAGTGCAGCACGTCCAGACGCAGCGCCAGCGGGCCCGCCGCGGCGTGCAGCAGGTGCAGCAGCGCCAGCGAATCGGCCCCGCCGCTCACGCAGACGAGTCCCCGCGAGCCCGGCGACGCGAGGGCGTGCTCGCGCAGGGTGTGCAGGACGCGCCGTTCCAGGGAGTGCATGGCAATTCGGGGCCCGGTGGGGTCGCGGCATACCCGCCGCAACGTGCCCTCCCAGCCTACACCGGCGTGGCCGGCGTGGAAACGCACCGCCCATCCCGGCGCGACCCTTTACACCAAGCGACCCTGTACACCAATGGGCTTGCCCATTGCGTGTGCAGCCGGACCCGGACCGTGGCGCAGGTTTGAGCAAAGGTCGCCGGAACGGGGCCACGATGCTTCCGGCTCCAACCGTTGCCCTGACCGCCCATCCAGGATATGAAGAACGCCAAGTTTTTTGACCCAGCACAGGAGCCTGTCATGGCTGACGCACCCCCGCACGGCGTCCACGATGTGGGCGGCTTGCCCGGCGACGAGCCGGTGGACCGCGAGGAGCACGAGCCCCACGCGTTCGAAAAGCGCGTCGGCGCGCTGCTGCGCCTGCTCTCGCACCCGGACAAGCGCGTGATGCGCGTGGATGAGTTGCGCCGCGGCATCGAATCGCTCAACGAAACCGAATACGCGGGCTATGCGTATTACGAGCGATGGGTGGAATCCATCCGGCGCATCCTGGTGGAAAAAGGGCTCCTGGACGAAGCGGAGCTGCAGCGCAAGATCGCCGAGGTGCAGGCGCGCTTCGGCGAGGGCGGCGGAGGACACTGATGGCTGCCACCGGCACTGACAAGGCGGGTGCCGCGCCGGCCTACGCGCCGGGCACCCGCGTGCGCATCCGCGCGGACGCCCACCCCGGGCATCATCGCACGCCGCTGTACATCAAGGGCAGGCGTGGCGTGGTGGTGCAGTACGTGGAGACCGCGCGCAACCCGGAAACGCTGGCCTACGGCAAGGACGGCACCCCGCGGGTGCCGGTGTATCAGGTGCGCTTTGCCCAGGCAGAGCTGTGGCCCGGCTACCACGGCCCCCGCACCGACACGCTGCTGATGGACATTCTGGAGCACTGGCTGGAACGGGCAGAATAATTGCAGGCACCGCTGGCAGGAGGGTGCCTGGCGCGTTTCTGCCGCCACGGCTCCCGACCCCGGGCCCGGCAGGCACAGTGCCGGCCCCACCTTTCCTGATCGTTGGCGGTTCGCGGGGGCTGCCACACCGGTTCGATCGCAACGGCCCCGGAAGTTGGATAACGCGGTTACCCAATCGATAATGAGGCCAAATGAAACCTATTTTGATCTTCGCGGTGTTGCTGGGCTTGGCGGCGCCGGCGATTGCCTCGCCCCTGTTCTCGGGCACGGACTCGGCGGATTATGACGTGATCGGCGTGAAGACCTACGCCATCCAGGGCACCAGCGCGCTTGTGATGCTGATCCAGAGCCGCTATATCAAGTCCCGCGACTATGTGGTGGTGCTGCGCTCGTTGGCGCCCGCCACCAACCGCAAGCTGATCGCCGAAGTGCGCTTCCACGACGGCGACGAGGAGCGGGAGCCCTACGCCGTGTGGCTGGACTCCTGCTTCGCGCAGGACGGCACGATCTGCAACGACAAGCCGCCGCTGGCCGAGAAGACCTCGCTGGCCAAGCTGATCGAGCAGATCCAGACGATCTACAAGACGCACCAGCCGTCCTAGCCGCGCACACCGACGGCCGGAACCCCGGGCCGCCGCCGCAACGCGGGGACGGCGGTCCGTCCGGCATGCACCTTCCAGCGGAGCCCCCCATGAGCGAGCACCACGACCACGCCGAGGGTCACGAACACCGCGGCTACGGCGTCCCCTTCGAGGTCGTCGAGACCGCCATGCGCGAGCTGCTGCAGACCAAGGGCATCATCACCGCGGCCGAGCTGGCGCAGTCCATCGTGGACGAGGACGCCCGCACGCCGGAGAACGGCGCGCGCTTCGTGGCCCGCTTCTGGAGCGACCCCGCCTTTGCCGGGCGCGCCCGCGCCGATGCCAAGGCCGCCGCCGCGGAGCTGGGCTTCGACCTCACGGTGGCGCCGGGGCTGGAACTGCTGGAGAACACGGACGCCGTGCGCCACGTGACCGTGTGCACGCTGTGCTCCTGCTCGCCCACGTTCCTCATCGGCCCGCCGCCCGCGTGGTACAAGGGCACCACCTACCGCAAGCGCATCGTGCGCGACCCCCGCGCGGTGGTCGCCGAGTGGGGCACGCACGTGCCGGACAGCACGGAGCTGCGCGTGGTGGACACCACCACGGAGACGCGCTATCTGGTGATCCCCCAGCGCCCCGCCGGCACGGACGGCTGGAGCGAGGAGCGCCTGGCCCGCCTCGTCACCCGCGATTCCCTCTTCGGCGTGGAAGACCCCCTCGACCCCACCACCCTGGCGGAGTAGGCGCTGGCCGGTGCCAGACGAAGGGCCCCGCTTCACCTCCGTGTGTCATTCTGAGGCCCGGTCGCAGGCCGAAGAATCTGCTGGATCGCAGGCACAACAGATTCCTTCCGGCGGTCGGAATGACAGCTTTCTGCTGTCGAGGCACCCTCACCACCGGTGCACGATCGAGGCGCGTACAACATCCACCTGCCCTTGACGCCCCGGCGGCACGGGGCTAATCCTGCCAGAACACTCCGTATTGCCGTGCCGCGCCGTGACCCCGGGGGAGGTGCGCCCATGACCGTCACGTACACGACCGCCGTCTGCACCCACAACTGCCCGGACGCCTGCGGCGTGCGGGTGGGCGTGGAGGACGGCCGCATCGTCTCGCTCGCGGGCGATCCCGACCATCCCATCACGCGGGGCTTCCTGTGCGGCAAGGTGAACCGCTACACGGAGCGCGTGTACCATCCGGAGCGCATCCGCACGCCGCTGCGGCGGGTGGGGGCCAAGGGCGAGGGCCGCTTCGCGCCCATCTCGTGGGACGAGGCGCTGGACGAGATCGCGGAGAACTTCCGTCGCGTGATGGCCGAGTACGGCGCCGAGGCGATCCTGCCCTACTCCTACAGCGGCTCGGTGGGGCGGGTTTCGATGCACATCGGGCACCGCCTCTTCCACGCCCTGGGGGCCAGCCGGCTCGCGCGCACCATCTGCAGCACGCAGGCCGTGGAGGGCCAGAAGTACACCACGGGCGCAGGGCTGGCGGCGGACATCGAGGAACTGCCCCACAGCCGGCTCATTATCCTGTGGGGCAGCAACGTCGTCTCCACCAACCTGCACCTGCTGCCGTTGATCCGCGAGGCGCGCAAGGCGGGCGCGCGGCTGGTGGTGATCGATCCGCACCGCAACCACACGGCACGCCAGGCGGACTGGTACCTGCCCATCCGGCCCGGCACGGACGCCGCCCTGGCGCTGGGCCTGATGCGCGAGATCATCGCCGCGAACCTGTACGACGCGGCCTTCGTGGATCGCTACACGCTGGGCTTCGAGGATCTGCGCCGCGCCTGCGAGCCCTACACGCTGGAGCGCGTGGCGGAGATCACCGCGCTGGCGGCCGAGGACGTGCGGCGGCTGGCCCACGAGTACGGCGGCACGCGGGCGTCGTTCCTGCGGCTGGGGCTGGGGCCCACCCGGCGCCGCAACGGGGGCATGGTCGTGCGCACCATCGCCTGCCTGCCCGCCCTCACGGGGGCGTGGGAGGCGCGGGGCGGCGGCTTCATGCGCCAGGGCTGGGCCAACGGCCACCTGGACCTGGCCTATCTCACCGCGCCGCGGCCCGATGACCCGCCCGCCCGCACGGTGAACATGCTGCACCTGGGTCACGCCCTCACCGAACTGCGCGACCCACCCGTGATGGCGCTGTACGCCTACAACTCGAATCCCGCCGCCGTGGCGCCGGACCAGACGCAGGTGCACGCCGGGCTGCGCCGGCCCGACTTGTTCGTGGCCGTACACGAGCAGATGCCCACGGACACCACGGACTTCGCGGACATCGTGCTGCCCGCCACGACCTTCCTGGAGCAGGAGGACGTGGGCGCCGGCAGCGGCACGCGCTACGTGCAGTACTCCGCCCAGGCCATCGCGCCCCAGGGCGAGGCCCGCAGCAACCTGGACACCTTTGCCGCGCTGGCCGGGCGGCTGGGTATCGAAGATCCGGTGTACACGGGGGGCTTCGCGCACCTGGCCGAGCGCCTGCTGCACAGCGACTGGGCCCCGCCCGGGGGCTTCGACCTGGCCGCGTTCCGGGCCGGGCGCGCCCTGAAGCTGCACCCACCCGAGCAGCCCTGGCGCGAGGGCCGGCTGGCCACGCCTTCCGGCAAGTTCGAGTTCGTCTCCGCGGCGCTGGCGGCCCAAGGGCTCTCCGCCTTGCCGGAATACGTGCCCTCGCCGGAGGGTCACGAGGACAACGCGCTGAAGTCGCGCTACCCGCTGCAGCTCTGCACGCCCCACGCGCACCACCTCATCAACTCCAGCTTCGCCAACACGCCCTCGTCGCGGAAGCTGGACCGGCCCGCGCGCATCCGGCTCAATCCGGCCGATGCGGCGGCGCGGGGCCTGGACGAGGGTCAGCGCGTGCGCGTGTTCAACGACCGTGGCGAGTGCTTCCTGGGCGTGGAGGTGACCGAGGACGTGCGGCCTGGCGTGGGCGTGGCGGAGGCCGTGTGGTGGCCCCGCGACCATGCGCACTCCGGCGAACGCGGCAACGTGAACCGCCTCACCTCCGCCGAGACCACCGACCTGGGCGGCGGCGCCCGCTTCCAGGAGTGCCTCGTGCAGGTGGAGGCGGCGGGTTAACGACACCAGCAAGGCAATTTTCCATGGGGGCCTCGCCCCCATACCCCTACCAGGGAGCGGCGCTCCCTGGACCCTGCAACGGGTTGAATCGGCGCTGGCCGGAGTTCGAATCCGTATTGGGGGTGTGGGGACCCTCTGCCCCCGCCTGTTGGCAGCTTGAACTTGGGAGGAATGGGGATGGTGCAGCAGCTGACCGTGCAGTTCCGCGCCATGGAGCGCGTGTACAGCGGACAGCCCGTGGCGGAGGCGCTGCCGGCGGAGGTGGAGCGGCTGGGCGCGCAGCGGGTGTTCTTGCTGGTGAGCCGCACGCTGAACCACGAGACGGACGCCATCGCGAGCGTGCGCGAGGCGCTGGGCCATCGCTGCGCGGGGCTGTACGAGGGCATGCCGCCCCACACGCCTCGCGATGCCGTGCTGGAGGCCACCGAGGGCGCGCGGGCGGCCGGCGCCGACCTGCTGGTGAGCATCGGTGGGGGCTCGCTCACCGATGCGGCCAAGATGGTGCAGCTCTGCCTGGCCCACGACGTGCGGGACGTGGCTGGGCTGGATGCCTACCGCATCGTGGTGGAGGCGGACGGCAGCCAGCACCGGCCCACGCTGCAGCCGCCCCCGGTGCGCATGGTTGCCGTGCCCACCACGCTGTCGGGCGGGGATTTCAACCCGCTGG
>Ga0209919_1000703_pt1 | contig 16495 bp, 17 predicted proteins | sample SalPon2A_C_D2_MG_FD_185721 | JGI IMG/M metagenome (GOLD analysis project Ga0209919, IMG submission 185721) | Soil microbial communities from South San Francisco under conditions of wetland restoration - Salt Pond MetaG R2A_C_D2_MG (SPAdes)... | ecosystem: Environmental > Terrestrial > Soil >... | reverse complement strand
CCCGCCAGATCCTGATAGTTGATCTTATTGACCGCCACCGATAGGGTCAGGGAAAATTCCCGCTCGGTCAGAATATCCAGAATAGCCATCAGGCGCGCAAAAGTGCTGGCCCCCCGCAGGGAATCATGGTGCTCTTCCAGACCATCCAGGCTTATCTGCAGATGAAGCCGCTCCTTGGGCAGATCGACCAACTCCTCCAAATATTTGTCCAGCAACAGGCCGTTGGTCAGGACCACAGCATGGGCGTCGCGGTCCTTTAAGAGATCCCTGATTATTTCAACAAAACCAGGATAGACGAACGGTTCACCTCCGGTGAAATAATAAAGGTTGGCGCCCAGGGCCTTGGCTTCTTTAAGACCTTTGTCCAGAAGCTCAGGAGACAGTGCCTCGTTATTTGCCGGAGAAGAGGAAAAAAGGCAATGCGAACAGGCCAAGTTACACTTTGAGGTCAGATGAAACCAGCACTCCTTGAGTCCCTCCAGGGAGAGATATGCCGCCCGGCCCTTATAGTCAGTGGGTTGATCGGTCTCGATCTGGTTTAAGATCAGGCGGCGTTGAAGTATCGACGCGGGATCGGTAATAAAATTCTGGAGCAGCCGATCCGCCTCATCTCCCGGGACGAACCAGTCGGGTTTTTCCGGATCCAGATAAACTGCCCGGCCACCAAAGGACAACCTTTGCCAATTTTCCGGGTACAAGGTTGGAAGTTTGTTCATAGTCCAGTTACCTTTTTACAGATTCAGTTAACGCTTCACTTGAAAACGCCCCCCAATTGTTCACCGGGAATACGGACTAGGGCTGTTCTCGTTTTGGCTATTAGTCCATATAATTAACAGATTGCCTCACTGAGTTCATGAAAAGTTCCGCGATATTTATGATTTGAACTGGACAAGTTCGACCAGGGAGACAGGCCAGTATTCCACTCAACCCAGCGCGACATCCAGGACCATCATCACCATAAATCCGACCATGGTCGCCATGGTCACCAGGTCGATATTGGCCGGAACTCTCTGCGATTCAGGGATCAATTCCTCGACCACGACAAAGATCATCGCCCCGGCCGCGAAGCATAGCGCATAGGGCAGAATGCCCTGCATCTGCATGACGAACAGGGCTCCAAATACCCCGGCCACCGGCTCGACGATCCCCGATGCCTGCCCCAAAAGGAAGCTTTTTCCCTGGGCCATCCCTTCACGCCGGAGCGGCATCGCCACAGCCGTCCCCTCCGGGAAATTCTGGATGCCAATCCCGATCGCCAATGCAACAGCGCCGCCGAAGGTGGCCGAGGGCAACCCCGCCGCCACGGCCCCGAAGGCAACCCCAACCGCCAGTCCCTCAGGAATATTATGGAGGGTTATGGCCAGGACCAGCAAGGTGCTACGCTGCCAGGAGGTTTTAATCCCTTCGCTTTTACTGATATCCAAACCGGGGTGGAGATGGGGCAGAACCATATCGATGATTCTCATAAAACCCCCGCCGGCCATAAATCCAAGCGCCGCCGTCAGCCAAGGATTAAACCGCATCTGCTCGGCCATCTCTATTCCCGGCGCCAATAGGGACCAGAAACTGGCGGCAATCATCACCCCAGCGGCAAAACCAAGCATCGAATCCATTACCTTCCGGTTTACGGTGCGGGTAAAAAAAACCAGCCCCGCCCCGGCCGCGGTTACCAGCCAGGTAAAAATAGTGGCCAGAAAAGCCTGGGTAACCGGATGGAACTGCTGGATATATTCTATCATTTCATGGTTTCCTTGCCAAATTATCCCCTACACCGATTTGCCAGATACCGCTTATCGTTAACTGGGCAGTTAATAGACAATCTCCAAGCTATTCACTATCGATAATCCAATGATGAACCGCTTTGGCGCTGGCTAGCTCATTGCCGGCATTGGCAATCACGCTGGTGCTGAAAAAAAGTTGCCGCTTCCTTTGGTTATCCGGCCGATTTCAGGGGTAATCACCCGTCGGTATTTTATCTGAAGTCGGCGGGTATAATTAGGAGGCGCAACCAATATCCTTAACGCCCCAAAGTGTTGTCGATAGCCGCGGCAACCATCCCGCCCTACATCGCCTCAAAAACCGGCGGCGGCATCCGCAAGCCCTCCATTCCCTACTTGAGCAAAGCGGCGTCAAGTGCTGCGGTAATCTCTTCTTTATAGATCATAAACTTCTGAGTGCCCAATCCGGAGTGATCATTGCTGATATCAGTTAAAATCAAAGCCCACACGATATTTTAAACAATATTCTCCAATCCCCGGCCGGGTATATAAGAATATACTTTAATAGTCAATACTCGCTTACCGGGCCGACACAGCATCCACATAGATATTTCATATTATTATCAAATAGTTAAACAAAGACCAACACGTTTGGCACAGTTGTTGATAATTACTTTAACCGCATGCACATTGCTTAAACCTATACTCATAATAGGAGGACTTTTAAAATGAAGAAATTAATATTTGCCATGGCGGCAATTGTTGTCTTGGGAACTCTTTCGTACCGGATCGCCGATGCCGATCAATATAGTCGGGGTGGCTATGGTTATGGCTGCAACGGTCCGGGATACGCCTGGTCCGCTCCCGGCAAAGTCAACTTCGAGGCCCGGGAAAAGTTCTACGAAGAAAGCAAGGAAATCAGGCAACAGCTCTTCGAAAAACGCGGTGAATATGCCGATGTTCTAAACACCGACCCGGTCGATAAGGCTAAAGCCCGGGAACTTTGGGGTGAAATCTACGGCCTGCAGACCGAAATCGAAAAAATGGCGGCCGACAAGAATGTTTTCCTGGGCGGCCCCGATTACTGCCTCGGCCCGAACGGCTACTATGAAGGTGCGGCCGAAGAAGCTAACTTCCCAGGCAACCGCGGGCACAGATCCGACCAAAGAGGAATGTGGCCGGCTTCTTAAAAATCACATTGACAGACAGGGGTCTGGAAATCATGGTATGGGGATTACCAGGCCCCTTTTGTTCTTGAAACTCTTTGCTAGTAAATTATTCATCCGCCGCTAAAAACGTCCTTTTCCTCCCCCAAATCTTTTTTCAATTTGGCTATTTCAAGCTCATAGCATTTCGGGCATAGACCATGGGAGAAATCAAGGTCCAATGCTCCTTGAAATAGACCTCCACCCGGCTCCAGGCCTCTCCCTCGTCCCGAAGCTCATGACTAAAGGAACAGATCGGGATCATCCGGCGCAGTTCGGCAATCTCGCTGATGTCCTCGACCACAAGCAGCACCTGCGGCTTTTCTTCGAAGGTGAGGCGTGAGGCGGTGATCAGGGCGTAAATCTCCGATTTTTCTCCGCCTCGAACTATTTCCAGCTTGGTGCGGCGCCTTACGACTTTTTCGCCCTGGAGGGCCTCGGTAACCGAGTCCCTGATCACTCATTCTCCGCAGGCGGCTGCATGGCCGCAGCCAGCCGGAACATTTGCGGCATGCAGGCAGTTTAATACTTCGCCGCTTCGGCGTTTTAAAATGGCTTCCCGATTTTCCTTCAGAAATTCCGTTGCCGCCACGTTATACTCCTGGATCGTCACATCCTCGTCGACCAGGAAGAGCAGCGAGGGTATTGTAAGAACTTCTTTGAGAAGATCAGCGTTTGTGCATTTGTCAAAAGCCATTTGGTTCTCCGAAGGCTTAGCGGTTTAGGTTTTGATTAAGAAGCTGATTTTGCTTGTTTAACACGGTTGCCCGGATGGGTGAGCCCGGAATTTCCCTAACTCGTTCCGTCGTTTTATCCGGACATTTCCGGGAAACGGGGCTGCATGGCGCGGCGACCTGTCAACCGTTGATAATTCTCACCCGGATAGCCAAGGGCGATCACGGCATGGACCTGTTCTCCGCTGGGGATTGCCAAAATATCCTTAATGGCAGGATCGTGTTTGATGGCGGAGACCGCAAAACCGATCAGGCAGGAGCCAAGACCCATGGCATGGGCCCCGAGCAGAATATTCTGGCTGGCCAGCAACGCGTCTTCGGCCGGACAGCTGGCCCCCTCGGAACTGCCGACAATAACTACCGCCGGAGCGCCGTGGAAAAGCAGGTCGCGCCCTTCTTGGTCCCGCAAATCAAGGGCCTTCTGTACCGAATCGTAATAGCGGCGATAGTAGTTACCCAGCTCATCCTTGCCGGTGAGGCGCGACAACAGACGGTAAAGGGGGTTGGCGGCCATTTTATTGAGTTTCCGGAAAAAGCTACCTACCCGGTCCCCGAATTTTTCGACCTGCTCGCGGCGTTCCAGGACCGTGAAAGTCCATTTCTGGCTGTTGGTTCCCGACGGTGCTGTTGTCCCGATCTTAACCAGGTCTTCCAGCAGTTCCCGGCTGACCGGTTTATCAAGGTAGTTGCGACAGGAGCGGCGGGAGGCCATCAGGCGGACCAGCTCAGCCGGCTCGAAATCTCCCCATTTCAGCCAGCGGTTCTCAATCTCAAAGGTATTGAAGCGTAAACTCTCCGGGGTGATGGCCGACACCTCGATGGCCCCGGCCGGGCAGACGGCAAAACAGTGGCCGCATTCCATACAGCGTTTACCGGTGACCACGGCCCGACCCTCTTCCATTTCTATGGTCCGATCAGGGCAGACCTCTATACAGAGGCCGCAGCCGGTGCATTTTTGCCGGTCGATAACGACGGTAATTTCCTGGGCCATTTTAGATTTCCTCAATAATTTGCAACATCCTTCCCCTGTGGGAACCGGGCCAGTATAGCCGATCGCAACGGGGGCAGATCATGAAATCGTCATAATATTTTCTGGTCAAGGGCTGAAGCCGGTCCATGATTTCTGCCTTGGCTATTTCGCGCAAGCGATCATTGCAACGCAGACAACGGCTGAACGGTTCAATCTTGTCCCGAAGGCCGTACAGATCGATAATTTCTCTAAGCTGCGCGACCGGTTTGTGGTGGCGAACCAGACGGCCATGGACCACCTTTTTCCTTTTCAGAAGGGCGTGATCGCGGGTCAAAAGGATGCGCTGGTCCCGATAGGAGATTTCCGCCAGTTCCCCATCGTCGAGATCGGGGTCGAAAAAGGTATCGAAACCGGTCATTCGCAAGAGCCCGGCCAGCTTAGAGACATTGGCGTCCACCGCGAAACGGAGCCGGGGCAGTGGCGGTCGCAAAAGGCTTTCTTTGGTTGGATCGACCGGCCGGGGCAAGCCGAAAACCTCGATTCGGTCATCCGAACCGACCAGGTAATCGAAATTTTGGTCTTCACCGTTGACCAGAAGCCGGTGAATTTCCGGATGGGGCACGCCGAGCGCTTCCAGGAAATCCTTGATTGAGGTTCGCCGCTCCAGCCGGACCGACGGGATGGTCAAGCCCTGGCGCTCCTTGGCCAGAAAGCGGTGCAGATCCCCGTGCAGGGCCAGTTCAACCGTCATTTTCCCGCAAAGCCGCCTCATAGCTCTGTCTGGTTTCCCGGTTAAAACAGACCATGATGACCTTTTCCAAAGTTGGATCGGTTTTGAGCGCCGCTCTAGTTTCGCGGATGGCGATTGCGGCCGCTGCTTGTTTGGGAAAACCGTAAACCCCGGTGCTGATCGCCGGAAAGGCGATGGTCTTTATCTTGTATTGAGCTGCGAGAAGGAAGCAGCTTTTATAGCAGGAGGCCAACAACTCCGCCTCACCACCTCCACCGCCATGCCAGACCGGGCCGACCGTATGGATCACATACAAGGCCGGCAACCGATAACCTTTGGTGATTTTGGCCTCGCCGGTGGCGCAGCCCTTCAGGGTGCGGCATTCAGCCACAAGTTCAGGACCGGCGGCCTGATGAATGGCGCCATCCACACCACCGCCACCCAAAAGCGAGTTATTGGCGGCGTTGACGATGGCATCGACCTTCAGGGTGGTGATGTCGGTATCAACAAGTTCTATCCTGGTATCGTTCATCAGAAGCCTCCAAATGAACAGGTTCAGGTGGACATCAGCAGGATGGCGATAATCGCGCAGGCCATCCCGGTCAGCTGTTTTAAGGTCAACGGTTCCTTAAGAAATATCGCGGCCAGCAGGATGGTAACCAACGGGTAGAGGGCGGTAATGCTCACCACCAGGGAAATGCGGCCCCGGCTTGCTGCGGTAAAGAAAAAGAGGGTGCCGGCAAAACCGGCTATGCCGGTCAGAAGCGCAAATAACATGCCGCGGGGATGAAAGTTAGGCTGCAAATTGAGACTGAACAGAACGAGCAACCCGACCAGCATAGTGCCGAGGGCATGGTAGACCATGGCGCTGCGCGGATCCAGGTAGGCCACTGCGATCTTGGGGAAAAAGCCCCACAGGCCGAATAAAAACATCGAGATTAGTGCAATCGGCAGCCAACTTAACATATTGATCAACCCTCACCTTCAAACTTGATGGCTCTTATCTTCAGCGCCCGACCAAAATCAGTTTCGGTGGTAAACAGATGGGTCTGGAAGCCCAGAACGGCAGCTCGTTCTATGTGGCCTGAGTTATCATCGACAAACATTATCTCTCCGGGCGAGATGCCAATGATCCGCGCCGCTTCAAGAAATGTGGCGGGATCGCGCTTGGTATTGCCCAGGTAATAGCTGTTGATGACCGGGTTGAATTCGGCCAGGAAACCGTCCCGCCGGTCTAAAATGTCCAGCCAGTTGGTCTGATCGCTCAGGATCGCAACCCCCATTCCCTGTTTCCTGATGGCCCTGACCTTGGCGAACATCTCTGGACGCAGGATGAAACGGGAGAGGATCTCGTTGGTCAGTTCTTCATCGCTGCCCTTAATCGGAAACTCCTTTCGTACCGAGCGCCAGTAATCGGCGGCGGTGGCCTTGCCGGTGACATATTTACTGGCGTAGATGATTTCGGTGGCCCGCTCAAAAAACAGCTCCGGGTCGAGGCCGTTGGCCATGGCGATGGCCTTCAGTCCGGCGGTAAAGCCCTCCTCGGCCAAGACCCCGCCGTAATCGAAGAGAAACACCCGGGGTTGCGGCAAACCATCAGCATCCATGCCCGCTCACCCGGCCAGAAAGTCTTTAAGGATGTGATAGGCCTGCTCCAGTTGGGCGACATCGATATATTCGTTGGCCTGATGGGCATGATGAATATCGCCGGGACCCCATACAATGCAGGGTCCCTTCCGGTGGAGATAGGAGCAATCGGTGGCAAAGGAGGCCGTTATCGGACCGGGGTCCCCACCGCCCGCCCTGATGCTCGCCGTCAGTGATTCGATCAAAGGATTGGCCATATCGGTTTCAATTCCGTCCCAGCTCGACACCTGATCGATTTCGCCCCTATCACCCACGCATTTCCGGATGAGCTCCTCGGCCCCATCGAAAGTCATCTCCGGCAGGACCCTCATGTCGACAAAAGCCTCGCAGTGGCCGGGGATGGCGTTCAAAGACTTCCCGCCGGCAATCTTGGTAACCGCCAGAGTGGCCCAGCCCAAAGCGGGGTTTTTCCTTATTTTCAATGTTTCGCTCAAGAGTTCGAGATCATTGATAATCGGCATCATGGCGTTGATCGCATTAACGCCTTTATCGGGGTGGGAGGAGTGGACGGCTTTGCCCTTTGTAGTGATCCGACAGCGGAAAACTCCTTTATGGGCTCGAATAATCTTCAGTTCGGTAGGCTCCAGGGCAATACAGAGATCCCAGCCATCCAGTTCGGCGGCCAGTTTTTTGGCCCCGCTCAACGTGCATTCTTCGTCAATACTGCCGGCGAAAGTGATATCATAGGCCGGGGCGACCCCCAGTTCGCGATGAAGATCAAGTACCGCCGACAGTCCCGCCGCTAAAGGGCCTTTGTCATCGCAGGCCCCGCGCCCCAGAACCACCCCGTCCCGCAATTCGCCGCTGAACGGATTCTCCATACCGCTACCGCTGACCGTATCCATATGAGCGACAATTAATAATCTTGGAGCGCCGGGATTCGGCAGGCGGACTACCAGATTCTCGCGGCCGGGCATGGCCTCCATGGTGTAGTGTTCGACCCCGGCCGCTCGGCAGATCGGCACCAGATATTTGATCACACCCGCTTCAACCTCGGCAGCGGGCGTGGCGACCGGCTCCGAGGATTCACTGGGAATCTTAACCAGTTTTCGGGTCATTGTGATAAGATCGGGTATGAATGTCATGATCCATCCATCTCTAAAATTTTGTCTTGTTTTGATTGTTATACAATTTTGCCAGAAGGAAGGCTATCTGGCAAACGGTTCTCGTGAGATGTGAAGAAATTATTCAAAGATTTGGCTGAGCACAAAAACTTCTATTTTGATCTGGGTCAATGAATTAGTCGCCGAGAGAAAGGATAATGGAGGAAACATAACAAGGAGACCGACGCCATGATGAACAAAACCGACCTTAAGGAAACCAGGATATTCGACGAAAAAGCCATGAAGAAGTTTTTGGTCCATGATTCCGCCTGGTTCCGGATCATCAACTTTAATCTTCCCGCCGGGGTCACCTTTCCGGTCCATTCCCATGATCTGGAAGGGCAGCTGTCGATTCAGGTCATCGAGGGGGAAGGCTTTTTCCTCGGTAAGGACAAGGCCGAGATCCCGGCCGCCCAAGGCGAAATTCTGGTCTGCGATATCGCCGAACCGCACGGGGTCAGGGCCACCACCGACATGCGGATTCTGGTTACCATCGCCCCGCCGATCTAAAGGTTAAGGTGATGGACTCGTAAAAAGTCCATATAGCGATTTCGGATGGCTAAGTAAAAAGTTGATAAACAAGGAGTAGTGGTGTTGCGGAAGCGGAGGTGCTGTGAAACGAATGCCCTTGGGGGGCATATGGTATGTCGAGCATTTCGCGAACCCGATACGACGCGGTAAAGCGCCTTTTTACGACGCAATCAAAGGTAAACGAGCACCGCGCCGCTGCGGTGCTTGTCCTTCTTTTCCCAGGCAAAGGCAAAAATACGCTTTTCAATCTGCAGCTCTTTTAGCTTAATCTCCACCACCTCGGGCAGCACGGCGGGGCCGTTCGAATGGAGCCCTTTACCGGTGATGATCCGGACGGTGCGGTATTTCAGGGCAGCCGTCTGCCGGATAAACTTCTCGGTCATTCTCTCCGCTTCGCTACCGGTAAAGCCGTGCAGATCGAGTTCTTCCTGGGGAGGAGGGTATGATTTGAGCCTTTCCCGGAGGGAGAGCTTCTTTCTTCGCCCGGCTTTTTCTCTGAGAACTGCCTTGAGATCCTGACGGGTCAGATCCTTTTCCAGTTCTTCCGAGAACTTAGCCCCATCTTCAGGCTCTACCCCGAAAGCAGCATAGAGGTTTTCCCGGTCAAGTTTGGGGATGTTTTTCTTCTTTCCGGCCATTATCCTTCCGCAAAATAGATTGATAATCCAGGCTATTCTAAACTTATTTGCGAATATGGCAAAGAAAAGGCGGCTGAAACTCCAGGATGGAGCTCCAGCCGCCAGGGTTCCAGGGACCCCAATGGTCCCGCCCGAGGGAACCTCTATCAGCAGCCTTCGACTGCTTTTCTGGCTTTCTTTATATGACAGGCGTTGCAATTGGTCGGTCCTTTTTTGCCGTTAAATCCTGCCTTATGGCACTCCCGACAGTTGATATGGAATATGTTTTTGCGTTCGCGCAGCTCCGGATTGGCGAAATCATCGGTATGGCAGTTGGCGCATTGCAGTACCTTGCTGTCCGGCAGAGCACCTATGCCTTCAGCGGTGCGGGGATTGTGTTCCTGGTCATGATGGCATTCGCCGCAGACAACGCCCATATCAAGATGGGTCGCATGGGGAAATTTCACCAGTTTCTTGCCGTCGATAATGATCGGTTCGGTCGGGGCCGTGATCGGATCTCCTGCCTGGACAGCACTGATGCCGAGAGCCAGGCCAAAAATTGTAACGATGATAGCGGTGACGATTGTTCTGGTTTTCATGTTCTCCTCCTTCTTACGCATTGATGTTGGTGAAAGAATTTCTGCCTTCCGTTGTCTTAATGATAGGATGAAAAGAACCAAGCGGATAGACGACATCGGGTGATGTCTACCCGACATTCTTATGATTTCAATGGGTTATCTATTCGGAAATTTCAAATTAAAATTTATTTTTAACGATTTCCGATTCTTTTCGATTGCCTTTTGGACAGGTTAACTATTAGGTTTTGCGGGGCAGATGAAATAAATCACTATGGGTCGGTTGATGAACGACGGCGCACAACATAATAGTTTAATGGTTCGGATCGACGGAGCCAGAGTCAAGGAACTTCGCGAACGGCAAGGCTTGACCCAGCTATATATGGCGACCGCTGTCGGGGTGACCACCGAGACCATTTCCCGTTGGGAAAACCGCCGCTATCCCTCCATCATGCGTGAAAATGCCGCAAAGCTGGCCGAGGCCCTTGAGGTGGAATTACCCGAAATTATCGAAAATGATTCTGAAGCGGAAACCGATGTTACTCCTGAACAGCCAGCGCCTTTACCGCCTAACAAGCCGACTCTTTCGCCCCGCCTGAAACGCCACTTATCGGTAATCCTGCTGGTTGCCCTGATGTTGGTGGTCTTGCAGGCAGTGCGTTATTACTCCCAGCTCTCCTCGCCGACGATTACGGTCTCCGCCAACCGCATTCTGCCACCCCACGTTCCGCCCGGTCAGCCTTTCCCGGTTGTGATCACGGTTGAATCTTCCGAACCGGTCTCCTTCTCCCTGCTCCTAAAAGAGAATCTGCCGCCCGGTTGCGAACCGCTCACGGCGAAGCCGAAATTCACTTCCGCCGACAAAAAAGGGGGACAACTCAAATGGGTTACCAGACTGGAGGGCGCCCGGAAGGTTTTTGCATACATGGTCAAGGCCTCATTGGCGCCTTTAAACAGTGAATTGATTTTCATCGGCCGGATTCTGGCAGGAACTATGGCCGGTACCTCGCCGGATATCCGTGGCGACAACCGCGTCCGCATCGCAAATTTTCACTGGGCTGATCGCAACCGCGACCACCGGATTGACGACGAGGAAATCTTGATAGTCTATGATCTCTTCAGCGATCTGGATGGTTTTGATATTAACCGCGATTTGATCGACGAAATCTGGGCTGCGGGGGGCTACGTTTGGGATAGCGACACCGGGCGCTATGTGGTTGTTAAGCCATAAAGACTAAAGGAGAAAAGACCATGAAGCTTTATCGATTACTTTGGGTGGTTCTGGTTACCGGAGCTATATTTGTCCCTACTTACGTAAATGCAGAAGGATTGGTCACGGGCCGCTATCTGCAAGAGACCGGCAAAGAGGTTGCAATTGAACTTGAAATCAGCTCACCACCCCCCCCACTGGTGATCGTCATCCAGAATCTGCCGCAGGGTATCAAGATAGTTGCTTCAGACCCGGAAATGAAGACCTATGACCCCGGCACAGGTGAGGCCAAATGGCTGCTCAGCAACGTTGCATCCGGAAAGATGAGGATTTCTCTGCAGATTGACCGGCCGGTAAAAAAAGGCGAGATCAGCGGAGAAATACGATTTCGTAACGAGGCAGGCCAGATGGCCAGTATTGCTCTGAAAAACTGACCAGCTAGTCCGCGTTAACAAAACCCTTATTCTAGCGACTTTCAGACGATTTCCCGGAAAAGAGCGGGGAGCGTTCATACTCCAGGTCCGGCTCACCGCAGTGATCGAGAAGCCAGCTTCTGGTCCGGTTGCGCAGTACCAGACCGGCCTGCCACTGATTGTTACCCGTCTCGATAAGGATTTCTGCACTATTAACCGGCTTACCAATTACCACTCTGATCCGGCCCCGGCGCGGAAACCAGGACCCGGACCGCAACACCGAGCGGCTGCCGCGGATTGCCAGAGGCACCACGAGCGCACCGCTGGCGGCCGCGGTTTCAAACGCTCCCATCCGGAAGGGCAGCAATCCCGGCATCCGCATGAAGGTCCCCTCCGGGAAGAACGTAAGGGAGCGGCCGCGTTCCACCTGACCGGCAAGTTTTTGCGAGTCCGCCACGCCACGGGCCTTGTCGAACCGCTCGACGAATTCGGTGCCCAGCCGGGGAAGAAGCAACCGCAAAAGAAGATTGTCGCGCAGCTCCGCCTTGGCGATAAAACCGAATGGTCGGGGCAGAGCGCCGGCCAGGATGATGCTGTCCAGATAACTGGCATGGTTGGCTACCAGAACACAGGGTGTAGACTTGCCCGGCATATTTTCCAGCCCCTCGATCTTGATCGGCATCCCGCCCAATAGAAAAACCAGCCTGACCAAGAGCCGATTGAAGCGCCAGCGCAGATTTACGCTCGGCAACAACCCCACCGCCAGGATAGAAAAAGGTGCACCAAGTCCGAAAAGCAGCCATGCATAAGCAGCATAGGTTAACTCTCCGAGACTCCGCACTCCCTTACGAAATTGTGTCCCGGTACTCGACAATGCAAACCCGGTCATCTGCAGCCAGAGGGGCCGATATCCTTTGCCCACCTTGCCTTTTTCATAAAGCTCCCGGCAGCTGCTTCTTCTGATCTTGCCGCTTGAGGTCTTAAGCACCGTGTTGGGCGGAGCCAGTACCACCTCGTCGGGGGCGGTGCCGGTAATATCGGTGACCGCGCTGTTGATTTTCTGCCGGATTTTCTGCTGGTCCTCAGGCCGCCTTTTGCGTGTTTCGGCAAGAACCACCAGCCTTTCGGTACCGTTGTGGCGGTCGATGGAGCCGAAGACCGCGACATTGCCCTGTCGGACTCCCTCGATAACGCCAACCGCCTCTTCCAACTCTACCGGGTAGATATTGCGTCCGCCCTTGATGATCAGATCCTTACTTCGCCCGGTAATAAACAGTTCGCCTTCGGCCAGATAGCCGAGATCGCCGGAATCGAGCCAGTCGCCGTGAAACAGCCCGGCGGTCTTTTCGGGATTGCGATGGTAGCCGCTGGTGGCGGAGGGCCCCTGAAATTGGATATGGCCCTGCCGACGGTCGGGCAGTTCCCTATCGTTGTCGTCGGCAATCCGGATCTGGTGGCCGGGTAGTGGAAATCCGCAGCCCGGCAGGCTTAAAGCCTCGACCTTTTCCGTCGGATCCGGTTCGGCCCTGCCCTCATTCATCAAAATCTCGCGGTTGATCCGGTCGACCCGCATCCCGCGACCTAAGGGTGGAAAGGCCAGTCCCACCGAGTTTTCGGCCAGCCCGTAGACCGGCATCATGGTCTCCGGCCGGAGGCCGCAGGGGGCAAAACGCTCGCTAAACTTTTCTATAGTAACCGGGCTGACCGCCTCGGCGCCGTTGAAGGCGCAGCGCCATGAACTCAAATCGAGTCCTTGCAGATCGTCGTCATCGATTCTCCGGCAGCACAATTCATAAGCGAAGTTTGGCGCGGCGGAAAGCGTCCCCCGATAGCGACTGATCGTTTTGAGCCAGCGGCTTGGCCGCGCCAGAAAGGTCAGGGGCGACATAATCACAAGCGGGCAGGCGAAGTAGAGGCTGCCCAGCCAGGCGCCGATCAGGCCCATATCATGATAAAGGGGCAGCCAGCTGACGAAGACATCGTCCGGTCCGACCTCGATGGTCCTGCCCATGGCCCTGATGTTAGCCAGCAGATTGGCGTTGGTCAAAACCACCCCCTTGGGCGTGCCGGTACTGCCTGAAGTGTACTGGATAAAAGCGGTATCTTTGCCGCCCAGAGCGGGCTGGTGCAGGGTGCGGCCCCGGCCTGCGGTCTGGACCTCACCGCAGGTGACCACGGTTTCGAGGCTTGCCACCTTCCTGTGCATCAGGCGGGTGAAGCTTATCGCCTCCTCCATGGTGATCATGATTTGGGCCAGACAGTTTGCGGCGATGGCGGCGTGGCGATGCAGATGCTCCTCGATCTGCTTCATCCGCCCCGGCGGGTAGACCGGCACCGGCACCCCCCCGGCCAACAAGACCCCGAAGAAGGAGATGAAATAATCGCGGCCGGTGGGCAGCATCAGCATGACCGCTTCACCGGCCGCGAGACCGTATGACTGGAGACCGGCGCCCAAGCGGGAGCCTTCGGCCAGCAACTCGCCGTAGGAGATGGTCTTGTCATCGCCGGATTCGCTGTAAAGCCGGATATGGGTGCGCTCGCCGTGATTGCTTACGTGATGACGTAGCACTTCGACCAGAGTGGCTGCAGCAGACGGGGCGGTCGGAGCTTCGCCTTCTTTTCTTTCTACTTTGATCTCAGGCTGCTTTCCCGTTGCCTTTTGTTCTTCAGGACCGGCGGCCCGGACAGCCCGCAGTAAATCACGGGGCGTTTCGGCGGCAGCCATTACCCTTTCCGGCAAGGTGACCGCGAACCCCTTCTCGATCCTGGCCAGAAGCTCTACCCTGGTCAGGCTGTCGAGTCCCAGGTCCCGGTCCAGGGAACTATCGAGATCGATAGTCAGATGCTGATAGGTTGCGGGGTGGACCTCCGCGACCAGTCGCCGAACTATCTTTAGGACCCTTTCTTCACTTACCGTTGCGCTTATCTCTTTTTGATCGGTCATACGCCAAGTCTTCCGGAATTTTCCATACCCTCACGCTCATCGACCCGGAGGAGGAGCAGGCCGCCGACGATGAACATGACCAGGACGATCGACATCCCGATCCGCTGAGAACCGAAAACGTCGGTCAACACCCCTAAAAGCAGCGGGCCGAGAAAGGCGGTGAATTTGCCCGAAAAGGCGAAAAAGCCAAAGAACTCGTTCTCCATTTCCGGCGGAGTCATTCGAGCCAGGAGCGAACGACTGGCCGACTGGTTGGGGCCGGAGAAGATACCGACCAGGACACCGGCCAGCCAGAGCCAGATTTTGCCGGTTGCAGCCAGGGCGATCAGTGAGGCAAAAATCAGTCCAACGATACTGACCAAAATGGTGATCTTGCCGCCAAGCCGATCATCGCAATAACCGAAGGCAAAGGCGCCCAAGCCGGCCGTGATGTTCAAAACAATGCCGAACAACATGATTTCCCTGAATGAAAAATCGAAGGTCCCCGCCGCATAGATACCGCCGAAGGCGAAGATCGTAATCAGCCCGTCGTTAAAGATCAGCCGCGCCAGGAGAAAGCGGAAGATCTGCCGGTACCTGCCGATCTGCCTGAAGGTGTCGCTAAGCCTTTTAATCACGGAGGTGGGGTGGAGGGGAACGGCCCGAGCGACCGGCTTTTCCTTGACCAAGAGAAAGATCGGCAGGCTGAAGATCAGGAACCAGCCGGCGACCAGCAGATTGGTTGCCCGAATGTTCTGGCCCAGTTCCCTGGTCAGCCCGAACCAGGGCGTCTCCGGATTGACCATCGTGACCATGGCCAAGAACATCGCGACCAGGCCGCCGATATAGCCGACCCCCCAGCCAAGACCGGAGACCGAGCCGACCTTATCCGGCGGAGCGATATCGGGAAGGAAGGCGTTATAGAAGACACAGCCCAGCTCGAAAGCGATATTGGCGATGGCGAACCAGATCAGGGCCGGAATCACCTGGCCGGGCAGAATGCGGTAGAGCATCGCCGAACAGAACACCGCAGTCATGGTGAAAAAAAGCAGATACCTCTTGCGATGGCCGCGCTGGTCGGCCATGGCGCCGATAAAGGGTGAGACCAGGGCCACGGTCAGCCCGCAGATAGTAATGGCCCGTGACCAGAGAACGGTGCCGGTTATTTCGTCGGGAGCAATACTCTTGGTGAAGTAGGTGGCGTAAATAAAGGTGACGACCAGTGTGGTAAAGGCGGAGTTGGCGAAATCATACATGGCCCAGCCGAACAGGGCTTTTCGGTCGGTCTTGCTTGGCATGTTTGGCTCCCCTTTCTGCCTGTTCTCTTCTCATCAATTTAACACAATTGATTTAAAAAGGAACAGGCTATGGATTTAGACCCGAGACAATCCAAAGGCTATACTCCCTGGAGACAATGTGTAGCAATAAAATCGTCTCGGATCTTCCTTCCAAAAATATTTACAGCAATTAAAGACCTGACAAGATACCTTAATGAAAATTTATTGGTGGGGAGTGAAAATAAACTAATTACAGGAGAACGGAAATATGGAAACCATTCGTCAGTTTTTGGACCCGCTTCTTGAAACCCTGGGTAATTATCTGCCCAGTGCCATCGGTGCCTTGCTGGTCTTCCTGCTGGGCCTTTTTTTTGCCACCCTGCTGCGCAAGGGGACAAGCTCCCTGCTCGCCAAACTGAAGGTCAATGAAAAGCTTTCCGCCAAGATCGATAAAGAGGTCAGCGTCGAGCAGTTTACCAGCAGCCTGGTCTATTTCATCACCGTTCTCTGGATCCTGTTGCTGACCCTGGATGTCCTGGGAGTCAAAGGGGTTCTCGATCCGGTAATGAACATGTTCAACAACTTTCTGGCTATCTTTCCTAATATCATCGCCGCCCTGTTGATCGCCTTCGCCGGCTACGTTATCTCCAAGATTGTCGCCAGCGCGGTGGAAGTCCTCTCTAAAGGGCTTGACAATCTGTCTCCCAAAATGGGGCTCAGCAAGGAAATGTCCCTTTCGCGGCTCCTTTCCCAGATTGTTTTTATCATCGTTTTGATTCCGGTGTTGATCTCGGCCCTCGATGCCTTGAAGATCGAGGCCATTTCCGTACCGGCCACCGAGA
>Ga0209919_1000701_pt1 | contig 16526 bp, 16 predicted proteins | sample SalPon2A_C_D2_MG_FD_185721 | JGI IMG/M metagenome (GOLD analysis project Ga0209919, IMG submission 185721) | Soil microbial communities from South San Francisco under conditions of wetland restoration - Salt Pond MetaG R2A_C_D2_MG (SPAdes)... | ecosystem: Environmental > Terrestrial > Soil >... | reverse complement strand
ATAGTAGTTCTAAATAAACGTGCACTTATAGAAGCAGATTCACTTGATGCATTATTTAAGAAAACAGGAAAACTTCTTCCGCTGCAGGGAATTCCGATTTTGGTAAAAGATAATTTTGATACTTACAATATGCAGACAGCCGGCGGGTCGCTTGCAATGAAAGGATCAATTCCTCCTGATGATGCATCCCAGGTTAGAAAACTTCGAGAAGCAGGAGCAATAATTTTGGGTAAAACAAATATGGCTGAATGGGCTTTCAGCAATGTTGTTACTGTAAGTTCAATTGCAGGAATTACGAGAAATCCCTACGATTTAACAAGAGTACCTGCCGGCTCAAGCGGAGGAACTGGTGCTTCAGTTTCAGCAAATTTTGCAGTTCTCGGTATGGGGTCTGATACGGGTAATTCTATCCGCGGACCGGCTTCTCATTGCGGCTTAGTAGGAATTCGTTCTACAATGGGCTTGACTAGTCGTGATGGAATTATACCATTGTACTCACGCAACGATATTGCCGGACCTTTGGCTCGGACTGTGGAAGACGCTGTAAAAGTTTTACAGGTAATTGCAGGTTATGATCCGGCTGATCCAATTACAAAATTATCTGAAGGGAAAGTTCCTGAAAACTACACACAATTCCTTGTAAAAGATGGATTGAAAGGTGCACGAATAGCTGTTTTTACAAAATATCTTGAGGAACCAACAATTGATCCGCAAATTAAAAATAAGTTTCAGCAGGCTGTTGAAGATTTGGAAAAACAGGGAGCGGTAATAGTAGAGCCGTTTTATATTCCTGATTATGATGCATTGATTGAGGAAATCTGGAAGGAAACTTTTCAGTATGATTTAAATAATTATTTGGCTTCTCTCGGCGACAAAGCACCTTATAAAACTTTAAAAGAGATTTATGATTCGGGGTTATTTCTTCCATATGTAAAAGAGACAATGGAAGATGAATTAAAATATACAACTCCGCCACAGGATAGGACTCCAAAAGTTCTGGATATTTACCACACAGAAAAGAATATAAAATTTCGTGATGCTGTTTTAAAAGAGATGAATAAATACAAAGTTGATGCAATTATTTATCCAACCTGGAATAACCAGCCGAGAAAAGTCGGTGATATGACAAGTCCGGATGGTGACAACAGCCAGATACTTTCTCCACAAACAGGAATGCCTGCTATCACGGTCCCGATTGGTTACACAAAAGAAAATCTACCGGTAGGTATCACATTCTACGGTAAATTATTTGACGAACCGACTTTAATAAAATTTGCTTATTCATATGAGCAGGCTACCAAATACAGGAAAGCACCTAAAAATTTTCCTGAGATCAAGTAGTGTGTGGGCTATATAATTATTTATTAGGGTAGGTATTAGACCCTCCCTTATAAATAACAATAAAACCTATTTTTTCTCCAATTCTTTTTCAACAATATCCTTAACCTGTTTTGAAACTTCGTTGGGAATTGTCATCGCAAGATTGTAATGCTTTATTTTCCATCCATCTTTAGCTTTTATTAAAATTCCCGAGCCGCGCGCAGGACCAAACCCGGCAACAAGTTCTTCATCAAACCAGGCGTATGTTTTGTCAGGAGAAATAAAAATATTTCTTTTTGTTGCGTAAATATTCCATGCTGATTTTTTCTTAAACCAAGGCTCAGACCATTTCTGAAATTCTTCTTTTGTCCAGTATTCCGTTGCGTCAGTGCCCATATAAATTGCATCTTCGGCAAGATAACCGAAATAAGTTTTTGCATCGGCAACCGCAGCAGCGTGGTGCCATTTTGTGAGTATTTCATCAAGCTTCTGTTTCAGGTTTTCGCTGCTTTGCTGGTTAAAACCAAGTAGTAATGCTAAAATTAATATTGTTTGTGGCATTGTGTTTCCTTAACCTTTTGTATCTAAATTACTTAAACACGTTTCAATTAGCAAAAGTAATTTTTATTTATTTTTGGTAATTCCTTTTGGATTTGAACTCAGCTAAACCATACCTAAGTTTGAGTAACAAAATCCCCGTGATATTACGGGGAGCAACAAATAACGTAGGAGGAAAAAATCATGTCTTTTGACCCTGCCAGTAATATACAAGACTATTTAGTCTTTGGGGAATTTGGGGATGTCAACCCGTCGATAACAGATTCATCAACATTTACATTTATGAGCCAGGAAAAAATGGAAGAGCTCTTCGATCACGAAATTGAAGGATGCTTCCTCTATTCAAGACACTGGAATCCAATAAATAAAGAATTATCAGATGCACTTGCAAGACTGGAAAATTCAGAACTTGCACAGGTAACTGCTTCAGGTATGGCTGCAATTAGTACAACAATATTTCAAATATGCAGTGCCGGAGATGAAATAATTTCAAGCCATACAATTTACGGAGGTACTTACGCTTTCTTTAAAAACTTTCTTCCCAGGCTTGGAATAAAAGTTAACTTCGTAAATATGAATAATCCTGAAGAAGTAGAAAAAGCAGTTACTAAAAACACAAAGGTTATTTATTGTGAGTCAGTTAGCAATCCATTACTTGAAATTGCAGATATTCCCACTCTTAGTAAGATTGCAAAATCGAATAAGATAAAACTCGTGGTTGATAACACTTTCAGTCCGATGATAATTTCACCGCTTGAACTTGGAGCAGATGTTGTCGTGCACAGCCTGACAAAATTCATTAATGGAACAAGCGATTGTGTTGCTGGCTGCGTTTGCAGTTCATCGGATTTTATTCACGATTTAATTGATATAAACAGTGGGGCAAGTATGCTGCTTGGACCTGTACTGGACAGCTACCGCGCTGCGAGCATTTTAAAAAACCTCCACAGTCTTCATATCAGGATTCAAAAACACAGCGAGAACGGAATGTTTATCGCAAAAAAATTACAGGAAATAGGAGTTAAAGTATTTTACCCCGGGTTAGAATCTCATCCACATCACGAAAAAATAAACAAACTCCGCAATCCTGATTACGGATATGGCGGAATGCTCGCCTTTGATTTAGGCACAAGTGAAAAAGCTGGAAAGTTAATGATGAGAATGCAGGAAGAGAAAGTCGGATATCTTGCCGTTAGTTTAGGCTATTTTAAAACTTTGTTTAGTGCTCCCGGGCACAGTACTTCTTCTGAGATTCCGGAAGATGAACAAAAGAAAATCGGGATTAGTGACGGACTTGTGCGTATGTCAGTTGGACTGGATCACAACATTCAGCGTTCATTCAATAAGATAAAAATGTGCCTGGAAGAAGTTGGATATCCAGAAAATAAAGAGGTTGCTAAAAAAATAAAATAATTAGCATTCTAAATATTTGAATTAATATTCGGATTTCCCCGGCTCTGATTTTGATGTTTTCAGAGTAAAGCCGGGAATAATTTTATCATAGTGAAACTTTATCCTAAATTTTTACGTTATTTGTTTTGATAGTTATCACTTCTTTTTTTAATATAGTTTGTTGATCAATTTTTTTTGGAGAGTAGATGTTCGATTACATTAAAGGGATATTACAGAACGTAAGTGAAGAAAACAGAACTCCTTCCGATGGAAATAAAAGAATACAAGTTGCTACGTGTGCTTTGTTTATAGAAATTGCCAGGGCTGATGATGAATTTACGAATAAAGAAAGAGATATAATATTGTCCGTGATGAAAGACAGTTTTGACCTTGATACTGAAGAGGTTAATGAATTAATTATTAATGCGGAGGAAAGCGTTAATAAAAGTGTAAGTGTTTATGAATTTACAAGACTATTAGATGAATACCTGGAAAAAGAAGGAAAATTTGAATTGCTTAAAAATTTATGGCGACTAATTTATTCTGATAATACCCTAAATAAATATGAAGATAATTTAATCAAAAGAATAGGGGATATGCTGAAAATGGAACACAAAGAGGTTATTGATGCAAAACTGCAGATTAAGCAGGAAAAAAATATAACTTAGGTTCCGCAATATTTTACTCAGCTATAATTTTATTCAGCAAGTAACTTTTCAAGTTCTGAGGTTATCTCTTTACTTTCGGGTTTTACCGGACTTTTAAATCTTGCCACAATCTTCCCTTTTTTGTCAACAAGGAATTTTTCAAAATTCCACCCGATATCTGATTTTTCAGTTACGCTGTTATTTGTCAGTCTTTTATATAGGTCACATTTTTCCGGGCCGAGGACTTTAACTTTATCAAACAATTTGAAAGTAACGTTATATTTTGAAGAACAGAATTCTTTAATCTCCTCGTTGGTTCCCGGTTCCTGTTTGCCAAATTCATTACAGGGGAAGGCAAGGATTTCAAATCCTTTATCTTTGTATTTTTTATAAATTGCTTCAAGACCTTCATACTGTGGAGTATAACCACATTTACTCGCAACATTTACAATTAATAAAACTTTTCCGTTATAATCAGAAAGATGAATATCTTTTTCATTCATATCCTTTACAACTATATCATTTATATTATCACTCATTATAAACCCGGATTTTGTTTCAGTTTTTATTTCTTTATTTTTCAATGAAGTAAAAGCTAAAAGTAAAAAAGACAGAATGATAATTACTGTCCCGCTTAATTTTGTGTGTTTTTTCATGGTTTTCTTTATCCTTGTAACGGTTAACTCTTTACAAATATGATAACAAAAAAACATTATATCAACTTAATTTCCTATCTCCTGATTTTTATTATCAGTATTCCATTTATTGCGGATGTTTCAAATGGTAATGGCATTAACATATTACTAAAAGGCATTCCTTTTCTTTTAATATTTGGAGGCATAATAATATTTATAGACAAAAAATTTCCTGAATCTACACCTGTAAGATTAAATAAATATTATTACCTGGCAGTAATTCTAATCCCGGTCATATTTTTTATAATAATTAAATTTATTCCACATTCAATAAGCAACCAGGAATATTATACAAATCTTGTATGGTTGCAAAATTACCAGGGAGGAGTTTATCCATATAATTTTACGGATTTTTCATATAATCTGCCTGTTATTTATTACCTGCTTGGACCGTTTTACCAGTTAGGCGATTTGAATTATTTTAATTTACTCGGATTAATTATTTTCTTTTTAATAATTCTAATTAGTTCCAATACATCAAAAGAATTATTCTCAAGATTCAGTGCGGTTTTATTTTTACCATTAATTTATGGCGAACTTTACAGCAAAAATGATATTCTCGTAAACGCAATTCTGTTTGTCTCTCTCATTTACCTAATGAAAAGATATCTTGATCCTGATAAATTAAATTTCAGGTTTTTAATGCTTGCGATGGCAGTCGGATTACTTTTATGTACAAGACTATTGCTAACTATTCCTTTCATATTAATGCTGCTATATTTTTTCAGGAATAATATTCCGAAACTTTTTGTCTTTCTATTAATCTCTTTGCTCATTTATTTTATGTTCATCTTCCCGTTTATGAATCTTGACAAACGTTTGTTCATTCTTTATGGACCATTTACAAATTCGTTTGCCACACTCCCTGCCTGGATTTATGTTGTTATTCTTTTAATTGTTTTGTATGCCGGATGGATGATTAGTGATTACCAGGAGTTGTTGTTTGTTTCCGGTTTGCTGATGTTTATTTCTGCCATTTTCTTTTCAGGCGAAGGTCAGATCATTAATAACATTATTCTTTCAGCACCATTTTTTATCCTTTCAATCAAAGAATACAAAATTGAAAGGTTTACGGGAAAAATTGTGAATTTATAATCCTTCGTAAAAATCCCCTAAATTTGGTTACTTCCGTTGCGTTAAGATTTCTTATCTTACCTTAAAATTTCTAAATGAAAGGAGAATAAATAAGTATGAAAGTATACCTAAAATCTGTTTGTATGATAATTATTATTTTGTTGAATGTTGATACCATTTTAGGACAGACTGGTACCCAAAAAATTCTTCCCGGCAACAAAGAAGTAAATGGTAAGCATTTAAAACCATACACTAACAAGTGGAAAGTCACGCTAATTACTCCGAAGGGAGATAAGAGATTTTTCCAGGTCTGGACAGACTATCTTCAAAAGATCGAGTTAAATGGAAAAACTTACATACACAGGATTCAGGATATTTATGATACAAAAGAAAATTTGCTTAGAACGCAGATGAACTTTGTAAATGAGGAAAACCTGGTACCTGTTCGAGCTTCTATTGTTGGTACTGATGGATCTTATAATTTTTTTGAATTTAGCGACAGCCATGTTATGGGTAATTATACATCACAAGTTGATAAAGAAAAGGTGCTAAAATTTGATAAAACTTTTAACTGTGACGTTTTTGATTGGAGCCTGTATGGAATATTGCTTGCCGGTCTTCCTCTAAAAGTCGGTTTCCATGCTACTCTGCCGATTTATGAATTTCCAAATCCTGAAGATGGTTGGCTAACAGTTGATGTTAATGAAATGGAACAGGTTAAAACAATTGGCGGAAAAACAATAAGTACTTTTAAAGTTGAAACAAATCAGGATATGGTGTTTTCTATAAGTAAAAATGCACCATATGTAATAAAGCTCGTTTATAAAACCCCAAAGGGCGCTACATTAATTTGGGATATGATGTAATTATTTCTTTGCATAATTAAATTTAGACTGTCTTAAATTATTAAGCAAGTCTCTCTGGCAATTTGAGTTGTTACATTAAGGTAGCAATTGAAGCTGTATTAACTATGTCATCAACACTGCATCCACGGCTGAGATCAAAAAATGGTTTCTTTAATCCCTGGATAATTGGACCAATCGCCTGCGCTCCACCGAGTCTTTCGGCAATTTTGTAACCAATATTTCCTGCATTTAAATCAGGAAAAATTAAAACATTTGCTCTTCCGGCTACATTGCTTCCGGGAGCTTTTCTCTTTCCAATTGAATCAATTATAGCCGCATCAAACTGAAGTTCACCGTCAACATTTAAACCAGGTTTCCTGGATTTTACAATTTCCATTGCTGTTAGAACCTTGTCAACAAATTCGTGCTTTGCACTTCCTTTTGTTGAAAAGGAAAGCATGGCAACATAAGGTTCATCACCAGTAAGCTTTTTATGATTTTCCGCTGTGCTGATAGCAATATCCGCAAGCTGGTTAGGATCAGGATTCGGAACAACTGCACAATCTCCAAAACTGTAATTCTTTTCAGGAAATGCCATAAAGAAAAAACTGGAAACAATTGATATATTTTCCTGCATACCAATACATTGAAATCCGGCTTTTAGTACATCACCGGTTGATGCGAAAGATCCTGCAACACTGCCGTCTGCCATGGATTCTCTCAACATCATTGCTCCGAAGAAAAGGTCACGTTTCATCGTTTCACGTGCTTCTTCAATTGTAATTCCTTTTTTTCTTCTAAGGTTAAAATAGATGTTTGTAAAGTCACTTAATTTATCAGATTTCTCCGGATCGATTACCCTGAGCCCGGTTAAATTCAACCCAAGTTTTTTAGCTTCCTCGCTAATTTTATTTTCATTGCCGAGAGTAATTACTGAAGCGATTTTTTCATTCAACAGAATATCAGAGGCCTTCAACACCCTTTCATCATGAGATTCAGGAAGCAGAATAGTTTTATTTACTTTTGAGGCTTTTTTCTTTATTTCTTCAAGAAGTTCAATATTCATTTTTTATCCCCGGAATTATTCATTTTTGATAACAAAAATTACGAAAAATAGGAGTAAATAGTCTAAAATAAACAGAATAAATTTGACTTAAATTGGCTCAGTTTTAGCTATAAAAACTTGTAAAATCTTCTTCTGTATTCTTTTAAGAATAATACCTATTATTTCTGTGTTGTTATTTAGTTCATGTCGCTTTCAGCCCCTAATTTCGTTGATTATTATGGCAAAAAGCGATAGATTCACATTCTTAAATTTATTATGATTGTAGAAAATTTAAAGATTGTACATAACAGAATAGCCGAAAAATGCATCAGCGCAAACAGGGATTTATCTGAAATTATGCTGATAGCTGTTTCGAAGAACTTTGGCTTAGATGAAATAAACGAGGCTATTAATGAAGGTGTTCATATTTTTGGTGAAAACAAAGCACAGGAACTTGACTCAAAATTTCAGGAGTTAGGAAATAAAGTTACCTGGCATTTTATAGGAAACCTTCAAAAGAATAAAGTAAAATACGTTATAAAATCTGCTGAGTATATTCATTCAGTAACTTCACTTTCACTTGCAGAAGAAATAAACAAACGTGCGGAAAAATCAGGTAAAATTCAAAAAATACTTCTGCAGGTAAAAACCTCGGACGAAGAAACAAAATCAGGAGTTGAAAAGGAAGAACATCTATTTGATCTGGCAGAAAAATGCAGGCAACTTCAAAATGTTTCTACTGTTGGTTTAATGACGATGGCTCCATTTACGGATGATGAGAACTTAATTAGGAAAAGTTTCAGTGATTTGCGTAAATTAAGAGATAAATTAAAATCTCAGGGGTTTGGCTACGAACATCTGTCGATGGGAATGACCTCTGATTTTGAAATTGCTATTGAAGAAGGAGCGACAATGCTCAGGATCGGCTCTGCTATTTTTGGTGAAAGGAATTATTCAAAAAAAACTGTGAAATAATTATCACAATGTGAGAAAGTAAAATGAGAGTTTCCCCGTTAAGTATTAAAAAACAGGAATTTAAAAAAGGTCTGAGAGGTTACGACACCGAAGAAGTACAGGCTTTTTTGGATAAACTTGCGGATGAATTTGAAATAATTCAAAAAGAAAATGATAATCTGAAAAAAGAACTTGAAGAAGCTAATAACCGTTTAACCGAATTCAGAAAAATTGAAAAAAACTTACAGGCTACACTTTTAAGAGCCCAGGAATCTTCTTCAAAATCTTTTGAATCGACAAAAAGACAGGCAGGGTTAATTGTTAAGGAAGCTGAGATCAAAGCTTCCCAGATTCTTGAAAAAGCAAGAGAAAATGCAAATGAAATAAGAAACGCAGTAATTCATTTAAGAGAAGAAAGGGATATGATTATTTCAAAATTGAAAGCCATAGTAAATACACAGGCCCAACTTGTAGAAATGAAAGTTCAGAATGCCGGTACAGAAAAAACAACTGATAAAAGGCCTGTTGAAATTAAAAAGCTCGATATTAACGTGGACGATATTGTAAATAAATTATTGTAGAAATTAATGAGTGAACTTAAAACCAAAATAAATGAAACTCTTGATGTAATCAGGCAAAAAACCAAAGATGAATATCCCGTTGGAATTATACTTGGTACCGGGCTCGGCGGACTTGTAAAAGATATCCGGATTGAGCAGGAAATTGATTATTCAGATTTGCCTCATTTCCCGCTTTCAACTGTTGAATCACACAAAGGTAAATTGATCTTTGGAAAAATAGGTGACAAAAAAGTTGTTGCAATGCAGGGTCGTTTTCATTTTTATGAAGGCTATTCGATGCAGCAGATTACTTATCCTGTTAGAGTGATGAAATTTCTAGGTGTTGAAACATTACTGGTTTCCAATGCTTGTGGAGGAATGAATTCGCAATACAGGAGAGGCGATGTGATGCTGATGGCGGATCACATAAATATGCTTGGCGATAATCCATTGATTGGAAAAAATGAAAACGATCTCGGGCCAAGATTTCCTGATATGAGTGAAGCTTACAGCAATGAACTTTTAAAGCTGGCTGAAGACGTTGCCCTGGAAAATAAAATAAAAATTCAAAAGGGAGTTTACGTTGCTGTTCCCGGACCAAACTTGGAAACAAAAGCTGAATATAGATTTTTAAGAGCTATTGGCGCAGATGTTGTCGGAATGTCGACAATACCTGAAAACATTGTTGCAAACCACATGGGAATTAAGGTATTGGGGATCAGTATAGTCACTGACGAATGTTTCCCTGATTCATTAAAACCGGTTAATGTTGAGGAAATAATAGCTGCAGCAATGGAAGCTGAGCCGAGAATGACCTTAATTATGAAAGAAGTTATTAAGAGATTATAAAATGGAAATAAAAAAAACTTATAGATTTTTTACTCCGGTTCTTCTTGGAGTATTAATGTTCTCCTCAAATTTTATGAACACAAATCTATTTAATTACGGGGAGAATAATTTTGCCGTCTGGTTTATCCTTTCACTTTTTTGTTTTGCATGCGGCTGGTTTATTGACAGAACACTTAACTGGATTACCGGCGGGAAAGTAATTTTTGCAACTATTGTAGCTGCAACTTTTATTAGTGTACTTGTAATAACTTTTTTCAAAGATTATTTTGAATTTAATACTATGCTGAGTGAAAATATTATCCTTTATAGCTTACGAAATATAACTCTGGGTGCTATGGGATATTTCGGTATGGCTGTTGCCGAAATTCTTCACCTTGAAAAAGATTATGCAAGCGTAAAGGAAAAATTAAAAATGTATGAAGAAGGAATTCAGGACTCTAAGAAACAAGCAGAAAATATTATAAAAGAAGCACAGATAAATGCTCAGAAAATTCTAAATGATGCAATTGCCGACGCTCAAAATATCTTTCTTAAAAAAGAAAGAATTGAAGAAGAATTGAAAAATTTTATAGAAGTTGAAAAAGAACTAATAAAAAAATACGAAGATATATAATTACCAATTGAAAATAGAATCAGAGAATAATGTTCAAACAATATACAGACAGATTAAACTATCCGGAAACTGAAGAAAGAATTTTAAAGTTCTGGCAGGAAAATAATATCTTTGAAAAGAGTATAACAAGCAGGGATAAAGCAAATTCATTTAGTTTTTACGAGGGACCGCCTACAGCAAACGGTAGACCTGGAATCCATCACGTTATGTCGAGAACTTTAAAAGACCTTATCTGCCGGTATAAAACTCAGCAAGGTTACCGTGTTGAAAGGAAGGCTGGTTGGGATACACACGGGCTTCCTGTTGAGATTGAAGTTGAAAAACGAATTGGTATAAAACATAAAAGTGAAGTAATAGATTACGGGGTTGAAAAATACAATAAAGCCTGTCGTGAATCTGTATTTACATATCTCGATTTATGGAAAAAAATGACGACCCGCATGGGGTACTGGATTGATCTAAGCGATCCATACATAACTCTGGATAATAATTATATTGAATCGGTCTGGTGGGCTCTAAAAACTCTTTTTGATAAAGGACTGATTTATAAAGACTATAAAATTGTTCCACAGGATCCTAAATCGGAAACGGTGTTATCCTCTCACGAGCTTGCACTAGGCTATCGCGAGACTAAAGACCCGTCTGTTTACGTTTATTTTAAATTAAAAGATAAGGATGAATATTTCCTTGTATGGACAACCACTCCTTGGACTCTTATTTCAAATGTTGGGCTAGCTGTTGGTACTGAAATAGATTATGTAAAAATTAATCTTGATGGCAAAATAATTATTCTGGCTAAGGAAAGACTTTCAATAATAGAAGATGAATACAAAATTCTTGAAGAGTTTAAGGGAAGAAGGCTTGAGAAGACTGAATATGAACAATTGTTTGATTATTTAAAAGTCGATAAAAAAGCGTTCTTTGTAATGTGTGCCGATTTTGTAAGTACCGAAGATGGTTCCGGAATAGTTCACATTGCACCGGCTTTTGGGCAGGACGACTACGACATTTCAAAGAAATATGATCTGCCTATGTTGCAGCCTGTTACGCGCGGAGGAATTTTTACTGATGAAGTAACTGACTTTAAGGGACTTTTTGTAAAAGATGCAGACCAGGGAATTATTCAGAAATTAAAAGCTGAAAGAAAACTTTTTAAAAAGGAAACAATAGTTCACTCTTATCCGTTTAGCTGGAGACACGAAAATGTTCCGGTAATTTATTATGCAAGGGAATCCTGGTTTATAAAAACAACTTCTGTAGCAGACAGAATGGTTGCGTTAAATAAAACAATTAACTGGCAGCCGCCAGAAGTTGGTGCCGGAAGATTCGGCAATTGGCTTGAGGAAAATAAAGACTGGGCTTTATCGAGGGACAGGTTCTGGGCTACACCACTTCCAATCTGGGTAAATGAAGATGGAGAAATGATTGCGGTTGGAAGTATTGAAGAATTGAAAAAAGGATTCATTGAGGAAGATGGCAGAAAAATTTCTGTTGGTCAGCTTGAATCTCTTGATCTTCATAAACCATTTGTAGACAGAATATTTTTTGAAAAGAATGGTAAAAGATATAGCAGGACGCCTGAATTGATTGATGTATGGTTCGATTCTGGTTCTATGCCATTTGCGCAATATCATTATCCTTTTGAGAATAAGGAATTGTTTGAAAAAAAATACTTTCCTGCAGATTTTATTTGTGAAGGAATTGATCAGACACGCGGCTGGTTTTACACAATGCATGCAATTGCAACAATGCTGTTTGATAATGTTGCCTATAAAAATGTTATTGTTAATGAATTGATCCTTGATAAGCAGGGATTAAAAATGTCTAAATCAAAAGGGAATACAGTAGATCCGTTTATTTTATTTGATAAGTACGGTGCAGATGCAACACGGTGGTATCTTGTAACAAATAGTCCGCCGTGGAGACCTACTTTATTTGATGAAGAAGGATTAGTAGAAGTTCAAAGGAAATTTTTCGGGACGCTATTTAATACTTATTCTTTCTTCACTTTGTATGCAAATATCGATAGTTTCAAATATACACAGGATGATATTCCCTATGAAAAGAGGCCTGAAATTGACAGGTGGATTATCTCAAAGCTGAATTCACTTATTGCTGAATACAGGCTGTTAATGGATAATTATGATATTACAAAAGCTGCCCGGGCTGTTTCTGTTTTTACAATTGACCATCTCTCAAACTGGTATGTAAGAAGATGTAGAAGGCGCTTCTGGAAGTCAGAAATGAACGAAAATAAACTTTCTGCTTATCAGACTTTGTACGAATGTTTACAAAAAATTACTAAATTAGTCGCTTCTTTTACGCCGTTTATTGCAGAGGAAATATATCAGAATTTAAACTCCGAAACTAAAAAAGAAGAATTTGAATCGGTTCATTTATCAAAGTTTCCTGAAATTGGTTATACTGATAAAGGTCTGGAAGACAAGATGGAAATTGCACAGAAAGTTGTATATCTTACAAGAACTATGAGAGCAAAATCTAACCTGAAAGTCAGGCAGCCGCTCTCCAAAATAATGGTTGTAATTGAAAATCAGAAGCAGGATGCTTTACGGCAAATGCAGGATGTTATCCTGGAAGAAGTTAATATTAAAGAACTTGTGGTTCTTGGGGATGACTCCGGGATTGTTAATAAAACTGCAAAAGCAAATTTTAAATCAATAGGGCCGAAGTTCGGCAAGAATGTAAATCCTGTTGCAATTTCTATAAAAAGTCTCGGTAAGAGTGAAATTTCACTGTTGGAAAAAGGTGAAGATATAAAATTAAATATCGGAGATGAAGAAATAAAAATTTCAAAAGAAGATGTTGAAATAGTTAGTTCCGAAATCACCGGTTGGATTGTGGAAAGCGAGGAAGGCATAACTGTTGCTATTGACACTGAACTATCCGAGGAATTAATTAAAGAAGGACTGGCAAGAGAATTTGTAAATCGCATCCAGAATATGAGAAAAGATGCAGGCTTTGAAGTTACTGATAAAATAGTTATTAATTTTAATGGGAGCGGAAAAATTGTAGATGCAGTAAATTCGTTTAATAATTATGTTTCTGCAGAGACATTAGCAGAACAGATTTCAAAATCAGAATTTTCTAATGGAGATACAAAACAGGATTGGAGTATAGGGGATTATCAGTGTACTATTAAAATTGAAAAAGCGAATTCCTAAATTAAGGAGACCATAAAATGGCAAAGATTAAAAAAACAGCAGTAAAGAAGACTTCAGTCAAAGCGAAGTCTAAAAGAGAATCAGCAAAGAAAAAAACTGCTGCACCAAAGGCAATTAAAAAATCAGTAAAGAAAAAAGCTATAAGTACAATTAAAAAAAATGAAAGCGTAAAAAAAACTACTGCTAAACCAATAAAATTAAATACAACTAAATCCGGAAAAAAATCTACTATGGCGAAAACTAAGACACGTAAGAAAGAAAAAGATATATATCAGGATGAACAATCCACTGCTGCAGCCCGTGCAAAAGCCCTTGAAAAAATTAAAGGATACAGTAAAAGGGATCTGGAACATTTTAAACAAATAATTTTAGATAAGCAGAATGAGATACTTGAACAACTCCAGAATCTTAAAGACCAGATGATGGATCCGACTACGGGTGAATATATAAACGAAAATTCTCCCTATTCTCTGCATATGGCAGAACAGGGTACTGATGCAATGGAAAGGGAAAAAACATTTCTTTATGCACAGAGAGAAAATAAATTTTTGGGCTACCTGGAAGATGCATTAAAAAGAATTGATGCCGGAACGTACGGAATCTGTATTGAATGTATTGAAAAACCACAACACTTATGCCCGACATGCCCGCTGGTTCCCAAAGCCAGGCTGGAAGCTGTACCGCACAGTCAATTGTGCCTGCCAATGAAGCAAAAACAGGAAAAGAAATAAACTTTTTATGAAGATGATGTATAATTATTTTTGTGCATTACAATACAATATTGTAATCGACTAAAAGGTAATTTCGTGAGGATTTTATTTGTTACATTTTTTGTTGTTATTGTTGATCAGGTTACGAAATTACTGGTAAAAGGCATTTCAGTTCAGGCAATTGGTCTTAATATCAAAGGTATGTTTCCCGGTCAGAAGATTCCAATAACCAGTAATTTATTTAATATTACATTCGTGGAAAATCCTGGAATTGCATTCGGAATCAGCCAGGGTTCGGAATTTAAACTGCTTGTTTCGTTGTTTACTTTGTTAGCAAGCATTGGTTTGTTTTACTATTTATATAAAAACCGGGATAAAAATTTAAGCACTCAATTTTCTCTGGCACTTATCTTGGGTGGCGCAATCGGCAATTTAGTAGACCGTCTTTTTTTATGGATTATTCTATGGCTACGGTTCCATGTTTTACGGGCGAGTTGTTGATTTTTTAGATTTCCGAATTTTTAATTTATTTATGTTCAATAAGGCAGTGGGAAGTTATATTTTTAACTTTGCTGATGTAGACGTAACTGTTGGGGTTATAATTTTATTTTTTTCTGTTAACCGGAAGAAAGTAACTGGAAGAGAAATACCTGAAGATTTAGAAAACTATTTAGCTGATAATAAGGAATAATTTGAGAGTTTTACTCGTTTCATTCGGTATCGTATTAATTGATCAAATTAGTAAACTTGCTGTTAAAGGATTTTCAATTCCATTCCTGAAGATTAATTACGAAGGAATGTATGAAGGACAAAGAATTCACGTAATTGGAAATTTTTTTAGGATTACATTTATTGAGAATCCCGGTATGGCATTCGGATTTGATCCTGGAATAAACTTTAAATTATGGATTTCGATTTTTTCTATAATAGCAAGTATCGGGCTCGTTTTTTATATCTACTTTGTCCGCAAACAAAATCTTGCTCTTAAACTTTCCCTGGCATTTATACTTGGCGGTGCAATAGGTAATTTGATTGACAGAATGTTTTACGGGGTTTTCTACGGCTATGCTCCAGTTTTTTACGGGAGAGTTGTTGACTTCCTGGATTTTGATTTTTTCCACTTCTCATTATTCGGAAAAACATTTGACAGGTGGCCGATTTTTAATATAGCAGATGCTGCTGTTACAATTGGCGTTATTATTCTTATCTTTTTTTATCGTCAGAAACAAAAAGAAGATGATCTCGAAAATGAAGACGAAAATCCCGTTACTGTAAACACAGACGGATCTGTTGAAACAAATCTTCCCGAACAGGAAAGAGGAACAGAAGATGGCGAAACTGATAAAGGAAAAGAAATATCGGTTTGAAATTCCTGAAGGAAAGAAAAAAGAAAGAATAGATATTTTTCTCGCCTCCTCAGTCGAAAATGCAACCCGCTCAAAAGTTCAGAAGTTTATCGAATCCGGAAACGTAAAAGTTAACGGGAAAATAGTTAAAGCGAGCTACCTTGTTCAACCCGGCGATATAATTGATGCAACTCACCCGATTTCTCCCAGACCAGAATTTGCAGAACCGGAAGAAATACCTCTTGATATAATATTTGAAGATGAATATTTACTCGTTGTAAACAAACCAGCGGGAATGGTAGCGCATCCCGCTTATGCAAATTATACGGGAACACTCGTAAACGCACTTCTTCACCACACCGGGAAACTCAGTAATAAAAATGAAGCGGACCGTCCGGGAATTGTTCACCGGATTGATAAAAACACAAGCGGACTGCTGGTTGTTGCTAAAGACGATTGGACACATGCAAAACTCGCCGAACAGTTTTCAAAGCACACGACCGAAAGAGAATACAGGGCAATCTGCTGGAAAGCATTTATAGAAATGAAAGGTGAGATTTCGACTTTTATAACACGAAGCAAAAAAGACAGGAAAAAATTTACAACGAGCGATTCGGAAGGAAAAAAAGCAATAACACTATATGAAGTAATTGAACAATTTGAATTTGCAGCATTGGTAAAACTAAATTTAAAAACAGGAAGGACTCACCAGATAAGGGTCCATCTTTCTTCAATC
>Ga0209919_1000698_pt1 | contig 16553 bp, 15 predicted proteins | sample SalPon2A_C_D2_MG_FD_185721 | JGI IMG/M metagenome (GOLD analysis project Ga0209919, IMG submission 185721) | Soil microbial communities from South San Francisco under conditions of wetland restoration - Salt Pond MetaG R2A_C_D2_MG (SPAdes)... | ecosystem: Environmental > Terrestrial > Soil >... | reverse complement strand
AGTCGGCCTGGGTCTGATCCTGGCCGATGGCATCGGCGATACCATCCGCGTGTCGCTGGCTGCCCAGCCGGAGGAAGAAATCAGGGTGGGTTTTGAGATTCTTAAGGCGCTGGGGTTGCGGCACCGTGGCGTCAATCTGATCGCCTGCCCTTCGTGCGCCAGACAGAAATTCAATGTGATTGAAGTCGTGGCCGAGCTTGAACAGCGCCTGGCACATATTCAGGAAAGCCTCGATGTGGCGGTCATTGGTTGCGTGGTTAATGGACCGGGTGAAGCGAAAGAGGCAAGCCTCGGTATCACGGGCGGGTATCCTGTGCACATGATGTACAAGGACGGGGAAAAAGCTGAGAAGGTCAAATCCACTGATATGATTGAACATCTGGTGGAAGAAGTGGAGCGTCGTGCAGCAGCTATCCGTGAAAACAAAACCAGCTGAGGTTTTCCGTCTTCTCGTCTTCATTCCGATGCTCGCGCTTGCGGCCTGTTCCGGTGTGTCTATCGGCATCCCGATTGGCGGTGTTACGGTTGGCACCACGGTAACTAGCGGCGGCGAAGTTGGCGTGGGAGCATCCTCAAGGGCCGGAAGCATCGGCATGTCAGGGAAGGCCGATCCTCATCCCGGTTTTGCGGATGTGCCTGATGATGCCCCCGACTCGGCCCAATTGGCGGAAAACTCCGACAGCAGTTCAGATGAAGGAAAGGAATAGTTATGGCAGCTAAGAGTCTGCAGAGTATCCGGGGCATTCACGATGGATTGCCTGGTGAGGTGCGTCGCTGGCAGCGGGCGGAGGAGGCTGCACGGCATATTTTTACCCGCTATGCATATTCTGAAGTACGCCTGCCGGTACTTGAATCGACAGAGCTTTTTGTGCGCTCCATTGGTGAGGAGACAGATATTGTCTCCAAGGAAATGTATGCCTTTACAGATCAGGGCGGTGACAACATCTGCCTGCGTCCTGAAGGGACAGCAGGATCGGTGCGTGCATACCTGCAGGGTGGTCTGACCCGCTCCGGTATCCAGCGCTGGTATTATATCGGGCCGATGTTCCGGCGCGAACGGCCGCAGAAAGGGCGATTGCGCCAGTTCCAGCAGATCGGCGTGGAAATGTTCGGTGCGGCGGGGCCTGTTGAAGATGCGGAGATGCTGGCGATGGCGCACGCTTTTCTGGCCGAACTCGGCGTTCCCGATCTGCAGTTGCAGATCAACTCACTGGGTTGCCCGGCGTGCCGCCCCGGGTATCGAGATGTGCTTGTCGACTATCTGAAAGAGCGGGCCGAAAAACTTTGCCATACCTGCAATGAGCGCATCGAGAAAAATCCCATGCGTGTGCTCGATTGTAAGGTGGCCTCCTGCCAGGCCGAGCTGGGTGATGCGCCGGAGATGGTGAATCACCTGTGCCCTGATTGCAGCGATCATTTTTCCGGCCTCAAGCAGGGACTGAATGCACTGGGCGTTCCCTATATTGTCAATCCGCGCATTGTGCGGGGTCTGGATTATTACAACCGCACCGCCTTCGAAATCGTCACCGATAAGCTCGGCGCACAGGGTACCGTGCTGGCGGGGGGCCGCTATGATGGTCTGGTCGAAGAACTGGGTGGCCCCGCGACACCGGCCATCGGATTTGCCGCAGGACTGGAGCGTCTGGCGATGCTGCTCGGTGAGGTTGAACCGCAGCAGCCTGATGTGGCCATCGTGACGATTGGTGATGAAGTACTGGCTTATTCCCTGCAGCAGGCGGCCAGCCTGCGTGCCGCAGGGCTATCGGTGGTGCACTGTGGCGGAGGCAATGCCAAGCGCCAGTTCAAGATGGCCGATCGCGAGGGCGTTCGCTTTGTGGCCGTCATCGGATCTGATGAAATGAATGACGGCAAGGTGACATTAAAGAACATGTCCTCGGGTGAGCAGAAGGTTATTGACTCTGCATCCGTCGCCCGAGAGGTCGAAGCTTAACGTATTACCGCAAAGAGGTTGCCCGGGATGGTCTATGCGTGTCTGCCTGATGTTGATCTCTCGCCTACAACCTTGGCTCTTCCGCCGGGAATCATGGGTGTGTTTAAAGGGTTGTGATAAACTTAATCGTCTGGATGGTAAAACGGGCAGGCCGGACCAGCGCCAAATTCACACTGCTGAAAATACTCGGTTTTTTCTTTCCTTATCAGAGCATTTTCACAGGCGCACAATGCATCTATGATGGGAATCAGCTTGTCAGTACTGAAAGGTTTCTCAAACATATAACATAGTTGGTTGGCTGCGCGTTGACGGTTGTTGCTGATCTCGTAGCCAGTCATTAGAAGGATTTTCTGGAATGGCAGTTTTTCGCGAATTTTAAGCGCCAAATCAAAACCGTCCAAACCAGGCAGCACGATATCGCTTAGCACAATCGTCGGCCTTTGAAATTCAGATGACTGGAGATATTCAAGATACTGTTCGGCAAACTCAAAGCACAACACATCGTATCCCGCACGTCCTAAGAGTGCTTTCAAAATATTACGGATAGAATCTTCATCATCAATGATATGTATCATCGGGAATCCCTGTACTCCATTATAGTATATATTCTGGATAAATCGGATTTTGGATAGACTTTCCATTCGCGACAAAAAATCAAGCGCCATTCCCGATCTTATATCCAGCCATGCATCGGTTAACCTGGCTGGCGAAGGTAAGCGGGCTAAATCCCCTCGGCGAAGCTGACCCGACCACTGCCGGCAAAGACCGGGGTGGACAGGTACTTTTCTCCGCCATCGGGGAAGATGGCGACAATTTCACCCGGTAATCCTTTGGCGGCGAGTTCATCGGCAATTTGCAATGCCGTGGCAAGAGCGCAGCCGCAGGATAGCCCGGAAAGGATGCCTTCCTCGGCAGCCAGACGTTGGGTCAGGTCATAGGCTGTATCGGTGCTGATACCTATCTTCCGATCGTAAACCGACGGATCATAAACGCCCGGCACGATGCTGGACTCGATATGTTTGAGCCCCTCGATGCCATGAAAGGGGGAATCCGGTTCGGCAGCAATGATCTGGATCTCCGGGTTGACCTTCTTCAGATAACGGCCGGTTCCGACAAGCGTGCCGGATGTGCCGAGCGAGGCAATGAAATGGGTTACCTTGCCTTCCGTATCGCGCCAGATCTCTGGCCCGGTGGATTCTTCGTGTGCACGCGGGTTGCTCGGGTTGTTGTACTGATCCGGTTTGAAATACATATCAGGATCGGCTTCATAAATGCTGCGCGCTTTCATGATGGCACCATCGGAACCTTCAAGCGGATCGGAAAAAACCAGATCTGCGCCAAAGGCACGGCAGATGCGCTTGCGCTCGTCCGACACATTGCCCGGCATGACCAGCCGCACACAGTAACCCAGGGCTGCCCCGATCATGGCCAGGGCAATGCCGGTATTCCCTGACGTTGAATCAAGAATCATCTTGCCCTTTCTGAGCTGCCCTTGATCTATGCCTTCCCTGACCATCCACAACGCTGGGCGATCTTTCACCGAACCGCCGGGGTTGAAACGCTCAAGCTTGGCATGGATGCGGATATTGCCCGGCAGGTGGCTGGTCAGATTTCTGATCTGCGCCATGGGAGTGTTGCCAATTAAATCAAGTATTGCTGTCAAATAACATCACCTTAAGTGTTAAATAATTATTTCACACCGAAGTATGAGTTAATTAAAGACGGTTGCCAAGGAAATGGGGTCACCCGATTGCTAAATCCCGGCTTCAGGCCAGATCAGGTCGGCGCTGTTGAGCAGGAAAGTCCTGAGAACATCGGGCGAAACGTTCATCGCTCGCAAGCTCCGCAGCGTGGTGCCTGCGTGACGTTTGGCAATTCTGTTGCCGGCACTGTCTCTTACCAGCCGATGGTGGATATAGACCGGCTCAGGAAATACGAGAAGCCTTTGCAACAGGCGATGAATGGGAATGCTGTCGCGCAGGTCTTCGCCGCGAATGATATGCGTGATGCCCTGTTCCGCATCATCGACGGCTACGGCCAGATGATAGCTGATGCCGATATCCCGCCGGCCGATGACAACATCATGATCCACAATGGCCGGGTGGATGTCGCCCCTGTCATCCTGCCATGTTAGGGGGGTGCTCAGCATTGTTAACGCCTGCGCAACATCAAGCCGCCATGCGAAAGGCTGCTGTTCCATCTTCTCCTGCTGCTCTGTGGGGGACAGGCGACGGCAGGTGCCGGGATAGTCCGGCGGCAACTCATCCCTGTGGGGTGCCGAGGCCATGCGCTTGATTTCATCCTCAATGTCCCTGCGTGTGCAGAAGCAAGGGTAGGTGACATGCATCTGTCGGAGCCTCTCAAGTGCTGCCAGATATACAGGCATGCGTTGGCTTTGCTTTAATACCGGCTCGGGCCAGCGCAGGCCCAGCCATGTCAGATCTTCAACGATGGCTCTGGAGTAATGTTCCTTGCAGCGGGTGTGATCAATATCTTCAATGCGCAGCAGGCACTCGCCCTGATTCTGTTCGGCCCACTGCATGCAACACAGGGCTGAATAGGCATTGCCGACATGAAGAAGGCCGGTCGGGCTGGGAGCAAAGCGGGTGCGGAGCGACATGGGCAGGCGGTGCTAGGTCGGCACCCGAATGGAAGCCTGACTTTGATCGCTGGCAGGGGGTAGCAACAGGGGCTGGCCTTCCTGCATGCGTTCGGGCCGCATAAGCATCTTGATTTCGTCCCCTGCAAGAAAACGTAAATCATCATGCGGGATCAAGGTTTTGCTATCGCGAATAATGGCAATGGGCTGTACCCCGTGTGGAATGCGCACGTCAACCATACGGTGTCCGATAAGCAGCGAGTCGTCCTCAACCAGCCGTGTTTCATAAACCAGGCGTTTGCGATAAGCCTGATCGTTCCAGTAGGTGAACTGATAAGGTTTGGCGAAAAGTCGCTTCAGCTGCAACTGGTGAAGCAGACTGGCATGTTTCTCCTGATCCCCTTCCTGCAGCGCGACATAAATCTCGGGGATATGGAAATCTTCCTTGGCCAGGCGGGCAATGAGCATGTTGTGATCGGACGAACCTGTCATGATAAGTGCCGCCCCGATTTCCTCCGCGTGGACGATTTCCATGTACAGAGGATCCAGCGCATTGCCACGCACGGCCTGATAACCTGAGCGTTGCAGATTGGTGATAACCTCGGCATTGAGATCAAGAAAGCGAACTTCGCGATCTTCCCCTAGTGCCCGGCCGATTTCCGCACCTATCTGGCCGCCCCCGATGATAAGCACCGAGCGGTCATCACCACCGGCAATGGCAAGAAGCTTTTTCAGGGGGCCGGCAAGAAGACTGTATAACAGTACGGATGCGATGATAATGATATATACAAGAGCCATAAGCATATCGGCTTGCGAGTGATCCTGTTCATGCAGGATCAGGCCGAACAGGGACGTGATACCTGCGGCAACTACACCGCGCGGTGCCATGCCGGCAAGGTATGCGGTTTCATTCCATTTCATATGGCTGCCAAGGGTGGAGAAGGCGGTAACCAAGGGACGGGCAATCAGGGCCAGGATGACAAAAATGAAAACGCCCTGGGGCAAATAGACCCGAACGATTTCCAGGTTGAGATTGGCCGCCAACAGAACGAACAGCACGGAAATAAGCAACATTGAAAGGCTGCCCTTGAAGTGGCGAAGCTTCTGTATATCCGGTAGTTCCATGCGCTGCAGTATGGCGCCCATCATAAGCATGGTCAGCAGGCCGGCCTGCGACGAAATGTGGTCGGCCAGGGAAAACAAGCCCCATGCAGATGCCAGCGTGATGACTGATCGGACTTCAAAATCACGCACCCATGAACTGGACAGCAACCAGGCAAGCAAGCGGCCGCCTGCGAGGCCGACCGCAGCCCCCACCGCAGCCTTGGTAAAGATATCCTGCAGGATAAAGCCTATTGGCATATTGGGTGTCAGTGCCACCTCAAGCATGACGATGGCGAGGATGGCTCCAATCACATCAATCAGCATGGCTTCACCCGTCAGGATGTGACTGATGGTGCGGCCCAGGCGCATTTCTCGCACGATGGGCAGGATGACCGTGGGGCCGCCCACGGAAACAAGCGTACCGAACAGCAGGGCCAGGGGCCATGCGACGCCTGCAATGTAATGGGCGGCTGCACCCCCGATCGCCGTGGTCAGCAATGGCCCGAATGTAACCAGCTTGGCCACGATCCAGCCATGTTCACGAAGTGCTTTGAGATTGAGATTCAGGCCGCCTTCAAAAAGAATAATCGCCAGCCCGAGTTCAACCAGTGTGTGCAGAGCCGGCTTGAGGCTTTCCACATTCAGCCAGTGCAGGCCGTATGGACCCAATGCCATGCCGCCAACAAGCCAGAGAAGAATGGGCGGAAAACGCAGGCGTCCGGATACGATTTGGGCCGTAATGGCAATCAGGACAGCAATGACAAATGCGGTCGTGGGGTTGGTGGTTTCAGTAAGCATTGAAGTGAGGCTGCCGCCCGGCAGTCGCCACGGCAAGATGTTTTGTGTGGCAAATTCGTTGTTGTTGGCCCATATGAACTACGCGTGTTTTTCCTGCAAACAGACAGTCATCGGCAAGCACCATGCTGCTGAAAAACCATGATTCGGATGTGGGAAAATTTTATTTCGAATTCATACATGGTTCATGATTTAAAAACAAACTGCGGCCGCTTTTCAAACCAAGGAGGTAAGACATTGAAACGTTCAATCAAGGCAGGACTCTTAGGCGCATCATTGCTGATGGGAGCGGGCGCATCGTTTGCGGCTGATCCGTATGTTGGTGCATCGCTGGGTGCATTCAATATCGGCACAGGTGTTAACAAGAAGGCAGTGACGGGCGGGTTTATTCAGCTCGGAGACAATTTTTCAGAATATCTGGGCGGGGAAATCCGCGTCGGTGCTTCCGGAAGCACCGGCGAAGAGTTTCCTCCTCAGGCAAGTTCGAAGATCGACTGGTTTGCCGCAGCATTTGTGAAGCCGCATTATTCATTCAATGAAGACTGGATGGGCTATGGGCTTTTGGGTGTTGCAACCGTGAAGGCCAGCCATACCGAGCCAGGCTTTGCCAAGCAGACTAAGACCAGAACAGGCTATGCCTACGGGCTGGGAGTGGAATACAAGGCGGCAGACCAGATCGGCCTGAATGCCGAATGGTCTCATATGCTGAGCAAGCCGAAAGCGACAGCAGCAACGATTCAGACCAACTTTCAGGGTGTTGAGGCCAGTGTTTTCACGGTGGGTATTAAATACCATTTTTATTGATTGAATCCGATGGATAGAAAAAGGGTGGCAACAGCCACCCTTTTTTGCATGAATAGACAGCAATCCAAAGAAAATCAGTGGCGGGTAGGTTCACGAGGACGTCGGTGTTATGATGCGCGCTGTTTTTTTAGAGATGCCTGTCGGATGTTAGTTAGAAGAACGGGTGAACGGGGTACTATGTCATGAATATTTTAGAGCGTCGGAGTGTTTTTTCGATCGCAGGCCTTTATGCGCTGCGCATGCTGGGCCTGTTTCTTATTCTGCCGGTTTTTGCCCTTTATGCAGAGGGTCTGGACGGCGTTACGCCTGCGTTGATCGGCCTGGCCCTGGGAGCCTATGGCTTCACGATGGCCATGTTGCAGATTCCTTTTGGCTGGTTGTCGGACCGGGTTGGGCGCAAACCGGTCATTCTCGCCGGACTGCTTATTTTTGCTGCCGGCAGTGTTGTGGCAGCCACGGCCGATTCGATCTGGGGAGTGATTCTCGGACGTGCCCTGCAGGGTGCGGGAGCAATTGCCGCAGCACTGATGGCCCTACTGGCTGATTTGACCCGGGAAGAAATCCGCAGCAAGGCCATGGCTGTGATCGGCATGACCATCGGCACGTCCTTCACCGTCGCGCTGATTGTCGGGCCACTTCTGGACAGCTGGGTTGGCGTGGATGGCATCTTCTGGCTGACCGCCGTGTTTGCCCTGTTGAGTATCGCCGTTTTGTACAAGGTGGTTCCAAATCCCGATCATTTGAGCAAGCACCGTGATGTCGAGTCCCGCCCCGGAGAGTTTGGCCGCATCCTGACCAATGTGCAGTTGTTGCGGCTGGATATCGGCATCATGCTCCTGCACGGTATCATGACCGCCCTGTTTATCGCGCTGCCGTTTGTGTTGCGCGATCATCTGGGCATTCCTTCCCTGCATCACCCCTGGGTTTACCTGCCCGTGCTTGTCGTGGCTATGGGTGTCATGGTTCCGATGATTATCGTGGCCGAGAAAAAGGGAAAGATGAAGCAGGTGTTTGTATCATGCATTGCCCTGATTGCGCTGGCCTGCCTGTTGCTCGGTGAATTCCACGATAAAATGATATCGGTGGTTGTCGGCCTGTTCCTGTTTTTTGTTGCCTATAACGTTCTGGAAGCAACCCTGCCATCCCTGATTTCGCGCATGGCGCCGATTGATGCCAAGGGAACGGCGATGGGCGTTTATTCCACTTCCCAGTTTTTTGGTGCTTTTCTCGGCGGTGCAATTGGCGGCTGGTGCTATGGCGCCTTTAATGTGCAGGGGATATTTTACGGCTCAGCGGCGATTGCAGTTGTCTGGCTGCTGATTGCTGCCGGCATGCAATTGCCGGCCATGCGCTCGGCCCTCATGCGGCATGTCGCGTCCGACGCGAATGCCGAAACACTGCAGGCTGAATTGCTCAACATTGCCGGCATTCACGAGGCGATTGTCGTGCCGGAAGAAAATACCGCCTTTTTACGCGTGGATAACAAGTTGCTGGATTCGGAGGCGCTTGATGCCTTGCTGGGTCGCGACGTGTCGGCCGAACCAGAGTCGGCAAGCACCTGACAGGAGTATATTGCATGTCTTCAGTTTCTCATTCGGCCCGCCCGGCCCTGCTCATCGTGATGGATGGCTGGGGCATTGGGTCCGGCGGCCCCGAAGATGCGATTGCTCAGGCCAATACGCCTGTGTTTGACCGTTTGTGGGCCAATTATGCCCATACCACTCTGATGACCCATGGGCGCTATGTGGGCCTGCCGTCGGACAAGGATATGGGTGGCTCGGAAGTAGGACACCTGACCATGGGTGCCGGCCTGATTCTTGATCAGGGACCAACCCGCATCAACAAGGCCATCAAGGATGGTTCGTTTTATCAGTCCGATGCGTTGAAAAAGATTATTGCTGCCGGCAAGTCGGGCGGCACGATCCATTTGCTCGGGCTGTTGTCTGACGGGAATATTCATTCCCATATGGATTATTTCCGGGCCGTGGTTGACCATGCCTTTGAGCAGGGGGTGCAACGCCTACGTCTGCATGCCCTGCTGGATGGCCGGGATGTTGGCATCCAGAGCGCACAGAAATACATCTGTGAAATGAGCGAAGCGTTTGCATTTATCAATAGCAATGCCGGATTTGATTACGCCTTCGCATCAGGCGGCGGCCGCGAGCGGGTTACCATGGATCGCGACCGGGACTGGTCCAAGGTGCTTGCCGGCTGGAATCTTATGGTGCATGGCTCGGGCGAATACAGGTTCAAATCGATGATGGAAGCCGTCGAGTGGTTTCGTAAACAGACCCCCGGACTTGTTGACCAGGACATGCCCGGTTTCGTGATTGTGGACGATGCGGATCAGCCTGTCGGGACTATTCAGGATGGCGATGCGGTGGTGATGATGAACTTCCGCGGTGATCGCGCAATCGAGATTACCGAGGCCTTTGAGCTGGACGATTTTGACGGCTTTGAACGCGGTGGAAAAAATGGGAAAGGACCGGACGTCACATATGCCGGCATGATGGTTTACGATGAGGACCGGAATCTTCCCGCCCTGCAGTTGATGGGGCCTGCCAGTGTCAAGGCGCCTTTCGGCAAGCGCATTCTGGAACTTGGAATCAGGCAGTTTCGCCTGACCGAAACCCAGAAATATCCGCACGTAACCTTCTTTTTTAACGGTGGCTATCGGGAACCGCTGGATGCCTCGCTGGAGGATTACATCCTGATTCCATCCGATAAAGGCGTAACGTTTGCAGATACCCCGAAGATGAAGGCGCCGGAGATTGCCGACAAGGCCGTCGAACTGGTTGAATCGGGCCGTTACGGGTTTGGCCTGATCAATTTTGCCAATGCCGATATGGTAGGGCACTGCGGCAAGGTGGAGCCTGCCATTGCCGCGATTGAGGCGGTTGATGTTGCGGTTGGGCGCATTATCGAAGCCCTGCAGAAGGTAAATGGCTGTGCGCTGATTACTGCCGATCACGGTAACGCGGAGGAAATGCAGATACTCCTGAAGAATGGGGAAAAAGAGTCATCCACGAAGCATTCGGTGAATCCCGTTCCCTGCATCCTGTTTGATCCGGCCTATGACGGTTCCTATCAACTCAGGCAACCGGATGCGGCTGACGATGTCGAAATGATGCCCGGGCTTTCCCATTTGGCGGCCACCCTGTTTGAGGTCATGGAGCTGGATGTGCCGGAAGATCTGAACCCTTCGCTTATCATCCGCGGATAGATTCTGCCGCTAAAGGATTAGTGTTTTTGGATTGAGCCCATGGCATTCATCTCGTCTGCCGTCGGCTCAATATCTCGCCTTACGATCGATACCTGTTTGATGCCGCTGATGGCCAGTGCAATTTTGGCCAGAGCCTGTCGAACGTGTTCGCTGACATCGGAAGTCATCAATAGTTGTCCCGCGGCTTTGTACTTGCTGCGATCAAATGATTTTCGGGCGGCTTTCCTCGCTTCTTCGCCGCTGATGGCATCCAGGCGTGCCCAGCCCACTTTCGTGTTGATCTCAAGGGCGCCGAGATCGGTTTCAACATTCAGTACTTCGACCTCGTCCACGGCGAGTTTCAGCTGCCCGTTTTCAAAGCTCAAGACATGCAGTGATTCGGGGCGAACGCCGTAATAGACTTTGATCGGTGCGCGTACGTGTGCTTCGGTCACGCCTCGTGGCAGCGTCAGCCCGAGCACATGCACAAAGGCATGGCTGCCCCATTGCTGTTCATGCATGGTCTGAATAAAGCCTGCCTGAATGGCAGCATGGGGCTCGATTTTCAATAACTGATCGTTGAATTGTTCAACCACGGTGCGGCTCTGCCATGGGGCAATCGACATCAGAAGCACCGGCACGGCCAGCAGCAGCAACAAAAGCAGACGTATAAACCAACGGAACATCATACCATGCTAGCACATTCGGCATGATTACATGTGATTTGTCGCACGCCCTGGTGTTGGTGTGGTCAGAGTGTGAATATGCAAACGACTGACGAGCTTCTGATCAGACGCTAGGCTGCGCTAAACGGAGGATTCATGAACTACACCACCCGGCAATTATTCGACCATGATCAACCTTCTAGCGTCGGCATCCTGCTCACCAACCTGGGCACCCCGGATGCGCCGGACACAGCTTCTCTGCGCCGTTACCTGAAAGAATTTCTCTCTGACCCGCGCGTTGTTGAACAACCACGCTGGCTGTGGTGGCTGGTTCTGAATCTCGTGATTCTCAATATTCGTCCCGCCAGATCTGCTGCGGCCTATCGTAGCGTATGGATGGACAGAGGTTCGCCATTGCTGGTGCACAGTCTCGATCAGCAGGCCGGCTTGCAGGACGTACTGGGCGACGATGTAAATGTGGAACTGGCCATGCGCTACGGAAATCCATCCATCGCTTCCGCTATGGAGAAGCTGCGCGACAAGGGTTGCACCAGGATTCTGGTGTTTCCACTTTATCCCCAATACTCGGCTACTACGACCGGGTCGACATTCGATGCCGTTGCGGAACAACTAGTACATTGGCGACGGGTGCCTGGGCTGCGCATGGTTGATGCCTATCACGATCATCCGGCTTATATCGGGGCACTGTCTGCAAGCGTGAAAAAGCATTGGGACGAATTCGGAAGGCCCGATCGCCTGCTGATGTCGTTTCACGGTATTCCTCAGCGCTATTTCGATAACGGCGATCCTTATCCGTGCATGTGTCGTAAAACTGCACGCTTGCTGGCCGAGACTCTTGCACTGAAGGAAGGTGAGTGGTTCGTGGCCTTCCAGTCGCGCTTTGGGCGTGAACCATGGGTCAGCCCGTATGCCGATGCGACGTTGAAAAACTGGGGAGCCGAAGGCATTGGATGCGTGGATGTGATCTGCCCCGGGTTTTCATCTGATTGCCTGGAAACCCTGGAAGAGATTGCTGTGGAGAATAGAGGCTATTTCATCGAAGCGGGAGGCAAGGAACTACGCTATATCCCGTCCCTGAATGGCGAGGATGTCCATATCCAGGCCCTGGCCGCGATAGCCAGAGAACACTTGCAGGGCTGGACAGACTGAATAACTGCTTACGACCTTATTTGAAGATACAGTATTTGGCAAAATCAGCAGTTTCGCTTGCTGTCCAATCGCCTTTTGGTTTCTCCTTCATCTGCTTACACCAACCTTCACTGCCAACTTCAGGCGAGCAGGCTGTGGCCATAAGCGTGAAGGCAGTCAGGATTATAAGTGGAAAGATTCTTTTCATATTTGGTCTCCTTCATGGCCAGCCTAGCCCTTATAATTGAAAATAGAAGTTTCGGGCCATGCCGAAGGTGGCATAATTGACACAGAGGTGTCACCACCCGGCGCTTAAAAGATGCCGAACCCGAAGGAAGAAAGCTTGGCCGAGAACGCCTTGTTTTTCTCGCAGGCCGCCAGAATGGATTCACGGGAAAAGGCCAAGACATGGGTCCACCCTGACGATCTGACATCGGCAGTCGGGGCAAAGCCCAGTGATGATACCTCGCCGATAATCTCTCCGGCCTGCCGGTGGGCGATGATTTTTCCATCTTTGACAATATCAACACCGCCATGGCAGATGAAGAAAAGGGACTCATTGGACTTCCCTTTTTCAATCAGCATTTGTTTTGGGGTCAGGGCAATGGGTTCGGCATCCAGAAACAGTTCCCGCCGTGCTTCTTCGGGCAGGGTCTGAAATAATGGGTGAACAGCCAGCAGGATATCGAGGTCGCGCAGGTGAGCTGACAGCTCGAAGATTTCGCGGATGGGGCCTGCATCCGGGTGATCGGATAAGAGGACGCGTGCATCTTTTGCATCAAGTTCGTACACGACACAGTCGCTTGCTGCCTGCCATTTCACAGGAGGTATGTTTTCCGGTCTCAGAAAGCTGCGAATGCCGAGCGCTTCGCCAGGCCCGTAGCAATAGACGGGGATATGGTCTCCGTCGACACTGGCGAACACATTCACCTTTCCTTCCTGAATCAGGCGAATTCCCTTGAAGCCAGCATCGGCTCCGGGCAACCATGCTCCGGCCGCATAGGACTTTTCGCTTCCGGTTTCGAAAAAAAGCTGTTGGGTTGCTTCAGGCAGGTTCTGTAATTGATTGAGAAACGTCATGCGTCCATCCTAATCAGCCAACCTGACCCTGAGGTGATAGCTGTCACTTTTCTGTTTGCGCCTGCGTGTTGTCGCCGCCTAGATTCGATGCCGGGGTAATACTGGTATAGGGCGGCATCAGCTTGATGTTGGCGGTATGCTCAAGTTGCTTGAACCATTCTTCCATTTGAGCCTGTTGTAGCTGGCTCTGGATTTCATCCCGAACCTCGGCAAGATCTTTCCTGCTGGCCGGCCGTTTTCCGAGTACTTCAATGATATGCCAGCCGAATTTTGTTTTCACAGGTTCGCTCAGTGTGTTCGGCTCCAGGGCAAAGGCTGCCTGCTCAAATGGCTGCACCATCACACCGCGCGAAAACCAGTTTAAATCACCTCCACGGGATTTGTTGCTGTCATCAAGCGATTCACTGGCTGCGAGGGCGGAGAAGGTGGCTCGTTTGCGTTTGAGCTTGTTCAAAATGCTTCTCGCCTGTTTCTCAGTAGCGACAAGGATATGGCGAGCGTGAATCTGCTCAGGAACGGTGAATTCATCCGGATGTTGATCGTAATAGTGCTGAATGGCCGATTCAGGGATTTTGGGCATGTGAGATATCTGCCAGTTCTTGGCCGCTTCGATGAGTATGTCCCGGCGCGCCATATTGATGCGCTGGCGAATTGATGGATCAAGGTCGAGGCCGAGTGCTGTGGCCTTCTGGCTGACAAGGTTGCGCCGGATCAGGGTATGGAGGATGTAGGAGCGAGCTTGCGGGTCTTCCCTGAATTGCTGCAGGCTTTCCGGCATGGCGGCTAACTTCATGTCGATATCCCGTTCATAGATGGGGGCACCGTTCACCGTGGCTGCAATCGGGCTGCCTTGCAGAGGGTTTATGGCGGCAGGTTCAGGCTGCTGCTGGCAACCGGCCAGAACAAGAATCGTTGTACCGAGCAGCGTGATTCTGTAATCCAATGTTAACACTCCCTTGTCTGTCAATTTCGCTAGGGTAGCGTGCTCAGCGAATTTGTTAAGGATGCTCTCGATTTGCAGAGTGGCTGAAATTTTAACGGCTCCGGCCAAAGGTGTAGAGGGGAAGGTTCATGTCTCCAGTTGTAATGGCGATTCTGGTGCTCAGTCTGTATGTTGTATTTTACCGTTTTTATGCCAAGGGTTTTCTGGCGCGAAAAATTTTCGAACTTGATGACGCGAATCAGACACCCGCTCATACCATGCGCGATGACGTCGATTATGTTCCGGCAAACAAATATATTCTCTTCGGCCATCATTTTGCCTCGATTGCGGGCCTGGCACCCATGCTCGGGCCGGCCATTGCAGTCATATGGGGCTGGGTGCCGGCACTGTGCTGGGTGGTATTCGGGACACTGCTGGTTGGTGCCGTGCATGATTTTTCAGCACTCGTGTTGTCCATCCGCCATCGCGGGCAAAGTGTGGGAACCATTGCGCGTGATGTAATCAGTCCGAGAACCCGTCTGCTGTTTCTGCTGGTGATTTTTTTCCTCGTGGCTCTTGCCATGGGTGTGTTTGTGCTGGTGATTTCCGGCCTGTTCGCATCACCTGATGCTGCCCACATCCCTGCCACGGCCCATCCTGAAGCCGTCTTCCCGACCTATTCGCTGATGCTGATCGCCATGGTGATCGGGTTTTTCGTATACAAGAAGAACCTTCCTCTCTGGCCGATGATCGCCCTCGGCTTCGTACTGATGCTGGTCACGACGGCCATCGGCCTGAAAATGCCGATCACCGGATTTAGTGCAGGTGAGTGGACATGGTCGCTGCTCGTGTATGCCTTTGTGGCCAGTGTGCTGCCGGTCTGGCTGTTGTTGCAACCGCGAGATTTCCTGAATTCTTTGCTGTTATATCTGGCTCTGTTCTCCATGCTGATTGGCTTTTTTGTGCTATCACCGGATTGGGCTGCTCCGGCCATCAACCCCAACCCAGTGGGGGCTCCTCCCATGTTGCCGTTCCTGTTTATCGTGATCGCCTGCGGTGCTGTTTCCGGCTTTCACGGCCTGGTGGCTTCGGGTACGACATCCAAGCAATTGAACAGGGAGTCTGATGCCCCGTTTGTCGGCTATGTAGGTATGATTGGTGAATCGCTGCTGGCATTGCTGGCTGTGCTGGCGACAACCGCCGGAGCTTTTTCCTCCCGTGTTGAGTGGGAATCATTTTACGGTTCATGGGACAAGGCTGTCGGTTTGCACCAGAAGCTCGGCGTTTTCATCCAGGGCAATGCCAATTTCATCCATCAGCTTGGCGTACCGCTGGATTATGCAGCCGCCTTTATCAGTGTTGTTGTCGTCGGCTTTGCCATGACCAGTGTTGATACAGGTGCGCGCCTGTTGCGTTTCAACCTTGAAGAAATCGGCCAGACCGTTGGTGTGAAGATCATTCAGAACCGCTATGTAGCTACTTTTCTGGCCGTCGCTGCGATTGGATTCTTTGCCTTTTTCAAGATGGACGGCAAACCGGCAGGCTTGTTTCTGTGGACGCTGTTTGGCACCACCAACCAGATTCTGGCCGGTCTGACCCTGTTGACGGTGACGATCTATCTGTATCGCAAGAAAAAACCGATTCTTTACACCCTGCTGCCGATGCTGCTGGTGCTCGGTGCCACCATTTCGGGCATGGTCATGGGTATCGTCAAGGCTGTTGGCCATCAGCAATGGACTGTGGCCGGGGTTGGTGCTGTGATTTTTCTGCTTGCCGTTTGGGTGCTTGTTGAAGCGCTGCTGGTCGTCAGGCAGGTGAAACATGAACATGCTTCGCAGACATGATATCGCTGGCACATGTCATGTTCGTGAGTACTGATCGATCAGGCGTGTGTCATATTCCTGTTGGGTTCATTCCTGCACGGGTATAGCGTGCAAAAAAAGCGCATTTATGGTTTTTATTCAAAGTGCGACTGACTTTCTGGAGATAAAATTATGCAACTGGCAATGATCGGACTCGGACGCATGGGTGGCAATATGGTGAAGCGACTGGCGCAGGGTGGCCATGAAGTGGTGGCTTATGATGTCGATGACGCACCCGGCAAGGCCCTGGCAGATGAGTTTCCGTCAGTGAACGCAGCAACAGACCTGAAGGATGTGATTGCCGGGCTGCAGACGCCGCGCGTGATCTGGGTGATGGTGCCGCATCAGTTTGTCGATTCCACGATTGCGAAATTGATCGAGGCAGGTGTGGAGCACGGGGATCTGATTATTGATGGCGGC
>Ga0209919_1000696_pt1 | contig 16570 bp, 17 predicted proteins | sample SalPon2A_C_D2_MG_FD_185721 | JGI IMG/M metagenome (GOLD analysis project Ga0209919, IMG submission 185721) | Soil microbial communities from South San Francisco under conditions of wetland restoration - Salt Pond MetaG R2A_C_D2_MG (SPAdes)... | ecosystem: Environmental > Terrestrial > Soil >... | reverse complement strand
GCCAGTTGGTGTACCCTGACCCATCCCAAGCCATACCGATAATTGTGATTGAGTTTCTCCGAGATGTGAAAGAATTATGCCAAGTTGTTCTGCTAATTTCTGAGCATTCTGCCACGCTTCTTTAAACGAACCAATCAGTCCCCCCGGACGTGACATCATAAATGCAACTCCAGCGCCAATAACCGCAATTGCGCCTAATGGGGTTAAAAGTAATCCAGCGCCGACAGTAAGTGCGCCCACTGCTGTGCCAATCCCAGAAATAACAGTACCCAAGATGAACAAAATTGGTCCTGCAATAACAGCAGCACCCGTAATCAAGACCAGAGTCTTAAAGGCCTCAGGATTTGCATCGCCCCATGCGATAAATTTATCAATAAGCGGCTGTATCTTATTGTTCATCAGATCGAGTAGAACCGGGCCAAGTTTGTCCCCAGCCAAGATGCTTAACTGTTGTATTTTCGAGGTAAACCGTTCCCATCCTGCGCTTTCATTATTGATTTCTCGCGCCGCTTCGGTTGCCCCTCTAATACCAGTTGTGAAATTTGTTAGGAATGTATCAGCATTTGTACCTGTGAGGGCAATAGCACCTTGTAACGCTTCTTGATTGGTGACTAGACCGGCTAATCCACCATTCTGTTGAGATAAGAGTTGATAAGCCCCTACAAGACCTTCACCTCTCAAAAGCGCCTCGCCACTCGAATATCCCAACGAATGAATGGCATCAGACATGCTTGATGTGGGACTGAGCAGGCTAGTAATCATGCTCTTCATGAAAGTAGCAGATTGACCCGCGGTATACCCTTTTGTTGTAAGATATGAGAGGCTCCCGGCAGTATCATCGAGTGATAATCCAAATTGACCTGCTAGACCTGTAACCTGTGGTAAGGCAGAGGCCAGCTCGTCCATTTTGAGCTTACCTGTTTGAACTGTGCGAGAGAATACATCAGAAACATGTGCAGCTTGGTCAGCACCGTAGCCATAGGCATTCATAGTTCCAATGATTGCAGATGTTGTACTTGTTAAATCTGATTGCCCTGCCTCGCTGGTTTTTGTGGCAGCATCGAGGATTGCCATGTGTGTCGAAGCATCCTGAACGCCAGAAACAATATCATAATAGGCTTGGGCAACTTTTTCAGGGCCTGCAACGGTATTACCACCGTAGGCGAGTAATTTAGCGCGAAGATCAGCAGCTTCCTGTCCAGAGATACCCAAAATGGAATTGATATTGGACATAGTGCGCGAAAAGTTTCTGCTGTCATTGATGGCAACGCCCAATCCGGCTGCTATGGGTGCAGTTGCCGCTGTCATTCTTGTGCCCAGACGCGAAATATTGCCGCCTGCATCCTGAATGCGACTACCAAAACTTTGAGCATTACGCTCTGCATCTGCTAGTTTAGATGAAAACTCATCTTTAAGGGTAAGGAGGCCATAAAGCGAGGCCACTTGTATTGCTGCCATTGCTCACATCTTCAGAAACAAATCAACTTTGCCTTGAAGATATGCTCTCGACGTGCGATTAACGGAGTTCGTTCAATCGATAGCAAAAATATGTAGTTGTTAAGGTGCAATAATTCCTAAACTCTCACAATGTAAATGTGAGTTTGAAAAGGCTAAAAATCCCAGTTAGGATAATCGTTTTTTGTATCCTCGAACTGTAGAATCAGTTGGCTAATTTCTTCAGGCATAAGCTGTAGACCACTGTTAGCCAAATACCACATGACCTCTAAGTCTGGATTTTTAGCAGATTGCACTGCCACTGGATACCAATGATACCCTGCCCTCAAATAGCTGTCCTCTATGACTTCGAGGTTTATCAAACTCTCTTTTTCATAGACTCTGTCATTATTTGCAAGAATGATACTATCGCCTGTCCGTTCCCCCATGAGGATATAAACTGAATCTTTGAGGGGGATAATCAAGTGAACATCATATTGTGCATCGATAATCATTTTCGATCCTCCACATTATGGCTTTTTGCCCATGCTATCAAGCATCATCACTATCTACGGAATGTGTCCAGTTTTTCACTGCTTGGTCGAACTTATAGCGCTTGGCAAACTCAAGTACATTCTGTCCACAGTCTTCACAGATAATTGGAGGGCAGCCCGTATAAACGCAAAGTGAAGCAATATTCTCTATCACCTTTTCGTGTTTACAAGTGTCTGTGTTTTTGCTCGATTGATTAGCCATTAGTCTCAACTCTTTGCTTTTCGGATAAGTTCATCAATGTGCTGCACCATGTTCTGGAAAGCGTAACCCCGTGTCTGGAAGCTCCCCTTGCTCGCAATCTTCATCGTTTGGAGGCCCTTAATCTCTTCATACACTGCACCGGGTTTGCTATGTCCAGCAGGTACACACACATAAATTTCATAGAAAAAATCACTGCCCAAGTCTGGGTCATTGAATGTCACACCAAAAATTTTATCTTGTATGCTATGAATTTTCACTTGATCGAGTTCTTTTAAAGTCTTCATTTTTTGCTTTCCGAGCTGTTCAGATTGTTGGTAATGGGCAGCCAGCAGACTGCCCTATTTCTCATTTGTGGAAGAGCATGACCACTTCATCATTAGGAATGAAATTTTCACGCGCCTTGGGTTCAGTATCCATCATGACACGATAACCGGTTGTTTCGGCTTCTAGCACTTCGAGCCATGTCCATCCAGCAGGAAGCCATCTTGAATCATCACCCCACCAACTAACAAGAGCAATGACCAGCGCCGGGTTATTCTCGACGATCTGCACCGCTTCAGCCATGCGAGCAGGGCCATAAGGTTGCCGCCCAAACCATTCTGCATGATTGATAGTATCTTGAAGAGCTTCTATTTTGAGATTTACAGTAGCCATATTATTTAGTCCTCATTTTCATCATTGCCAATCGTATGCCGCCAACAGCATTCATATCCACTTCATTGATGCCTTTAACCTGCTTGTGTTTGGAGGCATCGAGCAGCTTCTCGCCGTACCATTGCTTTAGATACTTTGCAATGAGGACAGCTCCCCCGCCTACAAGAATCAGGTACTTGATACCCCTCAGTGAATTAAAAACACCGTCTATGATGTTATTAGCTATCCATTGAGCAAACCGTTCTGAATACTTGTCAATGGCAGGCTTAATATCGACCTGTGATGCCCCACTTCTTAGCATATAATCACCAGTCTCAAGCCCTTGCCTCAAAACACGATCTATATCATCGACCGTCATAAGTTCAAAATCATCACCTGCTTTTTTGACCGTTCTTAATACAGGTTCTAAGATATTAGCTCGAATACCCCCACTTTCCCAAGTTGCTGAAGAAAGTGATTCAGGGTTGAATTGCCCATTGCTAATTTGCAAAGCATCGAGCGTATACATGCCAGAATCTAAGACTACATTGTCACCGTCTAGCAGGTCGCTTTCAATCTGCTCGCCGTTCTTATCGAGGGCAAAGACCAAAAGAGCGCCCAAACCTTCAGGGTGAATAGTCAGACTCTCAATAGTGAAGATGCGTGGCTTTTTATCACCTTTGAATTTGATGGCTACCCGGTGCTTAATTTCCTTCATTCTGTTCTCGATGGCATTCTTAGCGTCATAGTACATTCCTGGAGGGGCAAAGACTGTGAGGTCTATTTCTCCCCCTTTAGGGACAAGCTTGCCCAGCGAATAAGCAATCAAAAACAGCCAGAATTCATCACCATATCTGAAAGCACCTTGATGCCTCTCAACTGCTTTTCTTGAGATGAAAACATCATCACCTACAAGATATTTATGCCCACCCCACTCGACATATTCATAATTCATTTCAAACTGCTCACCTAAGCCCAAGCTGTCGCCAGATGTACTTGCCCGGACGCTTGGAAAGGCTATTGATTTGTAGCCGCGCTTTTGAGCCATAACTGCATTGGTCATACCATTCCCGGCATCCACTGAAATTGTTTCCATTTTCGCTAACCTTTATCAATGTAAATCTCGGTTTTCAACTTGAATGTTCTGATTCTATCTTCAATGCTGGATGTTTCTCTGAAAGAATGAATGCACAAGCAGATTCTTTCAATCGCTCAATCTCTTTAATAGCGTCGCTTGTTTCTGAATCAATTCGATATGAATGATCTTCAAACTCGCCTGATAAATTGGCTGCATCCTCGATGCAAGTCTCTAATCTCTGAAATGTTTCACGGCTTACAATGGGACTATCTTTTAACGACATAATTTCATCGAGTGCAGTCTCCCATTCACGTATTTTCAAAAGTGCCAAAAGAGCCTTGTTATCTGGCAAATTATCAACGGTCAAGTGTGTGACCTTATCAGTTATACTTTCAATCTTTACGCCTTTAAAAAGCTGGCCTAAGACGAATACTGTTTTCTGAACATCATTATCATTTCCGGTCAACTGAATAGTAATCATGATTGCACCTATCCAGCTAGATACTTTGTTAGGTCGATAATTTTAGGATCTGTTCTCTGCTCTTTGTTTGGGGGTGTGGGGACTGTTTTAATTCCATCAGCAGAAAGCTGACGTATAGCAGCTTCGGCCCTTGATGAATCTTTAGGGAAATAATAATTCAAAGTGATACTTGGGTCTTGATGCCCTAAAGCAGTTGCCGCGATTGAGGGGGCAATCTTTGAATCTCCAAGCTGCACCCCTTTTCGATGTCTCAATGAATGGCTGCCCAGAGAACGAATGCCAGCACGTTTACATAATCGCCGTACAATTCGACCGATATTGCAGTTTTCCATCAAAACACCATGTGGGTTGAAGACATATGGCCCTTCAAGCTCATAGCCCATTTCATCAAGCCATTCTTGCCGTTTTTTGAGATATATCTCAATTGCGGCTGCACACCTGTCTCCATACCATACTAAACGAGTTTTGTCTCCCTTTTCTGTAACTTTTGCTCTCTTTTCATCGAGGTCAACATCTTCAAGCTTTAAATTAGCTGCACCCCTCGCCCGGCAACCTGTATCACCCAGGAATAAAAGCAATGCAAGCGTTCTATAATGGCTAATCGTCTTAGGGTACGCCTTTATTGAGGCTTCAGATACTTCCAGCAGCTTCAAATATTCTTCATCGGTCATGGCTTTTTGTCGCTGCGAAACATTGACCCGGCGTGTTACCAGCACTGAAGCTGGAGAAGAGCTTATCCATTGCATCTTTACAAACCAATTGAAGCAAACTTTCAGGGTTTTAATTGCTTTGTTCACTGTCGCCTGGCTCTTTACTCTTGGGCGCGACCTCACAAGATGAATATATTTCACCAGCATTTCTGGCTCAACATCTTCTATTAGGATGCCTTCTGGCAAATAGTTCAGCAGATCGACCAGAATATATTGATAACTCTTCCGGGTTGTCTCGATCCGCTCATTGAGAAACAGATCAATTCCTTGACTCAATCTATGGTTACTCATTACAATTTCCTTTCGGTGGCCCTTGCCCGGTGTCATCTTTGCGGAGAATGCCGGTGCAGGGGCTGCTTCAAATAAGACCCTGTTTATCAGGGGTGTAATCAATCGCCAGCTGCGGCGACTGCTGTTACCAGATCCTTTTTAGATGCAGAATTCAGAGATAATAGTCCATTGATTAGATTCATTGCTGCTGATCCATTGCCCGTGTTCTTTTCGACAATCAACAAATCATCATCTTCATCATCAAAATGGGGAGCTTCAATTTTAGGGGCTTCAATCTTGCGTAACCCTACCTGCCCTGCTGTCTGGGCAACTGCCCCACTCTTCACAAAATCTTCAAACTGAATCAGGCGATTGTTCAAATCATGAATGGCCTGTTGATTCTTTTGTTTGGCTTCTAACTCTGCCCATGCTTTATCGAGTTCTACTCGTTCTTTTTCGAGGTCTTTTCTGAGTTCCGATAATAATTGCTTCTCTGCTGTCAAGCTCTCCAGTGCCTCAATGCCTAGGCGCTCTTCCAACTCCAACAATGCCCGGATAGTAGGATTGAATCGCCCTGCTTTTTTCAAGCGGTTCACACGTTCCAACGTATCGACATGATATTGGTCATCGAGGTTTAATTGGAAGTAAATCGAGATTCGTGTTCTATCAGAAGTCTTTGGCATCAATGCCGGGTCCTTTGGTCTCGATTTGGGCGCATTAATGGAATCACCTTCAGCAAAAAATTTTCCGCTATCTGTGAGGGCTGCCCTTCTTTTCCGTTTGCCCCGGTGTCTGGAAGTCTCAATGGTGATAATGCCCCGGCGTTCAAGAGCAAACAAACATTGATGCTTTGCTTCAGTGGCATCGACAAAATGACCTGCTTTGCCATCAACAGCATGATACAGGTCGATAAGTGTCTCTTTGGAATGCAGTTGTAACTCCATAATTCGCACCTATCAAAATAGACTTAATCCTATGCTGCAAATCGTGTTACAATGTAATTGTCGATTGCGATTGACAGCAAGCTTGCAACTAGCTTTGAGCTTAGAGGGTGGGTAAAGACACCCTCTTTGCTTTTAATGAACTGTTTACAGTATAGCCCCAAATTGCAAAAAAAGGCAAGCAAATCGAAAAAAATCAGACAAAAGCAGCAACAAATTGGCTTAAAATGACTTAAATCCGTATCAAATTAGACTATGTAAATCTCACTTTGCGAAGTCTTAAAGCGTTCCTGTAGGAACGCTTCCCAATCAAAAGAAGCGTTACGAGCCGTAACGATAGATCATCCATTAAATATTTTTTCTACAGATACCTTCTGCTTCAGCACTTGTGAATCAAAGCTATCCTCAACTGAGAATATCCTCTTACGATCAAACTTCCCGTTTTGATTGGAGTCCCATACTTCAACAGTTTCATTCGGAGGATCTATTATCCAATATTCTCTAATGACATGGCTCTCGTATGCTTGATACTTTACTCCGCGGTCATATTTTGCGGTACTAGGAGAAAGCACTTCAACCACAAGATCAGGCGCACCCTTAACGCGCATAGCGTCTTCTTGGGCAATGGGCATATTGTCGGATGAAATATAGATCACATCTGGCTCATACACATTATCATCATCCAACCATACTTCTGCAGGGGCAACAAAGGCTAATTCTTTGGATTCCGTTGCAATCTTTTTGAACAGAAAGAACACATTACCAACAATTGTTTGATGATTAAGTGTTGGTGGCATGGGAATAATAACCTGACCGTTGATAAGCTGGATAAAATCCGTGTCTTGATATTCTGGAAGCTCAAAGTATTCAATCGCATTTATCCGCGTTTGTGTTGGTTGTACCATGGCTGAACCTCTCAATAGACATTTGACGATATTGTATCATGAAACCTTAATAACCGTGCCAATTGGCACGCTTTCGGCCCCTCCAGCAACAGCAAAGCCGGGCCAGCAGCACCAAAATTCTGGAAGATGCCTATCGCTATTCGCTTGTTGGGTAATTTGTTAAGCCCTATCCAATCGCTTGCAGATAAGCCCCAAATGGCGATTTGTGAGCTTTTCAGCTTTGCCCATGTATCTCTTATGCAGTTTTCCGTTTTTTCTTGAATAGGCATACCAGTACCAGCCATTGCGTCGCTGTTCTGGTCGAGCGTGAAACGTCCCATGTCCGTCAGCATAATAGAAGGGAAATTGCAGCTCCAGCCAATCAAACCATGAAGAGCTGCCAACCTCGATGCCAGTAGATTCATTATCGAGGTGCAGGACGCTGTTAATAATGTGATGTGTATTGCGATTCTGTTCTCTGTAACGCATAGCTATTTCCTTAGCTATATGACAATCGAGAACAGATTAAGTTACCCAACGGCGTACTACGGATAAACCCCCATCATCGACCTTGTGTCTTGCGAGCAGTTCGGGTTGCCCGGAAACGTCTCTGAGGGGGTAGCGAGCTAAAAGGCTCGCACCTGTCAGGCAGGTGAGTACGGTGTACCAATGCCACATGGCACACCGATGCACCGTCTTGCGGTGCAGTGTGACTTCTCAGCACGATAGCCCGTATCTGGAAGACACACCAACAAAAAATCCCTACATCAAGCAGGGATAGCGTAACGACCGTTACGGTATAGCGCATTGCACCTTATTTCACCCCGTAGGGGTAGCGCCGCTAAACGGGGCGACCCTGCGGGTAGCAAGAAGCACGCTCAAGCGTGTTAGCACAAGCGCCATAGCAGGCAGTGAACATCCATCAATTGTGTGGGAAGACATGCTATAGCGTGCTATCAGATTGTCATAGATGACAAATTCTGCTCATCGAGGTGACATTTTGTGTACAAAATCGCCGCTTGTGATGACAATCTCTGCACATGAAAAGACAATCTCTGCACAGCAGATGACATCTTGTGAACAAAATATCGGAGTGTGATGACAATCTGTGTACAAGCAATCAGCCCTGATGACAATCTCTGCACAAGCAAGTATTCGCTGATGACAATTTATGTACAGCAGGTGACAATCTCTGCACAATGTCAGAGTCTTTGATGACAGTCTCTGCACAAATAAACGTCACCTAGAGACAATCTGTGTACAAGCATATGTCTATAGCGTTTCACCCAACAAAGTACGCCGCTTGTAAGGGAAGTGTAGTTTTTGGGCAGCTTCCTGCTTGATTTCTTCAGGGCGACGGTCATAGCGAGCAGTAGTGCTTACATCAGAATGACCAGCCATTCTTTGAACAGTCGATATATCAACGCCCCGGTCAAGCAGATCACCTACAAATGTACGACGGAAATCATGGGGGCTGAAATCATCGACTTCTGCCTGTTTAGCTCTTCTTTTGAGCATGTCATATACGGTCTGGGCTGTAATGCCCTTAAGCTTATCAGGTTCTTTTGGAGATTTTGAATTCTCTGCTTTTGAAACGATCATGCCACCCTTGCGAATTGGAAGAAATAATTTACCCGGATTATCACCCCTCAAAAGAAGCCAATCCTTGAGAGCTGTCAATGTTCCATTTGTGGCATAGACCATGCGCTCTTTATTGCCCTTGCCATGCTTGATATGAATAGACCCGGTCTGTGTGTTGAAATCTTCAACTTCAATCTTTGCCAATTCTGCCCGGCGAACTCCACAAGTATAGAGAACTCCAATAATAGCCGCATCTCTTGTACCAATTGCCATATTGCTATCTCGATTGCACGCCTCAACCAGTGCCAATATTTCACCCTGTTTAAGATCACGCCCAGATAAAACCGTCTCGCCTTTCACGTTCTGAATATCACATGCTCTCGCCATTGTCTCATTATCCATAAGGCCCAATCGCCAGCATTCTTTCAAAACACGCCGCAAAGCACTAAGCATCCGATTCACAGAGCTATAGCCATAGTGCCTCTGGAGACCTGTTCTGATTGTCTGTGTATGCTGGTAACGCAAATTGTGCCATTCAAAAGTAAGGGCTTGCCGTGCATCAACATTTTCAATTTCAATCCCCTCGACAATAGCGACAATACCTCTAAGCGCATTCATCATGACGCGGCGACTACGTTCTGAAGAAAGAGAAGCTAAATAAACATAAGCAGGATTTTTGCCCAAGCCTTCCACATCGGTACTGAGAGCAGATTCATTTTCTGATACAATAGATTTACTAGCCATGATTCAATCCTTTCGTGGCTTCTGATAGCGGCGGTTTCGTCTTGGTGGATGGGCCGCCGCTTTCGATTTATTTGGCGTAAATGTACTTCAATCTTTGAAAATTGACATTTACATAGACAAATGATAACACAAAAAAATAGCGATTGCAACAAATTAATGCAAAAATCGCTATATATTTTCTAAAGTTCAAGCAAACTGCCCTAACATCAATGCAAACCGTGACTAAATCGCCCTATTCTGTGACAATTTCCAAGCGGCTTGTATCTTGCCCATTGTCGCTATCATAGTCCGTATAGTCAGTCTGTTCATCGACCAGATGCCCCAAACCAAGCAATTTTAATCTCTCATCGACTGCCGATTGTGATATAGGCTCTGTGACAAAATTAACCTTGAGGGGCTGCCCACCGGTGGTTATATCAAAGTTTTGTCCAGGTAGATCATTCCACTCTGAACGAGACTGAGACATATAAGAATCTACAGCCGCAATCATCAAACGAAATTGCTTGATGTCTGAGGGGTCGAGACTTCCCATTAGGTCTTGAACATGCTTGTGCATATCTTTGAGAATTGCGCGTCTGTTTTGGCGCTCTTCCAGTCGATCAGCTTCATCAGCCTTCAGGCGCTCTTCTCTGATTACTTGGTCATAGTCTTCAGCACGTTTCACCCAATTGAAATCTTTAGACCATTCTCCAATGGTCTTTAACTTGGTAGTTGGAGGAAGCTTATCGCCGTCACCGTTGGTCACAGCATCCGCCTGCTCTTCAAACCGTTCCTGCAATGCACGTAATGATCGCTTTGTACCCATACGGCAATATTCAACAAAAGCAGAATTTGAGGCTGTAGTCTCGCGGCGATCATTGATTACAGTACGGGCCAAAATGTCATCTATCGTTTGAGGTATCTCCATTTTCTGTACCACCTTTGTACCACTTTTGTACCTGTAGAACTGCACTTTGTTTATACAATGACTATGCGAAATTAATAATTTGTATTATTGAGGCGCGGCTTCGTCCCATCAAAAAGACCTTGACCCGGTTGCCAGCGCGTTGTCTGAAACTGGTGCTTTGTCTTACGATAGTTTGTTTCCAGCTGCTTTAAATTGGCCTCATATTCTGCCAATTTCTCACGCGCTTTCTTTTGGGCATCTGTCAAATAGAGGTCAGTAGTTGCCTCAACAAGCTGAGCCAGTTGCTCTTTATTTGTCCTCGGCAAGGTTTCAATCTTGGGAACTGCCATATCAACAAATGCTCTTGCTGTAATACGATCGCCGCTATCAACAGCTGCTTGCCATGCTGCCATAACAGGAATTGGATTCAGGTTATTCAATGGATCGCCCACATTCAAATTGAATCGGGTGATTATGAGAGTTGAGGTGTAAACCAACGCTTGGGCTTCTTCCACTGGAGGCGAGACAAATCCTACACCACCGGCTGCTTTTAATTGCTCAATACGCTCGTTCAGGCGAGTGTGGGCATCTTGATAATTCGTTTCAAGCGTTTCCAGTCCCTTTTGGGTATGAGCTTCAATCGTTTCTTGCTTATGAGAGTCAGACCAACGATCGTCCTCAGCAGTCCGATTTATCTGCTGAAGCGTCGCATCGATGCCTTTCTGTACATCATTTAGAGAAAGATTATCAAACATCATTGTGGTATCTGAGGGCATTTCTGTATCTTTTGCCATGATTTATATCTCCTATTGCTTGATTTGCTTAACCATTTGCATAATATCGCTCAGAATGTGACTTATAGGATATAAGTCGAAAACTCTGCTATACCGTGACAATTGTCACGCTTCTTTGAGGATTAATCGGAGCTTTTAGCCATCCTCAAGTAAACATTGGTACAGTTTCAGGCGCTCGATGCTTTTCACTAGGCTTTTTACTAGACACTGGAGGCTTATTACTCAATTCACGATAAGCTTTAATGTAGTTCCCGTGATTTGAGTAATCCTCTTTTGCTTGTTGGATTCGTTCAATCCTTGCTTTGAGTGCTACGCGAGCATACCCAAGCATCTCTGCTCGATATTCAGGATCGATCCTATAAACATAGAAACGTTCCCCATCTTGCATAATCTGCTTGGACTCCAGCTTCATGTGGACGGCTTTTGCAAGCCTTCTGAGGACAGCAACCGGGTCATTGCTAAGATCGCTTCGCATGTCTATGTAAATCTGAATTTGCGACAGATGTGAACGGAAGAACGGTGCAGTTCTTTCACTGATTTGTTCAGCAGAGACCCATTCATTGCTGTTTATCCAATCAGGACCAAAAACAGACTGCAACCCCATATCGACTAAATCACGGGTTCTTGTATAGTGTCGCCGTTTAGTCAGCAATACACCGCTTGCAGCTTCAGCACGATCTCGATCTTGCAATTGCCTTACATCATCGAGCATATCAACCAAACGGTTGAAATTACTCCTCTGTTGACCCCGGTGCAGCATGTCATAAAGAATATCTGTAATTTCTTGCCCGGCGGCATGTTCAATTCTCCAACGTAACTCGCCAGCTCTAGCTTTTGCCATTGCTTCTGAGTCAAGATACCCGGCTTGCCGCATGGCTTCAAATTCATCTGGAGAAACAGGGTCAGCCTCAAGTGTCGTTTGCTTTTCAGATTCTTTCCGGGCAATTGCAGCCTCAATAAGAGATTCTTTCATCAAGGTATTTTCGCCATCACCATAAGTGATATTGAATCCTTCATCTTTGGCGACAGCTACGATATATGAAAATAGATCATTTCTATGGGGAGCTGTATCTGCATCGAGTTTTGTTTGGAGCTTGGCAATGCCTACTTGTGTAGCTGGAAGAGGTACTATGTTGTATGCCTCGAATTTGGCGGCTTCAGCAGTTCCGATTGCCCGTTGGATGTGTCTCTGTAATTCAATACGGAAATCGGTAGATTCGGGGTTTTCTCGATAGCCCCCACCTAAGACGCAAATTTGGCGCTGTTCTGCATGTCTATATCGCATCATCATCTGCATGATGTTATAGCCATTAACCCAGCGCTGGTTTGCAAACATGCCAAATACCCCGGCGACGTGTGCCTGAATATCAATGCCGGTCCCCATTGAAGGCGATACAATTAGAGCTTTTAGTCCGGGGAAGATGTCAGATAATCGCTTGTCCTGATTCTGCTTGGATGTTAATTTGCGAATAAATGCCTGAATATCACTACTGCTCGAAGTATTGCCATTGATAAGCACAACTGCATCTTTGCCAAAACGCTCGATAGCCAACTGCTGATAAATTTCTGTTTTTGCTCTTGTATTGGCAACTAAGACAATGCCAGCAGAATCACCGGCTGCGGCGGCGAAGGCATCGACCAGCATAGCACTTTCATGCTCTTGAATCAGCATATCACCCCAAGGATGTCTGTACTCATTTTCGATAGCAGTCACGTCACCGCGTATCGACCTAATAAACTCTAGGGATGTATTGCTCATGTGGGCATCGAGGGCAATGACCCGATTAGCTTTCTCGATGAGAGCCTTTAGTTTTTCGTAGGCCCGTTGTGCTGCACCGCCTCGCATTGTCCCGGCACTGATATGTCGATGAAATTGTTCATGCTCATCGATGATGACAAAATCAAATTCATCTCCAACAGTATGAAGACTATCATAGCTACAAACTAATCTTGAGCAGCCGCCTCGATACATTGCAGGAATAGAACTGTAACAATCAACTTGATAATCAAGCTCTGAACTTAGGCGTTCTGCAATGTTGCCGGCAAGCGCCTGAAGATGCGTAACTACTAATACACGCGCTCCCCCTGGAAGTATCTTATCGAAGAATCGAATAATTTTGCTGATGAGAGCAGTTTTACCCGTTGCTAGTGGAGAACGAATAGCGCTCGATCTGCCCAACTCTGCAAGGTCAATATCAGAGATATAACGCATGTTGACGCGCTTATCTGCTGCAAATTCTGGAAGTCTTACAGGGAATGCCCATTCTGAGATATGACGCTGAATTTTATTATGTAAATCTGTGTTTTCAACAGCTTTCTTCTTAGGTTTGGAGTAATATTGTCTCCAGTCTATACCAAGTCTTTCAGCTACCTCTCGATGTCCATGCTCTCCACACCCGGCGACAAAGCAATTCAATACACCTGTTTTTTTTGCGATGCCAGCACTCGCGTTCTTGTCATCATGCACATGATTTTCTGGAAATAGACACGGGCCGTTAAGCCAATCTTTGCGACCCTTATAGCCCTTGTTTTCGGCGGCATTGATAATCGCATCAATTAAGCCAGTGGGGGTTTTCTCATAATCTGCATCATCGAATTCGCGCTTTTCCTGCTGCACCGGAGCAGGTAGATCAACAGGTATTAGGTCTCGAATTATTTCATTGAAAGCGGCCTGCTCGCCTTTGGTGATTATCCACATATCATTGGCATCAGCTTTGTCAGGAGCAAATGAGGCCCAATGATAAGCTTCGTAATCAATACCACTATCTCTTAAAGCATCTCTCCAGTTGATTGCAGACTGAAAACCTGCACGCTTGCCTTTCTTATCTGGAGGATCGTTGTCAATGGGATAGACCAGCCGGGCAACCTCAAAATGTCTCAACAGTTCAAGTGCATCAGCAGGAACAGCAGCTTCGCTTAGTGTGGTCGAAATGACATTGTGAACGCCTGCTGCATGATATGCCAGCAAAGCAGGTTCTCCATTGGCAAGATAGCAGATGCCATCAGCCGCCGCGATTGCTTGACGTGTTTCTGGAAGGATATACCAGTCAACAGCTTGATTGTCTGGCTTCTCAGGTATCCAACCGTATTTCATGCCCGCCCTGCCAGGTGCAGCCTTCCAGCGAGTGCCTATAATTTCGCCGTTCTTATAGTCAAATACTGGATAAGACCAACCGGGCCGCCCGTAGTATTTATATTCACGCCAACCGGCTTGTAAAGCTTCCTCGAAAATGAGACGATCTTTTAATACATGGTCGATAGACATCATCGACCCCTTTCCTGTTTGAGTGCGAATAATGCGAGCTGCACCGGTGTCTTCTCTTCCAGTCGCTCGTTTTGAATGGGTGCAGTCATAATCGATTGTCTATCAAGCCAGCCCTCCAGATAGGCAAGCGCCTGATCGTAGCTGCACCGTCGAAGTCTTTGAATAAATTTGATAGAACTCCCACGGTCTCCAGTATCGGGCGCTCGATAATAGTCATCGAATACATGAAGACCGTTTGAGTCCGGGTCAAAGGGGTTTATATGGGTATCTGCTAAAGACGTGCTGAAGAGAGGCTGCCCAAGATGAAGTTTGGCAAGCAGCCGTAATGAGACTTGCGCTTGAATATCGCCAGCGCTGCGCTGATTTTCATGTCCTGTTTTGTTGTGTTTTATGCTATAATCATTCATGATGATACCTTCATCAATTAGCACATATTCGCCTTTCTCGTCGGAAGCGCCATCAGCCGCTTAAAGCCTGCCCAAGCACCTACTTGGGCTTCATGTTTTAATGGCGAAAATCTTCCTCTTCATTGACTCAATCTACAAATCTTTGCTATTATTCGATTGAATCGAGCAGACATTTCGACTGTCTGTTTTTTTACACCGCTTCTAGCAACTGAATTGGAACTCAATGTGCTATGCGGTATTATGGGTGTCCCTGCTGGAAGTCTCCACGGGGACTTTTGTTTTATCCATTTGTTCTGACTCTAAACACCTACTTCTCAAAAAGCAAGCAATTACCCGTGTCAAAAATATTTTTGACACAACCAAATCTTATACTCGCCTCGACAATGACCTTAGATATTGGCTTATACTTTTGCTATCTCGCTCGATGATTTGTCCATTAGCTTGCCTATACGTAATCAGTTGAAGAGCCTCATATTGTGTAGCAGTCATTTCATCTTCTGGTATTTGTTCAAGTTTATATTTCAAACGATACCCTGCTTTTGCCCAGCTCACACCAACTTCAGAGCGGATGTCTTCAGCCATACTTAGCAGTAGTGTTTGAGCTGCACCCATACCAGTAGGTCTACCTAACTCAAGATGAAACATCATATCTTTGACATGCTCATAGACTGATTCACGTTGAGTTGCTAATTCAAATAGGTATTTGCCATTGTCACCATCATTTAAAGCTTTCTTGATGCCCACAATTCTATCTTTGACATCAGATATTAGTTCGGATTGAAGTGGCGAGTTAATACGATCTGCAATCAGGGCGAACTCAGTCAATAATTTACTTAACTCTCCAGCTTTACCAGCTAATTGTGTGGCAAGTGCTGTACTATGCTGATCTTCAGGGAGGAATTGACAAAGGCTCACAGCAATATCGATCTGATTTATATAGGCAATCATTTCGACCTGCTTTTGGCAGAATTCTTTTACCGTCGGTAAATAAACTTCATTGAATCTCTGCCACGCAATTTCTGCCCCTTCCTCTCGCCCTTTAATTGCCATCTGGATAGCAGTCGCTCTTGGAACTAAAGTATTGAGTTCCTGCTTAATTTTTTTGTGACGCTGCATGTTTGGTTGTTTCTTCATGTCATGCCTTTCTAGCTTCTGAGAATTAAACCATATCGGCTATTCTCTATGATACCTGCACCTAAAATCAAAAAGCCGCAAAATTTCACGGCTATCGAATAGGTTATGTAAATAGGTCTTTGTGCAGCCTATTATCGACGGCGACGGCGACGCTCTTCTAACTGTCGATAAAAATCATCGGGGCTAGGGGTAACAATTGTTGCATTGCTGAAATCAAAATAATCACCTCCTGCACCTGCCATAGCTGCTTGTGTCGATGGGTTGTTGTGTATCGAGCCACTGGTTGACGGCGTGAAGAGTTCCGGTCCACGCTCACCAACGAGTACAGGGGTGTTGGCTTTGACCATGCCGCCGCCAGCGTGTCCATTTACATCGCCTGCCCAAGCACTTGCTCCAGACCAACTGCCGGGAGTTGTGGGTGCAGTATGATATGCTGGGCCAGTTGGTGTACCCTGACCCATCCCAAGCCATACCGATAATTGTGATTGAGTTTCTCCGAGATGTGAAAGAATTATGCCAAGTTGTTCTGCTAATTTCTGAGCATTCTGCCACGCTTCTTTAAATGAACCAAT
>Ga0209919_1000695_pt1 | contig 16573 bp, 19 predicted proteins | sample SalPon2A_C_D2_MG_FD_185721 | JGI IMG/M metagenome (GOLD analysis project Ga0209919, IMG submission 185721) | Soil microbial communities from South San Francisco under conditions of wetland restoration - Salt Pond MetaG R2A_C_D2_MG (SPAdes)... | ecosystem: Environmental > Terrestrial > Soil >... | reverse complement strand
GCGGTGGCAGGCCCCGAACCTGCGCAGCGCCCTCGGGTTCGCGGTCGCGATCGGCGGAACGGGACTCGTGCTCTGGCTCGCCGCCTTGGCGCTCATCCGCGTCACGCGCCGCGCGGTGCCCCGCTCGGCGCGCTACGAGGTGCGCCAGGGCATCGCCAATCTCTTTCGGCCGCGCAACCAGACCGTGGCGGTCACCCTCGCCCTCGGCTTCGGCATCTTTCTCGTGGCGACGCTGTACGTGGTGCAAACGAACCTGGTGCGTCGGCTCTCCATGGACACGGGCGCCGACCGGCCGAACCTCGTGGCCTTTGACGTACAGACCGATGAGCTGGTGGGCGTGAAGCAGCTGCTCGTCACCCACGCCCTGCCCCTGCTCGACGTGGTGCCCATCGTGCCCGCGCGGATCGCCGCCATCGACGGCGTCCCGGTCGACTCGGTGCTTGCCGCCCGCGGCCCGCGCCATCGCGGACGCTGGGCGTTCACCCGCGAATACCGCAACACGTATCGCGACACCCTCGTCAATTCCGAGCAGGTGGTGGCCGGACACTGGTGGTCCAACGCGCCGGCCGACACCACCGGCCCGGCCCAGGTCTCCCTCGAGGAGGGCGTCGCCGAAGACCTGGGCCTCACCCTGGGCAGCCGCGTCACGTGGAACGTGCAGGGCGTGCGCGTCCCGACGGTGGTGACCAGCCTCCGGACGGTAAACTGGGCGCGGTTCGAGCCGAACTTCTTCGCCGTGTTCCAGCCACGGGCGCTCGCCGGGGCGCCGCAGACCTTCGTGGTGCTCACGCGCGCCCCGAACGAGGATGTCGGCGCGGCATTCCAGACGGATCTCGTCCGCCGCTATCCGAACGTCTCGGCACTCGATCTCGGACTCGTGGAGCGGACGTTGGACGCGGTGCTCGACAAGGTGACGCTCGCGATCCGCTTCATGGCACTCTTCAGCATCGCGAGCGGCATCCTGATTCTGATCGGTGCGGTGGCCGCGTCTCGTCGCCAACGCATGATGGAAACGGTGCTGCTCAAGACGCTCGGCGCCAGCACGCGGCAGGTCCGTCTCGTGCTCCGTACGGAGTACGCGGCGCTCGGGCTGCTCGCCGCGGTGGTCGGCATCGGGCTCGCGACTCTGGGAGCGTGGGCCGCGATGCACTTCCTGTTCACGCTGAGCTTCGCGCCGCCGGTCCTGGGGCTCGTGCTCTTTGCCGCGGCGGCCGCGGCGCTCACCACGGCCGTGGGGATGCTGGCGGGGCGGGAAACGCTCCGGCGCCCGCCGCTGGAAGCGCTACGCCGCCTCAGCGAATGAGCGAACGCGGGACTGGCGTCCACACCACGCGGGGTATTGTTTTGAGATATGGCTGACGCGCCGAAAGATCTGATCGTCGTGGGCGACCGGGTGCTCATCGTACCGGAAGAGGGCGAAGAGCGCACGGGCGTCGGCCTCTATCTGCCGCCGACCGCGGTGGACCGTCAGGCCGTGCAGAGCGGACGCATCATCGCCACCGGCCCCGGTACGCCGATCGGCGAACCCGCCGGTCTCGACGACGAGCCGTGGCGCATCTCGGGCGCCGAAACGCGCTACCTGCCGATGCAGGCCCACGTCGGAGACTTCGCGCTCTTCTTTCGGAAGGCCGCCGTCGAAATCACGTTCGAGAGCAAGCGCTATCTCGTGGTGCCTCAGGCCGCGATCCTCGTGCTCGTGCGCGGCCACGGCACCGACCCGATCGACGAGCTGACGCGCGGCACGTGACGACGGCGGTGGCGGTCGCGCTCGCGCTCCTGGCGCTCTGCGGCGCGTTCGTATGGTTGGTGGGGAAGCCGCGCCGGGATCGGCACACGAACCCCGTGGAAGATCCCGACGCCCTCGCCAAGGCCGAGCGGGAGCTCGAGGATCTCGACGTCTTGATGGACCCCGACGAAGCGGACGAACATCTCCCCGACTGGGGACCGGGCGCGCCCGGTGCGTGACCGCTGACGCCCTAGGCCAGCTCCTCGACGCCGTCGCGCGTCACCCGGTGCGACACCAGCGGTAGCGGTTCCGCCGGCGCCGCGCCGATCCGGATCGCCTCACGCAGCGCCCCGAGCCCGATCGCCATCCCGTCGGCGTCGCGGGCGTACACGGACGCCAGCGGCTCTCCCCGCGCAACGCTCATTCCCGGCTTCGCCGTGATCACGAAGCCGACGCTCGGATCGATCACGTCGTCGATGGTGCGGCGTCCGCCGCCCATGGCGACGATCGCCTTTCCGATGGTGCGCGGCTCCACCGCGGACACCACGCCCGCGTCGGGCGCCTCGAAGACCTCGACCCGCGCGGCCTGGGGGAGCCCCGCCGGATCATCCAGCACCGCCGGATTGCCGCCTTGTGCTTCGATCAGCTCGCGGCATTTCGCCGCCGCCCGTCCCGACGTGATGGCCGCTTCGAGCGTCTGGCGGGCCATCGCGCGGTCGGACGTCACGCCCGCCAGCACGAGCATCTCCGTCGCGAGCGCGTACGTGACGTGCATCAAGTCCGCCGGTCCGTCTCCGGTGAGCGCGGCGAACGCTTCTTCGGTCTCGAGCGCGTTCCCGCACGCGTGCCCGAGCGGACGGTCCATGGCCGTGAGCAGGGCGACCGTGGGGCAGCCGCGCTCGTCGCCGAGCCGGATCATCGTCTCCGCCAACGCGAGCTCGTCCGCGAGCTTCGGGAGGAAGGCTCCGCTGCCGCGCTTGATGTCGAGCACGAGGCCGTTGAGCCCCTCGGCGAGCTTCTTGGACATGATGCTCGCGGCGATGAGCGGGATGGACTCGACGGTGCCCGTGGTGTCGCGGAGCGCGTACAGCTTGCGATCGGCCGGGGCGATCTCGGGTGTCTGGCCGAGCATCGCGCAGCCGATGCGCTCCACCTGCGCCCGGGCCTCCGCGAGCGTCAGACCGGTCCGGAACCCGGGGATGGCCTCGAGCTTGTCGAGCGTGCCGCCGGTGTGTCCGAGCCCGCGGCCCGACATCATCGGCACGGCGACACCGCAGGAGGCGACGAGGGGCGCCAGCACGAGGGAGACCTTGTCGCCCACGCCACCGGTCGAGTGCTTGTCGATGCGCGGCCGGTCGAATCCCGGGAACGCGAGGCGCGCCCCGGAGCCGATCATGGCATCGGTGAGCGCGGCCAGCTCGGCGGGTTCGAGGCCGTTGAACACCACGGCCATGGCCAGCGCCGACATCTGGTAATCGGGAACGTTTCCCTCGGCATACGCGGTAATCAGCGCGGTCCATTCCGCGGCCGTGAGGGCTCCACCATCGCGCTTGCGTTCGATCAGAGGTACGACCAACATTAGCCTACCCGCTTCCTTCGCCCCCCGCTTCGCGGAGCGTGTTCATGCGTCGCATCGTCGCGGCGATTTCCGTCTTCAGCGCGACTGCTGTGGTCGCCCTGGCCGCCACGCCCGCCCCGGCGGCCGCGCAGACCATCACCGCCGATCTCGCCAAGGGAGACAGCATCGAAGAGCTGCATCCCGACTCGGCCTACAAGTTGTATGTCGCGGCGCTCGCCATCGACTCGAACAACTACCATGCCCTCTGGCGGGTGTCCAAAGCCGACGTCGACATCGCCAAGCAGATCCTGCAGGACAACAGTTACTCAAACGGCGTGCGGGATAGCGTGTATGAAGTTGCGCGCGAGTATGCCGAACGCGCCATCCGGGCGGACTCGATGGGCGCCGAGGGCCACTACGTGCTCGCGCTCGCCCTCGGACGCCTTTCGCGCACGAAGGGCGGCAAGGACCGCGTGCGGTACGCGCGGATCATTTATGACGAAGCGTCGCGCGCGCTGCAGCTCGATTCGACGCTCGACGGCGCCGAACACGTCCTGGGCGCGTGGCACGCCGAGGTGAAGCGGCTCTCCGGCATCACCAAATTCTTCGCGAAGACGTTCCTCGGGGCGGATTTCATGGACCGTGCGAGCTGGGACTCGGCGGTGGTGCATCTCAAGCGGGCGATCGCGCTCAAACCCGGCTACGTCTTCCATCACCTCGAGCTCGCCGAGGTGTACATCGACACGCACCAGTACGCCGATGCCCGGACGCAGCTGCACGCGGTCGATTCCCTGCCCGTCACCGATGTCCTGGATCCCGTGTACAAAGAGCGCGCCGACTCGCTGCTCGCCGAGATCAAGGACAAGCAGTAGTCGGCGCGCTCCGTGCGCCGCCGGCGTCAGTGCTCGAGCCGGCGGCGCATCCGCTTCCGTTGGCGCCGGAGCTGGCGCCGCGCATCGTCCGCCCACTCCCCGACCTGATCGCGCGCATCGTCGCGCATGCTGCGCACGCGCTTCACGATCCGCCGACGCGTGACGTCACCCCGTTGCGGGGCCAGCAGCAGCGCCGTGCCCGCGCCGATCAGTGCGCCGAGGATCAACCCCGTCGCGAAGCCGGCCACCCCACTCAACCGCACCCGATCATCGAGATCGTCAAACTCCTCCTCGGCCTCGAGCACGTCATCGTCGTGGACATGCTCGTCCTCGTGGCGGTCATCATCGTGTGTGCTCATCACTCCCCCTCCCCGGGACGGAGCGTCGCGCGCCATCCCGATATTTCATGGTCGTTCGCCTGCGTTCAGCTTCTCTAAAGATACACCACACACGGGGCGAAGGGCCCGACGGACGCCGCCCCCCCGCCTTGACGCGCTCGCGTTCGTCCCCAAACTTCCACCCGCACCCGCACCGGATCACTCGCGATGCCCGACGCCGCCGTCAGCCCGCCGCCCCCCGCCGACCCCGCCACCCAGGTGCGGGCCCTCGAGCGCGAGCGGAGGCACCTCCTCGCGCTCGTCGAGATCCTGCAGCAGACCGCCGGGGTCCTGAACTTCGTGGACATCGTGCAGGCGGTGACCCGAGGGCTCGGTGACACGTTCGGCCTCGACCGCTGCTCGATCTTCCTCCGCGAGCGCGACGAGACCACGGCGCGTCTCGTCGCCTCGTACGAAGATCCGACGATCCGAAATTACGTCGTCGATCTCGAGCGGTATCCCGAGCTCAAGCGCGCGCTCCAGTCCGGCGAAACCGTGTTCATCGCCGACGCCCAATCAGACCCCAATCTGCAGCACATTCGGGGCGCGCTCGCCAATCGGAAGGTCAAGACGATCACCGTGGTGCCGATCACGTGGCGGCGCGTCGTGATCGGCGCGATCTTCCTCCGCACCTTCCGCGAAGGCGCGACCTTCTCCGACGACGACATCCAGTTCACGCAGACGGTCGGCGCCATCACGGCCAAGGCGCTGCGAGCGGCCTACCGCTACGAGAAGGCGGCACGGCGCCCCGCGGAGCAGTCGGACGCCGTCCGCCGCGCCGATCTGGAACGGATCGCCCTGCTCGCGTTCCTGCGTCGCCTGCTCGCCTCGCTCGCCAAACGGCAGGGGGCGCAAGGCGAGGACCGCCTGGGCCACGCCTCGTCGGAAGAGATCGATCGGCTCGTCGAAATCGCCGTCGCCGTCCTCGCCGAGGAAGGCAAAGGTCGGTGACACTCTTGCGCCAACCCGCGTTCGGAGCCTAACTTGCCGCCGACAATGCGGATCCTCCCACGATGACCGCGACGCCCCTCGGCGACGACGTCGTCGGCCTCGGCCGGCGCGCGCTGCACACCCTCCGGCACACCCTCGAACGCGACCTCGGCGATCAGGCCGCGATCACGCTCCAGGAAGCCGGCTACGCGGCGGGCGACGAGACGTACGTCGCGTTTTCCCGGTGGCTCGCCGACTACGCCGGCGTGAGCGACCCCGCTGAGCTCGACGCCGATACCCTCAGCGACGTGCTGGGCGCCTTCTTCCGCAGCTTGGGTTGGGGGAACCTGCGCGTCGAACGCCTCGGCGCCGCCGCGCTGGCGGTCGATTCCTCCGACTGGGCGGAAGCCGAGCCGGACACCCGGGCGAGTGCTCCCTCGTGCCACATCTCCGCCGGCCTGCTCGCGAGCCTCTTCGGCCGTATCGCCGATCAGGATGTGGCCGTGATGGAGATCGAGTGCCGCACGCGGAACGATCCGCGCTGCCGGTTCCTCGCCGGCGCGCAGGACACCCTCCAGGAAGTGTATGCGGCGATGAGTGAGGGGAAGGACTACCGCGAGGTGCTCGGCGTCAGGGGCGCACCTTGAGCCGCGCCGCGTAATCCGGCCGGGTCACGAACCGGCCGTCCGACACGACCTCCCGGTCCCACGGGAGGATGATGAAGCTCTCCGTCTCCAACGCGTAGTAATCCGGCCGGTACGGCCCCGTCTTGAACGAGACGGCCGTGCGCACTGCCGCGGGCCGCTGCTCCCGCACGGTCGCGAGCGCGAGCTTGAGCGTATCCCCCGTGTCACACGTCTCGTCCACGATCAGCACCCGGCGTCCCGCGATGCTCTGCGCCGGCGGGGCCGTGATGAGCGTCGGACGGGTGGCAGACTCCACGCGCGTGACGGCCATGGACGCGAAATCCCGCTGCAGGATCGACGCGACGACCGCGCCCGGAATGACCCCCGCCTTGGCGATGCCGACCACGATGTCGGGGTCATAGGTCTCGGCGATCCGGAGCGCCAGGGCACGGCAGAGCTCGCCGAAGAACGGCCAGTCCACCTCGAGGGTGTCGCGCGCGGCGCCGGGGGGACGGAAGGGCATACGACCATTCTATCCCGCGGGAAGGCGCGTTGCCAGGTGCCGGGGGGAACGATATCTTCCCGCGCAGGATGAGCTTCTGGAAACGCCTCTTCGGACGCCGCTCGGACGGGGAGCTCAAGCCGCTGCGGCTCGATTACTTGAACGAGGCGCTCGCGCTGGAGCGACAGGGGGATTACGACGCCGCGCTGACCTCGTATCGGCTGGCGCTCCGTGACCACCCGACGGATCTCCGTGTGCTGCAGAACATGGCCATCCTCTACACCAAGACCCAGCATCTCGACGAGGCGATCCGCACCTATCGCCGCGCACTCGAGATCGACCAAACGCTCGCCGGTGCCCACTACGGCGTGGCCTTTCTCCTCCTCAAGCGCGGCGAGCAGGACACCGCGGCCCAGCATCTGCGGGCCTTCCTCGGCGCGCCCCCACGAGGACCCGATGCAACGCGCTGGATCGAGCACGCGCAACGCGCGCTGGGCGAGATCGAAGCGGGGTCACCCTGAAACGCTGGCCCCTCCTGCTGCTGGCGTTGACCGCGTGCAAACAGCTGACGGGCTCGTTCAGCAACGTGGTGGCCATCGCGTACACGGGACCCACGGCGCCGACCGTCGAGGTCGGCGACACGATCCGGCTCACCGCGCACGCGCTCGACGCGGCCGGCGATTCCGTGCCCGATGCCGCCGTGACCTGGGCCGTCCTCGAGCTCGACACGGTACGCGTGGGCTTTTCGCTCGACAGCACCACGGGCCTCATCACCGGCCTCTATCCGGGATCCGGACGCGTCGTGGGCGCCGTCGAGAATCTGCAGACCGACCCGATCTCCGTGACCGTGACCGCCCGACCCGACTCCATCGCGCTCGCGGGATCGCCCGTGGACACCGTCGGGCCGGGGGCGGTGGCCTCGTCCCCGCTCGAAACCGTTCTCTGGGATCTCACGACCACGCCGGGGACGAGCACGCCCATCGCCGGAAAGACCGTGACGTACCGCCTGGTGGAACCGACACCGGGCACCGCAGCGGCACAGGGCCTGGGGCTCGCGCCCGCCGGTGGGACCGTCGGCACCGACACGACGCAGGCCGCCGTGCTGACGGACGCCAACGGCGTCGCGTCGGCCGAGCTGCTGCTCCTCGGCTCCGCGACACCACCCGACAGCGCCGTCGTCGAGGCCGGGGCGCTCACGGCACTCGGCGATACCGTCCCGGGTTCGCCCGTGCGATTCGTCGTGTACTTCATCACGCAGTAGCGCCAGGCGAGGCTTCGTGAGCGTACGCACGCTGAACGAGCTGTTCTTCGACGCCGTGGACCGCTTCAGCTCCAAGCGGGCGGCGCTCCGCGCCAAACGCAATGGCGCGTGGCGCGACGTGACTCATCAGGAGCTCGCGCGCCGGGTCAAGCACACCGCGCTCGGCCTGCTCGAGCTGGGCGTCGCGCCCGGCGCCAAGGTGGCGATCCTGTCCGAGAATCGCCCGGAATGGGCGGTGGCCGATTTCGGCGTCCTGACGGCGCGCTCGGCGGACGTGCCCATCTACCCGACCCTCCCCGCGCACCAGGTGGCGTACATCCTCAAGGACTCGGGCGCCATCGCCGTGTTCGTGTCCAACCGCGAGCAGTACGCCAAGATCGCCGACGTGCGCGCCGACCTCCCCGAGCTCCGGCACGTGATCCGCTTCGATCTCCCCGCGGAGAGCGAGGGCGCGGCGGCCCCCGGCGTCATCTCACACCAGACGCTGTTGCAGCGCGGCGCCGCCGCGGAGGCGAAGCACGACGACTACGAGCGCGCGGCGCTCGGCATCACACCGGACGACCTCGCGACGCTGATCTATACCTCGGGAACGACCGGCGACCCGAAGGGGGTCATGCTCTCGCACGGGAATTTCGTCTCCAACGTGCTCGCCGGGCTCCAGGTCCTTCCGATCACGCCGGACGATTCCTGCCTCTCGCTGCTGCCGTTGTCGCACAGCTTCGAGCGCATGGCGGGCCACTACACCATGTTCCACGCCGGCGCCACCATCAATTATGCCGAGAGCATCGACACGGTCTCCGCCGACATGCTCGAGACGCACCCCACGGTCGTGCTGGCGGTGCCGCGGCTCTACGAGAAGATCTATGCTCGGGTGCTCGAGAACGCCGTGAGCGGCGGGCGCCTCACGCGCGCCATCTTCTTCTGGGCGAAACGCAACGCGGAGGCATGGGCCGATCTCGTGCTCGCCGGAACACCGGTGCCGGTGGGACTCAACACGAAGAAGGCGATTGCCGACACGCTGGTCTTCTCCAAGCTCAAGGACCGGACCGGCGGACGCATTCGGTTCTTCGTCTCAGGGGGCGCGCCGCTCGCGCCCGAGATCGGCAAGTTCTTCTACGCCGCCGGACTCCCGATCCTCGAGGGCTACGGGATGACCGAGACGTCGCCCGTGCTCGCGGTGAATCCCCTCACGCGTCCGAAGATGGGAACGGTGGGGCCGCCGCTCCCGAACGTCGAAATGCGCATCGCCGAGGACGGCGAGATCCTCGTGCGCGGACCGAACGTGATGCTGGGGTACTGGAAGAAGCCCGAGGCCACGCGGGAAGCGATCGAGCCGGATGGCTGGCTCCACACCGGGGACATCGGCGAGCTCGACGCGGACGGCTATCTGCGGATCACCGATCGGAAGAAGGACATCATCGTGACCGCGGGCGGGAAGAACATCGCGCCGCAGCCCATCGAGAACCTCGTCAAGACGAACAAGTTCGTGGCCAACGCCGTGATGATCGGCGACAAGCGCAAGTTCCCCATGATGATCATCGTGCCCGAGATGGGCCCGCTCACGGCATGGGCGGCCGCGCGCAACCTGCCGGCGGACGATCCGACGGCACTCCTCGCCCACCCGGACGTGATCGCGAAGGTCGAGCGGGAGGTCGCGCTCGAGCTCCGCGAGCTCGCGCACTACGAGACGCCCAAGAAGTTCCTGCTGCTTCCGGAGGATTTCACCGTCGAGAGCGGTGAGCTCACGCCCACGCTGAAGGTCAAGCGGCGCGTGGTCGCGAAGAAGTACGCGGCGGACATCGACAAGATCTACGAGGAGGCGGAGCGGGAAGCGCCGGGCGAGTGACGGGACTCAGCGCCCGCGCTCTCCCACCCACGCCCCCATCCCCCTCACGAGCTCGGTGACTCCGGCGGGCGGATCCACGTCCTCGCGCAGCGCGACTACACGCCGCCCCGGCAGCACCACGCGGGCGGCTTCGGCGAGCCACGGAGCGCCACACTCCCGGCCGACCAGGACCCCCCGCACCATCGCATCCTTCAGCGGTATCTCGGGACTCCGGATCACGCTCACCGTGGCGCTCGAGCGCATCCCGCTCGGCGGATTGACCGCGATGAATTGTACCCCCTGCAGTACCCGGCCGAGCGGCTTGACGTACGATGCCGCGGAGCCGACGAGCATGACGTACCCGCCCGGACTCGCGAGATCGAGCATCGCCTGCAGCGCGTCGCCCGCGGGCACGCCGGGGTCGTCCGGCGGCGCGGGGGCCGCCGGCGGATCGCCCATCACGGCGTCCCCCAGCACGATCTGGTACTCGCGCCGACAGACGGGACACCCGAGCACGCCGGCGAGGACGTCGCGGCCCCGCATCGTCGCGGTCGCGAGCACGAGGTAGCTGTCCTCATGCTCGTTCAAACACCGGAGATACTCCGACAACTCGATGAACATCGGCGTCACCACATCCCAGTCACGGACGAAACTCCACCCAGGTCACCCTTCCCGCAACCACCGTGACGCGGCGCACGATCCGCCGCCCGTCGACCTCGGTCATCAACTCGTAGCGTCCCGCGGGGACGTCGCCCACAGCGAAGTGCTCGTGATACACCGGCGTTCCGCGATTGTGCTCGCGATAGGTCTCGGCGTAGGAGAACGGCGTCTCGTTCGGCTCGGACTTGCCGAGCCCGTAGATCCGCGCACCCGGGACCGCCCGGCCGGCTGAATCCCAGACCTGCCCGGCGACCACGCCGGTCCCCGGGAGCGGCTGAATCCACAACTCGGGATTGGTCGTGAAGCGCGGGTATCGCTCGTTCGGATCGACGATCAGATGCACCGAGTCGACCGGCGCGGCGTGCACCTCGAGATGCAGGTGGTCGTTGGTCGCGCGCCCGGTGTTCCCGACGAGCGAGATCACCTGGCCCGCGCGGACCCGCTCGCCGACGTGTACCATCAATCGACTGTTGTGATAGTAGACGGAAAAAATGAAGTAGCTCGTGTCGTTCGCCACGAGGTGCCGGTCCTGCCGGATGGCAACCGTCTTCGCTCCCGCCTCGGCCGGGCCGGCCCAGACCACGACGCCGTCGCCGATCGCGTGCACCGGCGTGCCGTCGCCGTTGTTGAACTCGACGCCCTGATGCTGCTGGAAGTTGCCGCCCATCGTCGAGCCGTAGCGGTACGTCTGATCGATGTACGGTTGATCGGCGAGCGCGATCGGGCGCCGGAACCAGGTGTGGCGCAACGGCGCGGGCGGTGTGGCGGCGGGCCCGGCCGGGACCGACGCCAGCACCGGGCCGCGCGCGCCGGGAAGGTCCCGCACGACACGGAGCAGCGTGGTGTCACGCGGCAGGCCCACGGCACGCACTTTCGGGAGCCCGCGCGTGCGTGACACGATCTCCCAGTGGCGCCCGCCATCGCGCGAGCGCTCGACCCCGTGCACCTCGGAAAGCTCGATCGCGCCGTCGGCGGTGAGGCCGAGCGCGAGCACGTATTGATTCGCGATGACGCCCCACACGGGATCCGCCGCGGTCTTGACGCCGAAGGAGTCGGTTACGACGTGCCAGGTCGCGCCGTCGTCCCAGGTGAGCTTGAGCCCGTCGGCCGTGGCGATGTACACCGTGTCGCCGCGCGTCACGATCCCATGCGGCGCGACGTACTGCCACTCCGGTCCCAGATCGCGAAACGCCCAGTTCTTCCACGTCCGCCCGCCGTCGGTCGACAGCCCCCACCCGTTCCCGACCGTTCCGTACCAGATCTCGCCGCGCGGTCCGAAGGCGAATGCGTGCACGAAATCCCACGAGATCGAACGGCCCGTGGTGTCGCTCACCAGATGCTCCCACGTCCCGCCCGCACGATAGACGTAGATCCCCTCGCCGTACGTTCCAACCCACACGGCGCCGCCCGGCGCGGCCGCGGCGGCGAGCACGTGGGTGCCGAATCCCGAGGGATCGGGGAGCGGGGGAAGCGCCTGGGCGTCGAGCGACGCGACGAGCCCGAGAAGCATCGCGGCCCCGCCGAGCACGCGTGCGGCCGCGTGTCGGATCATCGGCCGCGCGCGGGGCCGAGCGTGAGCGACTCGACCTCCACGCCGTCGGGGCGCGTGAGCGCGAAGACGACCGCGGCCGCCACGTCGGCGGGGCGCAGCATCGAAGCGCGGTTCGGGAGATCGGGGCGCGCATCGGGACCGATCGGATCCCACAGCGTCGTGTCGGTGGCCCCCGGCGAGAGCAACGTGGCCCGGAGGCCGCGCGGCGTGAATTCGGCGGCCAGCACGTCGTGGAGGCCACGCAGGCCGAACTTGGCCGCCGCGTACGCGGTGTTCCCCGGCAGCGCCACGTGATCAGCGATGCTGCCGATCGTGACGAGATGCCCGCGCCCGCGCTCGGCCATGGGCGGCAGGAAGGTGCGCGCGACGAGGAACGCGGTCACGAGATTCGCTTCGAGTTGATGCCGAAACGCATCGAGCGGCGTCGCGGCGAGCGGCGCCAGGAAGAACGCGCCCGCGTTGTTCACGAGGATATCCGGCGGGCCGACCGTCTCGAGCACCACCGCCGCCGCGCGGGCGAGATCGGCCTCGGAGGTGCAGTCACACCGCAGATCGATGCGGCGGTCCGGTCCGTCAGCCGGTGGCGCCGGGATCTCGGCATCGAGACTCCGTGCGAGGCGCACCACGTAGGCATCCTCCGCCTCTAACGCGTCCGCGATGGCGAGTCCGATGCCGCGACTCGCACCGGTGATGACCGCGACCTTCCCGCCGAGCGCGATCAATCGAGCGCCCGGCCGCCGTGCACGAGCCGGAGAAACTCGTCCCGCGTCTTCCCGTCGTCGCGGAACGAGCCGCGCAGCGCACTCGTGACCGTGCGCGAGTTCTGCTTCTCGACCCCGCGCATCATCATGCAGAGGTGGTACGCCTCGATGACCACGCCGACTCCATGGGGCTGCAGCACGCCCATCACGGCGTCGGCGACCTCGTCGGTGAGGCGCTCCTGTACCTGGAGCCGCCGGGCGAAGACGTCCACGATCCGCGGAATCTTCGAGAGCCCGATGATCTTCCCGTGCGGAATGTATGCCACGTGCGCCTTCCCGAAGAACGGCAGCATGTGGTGCTCGCACATCGAATAGATCTCGATGTCGCGCACCAGAATCATCGACTCGTGGCTCTCTTCGAATACCGCGCCGTTCACGACGTCCTCGACGCACGTCTCATAGCCGCGGGTGAGCCAGAGCATCGCCTGTTCGACGCGATGCGGGGTGCGCCGCAGCCCCTCCCGCTCGGGGTCCTCCCCGAGCAATGCGAGCTGTTCGCGCACGAGATCGGCATACCGGGGGGCCGCGTGCGCGCGGCGCTCGGCGAACTCGGCACAATCGGCGGGAGTGGCGGCAATCTTCGGCGCCGGGACGACACGGGCGGCGGTGCGATGCGAGGTGGTCACGTACGGTCTCCAAACACGGCGGGAAAGGCATGAACCGGATCGCCGATCCGGCTCCCGAAGGCTATTTTCGGGTAGGAGGAAGGTCAAGCGCGCGTGGCCGTCGGTCCAAAGGCGAACGCCGGCGGACCTGAAAGGCCCGCCGGCGCGCGCGGCAAGGACGGAGAGGATTATTGAAGCCCGAAGAGATACGTCCCGGATTCTAGCGGTAACGTCTGCCTTCCCCCGAGGGGCATGACACCAGCCACCGCAAGTGAATCCGTTTTCGAGCCTGTTGGCTCAATAATGAGACTCCCCGCCCTCGAACGGCCCGAATATACGGGGCGCGCGGCCGTGCCGTCAAGCAAAGAGATCCCGTACAGGAGGTAACGACGATAATGAAGTCGCGCGTATCGCTGCTCGCCGCGCTCGTCTTGTTGGCGCTCTGGATCTATCTGACCTTCGTGCGGGCGATCCCGTCGGGTTGGGTGCATGTACCGCTCATCGTGGCCGTCGTCTGCGTCGCGTACGCGATCGTCGAAAGCGATCCCGGCACCGCGGCGTCATGACCGCCGCGCGCTACCCGGCGCGCCGCTCCGCGACCTCCTCGGCGGCGGCGCGCGATGCCACGGTATCGAGGTCGCCGCCCAGCGCATCCATCCGCAGCTGAAAGCGGCAGTCCAGCACGAGCAGCCCGACCACGTACGCCGCGAGATGAATCCAGAACACCGCGGCGAACACCACGGGAAAGCCGAGCCACGGTCCGAAATAGAGCGCGAAGCGCTTCACGCCCGGGTCGATGCCCGAGCGATGGCCGATGCTGGTGACCAGCAGCACGGCCGCGAAGGCGAGCCCCACCGCGGACCACGAGGCGTATCCCCCCGCCGCGAAGGCGGCGAAGAGAATCCCCTCCGCCGAGCGATCGAGCACGTCGTCCAGGCGTTGGCCGCGCGTCGACGCGAGGCCGAACTCGCGCGCCATCCGGCCGTCCAACCCGTCGAGCAGCTGCCCGACGAACACGATCACCAGACCGGCAATGACGTGATGTCGGACGATCGGCACCGCGCCCGCGGCGCTCACGACGAACGACGCCCACGTCAGCTGGTCGGGCGAGAGTCCGAGCTTGAGCCGCAGAACCCGGACGACCGGCCGGACGGCCGCGTCTATCGGACGCTTAAGAAGAGCCACAAATTCGCGCATATCAGCACCACCACGAGAACGGCTTCCTTGACCTTGTCCGGGATCCGCACCAGCCACCCGCGCGTCACCATCGGCGAGTACGGATAGAACGGCATCTTCTCGTACCGCACGAGGTAATCGAGCGTAATGTGTATCAGGAAGAAGAGCGCGGGCACGTACGTGCGAAGCCACAGACACAGCGGGACGATCCACAGGAGCGCCACCGGTTCCTGGAGCGACGAGCGCCAGTAGTAGTCCTTCTTGTTCTGCAGGCCGACCGCGCGAAGATAGAACGGCGCCTTGAGCAGGTGGTCGGCATCCACGCCGACCCCGAAGGCGTACGCGAGGACGACGTCCTCCCCGTGCAAGCCGAGCGCTTGGACCCCGAGGGTCGTGATCAGCGCGTGGGTGATGATCGTCATGCGTGCGATCGCCTCACGAGGGCTGAGGTTGCGGCCGGCGGCCGACGGCCCAGATCAGGAGCAGCCCGGCCGCGATCCAGATCATATCGCGTGCGCGAATCACGAGCGAGGCGTAGACCCCGAGCCTGGGGTCGGCCCCGGCGATGCGCGTGAGCAGGTAGAGGGCACCTTCCTTCGTGCCCAGCTCGTAGGGCACGAAGAAGATCGCGTTGCCGATGAGCGATGAGAAGCCATCGACCCCGAACGCCGCGACCAGCGAGAGCGGCGCCCCGACCGTCCAGAGGATCACGTAGACCTCGCACAGCAGCAGGCAGCGGCCGACGTACTCCAGCAGCACGGCGGATGCGAATGCGCCCCGGCGCTCGAGCGTGAAGGTCGAGACCTGCTGGTCGATGGCCTCGAGCGCGGGTCGGAAGCGCGCCAGCCGCACGGTGAGCCGGCCCAGCACCGGGAGCCGTGCGAGGAAATCGAAGGTTCGCGCGAGCACGCCGCGCCGACTCGCTTCGAACACGAGCCCGGCCAACACCACGAGCCCGATGGCCGACGCGAAGGCGAGCACCAGGAGTCCGCGCGGCATCGGCAGCACGATCATGGCGGCGGCGATGGCGGTCAGGGTCGCGAGCACGATGCCGATCGTGTGGACGAACTGGTAGAGAATCACCGCCGCGCCGGCCCGGCGCCGGCCCATCCGCGGGGCGAGCGCCGCGACCTTGAACGGCTCCCCGCCCACGTTGATCCCGGGCGTGAGGAAATCGAGCGAGAAACCCGATACCGTGATGACGAAGATCCGCCAGAAACCCGGACGTCCGGGCTCGTCTGCCATCGTCACGCGCCAGGCCGCGGCCATCAGCAGGTAGGTCACGCCGTAGAGCAGGAGGATGGGAATGATCATCCATCCGGTACGCCCGGCGTCGGAGACGAGGCGCCGCGGCCCCGCGACGAATACGAAGAATGCGAAGAGCGCGGCGCCCGCGAGGAAGACCGCGAGGCGCAGCCCGCGGCTCACGACGAGGAATCGAGCGCGAGCGTGCGGCCGGCGGCCGCGGACGCGTAGGCGGTCTCGAGCACGACGGCCACGCGTTCGATGTCGTCGAGATACGCCTTCCCGTCAGCCTGGTCCACCGCCGCGACGAATCCGTCGAACAGCCGCGCGAACCAGCGGTGATAGATGCGCTTGTCCAGCTCCCGGGAGACGTCGACCCGTTCCACCCCGGCGGCGGTCTCGAGTCGGAGCTCGCCGCCCGCCCATTCGATCACACCGGCATCGCCGATGAAGCGCACCAGGTTGTCCCGCCGCCCCCCGGCCCAGGTGAGCAGCATGTGCACGGCCCGGTCGGGATAGGCGAGCAAGACGGTCGCGGTGTCCTCGACATCGTAGGAGGCATGGCGGAGCCGACCCGTCCATGCCGTGACGGCGGTGGGCATGCCGGCGAAGTCGATGGCCTGGTAGAAGAGATGCGTGCCGTGATCGAGGAGCACCCCACCCGCGCTCTCCGCCCGCGTGCCGCGCCACGGCGTCGCGGCCGCGTGGGCGCCGGGGTCGGCGCCGGGACGATGCACCGACAGCTCGGCCAAATGCCAGCGTCCGATCCGCCCCTCCTCCAGCCACGTCCGGATGCGGCCCCACACCGGATTGAACCGGTACTGGTGACAGGGCGCGACGACGCGCGCCGCCGCCGCCGCCGCCGCGCGAATCCGCGTGGCCTCGGCGCGGGACGTG
>Ga0209919_1000693_pt1 | contig 16594 bp, 9 predicted proteins | sample SalPon2A_C_D2_MG_FD_185721 | JGI IMG/M metagenome (GOLD analysis project Ga0209919, IMG submission 185721) | Soil microbial communities from South San Francisco under conditions of wetland restoration - Salt Pond MetaG R2A_C_D2_MG (SPAdes)... | ecosystem: Environmental > Terrestrial > Soil >... | reverse complement strand
TTTGCTAAAAACAACAATTGATAAACGACTAATTAAGGATATGCTTAATTAATTGAAAATTAATATTAAAATATGGCACTTTATTCTGAGTCTATGTTTAATCATTTTTATTATTCAAATAAGAGAGTATGTAGACTCGGTTATTTTATTTATTTCCTGGATCAAATTATTTTTCTCGAATTTCTCTTTTGCAATCGGGCAAATCAATTTTCAGTTAGTAGACAGATTCCTTTCAACATTATTAATTATACTTATTCCTTTTTATATCTATAAAAAGGAAAGTCAAAATACTTTAATTAATAACAAATTAAACTTTACTTCTGCCACAATTATTGTACTTTTAAGCTTTTTCATCTTTGCTCCGATTATTGCTGTCACAAATCCCGATTTTCAAAAAAATCTAAATGTTACAAAACTTCTTCCTCCTCTAAGTAAAGTAAAGGTACTTTATCTTAAAGAGGAGACCAGCTATGAGAATAACGAAATCAATGATTTTTTAAAACTCAAGGATGAAGTAATTAAAAAATCATTTGATAAATCTATTATATTTATCGATAGCCTCAGGAACGGACAAACTATAACATATTATCAGAATGGTAGAACTTACAATATTGAAAAAGATCAAGTTCAGTTTTCATTGGGACAGCCTGTTGTGGAGTCCAAAACTTTTTTACTTGGTTCGGATGAATTTGGCCGCGATATTTTTTCCCGGTTGGTGTATGGAACACGTATTTCTTTGTTCGTTGGGCTTTGTGCCGTTGCAATTTCATTAATACTGGGATTGTCGTTGGGTTTTATCGCAGGTTTTTTTAGCGGCCCATTAGATGTTTTATTAAACAGGTTCACTGATATGTTACTGGCATTCCCAATGATTTTTCTTATTATTCTTATATTGGCTTTGTTCGGTAACAATTTAATGGCCGTAATCTTCGTCCTGGGATTTTCAGGCTGGATGAGTTTATTTAAAATAGTACGAAGCGAAGTAATTTCAATTAAAAACAAAGAGTATTTCATCACTTCAAAAATGCTTGGGCTCTCGAAAAGTAATTTACTCATTAAGGAAATCCTGCCGGTGATTGCGGCTTCTGTTATAGTAAATCTTGTTTTTCAGTACGGAAATGTAATTCTGGCTGAAGCTGCTCTAAGTTTTCTTGGGCTTGGCACCGGTAGTAGTTATCCGTCGTGGGGACAAATGATAGAAGCCGGGCAGGTTTATCTTACATCAGCATGGTGGATGATCGTTTTTCCGGGCCTGATTTTATTTTTAACATTATTTGCTGCTTATAATTTTGGAAGAGAGAGTAGTGAATTTTTTAATCCCCGAATCAAAGTTTAAACTATGATAAATGAAAGATATAAAATTAGTAAGAAACTTGGGCAGGGAAGGAGTGCTGTTTATTTATGCACTGATTCTGAGTACCCGGATAAGGAAATTGCCTTAAAAATTCTGTCGGCTGGAGCAACTCCGGAAGAAATTCAGTCTTTTAATAATGAGTTTTTTATCCTGAGAAAGCTTAGTCATCCAGGGATTATTAGTGCCTTTGATTTGGGCACTATTGTAAAATCTACAAGCGAAGATGAAGATGAAGATGAAGATGTTTTATTAGGCAGTAGATTTTTTACAATGGAATATTTTAATGGGAAAGAATTAAAAGATTACGAAGGGAAAAAAGATGAAACAGAGTTAGAGGAAATAATCAAACAAATTTGTTCCGTTTTGTTTTATCTCCACCAATCCAATTATATCTATTACGACTTAAAACTTGAAAATATTCTCATCGCAATTGAAAACGGTAAGCCTGTAATTAAACTAATCGATTTAGGATTTGCTCAGTTTATACCTGACTCAGTAGAAATAACGGCAAGGGGAACTGCTGAATATATTGCCCCAGAACTTTTAAAGAATGAAGAGTTTGACCACAGGGTAGACTTATATTCTCTCGGTATGCTGCTTTATAGAATTGTATATGATAAATTTCCTTTTGAGACGAATAAAGAACTGGAGATTTATAAATCACATATTGAAAAGGAATTTGACTTCCCTTCTTCAGAATATTCAGATGATTTAATTAATGTTATTAAAAAACTGTTAAAAAAAGATCCAGCTTCTAGATATAATAATTCATTAAAGATACTTGAAGATCTAAAAATGCCAATCGATGAGGACCTTACAAAAGACTGGTTCCCGGCCTCAGTGTTTTCAAACAGAAGAGATGTATTAACAATTGTAAACACTTATCTGCAGGATAAGGATAGCGGGGAAGTGTTTTCTTTGCGCGGATCAGAGGGAGCAGGGAAAACCGCCCTTATTGATGAATTATATGCCAAACTGCCCAATAGCATTTTAATTAATGAAGACAAATCAAAAAAAGGGGTTGAATTTGTTAAGCTTTTCTTAAAAAGGATAGTTTATAATCAATTTGTTTATCCAAAGCTAAGTGAGCCCGATAAAATAAAAATTGATAAACTAATAAGTCTAATTCCTAACAGCCTTGTGCATGAGTTAAAGTCTTTCTTTAACAAATATGGACCCGAATCAAATATCGTTTTGCTTATAGATGGCTTCAGCTTTTATGATGAATATTCACTGGAAGTTTTTAAAAATATTTTCCCTGTTCTACAGGTTAATAAGATAAAAATTATTATTAGTGAAAATACGGATACAAGCATTAAATCCACTGTCCTGAATAACTTACGGGGAGTGAATCTTGCACCATTTACTGACGTTCAGCTTGACGAATTTGTGAAGAGAAGCTTCTTTAAGGATTTTCCGAATGAGGACTTAAAGAAAATTATTCTTTTATATGCTGACCTTCTACCGGGTAGCATTTTGAGTTTTATAAAAGATGCGATCCTTCTAAAAATTATTCAGTTTCACCCGGATGAGATTAAAATCCGTGCTGATGAAAAGACAGAAAAGATCCTGAAGAGCTCCCACGAAGAAATTTATCAATTAAGATTGGATAGCTTGAGGCGGGAAGAACAAGAAGTAGCAGAAATAATTTCCGCATTTGAAACGGCGCAGGACACAAATAATATTTCTGTGCTGTTTAATAAACCTATAGATGATGTAAACTATATTTTTATAAACCTTCAGAATAAAAACATTATTCAAAAGTTGGACCTAACTTCCGTACCGGTTTTCACTACGGAAGGATTAAAGGGTTTTGTTTATAATAAAATTGATAACAAAAAAGAATTTCATTCAAAGCTTGTAAAATCAATACGGGAAAAGATTCCGAATTTTAATAGGCTTGAGTTTTCACGGCAGCTTGAACTCGCTGGAGAATTCAAAGAGAGTTACCTGGTTTTAAAACCAGAGTTGGAAGAGGCAGAAAGAATATCCGCATATTCTTATCAGAGGAAAATATTATTACATCTTACAGAAATTCCGCTTGAAGAAAATTATAAAATTGAAGTGAAATATGATCTCTGTAAAGTACTGTTCAAAATGAGCGATTTTAACTCAAGCCTCAGACTAATTGAAGATCTTAGTAATGTGATTAACGACGAAGATCGTATATTCGAACTTTCTTCGATGAAAGGCAGTTGCTTAATTGGAATTGGTAAACTTGAAGTGGGGAAAGATTATCTAAACTCAATTATTAAAGCAGTTAGGGACGAAGGGAAAAAGTTAGGGTTACTTATAGAAATTATAAATTCGGAATTTCAATTAAACAGATTTGATGATGCCTCTAAACTGTGCCTTGAAATTATTGAAAACAAAAAAGTATCTGCAGCGGACAAAGGTAAATGCTTAAATTATTTGGGACTTATTGAAATTAATAAAGATAATAATCTGAATGGTGCTTTATTACATTTTGAAAAAGCTGAAAAAATATATGAGGCCGCAGGTTTGCGTTTACGAGTTGCTCAAATGCAAATGAATATGGGAAACATATATAACATAAAGGGCGATTATGGAATGGCTGAATCCTACTGGAATAAATCCTTGGAAGTAAATCAGTCTATCGGCAACTTGGATCAGAAAGCAAAATTATTACTTAACTTTGGCGCTTTAAACTTTTATAAATTTAAATTTGAAAAGGCTATTGAATTTTATCAGCGCGCATCATCTATATTTCTAAGTCTTGGGAATAATACAGGCAATGGATTGGTACTCACAAATCTTGGTGAAATTTATCTTATAATTTGTGAATATGAAAAGGCTGTTAAACTTTTGCACGAAGCAAAAGATATTTTTGGTGTGATGCATAATTACAATGAATACCTGGAATCGTTATTTATTTTATGCAAGACATATTTCGCAATTGGTGATTATAATTCTTTAGACAGGCTATTAACAGATTTTAAAAAAACAATAAATAATGAATCAATAAATGAAAAACATAAAAACAATTTTGAATTTCTAAAATTCCTTAGGCATTTCCATGAGAATATTGTGGTAGATAAAGCAGAAAAACTTATTAATTTTAGAAATGAATATCTTAAGCTTGAAGACAGGTATAACTACTTTGATTCTACGGTATTAGTAATTAAAAATTATTTAAAAGCAAAGGAGTTTGATAAGGCTAATAAAGAAATTAGTGGCGAAGATTTAATTAGTTTTTGTAAGGAAAATGATTATTTTGAAGCAGAACGACTCTATCTGTCAGGTTTATTGGCCGAGGTTCAAAAGGATTCAAAATTAAAACAACCTATTGATTATTATTTAAATGCTTATGAAATAGTGAAAAATCTAGAAATAACCGAAGTCACATGGAAAGTTTTGTATGCAACTACTGTGTATTATGCAAGCAGGGGCAATATTGGAAAGGCTGAGGAATTTTTAATATACGCAAAATCTGTTATTGATTATCTAACAGATAAATTAATTGACCCAAGGCTGAAAATGGTTTATCTTGATGAAACTGAAAGACATGCAGCTCTGGAAACTTTAAATCTAATAGCTGAACAAACATAAAATGTCTGCATCAAAAATAATTATTAAAATTTATTCAGATCTGGAAGATGTCTCAACTGTAGAATCTGCTGTGAAGCAGCTTGAATTAAAGGATTTTTCGGTTGAATGGCTTGTCCAATCAAAAATAGAAATAAATCCGAATGATATTTTAATCTTTCAGATTAACAGCCTGAGCTCAAAGTTTCTGAACAGAATTCTTAAAATAAGGGAAAACATTTCCAACATTATTATATTTGTAATTAATAATAACAATGCCCTATTAGTTAGTTCACTCGCAAAGCTTGGGTTTGTAGATCTTTTTGTTCTTCCCTTTGAATTACCAAAATTAAATTCCTATCTCACAGAGACAATTTTAAATAAAACTTATCAAACCAATAAAACTGAATCGTCCAGGTCCAACAAAGATGTTTATAATATCAAGTCAATCGTAGGAACTTCAGGTAAATTTCTAAAAGTTCTGAATTTCGCAAAAAAGGTTGCTGACAAATCCGAGATAAGTGTTGTAATTCTTGGAGAAACTGGAACAGGCAAAGGGTTATTAGCTCGTGTTATTCATGAGCACAGCAGGAAATCAAGTGGGCCCTTTGTTGATATAACTTGCAGCGCAATTCCTGAAAATCTAATGGAATCAGAGTTGTTTGGGTATGAACAGGGGGCTTTTACTAACGCTAAAAGTAGAAAATATGGTTTGTTTGAATTGGCAGAAAACGGAACTCTATTTCTGGATGAAATGGGAGATCTGAATTTAAGTATTCAGGCAAAACTTTTACGCACGATTGAAAAGAAACTTGTCAGGAGACTAGGTGGAGTTGTTGATATTCCTATTAACGCACGTATTATTTCTGCAACTAATAAAAATCTGGAATCAATGCTCGAAACAGGCCAGTTCAGACGCGATCTTTATCACAGGTTAAATGTGGTATCGATTGAAATTCCTCCATTAAGGGAGAGGGGAGATGATGTAATATTGCTGGCAAATAAATTTATAAGAGATTTTAATAAACAGTTTGGAAAATCAGTAAAAAAAATTGAAAAGAAGTTAAAAGAATTTATGATAAATTATCCGTGGCCCGGAAATATTAGGGAACTAAGAAATTCTGTTGAAAGGGCAGTCTTGTTGAGCGAAGATAATACACTCAGGCTAAAGCTTTTTTCCAATCTATCTCAAAATGTTGATGCTCTGAGGCAGGACAATAAGTCTGAGATTTCAGCACACCCTTATTTTATAAATATGGAAGTAAATTACACGAAAACAAAGCTTAAAGAAATTGAAAAATTATATATCAAAAGTGTCTTGGAAAAAAATGGTGGAAATAAATCCAAGGTTGCAGAATATCTGGGAATTTCACGCCCGCGGCTTGACCGAATTATAAAATAATTGTCTCAAATTATTACAACTTCTCAAAATTAATCACAAAATGAATTTCCCCAAAATGTAAAATGCTTGAAAACAGCAGTTTTTCAAGCTAATTGAATTGCACTTCTCTGGTATGACTATTGTATAATTCATTGCAGAAAATAGAAATTAATAAAATAATTTTTAGCACTTTTAAGCAGACAGTATTTTCGAACAACATATAAGAAAACTTTGTAATATCTTTAATATTCAAAGAATTTGCCTTAAAATTGTAACGAATTGTTGCAACTCACCCAAATTTACTTGGCGTTTTCGGTAATTATTACCGAAATACGCCCTTTTTATTTTAAAAATTACAATAAACACACCTTTTACCCCATGGCATAGCTCTTGCAACTAATGACTTGCTTAAAAATATTTTCTATTTTCTTATAGGGTGAGTTATGTGCCAAAAATTATTTTCTTCGGCATCTCTTTTCATTTTGGCTGTTTTATTTATTAGCGTGGCGGGAGTTGCTCAGACTCCATCTAACGTAGAAACAGCTTCGAGATTCCGCGCTACTAATGAAGCTGCTTCATTGAATACTTCAAGAGTTACTGAAGTGAATATCAATGTTGCCAGCAAAATTAATGCAAGTGTTTTTGTGAACAACTCTAGTTCACAGCTATCAGAATTAGGAACCCGCTACGGCTGGTCAACATCTAGTTCACAGCTATCAGAATTAGGAACCCGCTACGGCTGGTCAACATCTAATTCACAGCTATCAGAATTAGGAACCCGCTACGGCTGGTCAACATCTAATTCACAGCTATCAGAATTAGGAACCCGCTACGGCTGGTCAACATCTAATTCACAGCTATCAGAATTAGGAACCCGCTACGGCTGGTCAACATCTAATTCACAGCTATCAGAATTAGGAACCCGCTACGGCTGGTCAACATCTAATTCACAGCTATAATAATGAAATTGGTTTCTCATGTTAATAAAAGAAACATGAGAAAAATCGATATATTTAATTAAGAAATATTTGTAAATTAAAGTCCCGCTTAGGCGGGACTTTTTTATTATTAATGATTTTTGTGAAAAATTGAAGCCTCTTCTCCATAAAAAGAAATCAAATTTTACAATCCGATTTCCAATCTATTTTTTATTCTTTTTTTTAGTTCTCTTTGTATCCAGAACCTTTTCACAATCAGCTTGGTACGAAGCTGAAAGTAAACATTTCAAGGTAATTTACAGGCAAATTGACTCATCATTAGTACCACATCTTTTAGCCTCCGGTGAGAACTCTCTTAATCATTTAATGAAGTTATTTAAATATACTCCTTCAGAAAAAATAGTTATCAATCCTTATGATGCTTATGACTATGGCTTTTCCTCTGCATCCACAGTTCCTGAAAATTTTATCAGGATGGAAATTGAACCATTTGAACCCGGGTATGAAAATATTCCTTACAATGAGAGATTCCAGTGGGTGCTGAGCCATGAATTAGTCCATGTAGTTGTTGATGATGACGCAAGCAAGGTAGAGCAAATCTTCAGATCGGTTTTTTCGAAAGTACAACCAGAGAAGACACAACCTTTTTCAGTATTTTACAGCCTGTTGACAAGTTATAATCGATATTCTCCAAGGTGGCATCAGGAAGGAATTGCCGTTTTTATGGAAACCTGGCTGAGCGGAGGTTTCGGACGATCTCTTGGAAATTTTGATGAAATGTACTTTAGAACTATGGTTGAAGATAGTGCCGATTTTCCATCCTATCTTTCGCTGGATACAAAGTATAGTAGTAAATCATATTTACTTGAATCACTTTATTATTTGTATGGGACAAGATTTGCTTCATACATTTCTATAAGATATGGCGAAAAGGCCTTAATAAAGTGGTATAAAGCTAATCCCAATGATTTTTATTCAGGATTCCGATCCAAATTTGAAAAAATATTTGGAATCAGTTTATCTAAAGCCTGGGATGATTTTATAACTTATGAAAAGAATTTTCAGAACAAAAATATTGAAAAACTAAAGTCGTTTCCACTAACCCCTTTAAGATATCTAACTAATGAACCGCTCGGATGGGTTACTGAACCGTACTTTGATAACTTGAATAATAAGATATATTTTGGAAGACATCATCCTGATAAACTAGCCGGCATATTGAGATTAAGTCTTAATAATAAGCGAACCGAAGAAATTGGAACACTTCCTACACCAAGCCTGATAAGAGTTTCCTCTACGGCATTTGATAAAAATAAAGGATTGTTTTTTTATACCACAAATAATAACCAGTTATTCAGGGATGTGTGGGTATTAAATGTTAAAACTGGAGGATCAAAGGAGCTATTTCCCGATTTCCGGATAGGTGATTTAACAGTTTCACCACAGACGCATGAATTGTGGGGTGTACGTCATTCTGAAGGCAAAATGACCCTTGTTTATTCTCCGTACCCATACACCAAAATAGTGCCTGTTGTTGGCTTTGATATTGGCGATGAAATATTTGACCTATCCGTTAGCCCCAATGGTAAATTATTAGCAGCTGTATTACACAGGGCATCTGGGCAGCAGTCGTTAATAATGGTCGAATTGGAAGACTTGAAGAAAGGTGGTGCATTTCAATATACAACAATAACCACAAGTGGCACACCTGAAAGTCCCTCTTGGAATACTGGAAATAGCATAATATACTGGAATGCATATACAAACGGTGTTTCTAATATATATAGTATCAATTTGGCGACAAATCAATTAACTGCTCAAAGCAACACAGTGAGGGGATTATTTCACCCTATTTATATTTCAGCAGACTCACTTTTTGCCTTTGAATTTTCAGAAAAAGGATTTTTACCGGTTATGCTTGAGAATAGACCAGCTATTCATTTGCCTGCGACTAATTATCTTGGGCAAGAGGTAATAAAAAAGAATCCCCAGGTTTTAAAGTGGGCATTAGAGCCGGCTAATAATTCAAAATATAAGTTAAATGCTTCAAACGAGAAAAAATATAATTCCCTTGGGAGTCTAAAAATTTTGACATTTATTCCAGTGCTTACAGGTTTTCAGTCCCAGAAAGTTGTTGGCTTTTTTTCAAGAATTTCTGATCCTTTGATAGATAATGATATTACTTTAGAATTTGGTATTTCACCATTTATCAAAAATAGTGTAGAACCGCGCCTTCATCTCAGGTTTAAATATGATTACAAAAAAAGATTTCAGCTAGCTATAGATTATAATGCTTCTGAATTCTTTGATTTATTTAATGAAAGAAAACGTGGGATGATAGGAACAAAGGTTACCCTCGCTAATACGCATTACTGGCTGTACGATAATCCACATATAGTAATGCAAAAAACAGAAGTGGATTTTTATTCAGGTGTTAATTCAATTAATGATAACTTGATAAAGGTCTCACAACCGGACTTTTTTACAATATCAACCAACATTAATTCTAAAAATTTAAGAAGAAGCATTGGTAGTGTTGATTATGAAAGCGGAAATGAATTTAATATTACATTAAATTCATTTACTTCAAACTATAAAAACCCCGAGATTGCCGGGGAAGCGCATATTGAATGGGATAATTATTCAAACTGGATAATTCCCCATAATATTTTTCATTTTAAAATTGGTGTTGGTTACAATAAGAAAAATGATAAACTTTTGCAGGCTCATTATTTTTTCGGAGGATTTGGTAACCGAGCTGTTGAAGATATTGAAGTTAAGCAATACCGCAATTTATTTAGATTTCCAGGTATTCCGATTTATAGCTTAACCACGGATCAATTTGCAAAAATATTAGTGGAAAACAATTTACCCCCCATTAGGATTGGTAATCTGGGGCTTGGCCAAAACTATTTTAATTATATTGATATGTCATTGTATAGTTCTGCGCTGGTGATAAAAACTGATAGAATGCGCCCTTGGGTAGATATTGGCGGACAGATCAATTTTGTATTTAAACATTGGTTTAATCTCGAGTCTACTTTATCTTTTGGAATAGCAAAAGCCTGGTATGAAGCTGGACACTCTTGGGAGTGGTTCTTATCATACAAAATATTGAAAAATTAATTATAGATTTGTACAGTAATAGATGAAATTAGCCTTTTATCGTTTATTTTGATGTTTTATTAACTATGCTTTGTCTACGTAGTAAAAACTACTATATTTAAATACTCAAAAATGCTAAATATAAGTGCCAACAATAGTTAACATAATAGACAAATTATTACAGAGTTATTTTGGACCGGATCAAATTTCCGAGTACAAAAAAATGCTCACACTAAACTCTATTCCAAAGAAGCCATTTAAATCATCACTGAATAAGCCAACAAAGAACCAATTGGATTCGGAAATTGCTTCCTCTCAGAATTACCACACAAATGTGAATTTTTTAATAACTTTTGCTGAAAGTAGGCTGGAAAATCAAAAGTTTATTGAATTGCAGCTCTCTCTTGGAGAAGTTTCGATCTCTCAAGGCGAGCTTGGAACAGCTTCTGAGATTTATAATCATGTTCTAAGCCTTATAAATAATGATCCACAAAAGGAAAATATTACGGCATATTCTTTGCTTTCGTTAGGGGATATTGCAAGTAGACAGGCAGAATGGGAAAAAAGTATTTCTTTCATAAATAAGGCAAATAAATTATTTGAGAAACAAAAAGATTATAAGGGAAAATTCAGATGTGAAAATCTGCTTGGAACAATTGCTGGCGATAGGGGAGATCTAAAAAAAGCTAATAAGCATTTTGAAAAAAGTTTTGCTTACCTAAGTAAGAAAAAAGATGTTGCTCTTATTGGAATGCTGGAAATTAACCTTGGAATCTTAAATAATATTCAGGGTGATTATGATAGCGCTTTTATGTATTACCAAAGAGCGTTGATAAAATTTGAGCAGCTGCAAGACTTCAGAAGAATTACTGAAGTAAGACATAACCTCGGCATGTTATTTACTGAAAAACAAGAATACCAGGCTGCACTGGGGGAATTTGATTTGAGCATTTCTTCGTCTTTGAAAGCTGGGTATTTGCCGACGCTTGCACTTTCATATTTAAGTAAAGCCTTTATCTATACACAACTTGAAGATTATCCTCTTGCAAATGCTTTTGCAGACAAATCAATGGAGATTTGCTTTAAATTAAATGATAGGCTGTCAATTGCAGATATTTATAAAATAAAGGGGATAATTGGAAGAAAAATTAAGAACTTCAAAGGTGCAGAGAACTACCTTCTTTCAAGTCTCAGGATTAATGAAGAACTTGAAAATATTCTAAATCAGGCAGAGACTTCATATGAACTTGGAGTGCTTTATATCGAATTGAATAAGAAAGACGAAGCTGAAAAACATTTGAAATTTGCACTCAATTATTATAGAAAGCAAAAAGCACCCAAAATGGTTAATAAAATTCAATCTTTGATGCTAAAATAGACATTCATTCTTGCTCTTATATCTAGTTTTAGACCTACTTGCCATCTAACCATAAGGTTTTTAATTTAGTTTGAATACCTTATATTAATTCAGTTAAAACTCACTATTATTAAATTTCACTAAAATGAAATTTTCAGAATTTAAGAAAAAAATAGACAACGAAGATAAGACTTCCTTTATTAAAGGAGAATCTTCTGAAAAGCTCAAAAATCTGGAAGTTATTCTGAGTGTTGTTGATAAAATCAATAAAACACTACAGCTTGATGATGTTCTTGATTTAGTAGTAAAAAATGCTATTTCCATTACCCGCTCTGAGCGGGGATTTATTGTACTTAAGAATTCTAAGGGAAAACTGGAATTTAAACTTGGACTTAATTTCGAGGGTGAAAATTTAACTGAAGGAATGTTCAATATTAGTACTTCTGTAGTGCGTGAAGTATTTGATTCCGGCCAATCTAAGTTTATTGAAGGTGCCCAGAGCGATACAAATTATGATCCCAGTAAGAGTATCCTAAGACTTGAACTTCAAACTATTTTATGCTCCTGCCTGATTACTGATGATAAGAAAATTGGTGTCATCTATGTGGATAGTAAACATCTTCACAAAATTAAATTAAAAGAAATTACTGATACTTTTGAAATACTTGCAGGACAGGCAGCAACAGCTATCAGGAATGCACAATTATATGCCGGGCAACAGGAAGCATACAACGCATTAAATGAAGCCAATATTCAACTTATCCAGGCTGAAAGAAAAACATTAAAGTCCAGTCTTGATTCAGAAATCGGGCAATCTTTGCAAGGACTTGTTCATCTTGCATTACTGGAAACTGAATCTCTAATGAGAACAATCGAAAAAACTCAAAAGGAACTGGAATCAAAAAAAGCATTTTCAGATTCAATATTTTTTGACAGGCTTAAACTAAAATCAAAAGTAGCAATTGATAGCATCAGGAGCATTCAAAAATATGCTCAGGTTCTTTCAGAAACTGCTGTAACAACTTTGAATAAAGATAGCGCAGATTTAAACAGAACTATTCAGTCAGTTATTAAATATATAGCGCCAATGAAAAAATTCAGCAAGATTGTTTTCAAAACTGAATTTAATACAATCCCGCTTTGCAAATATGATTCTGAACAAATTCAGCACGTATTGGTTCACCTGTTTACAAATTCGGCCGATGCAAAACCTGATGCTGAAATAGTTGTTAAAAGTTTTCAGGAAGAAGGTATGAATTCCGTAATAGTTGAAGATAATGGCCCGGGATTCCCCCCTGAAATGACGAGCTTTTTTTCACAAATATTGTCCACAGATAAAAGCAGCTATGGACTTTTCCTTTGCAAAAGTATAATTGACAGGCATAATGGGAAAATAAAAGTCTTAAATAAAGAAAAAGGTGCTTCAATTCAATTTTCATTACCACTTAATTAAACATGAGTGAAACTCCCGACAAATATTTTAGAAAATTTTATGAATCAATTTATTTCCCGATAAAGGTAATAGATGAAAACGGTAAAATTGTCTATTTAAACCAGGCATTTAACCTGCAGTGGGAGTATTCTTTATCCGAACTGATTGAGTATTCAGTTTTTACAGATATTGAACTTAAGAGAAATGGTATAGCTGAACTAATTAAAAAAATATTTAAGACAAAAGAATCTAAATTTGTTGAGAATTACTCTGACTACTTGCTGCGGTCTAAAAATATAACAGTCCCTATTTTCAGGACAAAGTTATTTCACATTTCACTGGAAGATAAAAATTACATCGCATTTCTGCATGAAGATCAAACTGAAATTTATCTTGCTGAAGAAGAGGTGAAGAAAGCAAGAGATGCCAATAAAGAAGCTGAAAGATTAAAAAATACATTCCTTAATGTTCTATCCCACGAACTTAGAACACCGTTGAATATTATTTTGGGTTATTCTTCTCTTATCCGGGAAAGTATGAAAGACAAACTTGAAGACGAGGATAAAATTTATCTTGATAATCTTCACAGTGGAAGCGAGCGGCTATTCAGAAGTATAACGCAGATGCTGGAATTTGCCCAGCTTGAGGCAGGCACGTACAATATGAATATTGAGACTGCAAATCTGGTCTCAATACTCAGAAATTCTATTGATACTATAAGAAAAGATGCAGAGGCGAAGAAACTGGATATCAAAACTCAATTTAATGAAGATAAGATTTATGTAGATGTTGATATACCGTGTATTGAAAATACTATCAACAATCTTTTAAATAATGCTGTGAAATTTACAAGACAGGGATTTATTGAAATTGAAACTAATTTAATTGAAGATAAAGATTTGGTGTTGTGTAAAATAAAAGATTCGGGAGTAGGAATATCCACAGAATATTTGGACCATTTATTCAGACCTTTTAGCCAGGAAGATCTGAATATTGGGAGAAATTATGAAGGAAATGGCCTCGGCCTGGCTCTTTCAAAAAGATTTGTGGAAAAAATGGGCGGCGCTTTATTAGTTGATAGTATTAAAGGAGTGGGCTCAACATTTACTTTCACACTTCCGCTTTCGCAAAATTCATCATTAAAAGGGAATCAAATTGAAACCTTCCCCGCAAGCTCTCAGGGAAAAATATTGATGCTTGATGATTCCGGTGAATCGCACGAATTAATAATCGCATTTCTGAAAAAATCACACTCAATTGAGGTTTATAATTTCAGAGACTTTAAACTTGAATTTTTGCACAAAGAAGATTTTTCTGTAATTATGTTTGATGTTAATCCCAATCGGTGGGAACAAAGCATGATAATTTGCAGAGACATTAAAAGAATAGACCCGTTCAAACGACCGATAATTATTCTTTCAAGTGAATTTATGGAAGGTAAAATTAATGATTTTTATGAGGCAGGGGCAAGCAAGTTTCTTGTTAAACCATTTTCAAAATATGAGCTGGTAAAAGCTCTCCAGGATGTTGTGCCTGGATAATCTGCGCGTGTAAGAGCATTTTTTTAATTAAACATATCCAAATTCCTGTATTTTTAATAAATTCATTGCAGTAATATTAAAGTACTTTGTTTATTAATTGAAATTTCCCTCAAGGAGCGTTATGGAGTTAAAGGCAAAAGTTCAGCAAGCTTTTGACGACTGGGAGAAGAACCGTTATCAGAAAGCAATAGAAAAAAGACCAGAGCGGCAGGAAAAATTTACTACAGCATCGTTTACAGAAATTAAGCCGTTATATTATCCGGATAATACTAAGGACGAAAACTATGTTGAGCGGGTAGGTTACCCAGGAGTTTTTCCTTATACAAGGGGAATTCAGCCCACAATGTACAGGGGAAAATTATGGACAATGCGTCAATATGCCGGATTTGGATCTGCCAAGGAATCAAATAAAAGATACAGGTATTTGCTGGAACAGGGTACATCCGGTTTATCAGTAGCCTTCGATTTACCTACACAGATAGGGTATGACAGCGATGACCCGATTGCATATGGTGAAGTTGGAAAAGTTGGTGTAGCCATTGATACTCTTGCAGATATGGAAATATTGTTCGATAAAATTCCACTCGATAAAATATCTACGTCTATGACTATCAATGCTTCTGCTTCAGTTTTGCTGGCAATGTATATTGCGGTTGCTGAAAAACAGGGTGTATCAAAAGATAAAATAAGCGGAACTGTACAGAATGATATATTGAAGGAATACATTGCCCGCGGCACATATATTTATCCACCAAAAGCTTCTATGAGGCTAATAACTAATATATTTGAATACTGCAAAAAAGAAGTCCCCAGGTGGAATACAATTTCAATTTCCGGTTATCATATCAGAGAGGCGGGATCTACTGCTGGACAGGAAGTTGGATTCACTCTTGCAAACGGAATTGCATATGTTGCCGCTGCACTTAAAGCGGGATTAGATGTTGATGATTTTGCCGGTCAACTTTCTTTCTTTTTTAATTCTCATAATGATTTGCTTGAAGAAGTTGCTAAATTCCGTGCAGCAAGAAGACTCTGGGCAAAAATTATGAAGGAAAGATTTAATGCAAAAAAAGAGCGCTCAATGATGTTAAGATTTCATACACAGACTGCCGGATCAACTCTTACAGCTCAACAGGTTGATAATAATATTGCGCGCGTTACAGTACAAACACTGGCGGCTGTATTGGGAGGAACGCAAAGCCTGCATACAAATTCTAAAGATGAGGCACTTGCCTTGCCGACTGAAAATTCTGTACGGACTGCATTAAGGACCCAGCAAATAGTCGCTTACGAAAGTGGTGTTGCAAATACAATAGATCCATTGGCCGGATCTTACTATGTTGAGTCAATGACCGATCTTATAGAAAAGGAAGCAGAAGAATATATAAACAAAATTGATTCTTTGGGCGGAATTATTCCAGCAATTGAAAGCGGGTATGTTCAAACAGAGATTCAAAATGCTGCCTATGAATTTGAGAAGCAGCTAGAGAGTGGAAATAAAATAGTAGTCGGAGTAAATAAATTTCAATCAGAAGAAAACGAAAAATTAAATCTTCTGAAAATTAATCAGAAAATCCAGGATGAACAAATTAACTTTTTAAATAAAATTCGGGAAGAAAGAAACCCGGAAGACGTTAAAAACAAACTGGAAGAACTAAAAAAAGCCTGCTCATCTGAAGAAAACCTGATGCCTTTTATTCTAAATGCTGTGAAAGCTTATTGTGGAGTAGGTGAAATTTGCAATGCAATGAGAGATGTTTTTGGTGAGTATAAAGAAACTGTGGTAATCTAAACGGGAATTAAAATGGATATAACACGCATTGAACATATTGGGATTGCAGTAAAAAACCTGGATGAAGCTATTAAATATTATGAAAATGTATTAGGCTTTAAATGTTACAGAATTGAAGAAGTAAAAGAACAAAAAGTTAAAACGGCCT
>Ga0209919_1000690_pt1 | contig 16612 bp, 16 predicted proteins | sample SalPon2A_C_D2_MG_FD_185721 | JGI IMG/M metagenome (GOLD analysis project Ga0209919, IMG submission 185721) | Soil microbial communities from South San Francisco under conditions of wetland restoration - Salt Pond MetaG R2A_C_D2_MG (SPAdes)... | ecosystem: Environmental > Terrestrial > Soil >... | reverse complement strand
CGCCGGGTTCCTGTATGCCGTGCTGCGCCACCGGGTCGTGGACGTGTCCATCATTATCGATCGTACCCTGGTCTATGGCGCCACGGCCACGGTGGTGATCGGCGTCATCTCCGCCGTGGAGGCTGTCGTGCAAAGCGCGGCCCTGGGCCAGAACGCGAGCCTGGCCCTGCAGGCGGGCGTGTCGCTCGGGTTGGGTATTGCGCTCGTCGCCTTGCACAAGCGCTTCGATAGCTGGGTCGAACGTCTGCTCTTCCGGCGCAGGCACAAGGCGGCGCAGGCGCTCAGGGACTTCGCGGAGCAGTGCGCATTCATCGAGCAGGAATCCGCCTTGCTGGATCGCGCCGTCCACCTCCTTAAACAGCATACCCGTGCCCCGGGCGCCGTCTTGTACGAATACGACGGCAAGGGGTATGCGGCCATCCGGCAACTGCCGCACGGGCATTATCCGGATGCCATCGATATCGACGACCCGGTGGCGGTCGCCCTGCGCGCGGGACGCAGTCAAGTGGGGTTAGGGGAGGCCGGGAGCAGTCTCGGCAACGATGGCTACGCCTTCCCCATGACGGTACGCGGCAACCTGCTCGGGTTCGTGGTGCTCGCACACCGTCCGTCGGAGCGGTATACGAAAGAGGAACGCGCGCTGCTCGAGCACGTCGTCCACGAAGCCGGAGTCGCGATGTTCGCGGCCCGCGCCCGCAGCCAGGCCGAATTCCTGCGCGAAGCGGCTGGCGACGACGCACTGCCGGAGCCTTGGCGCGTGCGCGCCCGCAAATTGATCCTGGGCGCGCGCGAAGCCTGAACACCCGCAGGAATATCGAATGACAGGAGACGGGCCACGTTTCCCCCATTGCCCTCTCGCCGGTGCTATTCTTCGAATTCTTGAAGACAACCTGGTCACTCCACGGGAGCGTGCTATGACTCCGATGCAAAAAAACGCCACTTCGGGCATTTGTTTCGGCGGGTTGCCGTTCCTGGCCATGGCCCTGTTGGGCATTGGCTTTGCATGGCCGGCGGCCGCGTCTTCTTCGCATGCACAATCCCGGACGCGGATGAACGCTGCGGAAGCCGCGTCAACGGCTCCTGCGGTCACCGCAACAGGTATTCCGCTGGATACGCCGTGGAAGGTGAAGATCTATGAACTGGCGCACAGCAATTTCCTGCACCCGGCGTGGGGCTGGCAGCATTCCGAACGCGACTACCGGATGGCTGTGCGGCTTGCCAAGGACGATCATCTGAAAATCGACGAGGACGCGCTGTTCGCCGCGGCATTCCTGCATGACATGGCGGCGTTCCGCCCCTGCGAAAAGAAGATTCCGCATGGCAAGTGTGCGGCGCAGCAAAGCCCTGCGATCCTGAAGAAGGTAGGTTTCCCCATGCAGAAGATCGCCATTGTGCAGCAGGCCGAGATCGGGCACATGTTCTACAGCGACCCGGGGAAGGATCCCACGGCGATCGTGTTGCACGATGCCGACTCGCTGGATTTCCTGGGCGATATCGGTGCGACACGCATGATTTCGCTGACCGGTGCCAAGGCGACGAGCTTTGCCCCGGCCATAAAAACATTACGCAAATTCCTGAAGGGCATCCCACCGCGGCTCATCACCCGGGCCGCCAGGCGCATCGGGAAGAAGCGCGCCGCCGAGCTCGAGACTTTCATCGAGACGCTTCAGAAGGAAACCTACGACGGTCGCGCGATGTAATACATGGTGGCAGGCCGGACCAACCCCGCTCCACGGAAAAAGGGCCAGTCGGGCTGGCCCCTTGGATCCGTAAGTGAAAAAATTGCTCAGGGTTTGGGCCGGGGCGTGGACGAGACGCTGGGCGGCAGGATGGGATAGACCACGTCGGGCTGCTGTCCGGTGAGTGCATGCAGGAAGGCGGTAATGTCGCTGATCTCCTGGTCGCTCAGTTTGATGCCCAACTGGCTGCTGCCCATGACGCCCACTGCCTGGCGCAGGCTCCAGGATTTTCCGGAATGGAAATAGGGCGGCGTGAGGGCAATGTTGCGCAACGTGGGTACCTTGAATACATAGGCGTCGCTGACGGTCTTGGTGACCTCGAACCGGCCCTTGTCGTCGGGCGGCAGGAATTCGGCGCCCGGTTTTTCGACTACGCCGAAAGGTGCGTACATGCCGCCGCCGATATTGATGCCGTTATGGCAGGAAGCGCAGCCCTTCTTGATGAACAAGTCGAGTCCGCGCTTTTGTTGGGTGTCGAGGGCTGCTGCCTCACCCTTGAGATAGCGGTCGAATGGCGCATTCGGGGTAATCAGGGTGGCCTCGAACAATGCGATCACGTCGCGAACGTTCTCGAAGGTGATGGGCTGCTTCTCCCCGGCGAAAGCCTGCTGGAATTCGCTGACATAGCCGGGAATGCCCATCAACTGCTCGACCACATGTTTCTGGGTCGTGCCCATTTCTATGGGATTGACCAGCGGGCCGCCGGCCTGTTCCTTGAGGTCCTTGGCACGACCATCCCAGAACTGCGCGGTGTTGAAAACCGCGTTGAACACGGTTGGTGCATTGCGCGGACCGCGTTGCCAGCGATGGCCGATTGAGGTTTCCTGCACGTCGACGCCGCCCAGACCGATTTGGTGACAGGAATTGCAGCTGATGGAATGACTCTCGGAGAGGCGCGGGTCAAAATACAGTTGTTTGCCCAGTTCGACCCGCGCTGGGGTGCTTTCGATGCCCTGGACGGAGGGCGGTTGGGCGGGGATCGGCTTAAACAGGTTGCGAGCCGATTGCATGAGGTTGTCCTGGGCGAGTGCCGTCGCAGGAACCACGAAAAAGAGGCAGGAAGCCAGTAGATACGCGCGCGATTTCATGTCGGGCCCTCCATCCGGACGCATGAATGCCGGTTCATAAACGCTAGCACCATCCCCCTGCGGCTTGTTTGACGCAGGTCAATTGCAGGAACGAATCGTGGATTACTAAGCCGAACGTTAGCAGGGTGACACTCAGAGCCTCGCAGCGTCCCTCCGGGCGGTTCCGAGCCGGGCCGTGTACTGCGTTGCGCAGCCTTGAAAGGGAACGACCCTTCCTGCGGCTACGCGCCTTGTATACGACCCGGCTCGAAGCCGCTGAATGTCACCCTACTAACGTTCGGCTTAGTAAGGGGGCGGGAGCCCTTGTATCGTGGTGGCCGGTCAGTGCGCGGCTTCGGCGAGGAGGACGCCGGTTTCTTCAGACAGGTGCCTAATGCAGGTTTCGATGGTGGCGCGGCGGGTGCGGAAGCTGAGGATGCAGACGCGGCCGAGGTAGCGCTTGCCGACGTTAGCGCCGGTGAGCATCACATTGCCCCTTTGGGTGACCCGTTCCATCAGCGCCTGGGTCGCGGCGTTCTGCTTTTCGAGGGTATCGAGCGCCTCGCTTGCCAGGTGAAAGGCGAAGAGCGACAGTTGCGGCGGCGCGTCCATGACGATGCCGGAAATCTTCGCAACTTCTTCGGCAGCCCACGTCGCCAGTTCGCGCTTTTCGGTGAGCGCGGCCCGGTAGCGGGCAGCACCGTAGAACTTCAGGCTCAGCCAGATGCGTAGGCCCGGGAAGCCACGGGAGAGATCCGGGCCGTATTGGGCCGGGTCGTAGAATTCGTCCTGGTTTTCCGGCAGGTAACCGGCCGTGGTCGAATGCAGTGCGCGCAGCGCCTCGCCATCGCGGACCAGCAGCGCGCCGGTACCGAAGGGCAGGAACAGGCCCTTGTGCGGATCGAGGGTGAGCGAGTCGGCACGCGGCAGGCCGGTGAGAAGGGGCCGCAACTCCGGGACCATGTGAAAGAAGCCGCCGTAAGCCCCGTCCACGTGATGCCAGAGGCCTTCGCGGGCGGCGACGTCGGCGATTGCCTCCATCGGATCGACGGCGCCGGTGTTGGTGGTGCCGGCGGTGGAGAAGACCATGAAAGGCGTGAGGCCCGCCTTGCGGTCGGCGGCGATGGCGCGTTCGAGCGCATCCACGCGCAGGCGGAACGATGCGTCGACATCGACCACCCGGACCCGGTCGGGCGCGATGCCGGCGAGCTTCGCCGCCTTGGTGATGCAGTGATGCGACTGCGAGGAGACGTACAGGGTACCGGCGCGGATGTCGGTGCCGAGCAATTGCTCGCGGGCACAGGCGATGGCATTGAACATTGCCATCGACCCGCCGGTCGTGAATACACCGCGCGTCTCGGGCGGGAAATCCATCCATTCGCGCAGCCAGTCGAGGACGTTGGCTTCCAGTTGCACCAGTGCCGGCGCCGCTTTCCAGATGCCGGTGTAGCGGTTGGTCGCGTCGCTGATGAAATCGGCCAGGGCCGCCGTATAGACGCCGCCGGCCGGAATGTAGGCAAGATAGCCGGGGACGGTCGTGCCGAACGAACGCGGGATCCATTCGTCGAACAGGGGGTCGAGCAGGGCCTTCAGCGGCCTGCCTTGTTCGGGGGGGCCTTCGCGCATGTTGCGGCACAGGTCCTCGATGCCGTCATAATCGCCGATGCTGGGCATCTCCGCCAGGGAGGCGATGTGCGCCGACACGCGATCGACGACGGCATGGCCCATGGCCTGTATTTGCGTCGGGGAAAGCTCGAGGTCTGCCGGGTCTTCCTGGGGATTGATGTTGGCCACGTTTAGCTTCCAGCCGATCGGAACGGACCCATTATCCCATTTCACTTCCCGGGCCGGCAGGGATGGATGGCGTAAAGCACAGGATCCGGGTCAGGCCCCGCATTACAACATCGGCTCAAAGCCTATGTGTAATGGTGCGAGACCCAACCCTGAAAATCCACGCGTGGAGAATAGGGATCAGGTTGATCCAACCCGACTTTTCCCGCTATTTACAGGACTTTTTCTCAGTCTTCATCCTCAGGCAGCACATAAGCGCCGTCCTCGTCGTGCACTTCACGGCCCGTAACCGGTGGCCAGAACGCACACACCAGTTTCAGTTCGGTTTTGGCTTTCAGGGTGTGACGATCGTGCTTGTCCAACGCATAGACTGTGCCGGGTTCGATTTTGAATTCTTCGCCGGTGTCGCGATTGATCAGCGTGCCTTCGCCTTTGTAGCAGAACACGGCCTCGAAATGATGCTTGTACCACATGTCGAATTCGAGCCCCGGCGGGAACGTCGTTTCATGAAACGAAAAGCCCATGCCGTCCTTTTTGAGCAGCCATCGAACGCTGGTCCAGCCGCCGGGGCTGATGACTTCACGATCCGTGCCACGTAAATCTTCGGTACGTATGACTTTCATAATAACTCCTTGTTTGCGTCGCCTGCTGTAACCGACAGCAGGCCCACTGGTGAATTACTTTTGCCTGGTTGTCGAGGTAGGGGTTACTTCGGGAATTCCTTGACCGCCACCTTGACGCCCGCAATAGTGTCGGTCAGCGCATCGCAAACCTCGCGTCCTGCTGCGTCGCTGATCTCGCCTGCGGCTCGACCGCAGTTGACGCTGCAGAAGCAGCTTCCGAGGTGTCCACACTCATGTCTTTCGACCCCGTGACAACACCTTCGACGGCGCTGTCCGACACCGACTTCACGATGCCTTTTTGTACGTAGCCATTTTCTTTGCTCCTCCGTTACATGCGCGGCTTTGTCGTTTGCTCACCTGAAGAGCGTATTTGCCGTCTGCACGTCTGGCGAAAGCGCCGAAAATCGTTCATACACTTACGGTACGTCCATTTCCACCTTAGCATAGAGCGCGTAGGTTGGATTGACGCAGGAAGCCCAACGTTATGCTATTGATGTCAAGAAAGCCCCGCTAATGCGGGGCTTTCAGTTTCAGGCGCTTGACGTCTGCTCTCTCTGAAGACAGCAGTCCTACTTCTATGTGCCCCAGTGGATCAGGGCGTAACCCTGGTCCTGGAGGATAACCATGGTGGAGAGCGCGGAGAGCGCAATGGTCACGTCCGGATCCACCGAGCTGTGCTCGATGCCGAGCGCCGCCAGGGCCTGTCCGCATACCACCACCTTGACGCCCGCTTTAGTCAGTTCGTGGATGACTGTGAGAGCGGGGTTGTCCTTTCCGAATCTCTTCTTGTAGTGGGCGTTGTCGAGAACCATCGGGCCCGCTTCCATGCCATAGATGACCACCACGAATTTGAGGTGATCCAGCGGCACCCCGGCGGAAGCGAAGAGGTTCACGGCGCGTGCCGCAGGCGTCAGGCCTCCGTCCGGATCGTTCGCGCCCCTGGATGGGCGGGTAACGGCGAATGCCGCCTTGTAGACCGTGGTCTTGTCGGGCTGGTAAGCGGCATTCGGAAGCGGATGCATGGGGCCCGCCTTGACGGCCGGCATGACCCAGGGTCCGATCATCTTGGGGGGTGCCGCCCACGCCGCCGAAGATAGTGAAATGCCCATTAAAGCTGCAATAAACGCGTAATACTTGCGCATGATCTCCCTCCTTATTTGGCTGGTGCGGGGCAGCGCCGCTTGTCTTTGCTGCCGGTTGCCATAGTACTGCTTATAATTCAGCGAAAACGTAAAATAAACGACTGATCAATACAGGTCAGCGCAAACGGCGGCATCAGGTCGGACTTTCCTGGTGAGCCCAACCTGCAAACACGTCCAATCAACCCGCCAAAAGGTGTCAGGCTTTACATTGGCGGGCGCATGATTGGATACACTGTGCGTCGTTTTTTGCTCACGATACGTGATGCGTACTTATCTCCGCGACAACGCCCGCTTCATAAAGGACAACGGCCGCTGGGTGGGCGGTGGCTTTTTGCTCACGATGTTTTCTTTCTTCGGGCAGACGTATTTCGTGGGGCTGACCGGCAACGATATACAGGCCCACTTCGGCTTGTCGTCGGGTCAGTTCGGCGGGCTGTACATGGCCGCGACCCTGATGAGCGCGGCGACATTGCCCTGGCTTGGACGCACACTCGATCTGATGCCGGGGTGGAAGGTCGCCCGGTTCACCATCCCGAGCCTGGCTGTCGCCTGCGTGCTGGTGGCGTACGCCCCGAACCTCGTGGTGCTGGTGCTTGCGCTGTACGTGTTGCGCCTGTTCGGGCAGGGCATGATGACCGAGATCGCCTATACCGAAACCGGCCGCTGGTTCATTGCCAGCCGGGGTCGCGCCATGGCGCTGGTGGTGCTCGGCGTGCAGGCTGGTGCGGCGCTGATCCCCATGGCGGTGGTATTCCTGGACCAGAAAGGCGGCTGGCGCCTGCCCTGGATCGGCGGGGCAGGGCTGCTGATCCTCGTCGCCTTTCCCGCTATTCTCAAGATGATCCGTGTAGAACGCGAGCCGCAGACGGCCGAGCATCATGGAAAGACCGTGCGGCGCGCGCGAGACTGGACACGCCGTGAAGTGCTTCGCGACCCGATCCTCTACCTGATACTGATCGGCATACTGGCGCCGCCCTTCATCGGGACGACGATCTTTTTCTACCAGGGCTACCTGATTCACCTGCGCGGCTACAATCCGCTGGTGTTCGCGGCGGCATTTCCCGTGATGTCGGTGACCACGGTCGTGTTCGGGCTGTGGTGCGGTCATCTCGTCGACCGGCACGGCGCCTTGCGGTTTCTGCCGTTCCTGTTGATCCCCGTGACGGTAGCGACGCTGGTCATCGGCCTGATCACTCCGGTCTGGGGCATCTATCTGTTCATGTTCCTGGCCGGCATCGGGAACGGTTTCGCCCAGACGCTGCTGGGGGCGCTGTGGCCCGAAGTCTACGGGCTGGCCCACCTGGGCGGCATCCGTGCGATCGTCGTCTCGGCGATGGTGCTCTCGACCGCCATGGGGCCCAGTATCAGCGGCGCATTCATGGACATGGGCATCGCGCTGCCGACGCAGATGCTGTGGATGGCAGGATGGTGCGTCCTGGCCTCATTCGGCCTGTTCGCGGCCTCGCGCGGCGTCAGGTCCCGGGAGGCGGCGGCACCCGCGTAGCTGCAAAGCCGGCGGGGTTGAAAGTTGCCATATTGTTGACTAATCAAATATATGGATATATACTTGAGCACTCAAATACATCCGGGTGCTGTGCCATGGCGACTTCCAGGGAAACCGAGCTTCTCATCCAGCTCACGAATCTGCAGGCTGCATTCCAGAAAACGCTGACGGCGAGCCTTTCGGCGCATGGTATCAGCGTGACCGAATACCTGGTGCTGCGCCAGCTCGAGGAGGCGCCGGGGAAAAAACTGCGACGGATCGACCTGGCGCAGGCCGTGGGCCTGACGCCGTCGGGCGTGACGCGGTTGCTCAATCCGATGGAAAAAATCGGGCTGGTCAACAAGGAGGCGGGCGCACGGGATGCGCGCGTCAGCCTCGTGGCCATCGCACCGGCGGGCGAGACGATCTACCGGGAATCGAGCGTCACCTTCGCGGAGACGTCGAAGGAGCTACTCGCGTCACTGAACACCAGGGATCGGGATGCCTTGTCCCGTATCGCCAACGCATTGCTCAAGGGGTAAGGGCTCATGAAAGCGGATTGGGTAGAAAACTTCATCCGGAAGGTCTGGAATGAAGGCGATGCCGACGCGGCTGCGGATTTTCTTGCCTCGGCCTACACGATTCATCATGATCCGGGCGACCCCTGGGAGGGCAAGACGCTGGATCTCGAAGGGTTCAAGGACCGTGTCAGGCAATCACGCGGGCCGGTGCCGGATCAGCGCTTCGAATTGCTGGACGTGTGCGAGGGCGAGGATCGTGTCTTCATCACGTGGCTGTGGCAAGGCACGCACCGGGGCGATATTGCCGGATTCCCGGCTACGGGTCGGACGCTCTCCATGTCCGGCGCCACAGTCTACCTGTTCGATGGCGACCGTATTTCGGGGCACTGGCAGATCGCGGACCGCCTGGGCATATTCCGGCAACTGCAGGGTGCTTAGGCGTTTTCTTTCAATTGTCCTCGGGGATCAGGATCCACAGCAGGATGTATACCAGAATGCCCGGGAACGCGGCGGAAAAGATCGACACCAGCACGTAGATCACACGTGACAGCGTCGGGTCCAGCCCGAGATAATCGGCCAGGCCACCGATCACGCCAGCGATTATCCGGTTGCTGCGCGAGCGGCGCAAGGGGCGTCCCGACATAGTCATATCCAGCCTCCGCAAATGATGTGAACCCGAGTCATGGTGCGATGTTGGCTTCCTTCGTCAGCCTAACCTACCTTATTGGCCGGGATGGTACACGCGTTCCGTGTGTCCCTTCAGCTGGTCGGGCCAGAAGTATACGGTACGCAGATTCCCCATGGCGTAGCGGTGGGCCTGGTCGGTGAAATGCGGGGACTTCGGGTTGCCGCTGGTGCCGCCGACGTGGATCGCGCGGGCGCTCACCTTCGGCCCGAAATCGACCACCGCGACGAAGCTGTTGCCGTTGACGCCATAGTACTTTTGGGTGCCGGGCCAGGTATGAGCGCCGGACGAGGCGAGCGACCCCCAGCGTGAGGAGGTGAACGGTATCGCGATGCTGGGCCTGGAATCGCTGAAATGCGGATGGACGGAATCGTCCAGGCGCTGGTAGCGGTTGATATGGCCCCACGGGACGCCCCAGTAGCCGAAGTCCTTCTTGAGCCGGTCGGTTGCCTTGGCGAGCGCCTCGAGGCGCTGCTTCGGCGTGACCTTTTCAATGACGTAGTCGGAGACGCGCATGTCCATCTCGTGCTCGTCGATGCCGCTGTCCCACGCCTTGTCGCCGAATTCCTGCCACAACGTGTCGCCCCAGAACACGGCGACGGAGGTCGGGATCGAGGCGATGCCCCAACGATCGTCCCAGTGCCGCAGTACGCTGATCGGGCCGGCGAGCTTCGCCTTCAGCGGGTCGCTCGCGGGCAGGCCGTCGTAGTCTTTCAGCAGGAGCGGGATCAGGCGGGCGAACGCCGGCAGGTACGAATCGAAGGCGTCGGTGATCAGCTTGGCCTTGGTGAAATCGCGGGCGCCGGTCAGCATGCGCAAGACGTGCTTGCTGCGCCAGTTGGGGCCGAACATATCCATATACTGCGGGTAATTCCCGGCCTTCGGGCTGTACTTGCCGGCCGCCGTCCAGGGCCAGTCGTTGGTGTTGAACACCCAGCCGTTCGGCGGGTCGATCACGTTGGGCATGTCCTTGAGCGGCGTGAGGCCCTGCCACGCGGTGTCGGGATTGCTGCCGTCCACCGGCTTCACGTAGTCGAACTTGTTGTCGCGCTTCGGAATGAACTGCGGCACCAGGAACGCGATCTGGCCCTTGTCGTCGGCGAAGATGGTGTTGTTGGAGGAATTGGCCTTGAGCTCGGCGATCTTCATGTAGCTCGCCAGGTTCTTTGCCTTGGTGCGCAGCCAGCTTTGCTCCAACGCGGGGATCGGGGTGTTCATCAGCGCCTCGGCGATCCATTGGCCGTTTTCCTCCGCGACGACCGGACCGTGCTGCGTGAAATACGCGGTGAAGGTGCGCGACTTCGTCGTGCCGTCCTTGGCCAGGTAGGGGATGGTGATCGTGCGCGTCTTCACCGGCAGTTCCTTGTCGCCGAAGCGGTAGAAGTATTCACCGTCTTTCTTGACGATGGTTTCGGCGAACTGGTCCACCGCATCGGCGCCGGTCGAGGTATGCATCCAGCCGATGTGCCTGTTGAAGCCCTGGTAGACGAAGAACTGGCCCCAGGTGGAGGCGCCGTAGGCGTCGAGTCCCTGGTCGCTCGTCATCTGCGTCTCGTCACGGAAGTTGAAGGTCACGTGCGGGTTGATCAGCAGCAATGCATGGCCGTCGGCAGAGAGTTTCGGCGCGATCGCGATGCCGTTGGAGCCGAGCACGTCGTGCCAACGGGGCGGGGTCCGATCGGCCAGGGCCACTTGCGTGCCGTCGCCGGCACCGTAGAACGCCGCGAGCTTGTCGAGCTTCACGCGGGTGATGTCGCCCCCGATGCTGCCCTCAGTGAAGGACAGTGCCATCCATGGCAGGTAGCGCTTGATGACGGGATCGTCAACCTTGGGGTGTGTGGCCAGGTACCAGTTCATGCCGTCGGCCCAGGCGACCATGAGTGTCTTCAGCCAGGCGGGGCTCTTCGCGTAGTCCTTTTTTAATACGGCCGGATCGATGAACAGCCGTTCGCGCAGGTCCTGCCAGATTCGCGACTTGCCTTTCAGCTGCGCGTTCCAGCCGAGCGCCAGCAGGTAGTTGCGCCGCACGCGATGGAAGTCGTCCTCGCATTGCGCGTAGATATCCCCGAACACGGCATCGGCGTCGGTCTTGCCTCGCACATGCGCGATACCCCAGTTGTCGCGGGTGATCGTGACCCGCTGCGCCTCGCGTGCGAGATGATGGTACTCGGTGCCGTTCTTCGCGATCGGGACCTGCCAGGGCTGCTTCGTTGCCGCGGTTGAGGTGCCGGGCGTGAGCAGGACGGCAGTTCCCAGCGCGCATGCAAGAACGAAGAGGCTGTGGCGAATATAAGAGGGCATGAGTCTTCTCCTGGATCGCATTGCGACCGATCTTATCGCACGTCACCTGTGCAGGCAGGAATCTGCCTTGCGTCTTGTCAGTAAAACGCCCACCACAGGCCGCCGATCACGACGGCGGCGCCGGCCGTATACATGCCGAGCGTAATGTAGGCGCCTTTGATGATGCCTTTGATGGTTTTCTTGATGGCAGCACGGTCATTGAGGTTGGGGAAGGGCTCATCCGGTTCCGGTACGCCCAGGAAGCGGCACAGCGGTTCCCAGCCTTCCGTGACTGTGAACACCAGCAGCCGGTCGGGCGGCACCGCGACCTTCACTTCCTCGATGTAGGCCTCGTAACGGGCTACGGCACGCGCCTTGTCGTTCATCACGCCCTTCAGCGTGCGGTTCCATATGAGCTTGTGCGACATGTCGCCGAACTTGCGCCCGAATGGCGTAAGCCAGTACACCACCCGGAACTGCCACAGGTTCTCGGTGAAATAGATGGTGTCGATGGTACTTTCGTACCAGGCCTCGGCCCCACGCGGATGCAGGGTCAGCAGCACCTTGGCGTCGGGGTTCGCGGCAAGCAGTTCGCGCCAGACGCAGCAGGCGGGATTGTCCACCGTGGCCGTGTAGTTGGCCAATGCCCGGTCCCAATGGTGCTGCGTGCCGGGTGGCGTATTGGCTACCTTGCGCCAGAAATCGAGATGCCCCTTGTTGGCCTTGTTCATGAGCACTTCGTGCATGTGATAGCACGGGAATCCGAGCTGGTTGAGCGCGGTGAAGGTAGACCAGGTGCCGGTACGTCCGAAGCCGGCACCAACGAGCTCCAGGGCCATGGGGGTATCCTCGTCAGGGCTGGTGAGGCCGGGAGCACTAGTATGCCCCCGTATTCCCCACCAAAGGACAGGCGAGGTTGTCGCGGAGCTACTTCGGCAGCATGCCGATGGTGTGCAGCCAGATCGTCGCGAGCTTGGGCCAGTCCGTGACGGGGAATCCCTTGCGATGCCGCAGGCCGAAGGCGTGCCCGCCCTTCGCGTAGATGTGCAACTCGGCCGGCACACCGGCTTTTTCCAGAGCGGTGTAGTAAGCGAGTGACTGGCGAACGCTGTCCACCTTCGCGTCTTCGGCCTGCAGCACGAACGTGGGCGGGGTCTGGCGGGTGAAGTGAAGCTTCGGATTCAGGCCGTGGCCTACCGTGATGTGCCCCGGGTAAATCGCAAGGGCAAAATCGGGCCGGTCACTCGCCTTGTCCGCCGGACCCACCGGCTTGTACATCCGGCGGGTGAAGTCCGTACTGGTCTCCGCCACCAGGAATCCGCCCGCCGAGAATCCGATGACCCCGATCTTGTGCGGATTGATGTGCCATTTCGCGGCATGAAAGCGGACCAGTCTGATCGTTCTCCGGGCGTCCTGCAGCGACGGCACCGATGTTGCAAGAACGCCGTGGTCGTAACACTTGCAATGCCAGCTGTAGGGTGCGCTCGGAACGCGATACTTCAACAGCACACACGTCACGCCGATGGCTGTCAGCCAGTGACACACTTCGGTGCCTTCGAGATCGATGGCGAGCACCTGGAAGCCGCCGCCCGGGAACACGACGGCCGCCACGCCCGTGTTTTTCCCCTTGGGCTGATAGATGGTCATCGTGGGCCGCGACACGTTGAACACCCCGGTCACGGGCTTGCCGGCGAACTTTGGCTTGTTGCTGGTGCGCGTCAGCGCGTATTCCGGTCCCGGCAACTTCTGTGCATCGGGTGGCGTCCCGGGCCAGATCGGAATTTGCGTGTGCCCGGACGATGGCTGCCAGACAGCCGCCTTTGCCTGCAGTCCAACCATCACGGATGCCGCACACAGCATCACCGTCAGTACGTTCTTCACGGTGTCTTCGCAATAGGTGGATAGTCCCGAATCATAAGGGATAGCCTCCGATCATGTATTGAAATCTCAGTGGCGGCGCCGGCGCCACTCGCGCCAGGTGGTCACCGCGAGCGTGATGACGGTCAGGGGCAATACAAAGCCGAGCATGGCGACGCTGAAGGAGGTCAGCCAGGGATGTTGCTGGGCATAGAGCATCAGGTAAGCCATGTAGGCGGCGAAGAAGAACAGGAACAGGCCGCCTTCCCAGCGAGCGATCACGCGCCCGGTGAAGGCTGCCGGGATGCAGGCGATCGCTGCCGCCAGCATGACGAGCATGCCGAACCCGAGCACCCCGGGCGCCACCGTGAGGCCCGCGGGAGCAAGAAGCCCCGTAATGCCGAGTACGCCGAGGATGTTGAAGATGTTGCTGCCGATGACGTTGCCGACGGCAAGGTCGCGCTCACCCTTTATCGCCGCGATGATGGAAGTGGCAATTTCTGGGAGCGAGGTCCCAACCGCCACGATGGTCAGGCCGATGACGAGATTGCTGACGCCGAGGTGGGTGGCGAATGCGATCGCGGCCTGGACGAGCCAGCGGGCGCCGAAGACGAGGAGCGCCAGTCCGGCGATGACGAGCAATATCTGCACCGACCAGTGGCGGTCCCACGCCGAGCCCGCGGGTGGGGGCAGAGCCTCGGCGAATTCGTGGCGAGTTTTTTTCCGGGCACGCCGGCTCTGGCGAATGATAAACGCGGTGTACGCGATGAGCAGGGCGAACAGCAGTGCCGACTCCCAGCGGCCGAGGTGTCCGTCGAACACAAACCCCCAGAGCAGCAACGAGACGCCGATCATGAACGGGATCTCCTGGCGGATCACCTGTGGGGCCACGGCCAGGGGTGTGACGAGGGCCGACAGGCCCAGCACGAGCAACACGTTGCAGATGTTGCTGCCGATCACGTTGCCGATGGCTATGCCGCCTTGCCCCGCGAGGCCGGACTGGAGAGAGACCGCAAGCTCCGGCGAGCCGGTGCCGAACGCGACGACCGTGAGGCCGACGACCAGCGGCGAGATGCCGAATGTCAGGGCCAGGCGCGATGCACCGCGCACCAGCATCTCGGCACCCAGCGTAAGCAGGGCAAGGCCGGCGATGAAAAACACGACGTTCACATCCGAATAATAGTGCAGACGGCGAGGATCAGGGCAACATCGAGCCTGCACGGCCGGGTGTTGGAGCCACCTTGCTATTCTGGGCAAATGGCTGAAGTAGACTCTACTCGCATCATCGATTGTTCCTTGTGCGGGGAGGGTGCGCCGTGGTTCTGCGAAGATCGCTTGCGGAGCTACTTCCAATGCCCACGCTGCGAACTGGTATTCGCCGATCCGCGGTCGCACCTCTCTCGCGAAGCGGAGCAGGCCGAGTACGACCTGCACGAGAACGACCCGTGCGACAGCCGGTACCGGGCCTTTCTGTCCAGGCTGGCCGAGCCGTTGCTCACGCGCCTGGAACCGGATATGCACGGCCTGGACTATGGCTGCGGCCCCGGGCCGACGCTCAGCGTGATGCTGGCCGAGCAGGGCATGGTCGTGGACGACTACGATCCGATCTACGCTGCGGATCCCCGTCTGCTGCTGCGCCAGTATGACTTCGTGACCTCGACCGAGGTCGTCGAGCACTTCTGTCGTCCGGCCTCGGCCTGGCGGCAGCTGGCCTCGCTGGTTCGGCCCGGCGGCTGGCTCGGGATCATGACCCAGCTGGCACCGGCCGATGCGGAAACGTTTGCGCAATGGTGGTACAAGAACGACCCGACCCACGTGAGCTTCTATACGGCGGGTGCGTTCGATTGGCTGGCTGAATCAATGGGGTTCACCGTCGAAATGATCGACGTCCGGGTGCTGCTTATGCAGCGCGCGCAATAATAAGTGTTGGCGTTACTAAGCCGAACGTTAGCAGGGTGACACTCAGAGCCTCGCAGCGTCCCGCCGGCGGGACGCTGCGAGGCTCCCTCCGAGCCGAGCCGTGTACTGCGTTGCGCAGCCTTGAAAGGGAACGACCCTTCCTGCGGCTACGCGCCTTGTATACGACCCGGCTCGAAGCCGCTGAATGTCACCCTGCTAACGTTCGGCTTAGTATTGGCCTAAGCGCCGTTGGCACGAGCCCACTGCACGATATCGGCGCTGCTCATGGCGCCCGCCTGGCGCGCCACTTCGCGGCCGCCGCGGAACAGGACCAGCGTGGGTATGCTGCGGATGCCGAATTGGGCGCCCAGCGCCTGTTCGGCCTCGGTGTCGACCTTGGCCAGTCGAACCTTCGGCTCGAGTTGTCCCGCCGCCTGCACGAAGTGCGGCGCCATCATCCGGCACGGACCACACCAGGGTGCCCAGAAATCCACCAGGACCGGGATGTCGTTGCGCGCGACGTGCTTCTGGAAGGCGGTCGCATTCATCTCGACCGGCTGGCCGGTAAAAACAGCAGCCGATGGCATTTCCCGCATTTGGGCTCCTCGCCCAGGCGGGCAGGCGGAATACGGTTGATCGCCTCGCAGTGCGGGCAGACGATATGCAGTGCATCGCTCATGGGCTGACCTCGGGATCAAGCGGTCTTGGCTTAAGTGCTTGTTTCTTTATATAGGGGCTGTGTTCCTAAAATAAAGGTAGCCGGCAAAAGTTGTCGCCAGGAGCTTGACTTTGCCATGTCTGGTTCTTGATGCTCATCTTCCGGGCGAGAACCATCTTTTGCTACAGTGCCTTCATCCTGACGCCACAAAAAGCGAGCGACGATGACGATTTCCGCACCTTATCCCATCGGTACGCCCGGCCAACCCTGGGGAGAGGTGGAGGTCGTCGAGTGGCGGTCGCGGCAGACGCGCCGGCGCAGCTACGAAGATGACGTGCTGAGTCGGGTAGGCGTCCTGCGCGAGCGCTTCGACGTGGTGCAATACGGACGGCTGGACTACGACCCCGATGTTTATCCGCTGTTCGTACTCAAGAATCGCGACTGGAATGACGAGCTGCCCTGCGCGCTGGTGACGGGTGGCGTGCATGGCTATGAGACCAGTGGCGTGCACGGGGCGCTGCTGTTCGCCGAACGGCATGCAGCGGACTACGCCGGGCTGGCCAATCTCATGATCGTGCCGTGCGTGAGCCCCTGGGGCTACGAGCGGATTCATCGCTGGAACCCGCAGGCGCTCGACCCGAACCGTTCGTTCCATGCCGACAGTCCGGCGCCGGAAGCGGCTGCCCTGATGGAGTTGGTCGCGCCGCTGCGTGCTCGGTTCGTCGTGCACATCGATCTCCACGAAACCACCGACACCGACGAGTCCGAGTTCCGTCCGGCCCTGGCCGCCCGCGACGGCGTCGAGTTCGAGCCGGGCAAAATTCCCGACGGATTCTACGCGGTGGGCGATACCGAGGACCCGCAGCC
>Ga0209919_1000684_pt1 | contig 16695 bp, 20 predicted proteins | sample SalPon2A_C_D2_MG_FD_185721 | JGI IMG/M metagenome (GOLD analysis project Ga0209919, IMG submission 185721) | Soil microbial communities from South San Francisco under conditions of wetland restoration - Salt Pond MetaG R2A_C_D2_MG (SPAdes)... | ecosystem: Environmental > Terrestrial > Soil >... | reverse complement strand
GGACATGCCCTACATGGAAGACGGCACGCCCGTCGACATCGTGCTCAATCCGCTGGGCGTGCCTTCGCGCATGAACATCGGCCAGGTTCTGGAAACGCACCTGGGATGGGCCGCCAAGGGCGTGGGGCAGCGCATCGCGGACATGCTCGACCAGCAGGCCAAGGCAACGGAGCTGCGCAAATACATCGAGGAGGTGTATGTCACCGGCGCCACCAAGAAGGTCGACCTGAAGTCGTTGAACAACGACGAGCTGCAGACGCTCGCGCAGAACCTGCGTGCCGGCGTGCCGGTGGCGACGCCGGTATTCGACGGCGCCCAGGAAGAGGAAATCAAGGCGCTGCTGAAGCTCGCGGGCCTGCCCGAAAGCGGGCAGACCCAGCTGTTCGACGGACGGACCGGCGAGGCCTTCGAGCGTCCGGTGACCGTGGGCTACATGTACATGCTCAAGCTCAATCACCTGGTCGACGACAAGATGCACGCCCGCTCCACCGGCCCCTACAGCCTGGTGACGCAGCAACCGTTGGGAGGCAAGGCGCAATTCGGCGGCCAGCGCTTCGGCGAGATGGAAGTGTGGGCACTGGAAGCCTACGGTGCGGCCTACACCCTGCAGGAGATGCTTACGGTGAAGTCCGACGATGTCAGCGGACGCACCCAGATGTACAAGAACATCGTCGATGGCGAGCATCGGATGCAGGCGGGCATGCCCGAATCCTTCAACGTGCTGGTGAAGGAGATACAGGCACTCAGCATCAATGTCGCGCTGGATACATCAGAGGACGACGCGTCCAAGTGATGCGCACGACCGTCAATTATTGGATTACCGATCAGTCCGCAGCAGGACGGGAGAGGCCATGAAAGAGCTCATGCAATTGTTCAGACAGCCGGGTCAGCCGCAGGATTTCGATGCGATCCGGGTAGGGCTGGCGTCGCCGGAAGTGATCCGGTCCTGGTCCTTCGGCGAGGTCAAGAAGCCGGAGACCATCAACTACCGGACCTTCAAGCCCGAGCGCGACGGTTTGTTCTGTGCCCGCATCTTCGGTCCCAACAAGGACTACGAGTGCCTGTGCGGCAAGTACAAGCGGCTCAAGCACCGCGGCGTGGTGTGCGAGAAGTGCGGCGTGGAAGTGACCACCGCCAAGGTGCGCCGCGAGCGCATGGCGCACATCGATCTCGCCAGCCCGGTCGCCCACATCTGGTTCCTGAAGTCCCTGCCCTCGCGCATCGGGCTGATGCTCGACATGACGCTGCGCGAACTGGAGCGCGTGCTCTATTTCGAGGCCTACGTGGTGGTCGATCCGGGCATGACCCCGCTCGAGGCGCGCCAGTTGCTGAGTGAAGAACAGTACTACGAAGCGATCGAGGAGCACGGCGACAGCTTCGATGCCCGCATGGGCGCCGAGGCCGTGCGCGACCTTCTGCTGCAGGTCGATCTCAAGACCGAGGCGGTCAACCTGCGCCAGGCGCTGGCCGATACCGGCTCCGAAACCAAGAGCAAACGCCTGTCCAAGCGGCTCAAGCTGGTCGAGTCCTTCCTCGAGTCCGGCAACAAGCCGGAGTGGATGATCCTGACCGTGCTGCCGGTGCTGCCCCCGGACCTGCGCCCGCTGGTGCCGCTCGACGGCGGCCGTTTCGCGACTTCGGACCTGAACGACCTGTACCGGCGCGTGATCAACCGCAACAACCGCCTGCGCCGGCTGCTCGAGCTCAAGGCGCCGGACATCATCGTGCGCAACGAAAAGCGCATGCTGCAGGAGTCGGTCGATTCGCTGCTCGACAATGGCCGCCGCGGCCGCGCCGTGACCGGTACCAACAAGCGCGCCCTGAAGTCACTGGCCGACATGATCAAGGGCAAGCACGGGCGTTTCCGCCAGAACCTGCTGGGCAAGCGTGTCGACTACTCGGGCCGTTCGGTCATCGTGGTCGGCCCCACGCTCAAGCTGCACCAGTGCGGCCTGCCCAAGCGCATGGCGCTGGAGCTGTTCAAGCCCTTCATCTTCTCCAAGCTGCAGTTGCGCGGCCTGGCGACGACGATCAAGCAGGCCAAACGGGCCGTCGAGGACGAGATTCCCGAAGTCTGGGACATCCTCGAAGAGGTGATCCGCGAGCATCCGGTGCTGCTGAACCGCGCGCCGACGCTGCACCGCCTGGGCATCCAGGCCTTCGAGCCGGTGCTGATCGAGGGCAAGGCGATCCAGCTGCATCCGCTGGTCTGCACCGCGTTCAACGCCGACTTCGACGGCGACCAGATGGCCGTGCATGTGCCCCTCTCGCTGGAAGCCCAGCTCGAGGCGCGGGCGTTGATGATGTCGTCGAACAACATTCTTTCGCCGGCGCACGGCGAGCCGATCATCGTTCCGACGCAGGACGTGGTGCTCGGGCTGTATTACATGACGCGCGAACGCATCAACGCCGCCGGCGAAGGCATGATCTTCTCCGACGTGGCCGAAGTGCACCGTGCCTACGACGCCAAGGCGGTCGAATTGCATACGCGCATCAAGGTGCGGGTGCAGGACCATGTCGAGGACGAGTCGGGTGAAATGCAGTCGCGACTGCGTCTCGTCGAGACCACGGTCGGCCGCTCTTTGCTCGCCGAGATCCTGCCGCAGGGCATGCCGTTCGAGCTGATCAACCGCGACCTGACCAAGAAGGTCATCACCAGCCTGATCAACGACTGCTACCGTTCCCGCGGACTGAAGGAAACGGTGGTGTTTGCCGACCAGCTCATGTACACCGGTTTCTATTACGCCACCCGCGCGGGCGCCTCGATCGGCGTCAACGACATGGTGATCCCTTCGGAAAAGGCGAAGATCCTGGCCGAGGCGGAGGCCGAGGTGAAGGACATCGAGGGGCAGTATGCCTCGGGTCTGGTGACCACCGGCGAGCGCTACAACAAGGTGGTCGACATCTGGTCGCGGACCAACGAACAGGTCGCCAAGGCCATGATGAAGCACCTCGGTTCGGAAACAGTGACCGATGCCGAGGGCAACAAGGTGGAGCAGGCCTCGTTCAACCCGATCTACATGATGGCCGATTCCGGCGCGCGCGGTTCCGCGGCGCAAATTAGGCAGTTGGCCGGCATGCGCGGCCTGATGGCCAAGCCCGACGGCTCGATCATCGAGACCCCGATCACGGCTAACTTCCGTGAGGGCCTGACGGTGCTGCAGTACTTCATTTCCACCCACGGCGCGCGCAAGGGCCTGGCCGATACCGCGCTGAAGACGGCGAACTCGGGCTACCTGACCCGTCGCCTGGTGGACGTCGCGCAGGACATGGTCGTGACCGAAGAGGACTGCGGCACCGACGACGGGCTGGAAATGAAGCCCATCGTCGAGGGCGGCGAGGTACTCGAGCCCCTGCGCGAGCGGGTGCTCGGCCGCGTGCTGGCCCGGCCGGTGCTGGTGCCCGGCGGCGACAAGGAGCTGATGGCGGCCGGGACCCTGCTCGACGAGCGGGCCGTGACCGCGCTGGAGGAAGCCGGCGTGGACAATGTCACGGTGCGCTCGGCGATCACCTGCAACACCCGCCATGGCGTGTGCGCCCTGTGCTACGGGCGCGACCTGGCCCGCGGGCATCGGGTGAGCATAGGCGAGTCGGTGGGCGTCATCGCCGCCCAGTCGATCGGCGAACCGGGCACGCAGCTCACGATGCGGACCTTCCACATCGGCGGCGCGGCCTCGCGGTCGGCGGCAATCAGCCATATCGAGGCAAAGGCCGCCGGCACCGTACGCTTGCACAACTTCAAGTACGTGACCAACGCCGAAGGCAACCTGGTCGCGATTTCGCGCTCGGGCGAAATCGGCCTGGTGGACGACGTGGGCCGCGAGCGCGAACGCTACAAGGTGCCCTACGGCGCGGCGGTCACCGTCAAGGACGGGACCACGGTCGAAGGCGGGCAGATCATCGCCAACTGGGATCCGCACACTCACCCGATCATCACCGAGGTGGCCGGACGGGTCCAGCTTGACGATTTCTCCGAAGGCATGTCCTCGCGCCAGGAAGTGGACGAGATCACCGGACTGGCGAGCATCCATGTGCTCGATCCCAAGCAGCGCCCGGCGGCGGGCCGCGAGATGCGGCCGCTGGTAAGGGTGCTCGACGGCAAGGGCAAGGCCAAGACGCTGCCCGGCACCGACGTTCCGGCGCAATACGTGCTGCCGGGCGGTGCCCTGGTGATGCTCGAGGACGGTGCCGAGGTGAAGGTGGGCGACGTGGTGGCGCGTATCCCGCAGGAAACGTCGAAGACGCGTGACATCACCGGCGGCCTGCCGCGGGTGGCCGATCTGTTCGAAGCGCGCCGGCCCAAGGAGCAGGCGATTCTCGCCGAGGCCACGGGCACCGTTTCCTACGGCAAGGACACCAAGGGCAAGCAGCGGCTGGTCATCACCACCGAGGACGGCGAACAGGTCGAGATGCTGATTCCGAAATGGCGTCAGATCAACGTGTTCGAAGGCGAGCATGTGGTGCGCGGGGAAATGATTGCCGACGGCGAATACGATCCCCACGACATCCTTCGCGTACTCGGGGTGCGGCGCCTGACGGAGTTCCTGGTGCGTGAAATCCAGGACGTGTACCGCCTGCAGGGTGTGCGCATCAACGACAAGCACATCGAGGTGATCATCCGCCAGATGCTGCGCAAGTGCGAAATCACCGAATCGGGCGATACGCGGCTCCTCAAGGGTGAACAGGTCGACTGGTCGCGGGTGGTCGATGCCAACGAGGCGGCACAGGCCGCCGACGAGCAACCGGCGAGCTTCAATCCCGTGCTGCTCGGCATCACCAAGGCGTCGCTGGCGACCGAGTCCTTCATTTCGGCGGCCTCCTTCCAGGAGACCACCCGGGTGCTGACCGAAGCCGCCGTGCGCGGCGCGCGGGACGACCTGCACGGCCTGAAGGAAAACGTGATCGTCGGCCGGCTGATTCCAGCCGGCAGTGGCTATGCCTACCATCGTGCACGTCGCCACGTTTCCGCGAGCGATCTGGCCCGCGCCGAGGCCGAGGAGCTGTTCGCGCCGAACGCTGAAGAGGCGGCGGCCAAAAGCGAGGAAAACGAGGCGGATGCCGCTAAAACTTGACAGCTAGAAGGGACATCTATAACATTTCCCTGCTTAGGACGAGGCCGGCGTAGCCGGCCTCATTTTTCCATATTCTGAGGGGAGCCGATGGCTACGACCAATCAGCTCGTGCGCAAGCCGCGTCAGCAGCCGCGCGAAAAAAACAAGGTTCCGGCGCTGGCCGGCAGTCCGCAGAAACGCGGCGTGTGCACGCGTGTGTATACGACCACGCCGAAGAAGCCGAACTCGGCATTGCGGAAAGTGGCGCGTGTGCGCCTGACCAATGGTTTCGAGGTCACCAGCTACATCGGCGGTGAAGGCCACAACCTGCAGGAGCACTCCGTGGTGCTCATTCGCGGCGGCCGTGTGAAGGACCTGCCTGGTGTGCGCTATCACACGGTGCGGGGCTCGCTCGATTGCGCCGGCGTCAACGATCGCCGCCAGTCGCGTTCCAAGTACGGCGCCAAGCGGCCGAAATAAAGAATTCCGAGGGATAGAGATCATGCCGAGACGACGCGAGGTTCCCAAACGCCAGATTCTGCCGGACCCCAAGTACGGAAGCGAATTGCTGGCCAAGTTCATCAATATGCTGATGATCCAGGGCAAGAAATCCGTGGCCGAACGCATCGTGTACGGTGCGCTCGACAAGCTGGGCGAGCGCGGTGAGCCGTTGGGCGTGCTGGAGCAGGCGCTGGAGAACGCCCGTCCCCTGGTCGAGGTCAAGTCGCGCCGCGTCGGCGGTGCCACCTACCAGGTGCCGGTCGAGGTGCGTCCGGTACGCCAGAACGCGCTGGCCATGCGCTGGGTGATCGACGCTGCGCGTGCGCGTTCGGAAAAATCGATGTCGATGCGCCTCGCGGGTGAATTGCTCGACGCTTCGCAGAGCCGCGGCAACGCGGTCAAGAAGCGCGAGGACGTGCACCGCATGGCGGAGGCCAACAAGGCCTTTTCGCATTATCGCTGGTAAGGTCCAGCACAATTTTCAGGCACCGGCTATCCGGTGCCTTTGTTTAAATTTTCGAGGTTAACCGTGTCCCGCAAGACTCCGATCGAGCGTTATCGCAACATAGGCATCATGGCCCATATCGATGCCGGCAAGACGACGACGACCGAACGCATCCTGTTCTACACCGGCATTTCCCACAAGATGGGCGAAGTTCACGAGGGCACGGCCGTCATGGACTGGATGGAGCAGGAACAGGAACGCGGCATCACCATTACGTCTGCCGCGACGACTACGTTCTGGCAGGGGATGGACAAGCAGTACCCCGAGTACCGGATCAATATCATCGACACGCCCGGCCACGTCGACTTCACCATCGAGGTCGAGCGCTCGCTGCGTGTGCTCGACGGCGCCGTATGCGTGCTCGACGCCAATGCCGGCGTGGAGCCGCAGACCGAAACCGTATGGCGCCAGGCCAACCGTTACGAAGTCCCGCGCATGATCTTCGTCAACAAGATGGACAAGATGGGCGCTGACTTCTACCGTTGCGTGAACATGGTCAAGGAGCGCCTGGGCGCCAACCCGGTATCCGTTCAGTTGCCGATCGGGGCCGAGGACCAGTTCGCCGGCGTGGTGGATCTCATCCGCATGCAGGCGATCTACTGGAACCCGGAAGATCGTGGCGTAACTTACGATTCGCGCGAGATCCCCGAAGACCTCAAGGGCAAGGCCGCCGAATGGCGCGAGACCATGATCGAAGCCGCGGCCGAGGCCAACGAAGAATTGATGGAGAAATACCTCGAAGGAGGTGAGCTCTCTGCCGAGGAAATCAAGCAGGGCCTGCGTGCACGCACGCTCGCCAACGAGATCGTGCCGGTACTGTGCGGCACCGCCTTCAAGAACAAGGGCGTGCAGGCGATGCTCGATGCGGTGATCGAATACATGCCCTCCCCGGTCGACGTGCCGGCGATCAAGGGCAACCTCGACGATGCCGATCTCACCCCCGCCGAGCGCCATTCCGATGACAGCGAGCCGTTTTCCGCGCTGGCGTTCAAGATCGCCACCGATCCGTTCGTCGGTTCGTTGACGTTCATGCGGGTGTATTCGGGCGTCATCAAATCGGGCGACCACGTGTACAACCCTGTCAAGGGCAAGAAGGAACGCATCGGCCGTATCCTGCAGATGCACTCCAACTCGCGCCAGGAGATCAAGGAAGTGCGCGCGGGCGACATCGCCGCTGCCGTGGGGCTCAAGGACGTCACCACCGGCGACACGCTGTGCGCTCCCGACAATGTCATCATTCTCGAGCGCATGGAGTTCCCGGAACCGGTCATCTCGGTCGCCGTCGAACCCAAGACCAAGGCAGACCAGGAAAAGATGGGCCTGGCGCTGCAGAAGCTGGCGCAGGAAGATCCCTCTTTCCGCGTGCGGACCGACGAGGAGTCGGGCCAGACGATCATCTCCGGCATGGGCGAGCTCCACCTGGAAATCATCGTCGACCGCATGAAGCGCGAATTCAAGGTGGACGCCAACGTGGGTCGCCCACAGGTCGCCTACCGTGAGACGGTGCGCCGCGGCGTCGAGCAGGAAGGCAAGTTCGTGCGCCAGTCCGGCGGCCGCGGCCAGTACGGTCACGTGTGGATTCGCCTGGAGCCGCGCGAGCAGGGCGAGGGCTACATATTCGTCAACAAGATCGTGGGCGGCGTGATTCCCAAGGAATACATCCCCTCGGTCGACAAGGGTATCCAGGAGCAGCTGCAGAACGGCGTTATCGCCGGCTACCCGGTGGTCGACGTGAGTGTCACGCTGTATGACGGCTCCTTCCACGACGTCGACTCCTCGGAAATGGCCTTCAAGATCGCCGGTTCCATGGCCTTCAAGGAAGCCATGGTCAAGGGCGGCGGTTATCTGCTCGAGCCGATGATGAAGGTCGAGGTGGTTACGCCCGAGGAATACATGGGTGACGTGGTGGGTGATCTCAACCGTCGCCGCGGCATGGTGCAGGGCATGGAAGAGGCGCCGGCGGGCAAGATCGTGCGCGCCGAGGTCCCGCTTGCCGAGATGTTCGGTTACGCCACCGCCATGCGGTCGGCGACCCAGGGCCGTGCCAACTATTCGATGGAATTCAGTCACTACGCCGAGGCGCCGTCCAACGTCGCCGACGAAGTGATCAAGAAAGCATCCTGATCGTTTAACGATTTCGCGTTAGTAGAGGTAATACGCAATGTCCAAGGAAAAGTTTGAGCGTACGAAGCCGCATGTGAATGTAGGCACGATTGGTCACGTAGACCATGGCAAGACCACGTTGACGGCGGCGATTACCAAGGTAGCGGCGGAGCATTTTGGCGGGGAGTTCATAGACTTTGCCAAGATTGACAATGCGCCGGAGGAGCGTGCGCGCGGGATCACGATTGCGACCTCGCACGTGGAGTATGCCACGGACAAGCGCCACTACGCGCACGTGGACTGCCCCGGTCACGCCGACTATGTAAAGAACATGATCACGGGTGCGGCGCAGATGGACGGGGCGATTCTGGTGGTCTCGGCCGCCGACGGACCGATGCCCCAGACGCGCGAGCACATTCTCTTGTCGCGCCAGGTGGGTGTGCCCTACATCGTGGTGTTTTTGAACAAGGCCGACATGGTGGACGATGCGGAGCTTCTGGAGCTGGTGGAGATGGAGGTGCGCGATCTGCTCTCCAAGTACGAGTTTCCGGGCGACGACACGCCGATCATCACCGGTTCTGCGCTGAAGACGCTGGAGGGCGACCAGGGCGAGCTGGGAGCGCAGTCGGTGGTGAAGCTGCTGGAGGCGATGGATGCCTACATTCCGGTGCCCGAGCGCCCGGTGGACCAGCCCTACCTGATGCCGATCGAGGACGTGTTCTCGATTTCGGGCCGCGGCACGGTGGTGACGGGGCGTATCGAGCGCGGCGTGGTCAAGGTGGGCGAAGAGGTCGAGATCGTGGGGATCAAGGACACGGTGAAGACCACGGTGACCGGTGTGGAGATGTTCAGGAAGCTGCTGGACCAGGGCCAGGCGGGTGACAACGTGGGGGTGCTGCTTCGCGGCACCAAGCGAGACGATGTCGAGCGCGGGCAGGTGCTGGCCAAGCCGGGCACGATCACCCCGCACACCGACTTCGAGTGTGAGGTCTATGTGCTGACCAAGGAAGAGGGCGGGCGTCACACGCCGTTTTTCAAGGGTTATCGTCCGCAGTTTTACTTCCGCACCACCGATGTGACGGGTGCGGTGGAGCTGCCGGCGGACACCGAGATGGTGATGCCGGGCGACAACATCAAGATGAATGTGTCGCTGATTGCCCCGATTGCGATGGAAGAGGGGCTGCGTTTTGCGGTGCGCGAGGGCGGCCGCACGGTAGGCGCCGGCGTGGTCTCCAAGATTATCAAGTAACTGTTGACGCGGTGGGGGCAAGGCCTCCGATCGCAGGGTGGAAATGAAATGGCAACCAATCAGAGCATTCGCATCCGGCTGAAGGCGTTCGATCATCGCCTCGTGGACAAGTCCGCGCGCGAAATCATGGAAACGGCGCGGCGCACGGGTGCGCGAGTCAAGGGGCCGATCCCGTTGCCGGGGCGAATCGAGCGGTTCACCCTGCTCATTTCTCCGCACAAGGACAAGGACGCCCGCGACCAGTACGAGTTGCGTACCCACAAGCGTCTTCTCGACATCGTGGACCCCACGGACAAGACCGTGGACGCGTTGAGCAAGCTGGAGCTGGCGGCGGGCGTGGACGTCCAATTGCGCTTGAACTGACCCTGGCGTCATGCCAGGCCTCCAGCGCCGTGTCAGCGGGTCCATAAACCGCTCCATGCGCGACGCTTGCTTGCAGGCGTAGTCGGTCTACGACAAGAGCGAGCAACAAAGCAGAGGGCGGTTTATGGACCCGCCCTTCGGGAGCCCGCCAGGCAGCCCATCGCTGCGTTGGTTCGGCTTGACGTAGGCCCGTTATGCCTGCGCCGAACCGCCTTGCACCGGACTGCCTGGCGGGCTCTGAAACGACGCTGGAGGTCTGGTATGACGCTGGATCTACTGTTATAATGATCGGCTCGCCCAGGGTGCTGGGCAGCCAAATCCGACGCCGGCAGTTCTGCCGGCGCCGTCACTAAGGACAAGGTGTGATGAGCCTAGGTGTAATTGGCCGCAAGCGCGGCATGACACGTGTGTTTACGGAAGACGGGGCCGCCCTGCCGGTGACCGTCATCGAAGTGCTCCCGAACCGGGTGGCACAGTTACGTACGTCCGAGCGCGATGGCTACACGGCCGCGCAGCTCGCCACCGGCACCCGCCGGGCGACCCGGATCACCAAGGCGGTGGCCGGGCACCTGGCCAAGGCCGAGGCCGGGGCGGTGCGGATGATGCGCGAATTCCGCCTGAGCGACACCGAAGCCGCCGAACTGGAGCTGGGCCAGGAAGTGAGCGCGGACATCTTCAGCGTGGGCCAGAAGGTCGACGTGACCGGGCGCTCCATCGGCAAGGGCTTCGCGGGCACGGTCAAGCGCCACCATTTCCGCATGCAGGACGCGACCCACGGCAACTCGCTGTCCCACCGCGCGCCGGGCTCCATCGGTCAGAACCAGACCCCGGGCCGGGTGTTCAAGGGCAAGCGCATGGCCGGTCATCTCGGCGCCGCCCGCCGCACCCAGCAGAACCTGGAAGTGGTGAGGGTGGACGTCGAGCGCAATCTGCTGCTCGTCAAGGGCGCCGTACCGGGCGCCGCCGGTTCCGACCTGCTGGTACGCCCGGCGGTCAAGGCCCGCGGCTGAAGGGGAGAATAGAGATGGAACTTAAACTCCAGGGCAAGGCGTCGAAGAAGGTGGACGTGGCCGACGCTGCGTTTGCTCAGTCCTATAACGAGGCGCTGGTGCATCAGGCGGTCGTGAGCTACATGGCCGGCGGCCGTTCCGGCACCAAGGCCCAGAAAAACCGCTCCGCGGTGCGCGGTGGCGGCAAGAAGCCGTGGCGCCAGAAGGGTACGGGCCGGGCTCGCGCCGGCAGCATCCGCAGCCCGCTGTGGCGCGGTGGCGGCAAGATTCACGCGGCCTCGCCCCGGAATCACGCAGTCAAGATCAACCGCAAGATGTATCGCGGCGCCATGCGCAGCATTTTCTCCGAACTGGCCCGCCAGGATCGCCTGGCCGTGTTCGAGTCCTTCAAGCTCGAGCAGCCCCGTACCAGGGACCTGGTCGAGCAGCTCAAGGCGCAGGATCTGGCCGACGTGCTGATCATCACCGCCGAGTTCGATGAAAACCTGACCCTGGCGGCGCGCAACCTGCCGCGGGTCGATGCCTGCGAAGTGGCTGCCATCGATCCCGTCAGCCTGGTCGCCTTCGAGAAGGTGGCGGTGACGGTCGATGCCCTGAAACAGATCGAGGAGTGGCTGGCATGAGCATTGCGAGCGCGGGACGGCTGGCAAACCTGATCCTCGCCCCCCACGTGTCGGAAAAGACGACGCGGGTGGCGGAGGATAACCGCCAGATTGCATTCAAGGTGCGTCGCGACGCCAGCAAGCCTGAAATCAAGCTTGCGGTCGAGACGCTGTTCGAGGTCGAAGTGGAGGCCGTGACCACGGTCACCCAGCACGGCAAGGCCCGCGGCATGCGCGGCAGCCGGGGGCGCCGCTCCGACTGGAAAAAGGCCTATGTCACGCTCAAACCGGGGCATGACATCGACTTTGCCGGCGCCGAGTAAGGGGAAGCACCATGGCATTACGCAAAGCTAATCCGACTTCGCCAGGGCGCCGTTTCGTCGTGCAGCCGGTGGCCGAGGGGCTCCACAAGGGGCGCCCGGTCAAGTCGCTGGTCCGCAAGCAGACCAAGAGCGGCGGGCGCAATAACCAGGGGCGCCTGACCGTGCGCCATCGCGGCGGCGGGCACAAGCAGAGTTATCGCGTGGTGGATTTCCGCCGCGACAAGGATGGTGTGCCGGCCCGCGTCGAACGCCTCGAATACGATCCGAACCGCAGCGCGCATCTGGCCCTGCTGCTGTATGCCGATGGCGAGCGCCGCTATATCGTGGCCCCGCGCGGCCTGGCGGTGGGCGATGCGGTGGCTTCGGGCACCAGCGCGCCGATCCGTCCGGGCAACGCGCTGCCGCTGGGCAGTATTCCGCTCGGCACGGAAGTGCATTGCGTGGAGCTGCGTCCCGGCAGAGGGGCCCAGTTGATCCGCAGCGCCGGCGGCGTCGCCCAGCTGGTGGCGCGCGAAGGCCGCTATGCGACGCTGCGTCTGCGCTCGGGCGAAATGCGCAAGGTGTTGGTGGATTGCCGGGCGACGGTCGGCAGCGTCAGCAATTCCGAGCACAGCCTGCGTTCGCTCGGCAAGGCGGGCGCCAAGCGCTGGCGCGGTATCCGCCCGACCGTGCGCGGCGTGGTAATGAACCCCGTCGACCACCCCCATGGCGGCGGTGAGGGACGCACCTCCGGCGGCCGGCACCCGGTCAGTCCGTGGGGCACGCCCGCAAAGGGGTACAAAACTCGTAGCAACAAGCGTACCGACCGCATGATCGTGCGGCGGCGCAAGCGTAAATAACGGAGGCAGTCGGTGTCACGCTCAGTCACAAAAGGCCCGTTTATTGACCCCCATCTTGCGCGCAAGGTGGCGGCCGCGGCGGAAGCCAACAGCCGGCGTCCGATCAAGACCTGGTCGCGGCGTTCGATGATTACGCCCGACATGATCGGCCTGACCTTAGCGGTGCACAACGGCCGTCAACATATCCCCGTGCTCATCAGCGAAAACATGGTGGGTCACAAACTCGGCGAGTTCGCGGCGACCCGGACCTTCAAGGGTCACTCGGGCGATCGCAAGGCGAAGTAAGCAGGAATCCCGTCATGCAAACCACGGCAAAATTTCGCTACGCCCGTATTTCACCCCAGAAGTGCCGCCTGGTCGCCGACCAGGTGCGCGGCAAGGCGGTGGGCGAAGCGCTCAATATCCTGGCCTTCAGCCCCAAAAAGGCAGCGGGCATGGTGAAGAAGGTGCTGGAGTCGGCCATTGCCAATGCCGAACACAACCACGGTGCCGACATCGACGAATTGAAAGTGACCGTAATCATGGTCGACGAAGGCCCGACGCTCAAGCGCTGGCGCCCGCGGGCCAAGGGACGGGTCAATCACATCCTGAAGCGGACCAGCCACATTTCCGTGGCGGTCGGCGACGGCAAGGCCGCATAAGGGGGCAAGCGTGGGACACAAGGTCAACCCAATTGGTTTTCGTCTCGGCGTCTCCGCCGGCTGGAGTTCGCGCTGGTATGCCGAGGGCAGAAAGTTCGCCGAGTACCTGTTTTCCGACTGGCAGCTGCGCGAGGAGCTCAAGAAGCGCCTGGCGGGCGCTTCGGTCAGCCGCATCGAAATCGAGCGCCAGGCCGACAAGCTGCAGATCCTGGTGCACACCGCCCGTCCGGGCGTGGTCATCGGCAAGCGCGGCGAGGATATCGAGAAGCTGACCCGCGAACTGCGCGCGCGACTCGGCATCGAGGTGCACGTGGCGGTGGAGGAAATCCGCAAGCCCGAGCTCGACGCCCAACTGGTGGCCGAATCGATCGCCCAGCAGCTCGAGCGCCGGGTGATGTTCCGCCGGGCAATGCGCCGCGCCGTCGGCAACGCCATGCGCCTCGGCGCCCACGGCATCAAGGTGCGCGTGGCCGGGCGCCTGAATGGCGCCGAAATCGCGCGCAGCGAGTGGTACCGCGAAGGACGCGTGCCGCTGCATACGCTGCGGGCCGACATTGACTACGGACTGGCCGAGGCCAAGACCACCTATGGCGTGATCGGCGTCAAGGTATGGATTTTCAAGGGCGAGATTCTCGACCCGGCGGCGCTCAGGGAGCGTCAGACGTTGAGCCGGAATACCGTCACCGAAGGCAAGGGAAAGTAAGTCATGTTGCAACCACGACGTACCAAATTCCGCAAGCAGCAGAAGGGACGCAATCGCGGCGTTGCTTCGCGTGGCAATAGCGTGGCCTTCGGCGATTTTGCCCTGAAGGCGACCACGCGTGGGCGCATTACCGCGCGCCAGATCGAGGCCGCCCGGCGCGCCATGACCCGTCACGTCAAGCGCGGCGGCAAGATCTGGATCCGCATTTTCCCCGATGTCCCGGTCACCAAGAAACCGATCGAGGTGCGTATGGGCAAGGGCAAGGGCAACGTCGAGTACTGGATCGCCCAGATCAAGCCCGGGCGTGTGCTGTATGAAATGGAAGGGGTCTCCGAAGAGGTGGCGCGCGAGGCATTCCGCCTGGCTGCGGCCAAACTCCCGGTGCAGACCTCCTTCGTAAGCCGGCAGGTGGGTTGACATGAAGGCGAGCGAACTGCGAGACAAGGACGAGAAGGCCCTCAGGAAGGAGCTCACCGAGCTGCGTCGCGAGGGTTTCAAGCTGCGCATGCAGCAGGGCACCGGCCAGCTTGGCCGGCCCAGCGAAATCAAGCGTGTGCGCCGCGACGTGGCGCGCGTACTCACGGCGCTGGGTGAGCGCGAACAGGCGAGTAAACAGTCATGAGCGAAACAGAGCTGAACGAGCACAAGGTACGCCTGCTGACCGGACGTGTCGTCAGCACGGCGATGGAAAAGACGGTAGCGGTGCGTGTCGAGCGACTGGTCAAGCATCCGGTCTACGGCAAGTACATCCGCCGCAGCACCAAGATGCTGGCGCACGACGAGGGCAGCGAGTGCCGGGTCGGCGATACGGTGAACATCACGCCGTGCCGCCCGATGTCAAAGCGCAAGTCGTGGCGGATCGCCGCCGTGGTCGAGCGTGCAGCAGGCGCGGCTGATGCCGCCGCCGAAGCGTAAGGAGCGGCTCCCATGATTCAGATGCAGAGTGAGCTGAATGCGGCGGACAACAGCGGGGCGAAACGCCTGCGTTGCATCAAGGTGCTGGGTGGTTCCAAGCGCCGCTATGCCGGCATCGGCGACGTGATCAAGGTCAGCGTGGCCGACGCCATTCCGCGCGGCCGTGTGAAGAAGGGCGAGGTATACGACGCCGTGGTAGTGCGCACGCGCAAGGCGATTCGCCGTTCCGACGGTTCCGCCATCCGCTTCGACACCAATGCGGCGGTGTTGCTCAACCCGCGGCTGGAGCCGATCGGAACGCGTATTTTCGGCCCGGTGACGCGCGAGCTCAGAACCGAGCGTTTCATGCGCATCATTTCGCTTGCGCCTGAAGTGCTCTGAGGAGAGGCCGAGATGGAAAGAATTCGCAAGGGCGACGAAGTTATCGTCACGACCGGCAAGGACAAGGGCCGGCGCGGCACCGTGATCCGCACCTACGACGACGGCCGGTTGCTGGTCGAGGGCGTCAACAACGTGCGCAAGCACATGAAGCCCAATCCTGCCACGGGCAGCAAAGGCGGCATTGTCGACAAGGAAATGCCCCTCGATGCGTCGAACGTGATGCTTTACAACCCGGTTACCAAGAAAGGCGACCGGATCGGATACAAACGCCTGGATGACGGGCGCAAGGTCAGGGTTTTCCGTGCCACCGATGAACTGGTGGATGTGTGAGGGATATTGAAATGACGGGCTTGAAAGAGCAATATCGCAAGGAAGTCGTGCCGGCGCTGACCAAGCGTTTCGGTTACGACAATCCCAATGCGGTGCCGCGGCTGCTGAAGATCACGCTGAACATGGGCGTGGGCGAGGCGGTGTCCGACCGCAAGGTCATCGAGCACGCGACGACCGACATGCAGAAAATCAGCGGTCAGAAGCCGCTGGTCACCCTCGCCCGCAAGTCGGTTGCCGGGTTCAAGATCCGAGAGGAATGGCCGATTGGCTGCAAGGTGACCCTGCGCGGCGCCCGCATGTACGATTTCCTGGAGCGCCTGATCAAGGTCGCCATTCCGCGCGTGCGCGATTTCCGTGGCCTGTCCCCGCGCGCTTTCGACGGCCGCGGCAACTACAGCATGGGCGTACGCGAGCAGATCATTTTCCCGGAAATCGATTACGACCAGATCGATGCCATTCGCGGCATGGACGTGACGTTCACGACCACTGCCAAGACCGACGAGGAAGGACGTGCGCTGCTTGAGGCGTTCGCTTTCCCGTTCCGTAATTGAGGTAACCATGGCCAAGAAATCCATGATCATTCGCGACCAGAAGCGTCTGAAGCTCGCGGCCAAGTACGCCGAGCGGCGGGCGGCCCTGAAACGCGAAATCAAGCGTGCCGACGCCACGATGGAAGAGCGTATGCGGGCAGCACAGCAGCTCGCCGAATTGCCGCGCGACTCCAGCCCCTCGCGCCAGCGTCTGCGCTGCGCGATCACCGGGCGTCCCAAGGGCACGTACCGCAAGTTCGGCCTGGGCCGCAACAAGGTGCGTGAAATCGTCATGCGGGGCGATGTGCCCGGCGTGTCCAAGGCGAGCTGGTGAGGGGCGCACGATGAGCATGCATGATCCCATCGCGGACCTTCTGACCCGTGTTCGCAACGCCCAGCAGGCTCGCCACAAGGCGGTCGAGATGCCCAATTCCCGCCTCAAGCAGGAAGTGGCCCGGGTGCTGAAGGACGAAGGCTATATCGAGGATTTTTCCGTTGCTGCCGGGGAAGGCGGCAAGGCAAGCCTGAATATCAAGCTCAAGTATTACCAGGGCCAGCCCGTGATCGACGAGATCAAGCGCGTGAGCCGGCCCGGGTTGCGTATTTATCGGGGCAAGGATGAGTTGCCGCGGATTCGCGGCGGCTACGG
>Ga0209919_1000683_pt1 | contig 16698 bp, 13 predicted proteins | sample SalPon2A_C_D2_MG_FD_185721 | JGI IMG/M metagenome (GOLD analysis project Ga0209919, IMG submission 185721) | Soil microbial communities from South San Francisco under conditions of wetland restoration - Salt Pond MetaG R2A_C_D2_MG (SPAdes)... | ecosystem: Environmental > Terrestrial > Soil >... | reverse complement strand
ACTGGAATGGGCGGATGGAATGCTCTACCCGGTTCTTCATCGTTTGGAAAAGGACGGACTGGTAACAACACAATGGAAATTGTACGAAGGCAGAATGAGAAAATATTACAAAATCACCGAAGCCGGCAAAAAAGAACTCGCAGCCGACAGAGATCAATGGTTATCGGTTCATAATGTACTACTTGAGTTATGGAAGCCAATTCCTTCGTTTGAATAAATATTTTAGGAAAGAAAATGTTTGATCTCGAAAAAGAAATTAAAGCATGGAAAAAATCACTTCACAAAAATCCTTCATTAGAAGAAGGATATATCGAAGAACTCGAATCACATCTTCTTGATCTTATAGAGAATTTTACCGGAAAAGGTATGAACGAGGAAGAAGCCTTCGAAAAAGCCAGGAATGAAACAGGTGAAGTTGAAAATATCGGCGCTGAATTCTTTAAAACAGATACAAAAAATATAAGCGGTATACCCAGGTGGCAAAAATCAAAATGGAAACCTTTATTATTCTGGAGCAATATAAAAGTCGCGCTCAGAAAAATAAGGCTTAATAAAGGTTTGTCCTTCAGTCATTTTTTAGGATTATCAATAGGTTTAACTGTTGCGATATTTATTTCAATCTTTATTAAATCAGAACTAAGTTACAATGGTTATCTCCAACAGGCAGACCGAACTTATATGGTTTACTGGCATAATCAGGATAATTCGACTATATATGCCACAACTCCACCAATTCTCCGGAAAACACTGAGAGAAAATTACCCGCAGGTAGAAACTCTCGCACAAGCCTCAAATGACAGGGACATAAAACTTATTTGGAAAAATGAATTTTTAAAACAAAAAAGTTTTTTTTATGCGGAACCTGAAATCTTTAATATCCTGAATTTAAAAATAAATAGTGGTTCACGATCAGAGTTTAAAAATATTATTAATTCAGTAATGATCTCAAAATCAACCGCTCAAAAATATTTTGGCAAAGAGGACCCTTTAGGTAAACAATTAAAATTTTCCAGGTCAAATAATAAATTCGATTTAACAATAGCTGGTGTTTTTGAAGATGTTCCTGACAATTCTGATTTTAGGCCAGAGTTTATAGCAAACTATCAATTATTCATCAATTCATTTCCGGAACAATGGCGTAATAACTGGGGCATGAATAATCCATACACATTTATCAGGTTACAGCCCGGTGTTAAAGCAAATGATTTTTCAAAAACTATAAAATATATTAAACAAAAATATTCAAAGGACAAGAACACTTTATTCAGTGTTATACCTATTACAGATGTTCATCTCTATACCAAGAATTTCAGGGGGCTTTATATAACACGCGGTGATATTTCCAAAATATACATTTATGGAATTATAGCCCTGCTTACATTATTAATTGCATGTATTAATTTTATTAACCTGCACACAGCCAAAACCTTGACCCGGGCAAAGGAAATAGGGATAAGAAAAGTTCTCGGCGCGGATCGGAATACAATAATAAAACAAATTATAACCGAAGCGGTTCTGGTAACATTTATCTCAGCGATAATTGCATTGATATTAATTGATTTGCTGCTTCCTTTATTCAATACAATCTTTGACAGGAAATTCAATTTTACCGGTTTTTTAAATCCGTTTTTTTTCATTGAAATAATTGGTCTGATAATTCTTGTCGGATTTTTTTCCGGATCATATTCGGCTTTTTTGATGGCAAAATTGCAGCCTGTGCAAATATTTAGAGAAAGAATAAAACTTAACAATTCAGGTTCAGTCCTGAGGAAAGGATTGCTCGGGTTGCAATTTGTGATTTTTACAGGATTAATTTGCAGCAGCTACATAGTTTATTCACAAATCAATTTTGTCGTTAATTCAACACCGGGATATTCAAAAGAACAGCTACTAACTGTTTCAATTCCTGCCCATAAATATTCAAACTCCTGTAATACTTTTATAAATGAAATAAAAAAACATTCATTTATTAAAAATGCTTCTTTAGCCTCTTTTGTTCCTCCCATAATGGGTAATACTCTCTCAAATAATGTTACAAAACCCGGTGATGAAAAAACAAAATTAGGCATTAGTCTTATTTTCACGGACGAAAATTATTTAAATACACTGGGACTATCAATCTCAGAAGGAAGAAATTTTATTCGAAATGATTCTGCCTCCGGCCTTGCAAATATCTTACTAAATAAAGAAGCCTGCAAAGTACTCGGGTTAAATGATCCACTGGGGAAAAAGCTGGAAATGGATAACGAACAATATAACATAATCGGGGTAGTAAATGATTTTAAGCTATTTTCCAATTATGAGAAAACACCACCTTTAATGTTCATGAACAGCAGACAATATATTGACCAAATTGCTATTAAGATTTCGGCTAATAATATTGTCTCAGCAATTTCTGCGATAAGGAATAGCTGGAATAAAATTTTCCCTAACACATTTCTGGAATACCAGTTCCAGGATGAAGCATTTGATCAAATTTACAAAGATGATGTTCGGTTTTCCAAGCTGATATATCTATTTACAGGAATCTCAGTTTTTATAGCAATAATCGGACTTTCAGGATTAATTGCTTTCTCAACACAACAAAGGTTTAAGGAAATAGGCATTAGAAAAGTACTTGGTGCCAACACTGAAAACATACTTTACTTAATGTCTAAAGAAATTTTAATTATAACCTTTCTTTCATTCATCATAGTTACACCTATTGTTTTTTATGTTATGAAAAAATGGCTGGAAAACTTTGCATATAAAATCGAATTAAGTCCTTATATATTTTTACTTGCCGGGCTTTCTTCAATAATAATTTCTCTGGCAACAATTTATATCCGTGTAATAGCTGTAGCGAATAAAAAACCTTCTGAATTTTTAAAATATGAATAATTTTTAGACTGAATTTTATGAAAAACATTGACGCTAAAATAAATTCCTGGAAAAAATCACTTTATAAAAATCCTTCACTTGAAGAAGGATATATTGAAGAGTTAGAGTCTCATCTTCGTGATCTTATAGAAAATTTCATAAACAAAGGATTGAGCGAAGAAGTAGCATTTGAAAAAGCTGAAAATGAGATTGGAGAACCTGATAAAATAGGGAGTGAATTCTTTAAGACTAATACAACAAATAAAATCAGCGGGAGACCTTCCTGGAAATCACGACCCTGGATGCCTACAATGTTATGGAGCAATTTTAAATCAACTGTTAGATTTTTCCGAAAAAATAAATCCTACATGCTTGTCAGCGGTATCTGCCTTACGATAGGCTTCATAAGTTTTGTTCTAATCGGGATGTACATTTTCGATGAATTGAACTTTGATAATTTTCACAACGATTCGGACAGGATTTACAGGGTAATTGAGTATGATAAAAACGAAAATTCTCAGGTCAGGAAAGTAGCTCAAACTGCTTACCAGGTTGCACGAGTTGCTAAAGAAAATATTCCGGGCGTAGAAAATACGACAAGGCTGTTTACAATCGGGAGAACTACTTTTGGCAACCAGGGACACAACAGGGATTACGAGAGTTTATGGATTCCCGATAGTAATTTCTTTTCATTTTTTAATTTCAAACTAATTCACGGGGACCCGAATACAGCATTAAAATACCCCAACTCAGTAGTACTCACCGAATCAGCAGCAAAAAAATATTTTGGCAAGACAGAAATTATCGGGAAAAGAGTTTATACATCTCTATTTGAAGCTGAGGTAACGGGTGTAATGAAAGACTTCCCGAAAAATTCTCACATTGGAATGAATATGCTTGTATCCGAATCTTCATTTGCAAGCAGATTTAAAGGCTGGAGGGAATTCTATAATAAAGATTGGGATTCAAACGGGATAATAACTTATTTAAAATTAAGTAAAAATGCTGACCCGGTAACCATTGGCAATAAAATAAAAGAAATTGTTTCTGCAAAAATTAAGAACGCTCCCGAGAAAAAAGAGGATTACAGGCTGCAGCCTTTAAAGGATATACACCTTTATTCAGGTGATATAGTTGAAGATCTAAACCTGAACAAGAGCAGCTCATTTTATATATACATGTTTGGCGCAATCGGTGCACTGATTTTGCTAATTGCCTGTTTCAACTATATGAATCTTAATATATCGGTCGCATTAAAAAGAACAAAAGAAATTGCAATGCGAAAAGTTATTGGTGCCGGTCATAGCCAGGTAATTTCGCAATTTACGATGGAGGCATTTTTACTCTCATTTTCATCCTTAATTATTGCACTGTTTTGTGTAGATATTATTTTACCATATCTCAATAATTATCTGGATAAAAATCTCTCTCTTTCAATGATTAATTTTGATTCAGCTGCAACTCTTGTCTTTGTAATGTTGATAATAATTGGTCTGACTACAATTTATCCATCTTTTTTGATGTTTAAAATCCGACCGGCTGAAGCCCTCAATTCGAGAATCAGGATTAACGATGGCAAAATAAACTTTAAAAAAGTGTTAGTTTTTTTACAATTTGCCGCTTCATTCATAATGATTTTTTCAACGATTGTCATTTACAATCAGCTTGAATATATGCGCCATAAACAACTGGGATTCAAAATAAATGATCTTTTGGTCATGGACATTAACAGCAACAACCTCCGCAAATCTTACCAATCATTTAAAAACGAAGTCTCAAAAATTAACGAAGTTAAATCAGTTAGTGCTACTAATCGGGTGCCCTTTGAATGGAAAACTATTCCCGATGTTGAAGTTGAAAGACCGGGCAGAACAAAAAACACAGAGATGATATTTATGGCGGCAGATGAGGACTTTTTAGATACCTATAAAATAAAACTACTGGAAGGAAGAAATTTTATTCGTGGTAAAAATGATTCTGGTTTTGTCTTAATAAACTCTTTAGCAGCAAAATCTCTCGGCCTCGATAATCCTGTTGGTGCAAATTTGCAAATTCCCAGTGTCCGATTCGGTGGTGTGGTAGATAAACTGGATCAGGTATTTAATGTTAATGTTATAGGGGTAGTTAATGATTTCCATTTTGAATCTTTCAAGTCCGAAAAGAAACCTATTATCATATCATATTATAAAAACCCTATACAGAAAATTGACTACTATTCATTTAGAATAAAAACCAGTAATTGGAGTAAAACAATATCGCAAATTCGAGAAATCAATAAAAGATTTGATCCTGAAAATCCCATGGAATTTAATTTTCTTAACGACAAATTCCGTTCTTATATGGAAACTGACCAAAAACAAGCGCAACTATTTTTAGCGTTTTCTTTAGTAAGCATATTAATTGCAAGCCTTGGATTATTTGCCCTAGTATCATTTACAGTTGAAAGAAAAATTAAGGAAATTGGTATACGAAAAGTTTTGGGTGCTTCGGAAACAGATATTTTTAGAATGGTTGCAATTGGGTTTATGATTGTTGTTTTGATTGGGTGTATTGCTGCAGCACCATTTTCATATTTGTTTATGCACAGCTGGCTGCAAAATTTTGCTTACAGAATTTCAATAACCTGGTGGATGTTAGCAGCAGCACTGGGCGGGGTGTTTTTCATAGCATTTTCTACAGTCTGGGTTAAAATATATAAGGCAGCAAGAATGAACCCTGTTGATTCTATTAAATATGAATAAAATTACATTTATCACCCATAAATATTGACACGCAAATACAATAGTTGTTAAATTTATATGTGCAATAATTATTATGGGGGAAATTATGAGCACTCTGCGCCAGGCCGCAAACGAATTCCTTTCACATAAAACAATTGCCGTTGCGGGAGTTTCGCGCAAAGGTGATACAGCAGCAAACGTCATCTATAAAAAATTAAAAAACACCGGCTACCAGGTTTTCCCGGTAAACCCGTACGCAGATGAAATAGACGGTGATACCTGCTATCCAAGCCTTGACGCGCTGCCGGAAAAGGTTGAAGGAGTTGTCATCGGCACAAAGCCGGGAATTACTCTGCAGCTGGTAGAGGACTGTGCAACGCTCGGTATAAAACACGTATGGATCCACAGCGCATTCGGAAACGGCAGTTACGATGATAACGCGGTAAATAAAGGGAAACAACTCGGTTTAAATATTATCCCGGCCGGCTGCCCGATGATGTTTTGTGAACCTGTGGATGTGGCGCACAAATGTTTCAGGTGGTTTTTCGGAGTTACGGGCAAACTTCCGAAAGAAGTTTAAATATTAATCCGGGAAATACCGCCCGATTAATATCAGGTCAATGCATAATTTTTATTGACCGTTAGTCATTCCCCTTCCCCGAAATTTTGGGGAAATATTTACCTTGCATTTGTTTATTCAAACAAAATATGGGGAAACGAATGATGAAAAAATTATTGACCGGAATATTATCAGCCTGCCTGATAATATTTCTATTCTCAGATTTATCTTATAATCAAACTGCAAAAACCGATACAACCTACATAAACTTTCATAAAGTTGACAAAGCCTGGAAATACAGTAAAGGTAAAAATGTTAAAGTTGCTGTACTCGACTGGCTTTTTAATATGAGTCTGAAAGCCTCAAAAAAATATATTGACCCAATTTCACTGGTTCCGGGACAGCCAATCGGAGAATTAAAACCATGGCACGGTGAATGGATGGCGGAAATAATTAATAATATTGCACCTGACGCTAAAATAATTCCAATCCGTGCGCGTCCCAGAAGCAAAAAAAGCAATAACAATTCACCGGTTGACCGACCTTATGAAAAATATATAATAGAGGGGATTAAATACGCTGCCGATCATGGCGCCGCTGCCGTTACAAGTTCAATGGGTCCGCTGAGACAATCAAAAGAACTCACGGATGTCTTAAATTATGCTAAAAAGAAGGGAACTATATTTATAGATGTGCACCCGGAATATAAAGATTTCAAAAACGGTAAACTTGTGTTTTGCGATTCAACTGAACTGAACCCCCTTATAATTCATCCCGGTATTGTCCCTGTTCCCGCGCATCCGTACACAAAAAAAGCGGAGATGTGGAGAGATTTTTATACCTGGCCATATGACATAGATCCCGTTTTCAGAGACGGCTGGGGTTTCTCAAATGCCCCACCGATCACAGCCGGTATTATAGCATTGGTGAAAAGTGTTAATCCGGAATTAAATGTTAAACAAATTAAAAAGCTCCTTATAGAGACTTCAGAAAATCATAATGGCTTTAATATTTTAAACGCTGAAGCGGCTGTAAAAAGAGCAATTGTATTAAAATAAATAACGTAGTGAAAAGCATTAAAGTTAGGTTTTCATAATAATATTTCTAAATTATTCAGGGCATAATTAATATATTTATGCCTTTTTTTTAATAGCATATATTTTCATGAAATCAATCTGGACACAAATTGTAACCGGAATAGTTTTGCGACAGAAGAACAGGACCGCAAGTAAAAAAACTACCGGCCAGGATAAGGATTTCAAGAAAAGATTGTACGAAGCCAGCGTTACTGCAAAATATTTATTAATTGACGCTTTATTAATTATTCTCGGGATTTTTTCGGCCGGATTCGGTTTGAAAAGTTTCCTTCTACCAAACCAGTTTATTGATGGAGGCGCTACAGGTATTTCACTATTAATTACAGAGATATCAGGTGTCTCTCTTTCCTTGTTAATTATCGCTGTAAATATTCCTTTTATAATTTTCGGATATAAAGTCCTCGGCAGGAAATTCGTTCTTAAAACTTCACTGGCAATTTTGGGCCTTGCGCTGGCAGTAGCTCTTGTACCCTACCCCCAGATAACTAATGATAAATTACTAGTTGCTGTATTCGGTGGATTTTTTCTCGGTGCCGGCATCGGGCTTTCGGTAAGAGGCGGTGCAGTTATCGATGGAACGGAAGTGCTTGCAATTTTTCTAAACAGAAAAACTACGCTGACTGTCGGCGACGTAATCCTGATAATAAATATTATAATTTTTTCCGCAGCCGCTTATCTTCTTTCTATAGAGACAGCTTTATACTCTATACTCACCTACCTCGCCGCCTCTAAAACAATTGATTTCATCATAGAAGGAATTGAGGAATACACAGGAGTTACAATAGTCTCCGATAATTATGAAGAGATAAGGGAAATGATCCTGCAGAAACTTCAGCGCGGGGTTACGGTTTACAAAGGTGAAAAGGGCCTCGTGAAACAGGACGCCGCGAATAACGAGATTAAAATTATTTACACTGTTATAACCCGGCTCGAAATAAGAAACCTCAATACTGAAATAGAAAAAATTGATCCGAACGCCTTTGTAATAATGAACAGCATCAAAGACACAAAAGGCGGAATGATAAAAAAACGGCCGCTCAAATAAACTTCATAGCTATTTCAAATTAAATTTTATAGATTTTAGTAGCAGAACTAAAAACGGGGAAAAATGAGAAGGATATATTCCGGGGCTTTAATATTTTTGTTATTATTTGTTTTAAACGGATGTGAATATCTCAGTTCTGATCCGGTTTACAAAACATTGCCAATCGAAGGAAACTTATTATTCAATTTTTCTGAATCATATGAGAATTATAATAAGCCCGGCATACCGGTAATTTATTTCAATCTCAAAACGGAAAAAGAATATGGCTGCGTTAACTATAATATCAGCACTGAGATAAGGTTATCCGGAAATAACCTGGATGTTTATATAAAAGGTATCCAGGAACCAAACATTTGTCTGACAGCAATTGGTCCGGCCACTTCAAGCACTTCTCTTGATATTCCGGCAGGAAATTATAAATTGATTTTACATGATGAAAACTTCTCTGATACATATGATTTCTCCGTTTCAGATAAATCCATAACGATCGATCAAAGCAATTACACTGAGACAAAGCCAATGTACAGGGTAAATTGGAGATATCCCAAAAACTCATTTGTTTACCTGTGCGGAAGTTTAACAGAAGATTCATCTATCTGTAATGATTTTCTTGATACTTTAAAATCACGCATAAGCCTGCAGGAATTTTCATTTCCCGATTCAGGAAAAATCCCCTACCCTACCGCATCCCAGGGCCATTATTATGATATGCCGGCAAGGTATTTCTACTATAAAGATGAAACTGATTTTAATAAAATCGGCGAAATTCTTAAAAACTATAAAGATAACTACCTGCAGAATAAATCCGGATATGGGATTCAAATTATTAACTGGTTCAATAAAAAGTTCTATAGCTGGTTATTGTAAAAAGATTAAGGAGTTAATTTGCTGAAGATCATTTTAATATGGTTTGGCTTGCTTTTATTGGCAATAATAAATGGCACAATAAGGGATTTCGTATACCCGAAAATATTAGGCGAGCACCGGGCACACCAGATTTCTACAATCACATTATTAATTCTGATCTCAATTTATTGTTATATTATTTTTTCTCTCTGGAAACTAAATACTTTGAATGAAGCCATAACTATTGGAATAATCTGGCTGTTATTAACATTGGCATTTGAGTTTTTATTCGGGCATTTTGTTAGCAAGAAAGATTGGAATATACTTTTAAAAGATTATAATATTTTTCAAGGAAGACTCTGGATCCTGATTTTAATCTGGACTGCGCTATTACCGGTCATTTGTTACAAATTATTTGAAAATCAGGTTTAGTAAATACCATTATGGATAATAATATTGATAAAAATCCCTGGTACAAAATCCCAGCTTCAGATTATGAAAACCATATGGATAGCCCGAATGTTGGACAGCTAAAATTCCTTAATAATTTGTTTAAGGATATTTTAAGAAAATATAATCCCGGATCGTTATTTGTTCCCGGCTGCACAACCGGCAATGGTTTTGAACATGTAGATTTTAATATCACAAAAAAGGTTTTGGCAGTAGACATAAATGCCGAATACATAAAAATTTTACGTGAACGATTTCAGTCCAATCAAGATAAAATAGAAACAGTCTGCACGGACTTAAATAACTTTGATTTCAGTGATAGGAAATTTGATTTAGTACACTGTGCATTAATTTTTGAATATGTTAACTATGAATTGCTATTGGCGAAAATAAATAGCACTCTGAATATTAATGGCCTGATGACGGTTCTACTTCAACTTCCACACAAATCTTTCCCCGCAGTTTCAGATACAAACTTCAGTTCGTTACAAAGTCTTGAAGGATTTATTAGACCACTGCAATCGGAAGAATTTAAGGAAACAGCAGTTTCAAATGGATTCCAGTGTAGCTCAGAAAATATTTTTACATTGAAATCAGATAAGACCTTCTGGTTCGGGACTTTTGAGAAATTGCCTTAATTGCCATTCACCTCCGGAAAAATTACAGGCGATTTCCTGTACTTAGTTCCCTGCTCGTATGAATAAGAAAATTTAATCAGTATCGGCTCATCAAACAGCCTTCCGAAAAATGTCATTCCAACAGGCAGGTTTTCTTTTGTATATCCAATCGGAACTGTAATTGCAGGCATTCCCGTCTGTGGGGAAAGTATCTGGCTGTTGTCACCGTCAGGACTTGTCATGTCACCCACCTTCCTTGGCTGATTGCTCCAGGTAGGGTACACAATAGCGTCAACTTTATATTTATCCATTTCTTTGATAACAGCATCGCGGAATTTTATATTTTTTTCTGTGTGATATAAATCCAGAACCGGCGGCTTTCTGTCCTGCGGCGGAGTATTATATTTTAATTCATCCTGTATTCCTTCTTCTATATAAGGTAGATACAAACCCGATTCATAAATTTCTTTAAGTGTTTTATAAGGAGCCTCCTTACCGAGAGATGCCAGGTAATTGTTCAAATCATATTGGAAAGTGGATTGCCAAATATCTTCGATTAATTTATCGTAGTCCGGGATATCAAAAGGAGTAATAACTGTTGCACCCAGTTTCTTTAATTCATCCACAGCCTGCAGGAATATTTTTTTAATCTGCGGGTCGATTGTTTTTGTATTGATGTATCTTGCAAATACTGCAATTCTTGCACCTTTCAATCCATCTTTCTGCAGAAACTGCGTATAGTCTACCGGAACTTTTCCTTCAGACAATTTTGTGATCGGATCTTCCGGATCGTAACCGGAAATCACCTGAAGAACTTTTACAGCGTCTTCCACTGTTCGTGCAAGCGGTCCACCGATATCATTTCTTGAGTACAAAGGAATAATTCCGTCCCTGCTTGTCAATCCCATTGTTGAGCGGATGCCCACGAGCCCGCAATGAGAAGCAGGTCCGCGGATTGAATTGCCCGTGTCGCTTCCCATACCGAGCACGGCAAAATTAGCGGAGACTGACGCGGCAGTTCCCCCGCTCGAACCAGCCGGCACGCGGCTTAAATCGTAAGGATTTCTCGTAATCCCCGCAATCGAGCTAATCGTTACTACATTGCTGAAAGCCCATTCCGCCATGTTGGTTTTACCGAGAATAATCGCCCCCGCCTCGCGGAGTTTTTCAACCTGGTAAGCATCATCCGGCGGAATTGAACCTTTCATCGCGAGCGATCCGCCGGCCGTCTGTAAATCATATGTGTCAAAATTATCTTTCACCAAAATTGGTATCCCATGTAATGGAAGAAGCTTCCCGGTTTTTTTGAATAAAGCATCAAGAGAATCTGCTGTAGCAAGAGCGTGATCATTTAAAACAACAATTGAATTTAATCTCGTTGACTGATCATATTTTTTTATTCTCTTTAGATACATCTCAACAAGTTGGTGTGCTGTCATTTCGCCCGATCTGTAAGCCTTGTGAACCTCTGCTATCGTTGTTTCAAGTATTTTAAATTTTTGATTGGATTGAGCTAAAACCGGGTAACAAAATGAGAGTATTAATACAGCGGTGAAAAACTTATTCCTTAACATTGGATTTGTTCCTTAAGTTTTGAAGCCTTTATTCAAATTAAATCATTAAAGGCATTTAGTCAAAGAATAGAGAATTATTAGTGATATCCTGAATTAAATCAGAGGGTAGAGAAAAATAATTGTCATTCAAAACCGGATTTTGCCGTTAATATTTACTTGTTGCTAATATTCAATATTAGTATTAGTTTGATTCATCAATTACCCGTCACCATTTCAGATCAAAAAAATATTATTACAGCCGGAGTGAAAATGAGACAAATTAAAATTGCCTTATTCTTATCAAGTATTTTTATAATAGGAATTTTAAGCGGATGTCAGTCTAATAAACTTGAACCGCACGAAGGTTACATAAATGTTACCGGCGGAAAGGTATGGTACAAAGTTGTAGGCAACGGCGACAAAACTCCACTGGTATTATTACACGGCGGACCCGGTGTGCCGAGTTATTACCTGAACCCTATGGAACCACTGAGCGATGAAAGACCGGTAATTTTTATCGATCAGCTTGGCTGCGGGAGATCTGACAGAATAACCGATACTACACTGATGACAATTCCAGCATATGTGAAAGAATTAAAAGAAATTCACGACGCTCTCGGCCTGAAAGATTATTATATTTTCGGAAATTCATGGGGATCAATTCTCGCAACAGAATATTATTTTGCTCATCCTGAAGGAATAAAAGGATTAATCCTAAGCGGACCCGCGCTTGATATTCATCGCTGGTCAAAAGACGCTGATACATTAATAGCAACTCTGCCGGATTCACTTCAAAAGGCAATCCGCATAAATGAAAAAAACGGAACGTTTGATTCGCCGGATTACCAGGCTGCTGTTGATTATTATTACAAACTTTATCTGGCACGCAAACAACCCTGGTCCCCAGACCTTGATTCAGCATTCGCACAAACAGGTACAAATGTTTATGTACATATGGACGGGCAGAGCGAATTTACTTTATCGGGAAATCTGAAAGATTACGACGCTACAGGCAAACTTGGAAATATTAAAGTTCCTACACTTTTTATGGGCGGAGAGTACGATGAAGCACGTCCGGTTACTGTAAAATATTACGCCAGCCTTGTACCCGGTTCACAGGTGGCAATAATTCCGGATGCCGGGCACGTTACAATGCACGATAACCCTGAAGCAAACAATAAGGCAGTTAGAGATTTTCTACACGGAATTGAGAAATAAGATAGTGCCATAATTTCACAATTTAGATGTATTTATTTGCCCTAGCCTTCAGGTCGGGGATTACAGAATAAGCTAAAATAATTTCGGCTTTAGCCACATTACCTGCTTTATTGATACCTGGGCTAAAGCCTATGTTTATCCTTTATTCAAACACCGGGCTAAAGCCCGGTGCAATAAACATTCAAGGAAAAGTTTCTCAAACTCAACCCTCTGGCCCCCTTCTCTTATTAAGAGAAGGGGGAATTGAAGGGGGATGAGTTCATAATAGGCGGAATATTATTCTTAATATATAACCGGGTTATTACATAAGAAAAATTATATTTAAATAACTATTTTTTTTAAGGAGAATATATGCCACTCAACGAAACATTAATCAGTGAACTTAATTTTGAGAAACTTTCAACAAGAAAAATTCTTGAAAGAGTTCCGATGGAAAAAGCCGACTGGAAACCTCACGAAAAATCTATGACCCTGGGAAGGCTCGCCTCGCACGTTGCAGAAATACCTGACTGGATTACACACACTGTTACCAAAGATGAACTTAATTTTAATACAGGTGAGTGGGAACCTGTTGTCTTTAAGACAAACAAAGAGATGCTGGAATATTTTGATAAAAATATTGATGAGGCTCTAAAAGCGCTTGCGGAAACCAACGATGAAAAAATGCACACTAACTGGGCACTGAAGATGGACGGCAATGTAATCTTCGAGATGCCTAAAATACAGGTTTTGCGCACGTGGGCTTATAACCACCTTGTTCATCACCGTGCTCAGCTTTCCGTTTATTTAAGACTAAATAACATTCCTCTGCCCGGCGTATACGGCCCGAGTGCTGACGAAAGTTAATGTACAATTGAGAATGTAGAATTGTTTTCTCTCGGAGGCGATAGTTGGAAATTCCATTTAGGGTTTAGGGATTCGGATTTCGTTTTTTTTGATTTTTCACTTCTTGCCTTTATTTTATAATATCCTTAAATAAGGTGAGGAATTTTTAGGAATTTATGAAAAAATCAGCATCGCTGTTAATTATTTTATTATTGCTCGCCTGCAATTCTGTTTTTGCGCAAAAAACCTACGATTTTTTAAGAATTGATATAAGTGCCCGTGCCGCGGCACTGGGTGGATCGTTTGTTTCGAGCAATGATGATATAGATGTAATCTTTTATAATCCTGCCGGATTAAAAATGCTTAAGGGCAGTCCCGCATCATTTTCATTTGTTAAATACCTGCTGGATATAAACCTTGCCGGCGTTGCCTATTCGCAGGAAGTCGGTGATATCGGAAGATTCGGAGCGGCAATTCAATATATCAATTACGGTTCTTTTACTGCGCGTGATGAATTCGGAAACAATACCGGCGAATTTAAAGCCGGTGAACTTGCGATGATACTCGGTTACGCAAATTCACTCGCGGAAAATTTTTATTACGGTGCAAGCGTAAAGTTCATTCATTCCAGCATCGCCGACAGGTCTTCAAGCGCCCTTGCTCTAGACGTGGGCCTTCATTATTCAATTCCCGATAAAGGTTTCGATTTTGGCTTCTCGATTTTAAATGCAGGCACACAACTTTCGCAATATTATAACACTAAAGAAGATCTGCCGGTAGATTTTGTGATTGGATTCTCTAAAAAAATGGAACACCTTCCTCTTAAGCTTTTTGTTGATCTTCACAAGATTAATGAAAAGCAGGATAACTTCTCCGACAGGTTCAAAGCTTTCAGTATCGGTACCGAGTTTTACCTAAGTTCTGCACTTACGCTCAGGATAGGTTACAACAATGAAAGAAGATCGGAGTTAAAAATCGGTTCGTTTGCCGGCCTTGCCGGGTTCAATCTTGGTATGGGTGTGAATGTTTCCGATTATAATTTCAGTTACGGGTTTTCTTCACTAGGGCAGGTTGGATCACTTCACAGAATAACTGTTTCAACCAACTTTTAAAAGCCAGGAAGGAATTTAGATTTCTCAGTCGCTTCCCTCCCTCGAAATGACAATTGGATATTTTGATAATAGCTTTTTATTATTTGTAAGGAGTTTTTAGGTACTGCTCTGCCAGAGATTGTGAGTTCTTAAATTCCTTCATATCCAGCACCCTGTTGTAATATTCCACTGCCCTGGCTCTTTCATTTGAAGCATCAGCAATCATTCCAAGATAAAGATATGAATTTATAAGAAATCCTGATTCTTCATCTTTATCTATCTTTTTCGAAAGATTAGCACAGTCTTTAAAAAATATTTTAGCAGAATCGAGTTTCCCTTCAAGCCTGTATTGATAAGCAACATAATAATCAGCTTCTCGTTTTACAGGGAGAAATGTATAACCAGTAAAACTTTTTTTATTTTTTCTTAGCACATCCCAAAAAATTTGTGCAGATAATTTTGATTTTCCCTGCCGGGCATAAATCCTTCCGAGCCATCTTTCAAACGAGGGATTGTCAGGGAAATCACTGTTCAGCATTTTTGCGTATTTTTCACCCTCGTTAAAATTTTCTTCGTAACTATAAAAAATATTCATCAGAAAATAACGCGCTTCATATTTGGCATACTTCCCTTCCCTTGCAACATATTCAAGATCTGAAATTCCCTGTTTTTTATTACCGCCGGGGAAAAACAACATGATTGGTTTCAGTGCAGGATATTTATCCGGCAATACCGCCACGTAGTAATTATAAATCCCGAACCCCAGTTTCACATCAACATTTTTCGGATCAAGTTTTGCGGCTTCTTCCACAATCGGCAGGGCTTCTCTTCCATCACCCGCCGCCTTTAGCCAGCTTTCACGATATGCTCTCAGTCTTCCGCGAAAACCTATTGCGCCTCCTTTGAAAAAAAGTGCGTCAATATTTTCAGGATTTTTATCTAAAAGATCATCACACTGATTAATAACCCTTTCGAGTTTTTGATAGAAGATATCATCGTAAGATTCATTATCAGGAGCCAGAATAATTTTCCACCAATCAATCATTGCGTAGAAAAATTTACCGGCCGGTCTGTTGGGGTAAGCGGCTATCAGAGATTTGAAAGTCTTTTCTGCTTCAGGAAATTTTATTCCGTAAATTTGTTTTATTCCGGCGTTAACCGTTGAATCATACCTGGCGGTCTGAGCAATGGTCTGCAAACAAAAGAATAAAGTGATTAAAAAAGTTAGAATATTTATTTGAATTATTTTTTTCATAGACATAAAAAAACCCGATCTCATTATGAAATTGGGTTTTTATTAAATGAATTCCAAGACTAATAAATTAGTCAATTAATTTCTTGGCCAGGTATTCGGATAGTTTATCTATCGAAATTCTTTCCTGCTGCATCGAATCACGGTCCCTGACGGTAACGGTTTTATCTTCGAGAGTTTGTGTGTCAACAGTAATGCTGTAAGGAGTTCCGATCTCGTCCTGCCTTCTGTACCTTCTTCCGACTGCTCCTTTATCATCGTAAAAAACTTTAAAATTTCTGCGCAGGTCCTTTTCTATTTCGCGGGCAATTTCCGGCATCCCGTCTTTATTAACCAGTGGAAGAATGGCGGCTTTTATCGGCGCAAGTTTAGGATGAAATTTTAGTACAGACCTGTTTTCACCTTTAACTTCCTCTTCATAATACGCATCGAGTAAAAATGCCATAAATGATCTGCTCGCCCCTGCTGACGATTCAATAATAAAAGGCAGATATTTTTCTTTCGCTTCTTCATCGAAAAACTTCAGTGACTTTCCTGAATATTCTTCGTGTTTCGAAAGATCAAAG
>Ga0209919_1000681_pt1 | contig 16731 bp, 10 predicted proteins | sample SalPon2A_C_D2_MG_FD_185721 | JGI IMG/M metagenome (GOLD analysis project Ga0209919, IMG submission 185721) | Soil microbial communities from South San Francisco under conditions of wetland restoration - Salt Pond MetaG R2A_C_D2_MG (SPAdes)... | ecosystem: Environmental > Terrestrial > Soil >... | reverse complement strand
TCAGCCGCCCGGCGAAGTGCCGCCGATGTGAGCCGGTCTCGAAGCTCCGTGTTGGCGAGCAAGGTCACAATTGCTTGTGCCATGGCGTATTCGTCAGCTACTGGAACAAGGATTCCACACCTGCCTTTCTGAAGGATTTCACTTGGGCCGGCAACGCAATCTGCCGACACCACTGGGAGCCCGCACGCCATCGCCTCAACCAGAACCATTCCGAATCCTTCGCTCAAGGACGGAAACGCAAAGACCGAACTGCGCGACATGTACCGGTAGGGATTATCCTGGAAGCCTGCAAAGCAGACCTTTTTCTCGAGACCTTCCTGGACAACCAGATTCTCGATGGCACTTTGTTCGGAACCCTCACCGACGATGATCAGCCGCGCATCGACCTGTTTAAGCACGCTTTCGAAGGCGCAAATCAGGTGTTCAAGTCCCTTGATGGCAGCAATTCTACCAACCCAAAGTACCACAGGCTTGTCTCTGTCACGCAACCACGGATCGTCGACTTGTTCTTGAGAAAGCCGCTGGATTTTTTGGATGTCCACAGGATTATGAATAAGAACGATCTTCCGTTCCGGAAGCTTCAGTTCCCGTAAAAGATATTCCCGTACCCCTTCGGAGACGGCGACAATCCGGTCAGCCAATGGATACAAGAACTTGTTAAGGAGACAAATTATCAGCGAAGACATCCGGTCTTTACGGTATTTCAATGCGTCGGTACCATGCTCCCCAATAATGACAGCTGTCTCCAGCCTCGCCGTCTTTGCTGCCAGGATTAATCCCCAATTGGTCATTCCGCCCATCCCGATGGCGATCTCAGGCCGTTCCTCGCGAAGTACCCGCCGCAAACGGAGCATGGCCGTGAGGTTGGCTTTCAGCTTCTGGAACAGGCTCCCGCCCCCCTCGACATGGAGAATGTGTTCAGTGATTCCTTCCGGGATAGGGAAAACTCTTGCTTTTGAATAAGTGACTAAGACCGGATCGAACAAATCTCGGTTCAAGTGGTTGAGAATGTTTGAGAGTACCTGTGGTGAGCCTCCATCCTTCAGGTCGTAGCTCAGAAATAGGACCTTGTGCATCGGCAGTGCGACTCCTGGTTCAGCTAACCAGGCTGGAATTCACTGTTCCACTCCACGGCCGGCCTCAGCATGCGCCTGAGGAAACCTGGCCATTCTTCTGCCTCCAGCACTGCGATATCTTCGAGCCATTGGCAACAGGAAAAAAGCACCAAACGGAAGAAGAAGCAGCAGTGGAGGGATAATCTGCAACATAACACCTTCAATGCCGACCAATATGATTCCCGTACTGCTGAGCTGGATGCCGTAGCTAATAGCCCCGCTCCACACGACGAGCGAGACAATATTCATCCTTTCCTGACGGAAAAGATACCAGTGGACCAGGCCAAATCCCACCCCCTGAAGGAATGAATAGAGTAACAGGCCGAGTATTCCCCATTCGATGTATCCTGTTCCTTGGGGTGTCAAGGTTACGGATAAATTAACTTCGCCAGGGGGTAACCCCTCCATCAGATTGTACACATATTCCGAAAGGACAGGAGTTTTGGGCGCTCCCGTCAGTTGCTCCCTGATTCTCTTCGCTTCCATGATAAATCCCCGGCTGTGGATGGGGCCGAAGCGATTCATGTACTGGAAGGTGAAGTCCAGGGGCTCAGCTGCTATGGTTGTAAGCCGCTTGTAGTAGGTTTCAAAGATACCGGCAGTTTCCCAATAACCCTGGGTTGACATCATGCGGGCCGCAACAATTCCAGCCGATATTGGGACCACGATGATAAGCAGGGGTAGTATCGTTCTCCACAGTTCCCGTTTTTTGTTCATATAGAAAAGCAGGATATTAAACCAAACAAACACCATGATGGCTGCGCTTTTGGTGGCAAGCAGTCCGTTGGCGATGACTGAAAGGCCAAGCCCCAGATACATCATTGCCCTTGCCGCACGGGAACCTGTCTCACGATGAATGGCCCAGGCCATAAGCCCGAGAACCGCATAACAGCCAGGGCCGAATACGGTCATCAGCCGATTGATAATGCCGCTTGTAGATTGAACCCAGGCAAGGGCAGGATTACTTGCAAGAATCGGGAAACCCTGAACAGCAAAGAAGATGATCGTCACAAACGTCGCCACAGAAAGCGACACGAACAAGGCCACGCTCAAGGGTAACGCGGGAAACAGCAGATTGATTCTGGTGGGGCGGGGTTGTTTAGAAGGCGTCGAGGCTGGCCCCTGAGAATTGTGATCTTTATTCCGATTTCGGTTCCTACTGCGTTTCCTGCCGGGTCGATAGAAAAAGAAAAGCTCGGAAACGAGAAGTCCCAGAAAGTACATTCCGAAACCCTCGGCTGCGTATAGGTAGGAGGAACCCCCGAACTGGGCATGGATCTGCAGAAGTCCTAAATATACGCACGCGAAGAGGGCCGCCCAGAAAAAAGGAAGGCAGAAAACGGTCTTATATCGCCAGTAGATCAGGCAGATGATCGCTGCGACGCCCAGGGAGACTGCAAGTTCATTCATGTTGACTTCCTATTGACAGGGGCCGAGGACACTATCCTCAGAATATAGTATGTGCGAACGCAGGCGATCAAAAATGAGTGAGATTTCACCCCGCTTGGCAGGTCTCCGATTGCAAAGACCCTTCCGCTTTCTGCAAGGGGTTCAGTTTGGCCCGCCACAAATAAACAAAATCAGTTGCCGCGACGAAGAATTCAGTCAGAAGTACCGACAGCGCCATTCCATTGGCCTTCCAAACAGGCGCAAGCAAAACGGCGAGCGCAATGTTCAAGCAACCGGCGCCGAGAAACACAAAGAAAACTGCCTTCTCTCGCCCGAACGGGATCATTAGTTGGATGCCCAGCACCGTACTCACAGCAACCAGCAAAGACAGCAACGCAAGAATGCGCACAACGGATGCCGATGGCTGGTAACTAGGGCCCAGAACTATTCTGACAATAAAACTGGCTCCAAAGTAGGTGGCAATGGATAAGAGTAGCCCCATTCCTCCCATCAGGAACAAAAGACGCCTGCTCCACTGGAGCGCCTTGTCCCTGGACTCTTCGGCAAGCTTGCTGAATCTTGGGAAAAGAGCCTGCGACAATGGTCCCAGCATGTTGACGATCGCCCTGATGATCTTTTCGGCGGCTGTATAATAGCCGACTACGGTATCACTGGCCATCAAGCCCAGAAGAAAAGCGTTTCCGGACGTATAGAGGACGATCGCAGAATTGGAGAGGAATAGGACCCATCCCTCCCGTATGCTTTCCCTGATTCCGGACCAGGTGGGCCAAGTGGGCACCAAGCCAATCTTACTGAATGCAACCGCAATCCCCGCGATGCCTGCAATGATCGTGGCGCTGGAATTGAGCCCGGCATATAGCAGGAAATCCGCTGGCCTTCGTACGAGAATAAACATCGCAATCACAACCAGGACTCGGACAGGCAGATAGATGGCCGAGATGGCGCCCATCCGTTCCAGTCCCTGAAAAAGCCAGGTTGGAAAGAGAACTGTACCCAGAACTCCGCCAAACAGGATGATCATGAGAGTGGAAACATCATGTACCCTGGGTACAAGCCGAATCAGCAGGAGCAGGATCAGCATGCTCAAAATGCATAGAAGTATTCTTGCTCCCCAGACATTTGCAGCTACACTGCTGACAACGCCCGGATTGTCCCTTTCGACTGAAATTTTCCGGGTGGCGGACCAGTCGAATCCAAAACCTACGATCGCGTTGAAGTAAGCCATCAATCCTTGTCCGAAGGCCAGTGTCCCGAATCTCTCAGCCCCCAGGACTCGTACCAGATACGGGACCGTTATCAGAGGCAGGATGTAATTGGCGAACTGAATGGAATAAAGGGAGAGAGCGTTCTTGCCGACTGAACTGCTCAATCCCCGGCGAAGTAATGGCTTGAGACCTTCGGACATGCTAGACGGTGCCTTGAGATCTTTTCTGCCGTGGATGCACTTCTTCGGCACTTCTCCATTGGAGTGATGTCACCGTCGCGCCGGCCATCAACCCGTCGCGGACGGAGTCTGCAATGCCCTGGAACACCCATCGGGCGTATCGCCCCACTGGGTAGATGTCATGTGCCTCCAGGGAGGCTATAGCCTGCTGCTTCCATTGGGAGTCTGCCCATGACCACGTGTGCGCCACCTCGATCCAGGTTGGGTCCATGACGTCCACGTTGCGCACCCATCCCCAATCCTGTAATTCTTGGATAACTGTCCGGCTGTAGGCCGATATTTCATCGGCATCCGGCTTTCCGCCTTCGGGATAGGCACGTTCCACGTAAAGGCTCACGCGATCGCTGGTTCCCCGTGAAAACTTTGGACGGAACGAGGCGTCCACGTTGCTGTAAAATCCCATGCGGTGAAACGCGGCCTTGCCGGTGGGCATATAAACCCGGTGGTCTTCCGGGCAATTCGGTTCCTTGAGGGCTCCGATATTGAGCACCAGCACAGAGGGCGAAGGGTCAGGTTTTGCTTCAAGATGAAGCCCCACCATTTCGATGGTTCGATTCGGCGGGAGGGGCGATACCATCGCCTCGTACCGGAACTTAAAGACGGGGAGTTCGGACAGGCACGCTCCCGGGCCAGTCATGTCCGCGCCCAGTACCATCAGATTGTTATTTGAATGGTCTACCATCCTGGTGCACCAATTTTACCATGGCATGGGATTTCCACTCGGGCTCCACTACCCGTCCTGGGTTCGCTTCAAAAAAACACTCAGTGGGATGTTCGACCTGGTGCCCCGCCGCCGGCTTGCTGGAAGGGCACTAGACGGTCACTCTGTTTTTCGTTAGCCAAGGGTTTCTCTAAAATAGCTGATGGTAGAAGCCAAACCCTCTTCTAGGGGGACTTTGGGTTCCCATCCCAGCAGACGGCGGGCGCGGGAGATGTCTGGACAGCGGAGTTTGGGGTCGTCCTTGGGAAGAGGATGAAACTTTACCGGGCTTGAACTTCCTGTCATCTCCGCAATAATTCTGGCAATATCAATGATCTTTTCTTCCCGTGGATTGCCGACGTTGACCGGATAATGGATGCCCCAATCTTCGGTCTGAGCTGCGACCCTTGCACCGGAGCCGGGTTCCAAGAGCAAAAGGCGGGTCAATCCCTCGATAAGGTCGCTGACGTAGCAGAAACTTCTTGTCTGGCTTCCGTCACCGTAGATGGTTAAGTTTTTGCCTTGTAAGCTCTGCACGATGAAATTGGAAACTACCCGACCATCGTTCGCGCGCATCCAGGGGCCGTAGGTATTGAAAATTCTTGCTATTCGAGTGTCCAGACCGTGCCGCCGATGGTAGGCCATGGTCAGCGCTTCCGATGCCCGTTTGGCTTCGTCGTAAACGCTCCGGGGGCCGATGGGATTCACGTTCCCCCAATACTCTTCAGTCTGCGGGTTGACTTTGGGATCACCGTAAACCTCCGATGTACTCGTCAACAGAAAGCGAGCTTCTTTCGCATGGGCCAGGGCCAGCATATTTCGCGTTCCGATTGTTCCCACTTCAAGAGTTTGGATCGGGAAACGGAGATAGTCGGGAGGGCTGGCCGGGCAAGCCATGTGAACCACGGCGTTCACCGGGCTGTCTACTTCGAGAGGTGTGGTGACATCCAGCGGGAGGAAGCGGAACGCGGGGTTCTGCTCAAACGCTTCGATGTTTTCGCGACGGCCCGTCAGGAGATTATCCGCGCACAGAACTTCATGGCCCAGCGAGAGCAGTTTTGCACAAAAATGTCTGCCCAGGAAACCTGCCCCGCCCGTTACGACGATTCTCATCGGGTCCTCTCAGTATTCTCGGCGACTACGAGTGCTCCTATTTCAACCACTGCGCCGCTCGAACCAGTTTTAGCATGTAGTCTTGCTCCACACAGCAGGGTCCCTGTTTCGTCAGCCAGTATAAAAGTTATGGGCGGCAAGGAAATTGAGCCTCGGAGGTTATCTTCGTGGAACCCGGTGTCTCCCATTCATGTTCAGCACTCCAGTATTTTAAGCAGATTGAGTGCTGGCTCGCATTCTCCTGATTATGCTTCCGGACCATCAGCTTTGTAGTCACTGCCGTACCCGTAACCGTACTGCTGGTAATAGCCGTATTTGCCCCCGTAACTTTCCTTGTGGATATTAACATCATTCAGGGCCACGCCAAGAATGCGGGCCCCGGCTCCGTAGAGCAGAGCGCGGGCCCTGCGAACCACCTCATAAGGCGTTTCATATGCCCGGGTCACGAGGACCACTGCATCCGTGATCCTTGCCAGTATCCGGCTGTCCGCCACGCTCAGGATCGGCGGAGAATCCACCAGCACATACTCGAATTCTGCAAGGAGACTCTTCAGAAGATCTGCCGTCAGCGGAGACGACAGCACCTCCGCAGGATTGGGAGGGATGGGGCCACAGGGAATGATGGATAGATTGGGGACGCCGTTGACCGGCAGAATGGCCTCTGAAAGCTGGACTCGCCCCGTCAGGCATTGGACAAATCCAGGGCTGTTTTTTACTCCCGCGGCCCGGTGGCAGGAAGGGCGCCGCATGTCGCAATCCACGATCACGACCTTGCTGCCCAGGCTGGCCAGCGTTGCGCCCAGGTTAACGGTGGTGGTGGTTTTGCCTTCACCGGGAAGGGCACTGGTCACCAGCAGAATTTTGGGAATCGGGTTAGCCGACAACAGGATCGAGGTCCTCAGAGAACGGAAGGCTTCGGCAGCCATGGGGTTATTCTGAAGGGCAAGCCCGTAAGAACCATTGGAACCGGCCCCCATGATAGAGATTCCCTGCTTTGATGATTTTGAGGATCCATTCAGGTGAATGGAGGGGATCAGGCCCAGCGAGGGCAGCCGCAGCAAAGACTCCACCTCATCAGGTGTCTTGAGAGTGTTGTCTAGATATTCCTGGAAGAAAGCCAGACCGACGCCCAGGCTCAGGCCCAGAATGAGGCCGAGGGCAAGGTTGAAGACAACGCGGGGCTTGGCCGGTGCCCGGGGCACCTGTGCAGGATCAACCACCATGATGTTGCTGGCGTTCAATCCGGCGGCAACCTGAGCTTCCTTCATCCGCTGCAGCACACCATCGTAGAGCGAGCGGTTAGTATCAACCTCGCGCTTCAGGATGTTGTACTGAATGGTTTTTTGAGAAACGGTATCCACCAGTTGTTCCTGCTGGCTGATCAGCTTGCTCAGGTACTTTTCACGGTTTACTGCAGCTTCATACTCCTGGGAGATGTTCAGCGTCAGAGCCTGCTTCTGGTGGTTGAGATTAGCCTGAAGCGTGTCAATCTGTTTCTTGAGAGCCATCGCTTTGGGATATCCGGGCTTGACGGTTGCGGTGAGTTCGGAATATTGGCGCTTCAGGTCAGAAAGATTTTGCTCCAGAGATTGAATGAGCCTGTTGTCCAGAGTTCCCGGGAGATCTTGCACCTTTCCTGACTGGACTAGGCTATAGAGCGCTTCCTTCTTGGCGCGATCGGCTTGGGCTTTGGTGTAAGCTTCCTCAAGTTGTTCCAAGCGCGCATTGGCCATACTTTGCGCCTGCGCGTTGACGGCGTTCTGGATAAAAAGGATGGAGTTCTTGGCAGCGTACGCCTGAAGGGCATCCTCAGAAGATTTGAGCTTGGCTTTCAGTTCAACCAGGCGGCCGGAAAGCCATTCCGATGCCTTCAGAGCTTCATCCCACTTGACCTGAAGATTCTGGTCAATATAGTCCTCGCCAAGCTGATTGGCAATGCGTGCCGCCAACGAGGGGTTTTGTGAATAGAATGAAACCTCAACGAGATTGCTGCGCTCTATAGGACTGACACCCACCATCCTCATAAAATTGGTCACGCTGTTGCGGTACGCGTCAGAGTTCGGATTCGGAGGATTCGGGTCGGAAGCTGACGGGATCTTCTTGGGATCGTTCGTAACCAGTCCAAAATAACTGTGGCTTTGGTAAAACTCGGGATATTGGTAGAGGCGAAGGTCCCGCACCACGCGCTCTGCCAGCGATCGGCTCCTTAGAATCTTGTACTGGGTTTCGCGATAGCTCTGGAGGTCATACGTGGGTCCCGTCTGTGCGATTTGCTGGAAGCTGAGCACCTGGGGCTCTACAGGATTGATTTCGATGAGGACCTTGCCGGCGTAAAGGGGTTTCTCCTTGAAGGTGCCGATGGCCACCGTTGTGAAAACAATCAACAAGCAGGTCACAACGGCCCATCGCCGCTTCAGGATCACGTTCCAGTAATCAAGCAGCCGGGGCGATTCTTCAGGTGAAACGTCCAGGATGTTTTCTTCGCGCAGGTAGTCCCCGTTGAAGCGCTCTACGCTGCGGGCCGGATTGGCCGGGATAATTCTATTCTCTTCCATACATTTCCTTCACTCTCATTCGAGCGGTCTCAATCCGCCAGACGTAACGTCCCGATGATCACGATCGATGACAGCTTCGATGCTATTCTCTTTTTCATCTGAGGTTGTCCTGTGGCAGGCGGCAGTGGCTGAGCTCGTGATGAGAGTTCCTGATCGTGCCAGTAAAGCCGAAGCTACAAATCGAAACCGGTTTCGTCCGGCGAACCTCGCATTCGCATGGGGCGCAGGCACGGATTCCCCTTTGATCCAGTGCTTGTGGAACCCCACCGTGGGCTGAGGGGCGGCGCATTTTAAAGCTGCTTCCATTCCTCTCTGCCGGGCTGGTCACAGGCACTTAACCCCCTGTCCGCATTTGAACGCTGCTTCCAGCTTCACCGGCGGGCGGGTCCCATCTCACCTTGTCCCGATTTCCTGTGACTCACCCTTGTTTTGGAAGTTCGTTAACGCCCCTTTTCGCCGGTTCCCGCTCGAACCTGGATGCCTCAGGAACCGCAACTCCTCCTCCGCCAGCGGGATCATTAAAATCTACTAATCCCCATTGAGCGTAGCAAACGATTTTGCCTCTTGTCAATCTGTGTACTAGATTGAAATTAAAACTCTTGCTAAAAGTTCAAGGACAGGTTTTCGACCCGGTCAGGCTGAAGAAAATAAAGGCCATCTTTTGCTCTCAAGACAAGATATCAGGTGGAGCAGGAAACCAGCAGCAAAGGTGTGGACCGCAACCTCGGCAATCGGTTCGCCCTACCCTCCGGTTGACCCGCTGACCCGGGCTTTCGTCGTCTGCTTCCTGCCGACCGCTTCCTGCCTCCTGCCTCCTGTCTTTTTCCGCCTCTTCCATGCCGAATTTCTTCGTCTTCCTCTGGTTGTTCAGTCGCCAATGCACTGACCCGCCAGTCACCGCCAACCGCGGCTGGGAGAAGACCCCGCTACGAACTTGAAGCAGCGTTGTCTGTTCCTGCCGGTCGGATGGAAAACGGTAGTCTTGAACCGGGCCCCCAGACCCGAAACAGCGTCTCCGGAGTCATCTTTCACTGAAATTAGGGGGAGCTAAGAGCCGGTCTCAAAGGACGCGCCAATCCTATGCAGGGTTTGGCGGGTTACCGTCAACTGGTCTGAGTGCATGACGAGTCTCTGATATTCAAAGACTACGCCTGCCGGGAATTAACTCTCAGAGCGGTTCAAAACTGCCATGACAGATTGCCTCTTGACAGCCACATACTGATGTAGTAGCGTCTAGGACATTCGTAGGAGGTAGATCTTGCCTGGTACGCGTCTTTCAAAGCTCGAATTTCGAATCATGGAATCGTTATGGTCTCGCGGACAACTTTCTATCCGGGAGATTCAGGAGTCCTTCGCGCCGCCGCTGCCTGCATACACCACCATCCAGACAACCGTGTACCGGATGGAAAACAAGCAGATCGTACGGCGCGTAAAGAAGGTCGGAAACTTTCACATCTTTGAAGCTGTGCTTTCGCGCAGCGCAGCGCAACGGCGCATTCTTGACGATCTGCTGAGCTACTTTGGAGGAGAGACACGGCCTGTGATGGCCCACCTCATAGAGTCAGGCAAGCTCTCCCTCGACGATGTTCGCGAAGCCGAAAGGACACTGAAGAAGCTGGCTCGGAAGGAGAAGGACAAATGATCGCACCTGTATCCTGGGCCTCATTGTGGAATTCCGCACTCTTCATTCATTTATGGCAGTCCACCATCTTTGTAGTGGTCATATGGCTGCTCACTCTCGCGCTGCGCCGCAATGCGGCGCGAACCCGCTACCGCCTCTGGATGATTGCCTCGGCAAAATTCCTGATTCCGTTTTCGCTGCTGATCGCCGCAGGGCAAAGCCTCCATCTTGATTTCGGCTCGGCAGGCAGCCAGCGCGGCATTTCGTCAGCGGTGGAAAGCATCGGGCAGCGGATGTTTGCCACAATGCCGTTCGCGGCTAATGTGGCCGCTACAGCCAGTCATCTGCCAGCCGCTCCCGCGCCGGTAGACCACGCCACCTCGCTCCTGTGGTTGCTGGCCGTGATCTGGGCTGCCGGGGCAATCTTCCTTCTGGCGCGCTGGACGCGAAGCTGGCTGCGCATTCACAAGTCGCTACGATCGAGCTCACCTCTCGAATTGCCCTTTCCTGTGCCGGTGCGCGTGGTTCCGGGCCGGGTTGAGCCAGGATTGTTCGGCGTCTTCCGTCCTGTTCTGCTGCTGCCGTGCGGCCTGACCGACCACCTGAGCCCCTCGCAACTGGAAGCGATTCTCGCACACGAACGCTGCCACGTTCGCCGCCGCGATAACCTGAGCGCCGCCTTGCACATGGTGGTGGAAGTATTGTTCTGGTTTCATCCGGCTGTCTGGTGGATTGAGGCGCAGCTCCTTGAGGAACGTGAACGCGCCTGTGATGAAACCGTTCTTGCCTCCGGCGGTGAACCTCTCAGCTATGCGGAAGGCATTCTGAACGTCTGCAAATTTTACGTGGAGGCGCCCATAGGTTGCATGTCGGGAGTAACCGGATCAAACCTCAAGAAGCGCATAGTGCGCGTCATGTCTCAGCATCGCGGCCTCCCGCTGGGCGCGGGCATGAAGATTCTGCTCGCTACCGCCGCACTGGCAGCCGTCGGCTTCCCACTCAGCTTTGGAATCGTCCGGCCCGTGCATGCTCAGGCTCAGCCGGTGGCGAAGCCGAACCACAGCATTGTGGGCACGTGGCAGGGCACACTCCATTTACCAGCTGCTAATCAGCGCAGAGCACTGAAGATTAAGAAATCTTCGTCAGGCAAGCTGACTGCGATGTTCTTCAGCGTCGGTCAAGAGATCAGCCGACTCCAACCCAGTTCCATCAGCTTCAAGAACGGCGTTCTGCAATACGCCATCCAGATGGGATTCATTGACGAGAAATACACAGGCAAGATGTCCGAAGATGGAAACTCGATTAGCGGGACCGCGACGATCTCGGTGAGTGGAACCCCGACGCTGAAGAGACGCAGTGTTCCGCTCATCTTCAAGCGCGCCACGCACGTAACGGCGTTGATGACTTCACCGCCGCCACCGCGGCCGCCACTCTTCCCGCCCATGCCGGCGAACGCCAGGCCCGGCATTGAAACCGCCACAATCAACCCCACCAAGCCCGGCACGCGAGCACATTACGATACGTGGCGGGGAAACCAGCTGGTTATCGTCGGCTTTACGCTCAACGACCTGATCAAGCTTGCCTACGGCGTGCAGGACAAGCAGATTATCAATGGTCCGGGCTGGATGAGATCAGAGAAGTTTGACGTTACCGCCAAACCCAACGTGGCCGGTACGCCGAGCCCTAAACAAGAGAACGAAATGGTCAAGGCGCTGCTTGCCGGCCGCTTCCAACTGAAGACACGCACTGAGCAGAAGACAATGTCCGTCTATATTCTCTCCGTTGCCCAAGGCGGCCCAAAGATGACGAAAGATAACAGCAAGAGCAAGCGTGGTGGTCTTTTATTCGGTCCTCCGATGCCCACTCTCCGCGTCCACAACGCCACGATGAAAGAATTTAGGAACGCGATGCAGTCGATCGTGCTCGACCGTCCCGTCGTCAACCACACCGGCCTCACCGGCCGTTGGAATTTCAGCCTGCATTGGACCCCGGATGCATCGCAGTTCATTGGGATGGGGTGGAAGATGCCGCCGCCCGGCGACTCCGCAAAAGCGGCCCCGCCGCTGTTTACTGCAATCCGCGAGCAACTAGGTCTGAAGCTGGAAACCGGGAAGGCTCCTGTTCCCGTTCTTGTGATCGATCATGTCCATCATCCTTCCTCCAACTAACGCCAGGACTTGGTCCACATGATTGAACTCCCCCACCATTGATGTTAGAATTCGCACTTTCCGGAAAGGCGATGGATGGTTTCCTGACGTCGGAGCGAGACTGTGTCTATTGCCTCGCAGGACCTTTTCAAAAGTACCCGGGATGAGTTTATGAAAAGAATGAAATTTGTCTCGTTGTTGGCCGCAGCCGGTGCGATGATGGTGCTGGGTGGGCCGGTCCTGCTGGCCCAGGAACCCGTCAGCGTCACGCGGACTGGCGACACCATTTCCGTGGATATTGGCGGCGCTCCGTTCACCACTTATTACTTTGGAACCGAAGCTCCCAAGCCCTATCTTTTCCCGCTGCGAAGCGCGCAGGGCACCATTGTGACGCGCAGCTGGCCTATGGTCCAGGACAGCCCGGGCCAGGACCATGACCATCCTCACCAGCGCGCCATGTATTTTGCGCATGGCGACATCAACAAGATTGACTTCTGGGCGGAAAAGAAGCTGACCCGGGCGCAACAGACGGTGAACGGCATCTTTTATCCCAGTGAAAATCTGCCCATCGGGCGGACGGTCATCCGCAGAATCTCGGAGATGCACGGCGGAGCGCACTCGGGTGTGGTCGAGGCCGCTTTTGACCTGGTGAAGCCTGATAGTGAAGCCATCGGCGAAGAAGTTCAGTCCTACACTTTTTCAGGCAGCAAGAACGACCGGATTATTGATTGCGCCTTCACGCTGCGCGCCAACCACGGCCCCCTGAAGATTGGCGACACCAAGGAAGGAACGTTTGCCATCCGCGTGGTGCACGCGCTCAACTCACCGCCGGGGCACATGATCAACTCGAAGGGCGGTGTGGGCGAGAAGGAGATCTGGGGCAAGAAAGCCGACTGGGTGGATTACTACGGCAAAGTGGACGGGGAAGAGGTGGGCATCGCGATTTTCGATAATCCTCACAACCTGCGGCATCCCACCACGTGGATGGCAAGGGCCTACGGGCTGTTTGCCGTGAATCCATTCGGCCTGCGGGAGTTTTTCCACAATCCCAAGCTGGATGGCAGCTACACCATCCCCGCGGGCGGCAGCCTCACCCTGCGTTATCGTGTCCTGATTCATCACGGTGACGTCAAGCAGGCGGATGTGGCGGCAGCCTGGCAGCGGTATGCCTCAGGGCATTGAGGCAACCGTGGGGGCAGCAAGGTACCAAGGTAGCGCAGAGTTGTTCTGTAACTCTGCGCTACCTCTTTTGTCCGCCCCCGATGAATTTGAAAGGAGATTTGCTATGGAACGCCACATCAAAGCCAAAGCTGATGGAAAATATCAGCAGATTGTCGCGCCAGGCGTCATGAAGTTTCTGGACTTCGCCCGCGTGCAACTGAAGAACGGAGAAACGCACTCCGGCAAGACGGGCGATCGCGAATACGTGCTGGACATTTTTTCGGGCACGGCTTCCATCTCGATTGAAACCGGCAAGGGTGAGAAGCAGGTTTATGAAAACGCCGGAGGCCGCGCCGACGTTTTCTCCGGCCCTCCTGTGATGGTATACATCCCTGTGCAATCGACCTTTGAAATTAAGGCAACTTCCGGCGCCGCAGACATCGGCATTTTCTCAGCACCTTCCGGAACTGCCACGGTGCCGCGTCTGCTGCAAGGCTCGGACGTCACTCTCAATAAGGCGGGCCGTGGCAACTGGCAGCGGAATGTGTATTCCGCGCTCGACCTCAACACCGAAGCCGAGCGGCTGCTGGCGGGTGAAACGCTGAACCCTTCGGGTAACTGGTCCAGCTATCCTCCGCACAAGCATGACAAGAAGAACCCTCCCAATGAGGCGGTGCTGGAGGAAGTTTACTTTTTCCGCATCAAGCCCTCGCAGGGATTTGGATTCATCTGGACCTATACGGCCCCGGATGATCCCGAAGGTTTTTCAACCGTTTTTGTGGTGCGTGACGGCGACACAGTGCTGCTGCCCAAAGGCTACCACCCGGTGGTGGCTGCACCCGGCTACGAGTTGCATTACACCTGGGTGCTGGCGGGCGAAGAGCGCCGCTATGGTGCCTGGAGCGACCAGCCGGACCACGCATGGGTCAAACAGCAATAACCGCTCCGTTGAATTGCATGAATGGCCGTGCGTCGTTTGCTTCAGGATTCTTTTGACATGCACCTCCTGGGGGCGTAGAATTCGTTCCGCCTCGCGCAAGGCCGTCCCAGCAAAGTTGCAACACTCGCTATCCGGCGTCCCGCGCCATCCGGATTCCACATGGCCGACACAACTCCATCGAACGCGACACCATCTTCCGGGAAGCCGCACCCGACGCTGCCCCATCTCCGATGGTGGATTTGCGGCCTGCTGTTTTGCGGCTCGACCATCAATTATATTGACCGCGGAACCATCGCTATTCTGGCGCCCCACCTTCAGCAGATTTTCCACATTACGGAAGCCGATTACGGCTGGATCATTGCAGCCTTCATGTGGGCCTATGCCATCGGCATGCTGGTTTCAGGCGGCATCATCGACTGGCTGGGTACAAAAATCGGCTATGCCATCTCGATGGGGTGGTGGGGCCTGGCCACCATCGGCCACGCATTTGCGCGGGGCGTGCTTTCGTTTGGCGTTGCCCGGTTCATGCTAGGTGCGGGTGAAGCGGGCAACTTCCCGGCCTCGATCAAAGCCGTGGCGGAATGGTTCCCCAAGCGCGAGCGGGCACTGGCAACCGGCCTCTTCAACTCCGGAACCAACATCGGCAACGTCATTGCCTATCCCATCGTGGGTGCCATTCTGCTGAACTGGGGATGGAAAGCGGCCTTCATTGTCACCGGCGTATTTGCGCTGGTCCTCATGGTGGTGTGGCTGGTGCTCTATCAGTCGCCCAGGCTGCATCGCTGGCTGTCGCTGGAAGAACTGAAGAAGATTGAACTTCGCGAGCCGGGCGAGGAAGAGGAACCCGAGACCAAAATCGAATGGCGCCGCCTGCTTCACTACCGGGAGGCGTGGGGCTTTACCGTTGCCAAGTTCCTCACCGATCCCATCTGGTGGTTCTACGTTTTCTGGCTGCCCAAGTATCTGGTGCAGGCGCGCGGCTTCAGCATTGAACAGCTTGAATGGTTCGGCACCATTCCCTTTATTGCCGCCATCATTGGCAGCGTGGGCGGCGGTTGGCTCTCCGGCTTCCTTATTCGCAGGGGCTGGAGCGTGAATGCCGGCCGCAAAACAGCCATGGCCGTGTGTGCCTTCAGCATGCCCGCCGGCATTGCCGCTGTTCTGACGGGAAAAATCTGGCTGGCGCTGGCGCTGATTTCCGTTTCCACTTCCGCCCACCAGGGGTGGTCTGCCAACTTGTTTACGCTGGCTTCCGACCTCTTTCCCAAGCGCGACGTTGCTTCCGTTGTGGGAATTGGCGGCGCGGCGGGCGCCGTAGGCGGCATGATCATCGCTCCGCTGGCGGGCTACGTTCTGCAGTTCACTCACTCTTACGTTCCGCTGTTCATCATCTGCGGAACCATGCATCCCATCGCGCTTGGCCTGGTGCAGCTTATCATTCCCAAAATTAAGCCCATCACGCATCCCACACGAGCCTGACGCCCCTGCGAAGCATAAGGTTTTCTGTTGTCCTGGTCTATCACGACCTGGCCCTGGGCTGAAATCCGCCGGCCTTCATTCACTGCTGGTGGATTCTTGTGGTAAAGTGCCGGGGCAGGAGGAGCCTGTGTTCACTGCTACAAAGGAATTAATTCTTCCCACCACCGTTACCGGATCATTCCCGCGGCCGCGATGGTACGACGTCTCCATGAATGGCCGCCCGCTCGACGCCTGCATGCTCGACGTGCGCTTCCGTGAGAAATTCCAGGACGCTCTGGCCGTGGTGGTGAGTGATCAGGAACGCGCTGGCCTCGACATTGTGGGCCACGGCGACTTCCATCTGGATGAAGACCTCGCAGGCCGGTGCTGGCTGACTTATCCGCTGCAACGCTGGAAAGGTTTTGAAGGCGATTACCAGCAGCAGGAGGACGACACGGCTCCGTGGCGGCACTATGCGCCGGGCACGTTGCTGAATGAGATCTACAGCGGCTGGCGCTGGCCGCACGTGGTAGACAAGGTCGAGCACCGCCCTCTCGGCTATCCCAAAATCTGGCGGATGGCCCAGGCCAAGACGCGCAAGCCCCTCAAGTTCGGCACATGCTGTTCTGCGGCATCGGCGCTTTTTCTCGATATCCATACGGATAAATACAAGGATCGTCGCCAGCTCATCTGGGACATGGCTGAAGCCATGAACACGGAACTGCTGGCGCTGCGCGCGGCCGGCTGCCGGTGCATCCAGACGGAAGAGCCTTCGTTCCACTTTATGGCCAACAGTTACGGTAAGGACCATGACGATGTCAAATTCATGATTGAGGCGTTCAACCGCGAGATGCAGGGGCTGGATGACGTGGAAATCTGGATTCACACCTGCTGGGGCAATCCCAACATGCAGCGCATTCGCGAGGACACGAGCTACGCCAACTCGATTGAAATTTATCTTGAGCGTTGCCGGGGCGACGTGTGGACGCTGGAAATGAAAGACCGCAACCAGCAGGACCTGGAGCTCTTTGAGCCGTTCAAGCACGATCTCAAAAAGAAGATTGCCA
>Ga0209919_1000677_pt1 | contig 16787 bp, 19 predicted proteins | sample SalPon2A_C_D2_MG_FD_185721 | JGI IMG/M metagenome (GOLD analysis project Ga0209919, IMG submission 185721) | Soil microbial communities from South San Francisco under conditions of wetland restoration - Salt Pond MetaG R2A_C_D2_MG (SPAdes)... | ecosystem: Environmental > Terrestrial > Soil >... | reverse complement strand
TTGATACAGGTATTGCTGATAGACCATAAACTGTTATTGTAGCAACAATTACAAGAAATGTAACGGGCACAAGAATTTCAGCAGATTTGTAGCCAAGCCTGTAAAGTTCAAGTGCAAAAATTGAACTAACTGCTGCTGCAACAACTCCCCTTGGTGCCATAAGGGAAAGAAATATCTTTTCTTTTAATTTTAAATTCGATTTTACCGTTGAAATAAAAATTGCAATAGGCCTTACTATCAGGATAAGTGCGCCGACAAAAATAAATGTACTGACGTTTAACATTTCAATGTGACTAATTTGTAACCGGGCGGCCAGAATTATAAAAAGAAAAGACAACAGAAGAAGCCTGAGGTTCTCCTTAAATTCTACGATATGTTTTACATTCACCTTTTTCTGATTGGCGAGAAAAATCCCCATCACTGTAACAGCAAGCAAACCGCTTTCATTCTGAATAATATTTGATAATGCAAAAACAGCGATTACAAGAGTGAGAGAAAAAGGATTTTGCAGAAAGTCCGGAATTAGTTTGTTTTTTAATAATAATATCATTGCATAGCTGCCGAGTACGCCGATTGTACTACTGATAAGAATAATTTTTAACAGGCCGGTGATTGTTTGCAATGTAGCTGCACCAAAACCTGATGCAATCAGCGCTTCAAAAACCAGTATTGCAATCAATGCGCCGATGGGATCGTTTACAATTCCTTCCCATTTAAGAATGCTATTAATATTTTGTGTGGGCCTGATTAGTCTTAGCAATGGAAGTATAACGGTGGGGCCGGTAACTACCAGAATTGCTCCCAATAAAAGAGATAGTGAAAATTCAAGATTCAGAATAAAATACGCACCTAGCGTTATAAGAATCCATGTAACCGGGATTGCAATTATTATCAGGTTTCTTACAATTTTCCCAATCTGTTTTAATTCTGAAATTTTTAAACTTAATCCGCCTTCAAATAATATTATTGCAACAGATATTGAAACGATGGGGAAAAGAAGATTTCCAAAAAATTCATCAGGCTTAAGCAAACCGGTGAATGGGCCTGCGATAAAACCGAATAATAATAACAGCAGAATGGAAGGCAGTTTAAATTTCCAGGCAACCCATTGTGCAAAAAGACCAATTACTATTATGGCCGCCAGCATTGTAAGTATGTAGTGATTCAATTACCCCCCGGTGATTGTTTCGGGTATTATATCTAAAAATTATTTGAAAATAAAACGAAAAAACAATATTCTTTTTTGGCCTGAATGTTAAGAATATTATGTTATTAGCAATAAAGTTAATAAACTATTCTTAATATAAAGACAATTATTCAAGCATCACTTTAACGTCAGAAAACCACAATTTAAAAGATTTATCAGCAACATTATGAACCGTAGAAATTTTAAGTCCGTTAAAATTTTTATAATCTTCCCAGGTCAGTGCTCTTCCGTTTTTCTTACCGCCTTGCCTGTAAACCCATTCGTGAATTAAATTATCTTTCCCAATGTATAATTCGAAAATATCACCCGGAGTATATCCGCCGGCCGATGGCGGATATTTTACAATTAAGCAGTGAGATTCTTTTTTGCTGATCGGGTATGGTTTCATCCCGGCATCCGTAAGTTCTGCTTTTTTATCCCAGACTAAATGGAAAGGAAACAATAGCCAGTATTGATCATTAATAAATCTGGCATCAACAAAAGTTTTTAAAGAATCATTTTTATCTACATTGCCGGTTATATATGAATATGAAATTTCTTTCCCATCCTTTCCGGGACCTTTATAGGTGACTTTATTTGTCGCGGGTTCCCAGTACCAGCTCCTGGAAATTTTCCTGGTCTTAGTTTTCACATTAAATATAAAAGAGACAGAATTTACTTTTGAAAAGGATTGTAAGCCATATTTGTCGGCTATTTTTTTTGCGAATGATTCAGTCCTGGTCTGTGCAGAATTATTAGTTGGGAAAACAAACAATAACATTAATGCTAATACGATTGTTACTATGTAGTTTTTATTCATAACAGATTCTCGAAAATTTTTATTGAAAAGATAAAGTCTATGAAAGTTTCTAACACCCAGGCTACCGGGGCAGAACTATTGAGTTTTATTTTTGAATAATACTCTTTTTCCCTCAACAGTTTCAGGCATAAAATAGTACACAATTACTGCGCCGATAAGAGTAAGTAATCCGATTGCAAAAAAGGGTAATTCGAAAAATATTACTGCCAGCAGACCGGCGATTAATGGGCCTGTTGCAATGCCAAGTCCGAAGCCCATAGTTATAATGCTCATTTGTCTTCCTTCACCCCCGCTTGTGGAAAGATCTGCCGCAATTGCGAAAGCCGGCGCAGCAATTGCTGCCGCCGCTGCGCCCTGTGCTAATCTCACCAGCACAAACTGTGTTAGAGTAGTTACCTCTCCGAGAAGAATAGTTGCGGGAGCCATTAAAATCAGTCCTGCGATTATCAATGGTTTTCTGCCTATAAAATCGGACAGCCTTCCGAGGGGAACCTGCAAAAGAAGTCTGCCCACCATCAGCATACTGAATGCAAAACTGAAGCCAAAAGCAGTAATGCCGAGTTTTGTATTAAATTCATTTTCCAGTGTTGTTACCATTGAAAATGCAGAGGCCATTAAGAAGGTTGATAGCCCTGCGCTGAAAATTCCTGGTGAAAGTAGTTCTTTATCAATAATTTTTATTTTTGGTCTTTTATTATCTTTAAAAATTACCCGTACATCGTCGACCCATATTTGAACTAAAACCATCGCAAGAAAAATAAATCCGCTGCCTGCGTAAAATGCGGCGTTAAATCCGTAGCGATCGAGAAGAAAACCACCGATCAGCGGACCAATAACAAAACCAACCATTCTGAATGTACTGTACACCCCCATAGCGCCGCCGCGTGTTTCCTTTTTTGTTATTGCGGCCATTAGTGACATTGCTGCAGGGATTGTAATTGCGACGGCTATGCCCTGAAGTGTTCTGAGAACAAGGAGACTTAGATAAGTGTCAGCGAAGATAAATAAGAAAGTGCAGATACCGATCATTCCAAGCCCGAACTGAATTAAAATTTTTCTTCGGCCGAGATGATCTGCCAGAGCTCCCATAAACGGTTGAAAAAACGCAACCACAAATCCATAAATTGAAATTAAAATTCCGACCATTATCGGAACGGGAAGATGTAAATATTCTGAAGGAAGTTTTACTATATAGAGAGGGATAATTATAAAAAGGATACTATTTCCCATCGCATCTGCCAGGCGCGCTACTGAAAGAGCCAGCACGGCCCTGTTAATTCCGAAGAATTTCATGAGTTTTTCTGTCAAGTAACTATCTCCATCAGAACTATAATTTTAATATAATAGTAAAAATTAAGGTAAGTGCGAAATTTAAAGTAGAAACTAATAATTTGTCATTACAGGCTATTTTCCATTAACCTGTAATGACTGTAAAAAGGAAAGATTTTTACTTTGCTGTATGTTTTGCAATTCCTATTACACCACAGCCCGCTCTTGCTCCGGCAGCGCCGGTTGGCTGTGAATGAAGATCATCAGTTCCTTCGTGAATTATTAATCCTCTTCCAATAATCGAATGTGGTCCCCAAAACGTCAGCATGCTATCAGTCCACTCCAAATGCGCTTTCCCGTTTATATCAGCGGTGATATTTCCCATATCTCCAACGTGTCTTACTTTATCCATTGGTCCGCCGTGTTTTACGTTTTCCGGATTAAAATGGCCGCCGGCTGAAGTTCCATCTACTGCGCTGCAGTCACCGTATTCGTGAATATGAAATCCGTGCTTGCCCGGCTTTAGCCCCTCTATATCTGCGACAACTTTTACTCCCTTATCAACTTTTGTAAAGGTGACAACACCGTGTGCTTTGTGTCCTTTTGTCGGATGTACAACACAAACTGCTTTCATAGTTTGATTCATCATCCCGTGATTTTTCATATTGTGCTTCATTTGCTGTGGGAACGCAGAAATTGCAAAAAATATCGCCATTAAAAATGTTAGACGAAAAAAGCCCTGTTTTTTAACCATAGATTCCTCCTGTCTTTAGTGAAGAGAAATGTTTTAATACTTAAATAATCTTAGGCTTATTTAAGCGAAGTTCTTTAAACTTTAATTAATTTTAGGAGAGTTACAAGATAAATATAAATCAGAGATACCTGATTCTCAAATACTTTAGTTAAGTGAAGTTTTTAACTATTAGTTCTGAAATTGTTTCCCCGATACTAAGGGAAGCGGTTGCCGCGGGTGAGGGTGCGTTTAAAACGTGAATCATTTTTTCAGCTTCTATAATTCTGAAATCATCAACAAGTTTGCCGTCCGGTTCAAGAGCCTGTGCTCTAACTCCGGCTCCTTCCCGGTGAATATCGTTGTATTGAATTTCCGGTATTAATTTTTGAAGAGCCTTTACAAAGGCCTCCTTACTAAACGAACGGTGGAATTCGTGGAAGCCCATTTTGTAATGTTTTGCTGCCATTCTCCAGAAACCGGTGTAGGTTATCATTCCAAGTATGTCTGGGATTGAAATATCTGAATGTTTGTACCCTTCTCTCTTAAATGCGAGTACCGCATTCGGTCCGGCTTCAACTCCTCCTTTTATCATTCGTGTAAAATGTACACCAAGGAAAGGAAATTTAGGGTCGGGCACAGGATATATAAGATTATTTACAAGATGTTCTTTTCCTTTTTTTATTTTATAATATTCACCGCGGAAAGGGACTATTTGCAGGCCCGGTTCAACTCCGCAAAGCTTTGCTATTCTGTCCGACTGTAGTCCGCCACAGTTAACAAGAAATTTTGTCCTAATTTCTCCGCCCTCAGTTTCTAGTGTTAAATTTTCTTTGTCCTTTTTAAAATTTAAGAAACGGCTTTTGGTTTTTATCTCCCCGCCGTTTTCTTTTATGAGTTTTGAATAAGCGTCAACTACATCTTTATAGTCTACTATCCCTGTTTCGCCGACAAACAAACCTTCAATTCCGTTTACGTATGGTTCATATTCTTTTAATTCTTCTTTAGATAACCTTTTTATTTCCTTTAGCCCATTTTCTTTTCCCCGTTTTTCAAGTTCATTCAACGAAGCGATTTCATCTTTGTTTGTAGCTACAACAAGCTTTCCGCATTTATCGTGTTTTATATTGTTTTCTTCACAGAACCTGTACATCATTTCCCTGCCGGTAGTACAGTTCCGGGCTTTGAGTGAGCCCGGTTTATAATAAAGCCCCGAGTGAATAACCCCGCTGTTGTTCCCCGTCTGGTGAGCGGCGAGATGATCTTCCGCTTCCAGTATTACGATCTTATAATTTCCCTTTTTCAGGAGGTGAAGCGCGGTGGCTGTTCCCACAATTCCACCACCAATGATAGCTATATCGTATATTTTAGAAGTGTCCGACATCTGCATATCCGTATATATTATAATCTCATATACTAAAATAACTTTATAGTGGGACAGATTAAAGAAAGGTTTGATTAATCCTGAGAATAAAATTTATCTGCGATTATTGCGGCTGGAAATCCAATAAAGAACACCAGGAACAAAACACTCAAAATAATTTGAGGTGCAGAGCGATGCAGCGACGGAGTATTGCTCAATGGAAGAACAATAAGGTTCATAACCAGCCAGGTAAAAAGTCCGAATATAACGCCGGCTAAATATTTGTTTTTCAGAAATGATTTTACTTTGGGGTATAATAAAAAGAAAAAAGTTGTAAAGGAGTATACAATTATAAAATGGAAGAGAAGCCCGCTGAATGGATAAAAAAATCCGTCGGAAAATGCAGCCTTATCGAAAACACCGCTTGCGATAAAATTAAGAACAACTACGGGGTTTTTAGCTCCCGTGGAAATCATGTAATTTATAAAGGCAGCAGAAATATCCAGTGTACCAGCCAGCAGCCCTGTCAGCAAAATATATTTTATTATACTTTTTGACGCGGCGTTTTTCTGTTGTGAAATTTCATTTTCCATCGTTATTTTAATGTTTGTTAAAGGATGATAATTTGACTCTTTTATTACACCTTTTATTTTTTATTATCAACAGGTTTTTACATCTATTTGAGGTCGGGTATGAAATACATAGCTTTTCTGCGTGCTGTCAATGTCGGAGGACACAATAAAATAAAAATGGATGAGTTGAAAAGCCTTTTTATCTCGCTCGGACATAAAAATGTACAGACAGTTATTCAAAGTGGGAATGTAATTTTTGAAACTTCTGAGAATAATCTAAAAACCATTACAAATAAGATTGAAATAAAACTCAAAGAGTTTATGAAAAAGGAGATAAAGGTTTTTGTAAAAAAAAGTTCTGAACTTGAAAAAATTGTAACGGGTAATCCGTTTGGAAAAACTAAAGCTGATGACAAAATTAAAACCTATGTTTTTTTCCTGTACCAAGAACCCCGGGCAAAAATTAAGATCCCATTTAAATCGGCAGCGGGTGATGTGAATGTATTTAGAATAATTGATCGCCAGGTTTTTATTATCGTTAAAAAAACACCTGGCAAAGCTTCATCACCGAATGATCTTATTGAAAAGACTTTCGGAGTACCGGCAACTGCGAGGAACTGGAATGTAGTTTGCAAAATTGTTGAAAAAGCATCGGAATAATTTTATGAAACCAAAATTCTTTTCAGACCCTTTAAAATTCCGTAAATGGCTTGAAACTAATCACGGTTTAAAAAAAGAATTGCTGGTTGGATTTTATAAAAAATCATCCGGTAAGCAAAGCATTACATGGCCGGAATCTGTTGACCAGGCTCTTTGTTTCGGCTGGATCGACGGGATTCGCAGATCGATTGATGAGATTAGCTATTCTATAAGGTTTACTCCAAGAAAACCTAAAAGTACCTGGAGCGCGGTAAATATTAAAAAAGTTAAAGGACTGAAAAAACAGGGTTTAATGGCCCCGGCAGGACTGGCGGCATTTAACAGAAAGGAAAAGGGAAATTCTAAAATTTATTCTTTTGAACAGAAGAAAACAGGTTTTAATAAAGAATATGAAAAGTTATTTAAGCAAGACAAAGTTGCCTGGAAAAATTTTCAATCACAGCCGCCGTATTACAGGAAAGCTGTAACACATTGGGTAATGAGCGCGAAAAGGGAAGAAACACGATTAAAAAGATTGAATGCTTTGATAGAAGATTCTGCCAGCGGAGTGAAGATTAAACAAATGAGAAGAGCGGGAAAGTAGTACAATAATTTGCAACCTTGAAGGTCGCTTGAATGACCTTCAAGGTTACTTCTAAATTTATTTAGCTTTCTTTATATAAATATCTCCGACTATTGTGGAAATAGTGACCGTATTTTTTCCGCCATTAAAGCTTCCTGTTCCCTTTAATGTTTCACTATCATCGTTTGACCATCCACCATTTTTTGTCTCTTTTGTCTCATTCAGGCTAAAGTCGCTGTAGATTTTATATTTTCCACGGTCATCTTTGTTGTATGTTATTTTTGCTACTATGTCCATGGAAAAGCCAGCAGGTAAAACAAGTGTTATATCACCACTCAATGATTTTAGTTCGATGTCTTTATTATCTCCAGTTCCTGTCTCGGTTACCTCAACGTCGCCGCCCATTGTAGTTGCTTTTATACTTCCGTTAACAGAGCGGAGTAATATTTTCCCACCCATGGTTTTAGCTTTAACATATTTCTCTACGGAGTTGATAGTAATATCTCCGCCCATTGTATTTACGTTTGCCCCGTAAGGTGCTGTGTTCAAGTCTATATCACCGCCCATGGTTGAAATATGAACTTCTTTCCCAATACCGCTGCCATCGCGTCTTTTCAGGTTTTTAATTGTGACGTTTCCGCCCATGGATTTTCCATCAACATTTCCGGTAACATTTTCAATTTTAACCTTGCCGCCCATGGTTGAGACCTTTCCATCAACATCAGAATCAGTCAACGAAATTGGTCCGCCCATTGTTTTAAGAGAGACGTAACCCTTCAGGTTGGTAAGAGTAAGTGACCCTCCCATTGTTGTACCTTTTAATTCACCTTCCAGCTTGTTAAGCTTTACATCGCCGCCCATTGTTGTAAATTTCAAATTAAATTTTTCAGGTACCTTAATTGTAAAATCAACTTTAGAGCTTCTGTGATTTCGGTGATTATCATATTCTGTTGTAATATCAACACCGCCGGAGATCTGATTGAAATCCAAACTGACGTCTTCCCAGTCGCGTCCTCCTAACTCAACATCAACGGATACGATATCTTTATCCCATCCTTCAACATTAATTGAAGCGCCTGTATTGAAATCCAGGTTCAGAAGTTTTCCGCTTTGTACTTTAAATTCTTTGTGAACAGTTTTATCTTTTTGTAAAGTTAGCGGGTTTCCAGCAAAAGAAAGCGGCGATGAAAATTCACAGGCCGGTTCTATTGCTGAACCGCTGAAAACTATTATCATTAAAAATGATGCTGCGGCTAATAAAACATTTTTCATTTTTCCCTCTTAATTTTTATTTCTTTTTAATTTCAATAGTTCCATTAACCGTGTAGATCTCTATATTACTGTTGCCCCCGCCGTTAATAGAATATTTAGTTATTATTTTATCTCCCTTTCGATCTTGTGTTAGCAACTGGTTTTGAGTTCCAAAATCGGAACGAATCAAATCCGATAAATCTTTTTCATCTTCATTGTAATGTCTTGCCAGTACAGTTGCGGAAACAGATACCTTTACATTTGCAGGCAGGTATAAAGTAACATTTCCATTCATTGATTTTATTTTACTTGTACCGTTTCCCGAAGGATTTAGCTCAATGTAAACATCTCCGCTTTTGGTATCCGCATTAACGGAGCCGGTAAGGTTTGTCATCTTGATGCTGCCGCCGTATGTGGTTGCATCAATACTTCCCTTTGCACCTGAAAGTGATATATCGCCGCCATAGGTATTAATATTTGCGTTACCTAATACCTTACCTACCTCTATACTTCCACCCATTGTTTTAATTTGAGCTTTTCCACCAATATCACCTATGTTAATATCACCACCCATTGTACTTACATTAATACTTCTTCCAGCATTCTTAATAGTGATATCACCACCCATTGTGTTGATATTTGCTTTTCCGTTTATAATTCCGGTTCTTACATCTCCACCGTTAGTTGAGAGATTCAGGTCGTCTCCTATATTGCCGGTAGTTATATCTCCACCGTTGGATTTTAAAGTTGTTCTTCCATTTACATTACCTATAGTAACATCACCGCCTGCAGTAAATATTGTGGCAGTTCCTTTCAAATCACCTGTTTGTCTGACATCACCGCCCTGCGTGTTTATTTCTGTGTTAAAATCAGATGGAATATTGACATAAATGGAAATATTACCCGACCAGTTCCAGTGGCCGGAGCTCTCGCTGTTGATCTTTACTGTATTTCCTACGAGTGAAGTAGAAATATTATTGAGACCGTCATTGTCATCTGCTTTAATTTTTATCCCAACTTCATTTTTATTCCAGGTAGATATAAAAATATCTCCTGAATTAACTGCTACGTTCAACACACCGCCTTTATCCACATTGAATGATTTTGTCTTTACGACCGAGCCATCCTGCGCATTTGATAAAGCCGATAAAGCGAATAGCAGAATAAATACAAACAATAATTTTGCTGATTGTTTCATTATAATTGTGCCTCCTTAACAAGTGATGCCGCACGAATCCTGATATATTCATTGTCATCAGTTTGTGATTTTTGTTTTAAAATCCTTAAAGTTTCTTCGTCAAATTTATTCCCTTCCATAGTGGCGGACGTTAAACCGTTTATCGCTGCTATCCTGATTCCGGAGTTTGAATCATTTACAAGTGCGTATAAAAGAGCATCTTTAATCTCCTGATCGTACGGAAGATTAAGCAGAGCTGTGAGAGCTCTTTTTCTTACACCGGGGTTACTATCAAGTTTGAGCGTTGACATAAGTGCTGATTTTATTTTAGGATCAACAGTCCCTTTGCTATATTCAGTTTGATTGGCAATAGCACTAACAGTGTTGAAACGAGAGCCGGGATTCTTTTCATTTAATAATGCCTGTGCAAGTATCATCTGAATTTTCGGATCATTTACGTTTCCTTTCATAGTAACCGGCTTAACTGCTTCGAATGTAAACTGAACTTCTCCATCGTTACCGGCGGGCTGTACAAATCTTACATTTGTTATTTTTGTTGAGGTCGGGTCAATCTGCGCTGTTGAATTGAAATTATTTTCTGCACCGGAATGAAAGAATGCATAACCCATAAATATTCCCACAACTAATGAAGAAGCACCTGCTATCAATGGCCTGTAATTATAAAACGAAAAATTCTTTACCCCCTCAGTTATTTTTTCGAAAAAAGATCGTTTTGAAATCTCCTTATTCAGGGCCAGGCGCAATTCACGTCTTGCGTTTTGTAACGTAAATTCATCTGTTTCCCGTTTATCAAGCTTATCTATGGACTTATAAAAATCATTCAGTTTATCATATTCAAACTGGCAGTCTTCACATTCAATTAAATGTTTGTGCAATTCTTCAAGCTCTACATCATTTAATTCCTGTAAAAGAGCCAGCTCCATCATCTCTAAATATTTTTTATGTTTCATTTTATCTTCTCCTCTTACCTTTCAAGGTCTTTTAAGTATTCTCTCATTTTAAGGGTTGCGTTGAACAAGTAATTCTTAACTGTTCCGTCCGATAAATTCATCATCTGTGCTATCTCTTTTATCTTATATTCTTCAAAATGTTTTAGAGAAAAAACCATTTTTTGTTGTGGCGAAAGCTTTTCCAGCGCATCTTTAATGTTTTCAGAAATATCTGAACTTATCGCTTTCTCATCGCTTGAAGCATCATTCGCTATCGCTTCGTAAGCATTATAGCCTTCGCCGTCAGAGTTTGTCTGTTCTTCATCAATTGAGGCATAAGCATATTTTTTTTTCTTAGTTCTATATGTTAGTGCAACATTAACAGTTATCCGGTAAAGCCAGGTTGAAAATTCACTCCGGAATTCGAATTTTTTAAGTCCTTTAAAAACTCTGAGAAAAACTTCCTGATAAATGTCCTTTGCATCATCCTGATCATTTATATAAGAATAAGCAAGTGAAAGAACATTACGGTCGTATTGATAAATAAGCTTCTCAAATGAAAGCATATCACCATGCTGTGCATTTTTTATAAGTTCAATTTCTTCTTTTTGCATAATTTTACGTCCGTCTGTTATTTTAGACTTAAACCAAACGAAAAAGGTTGGGTGTTGTGGTTTATGAACATGCAATTTAGCAAAACAAATGAATTTTACAGATTGTTTTACCCGAACGGTAATTTTGTTGTAATTTCTTATATAATAGACTGTTAAATGGTCAGATCTTATGAAAAGCTGGGAATAGTTATGATCAAAAATAGCCGGGGTGACTTTTGACTTTATTCCGTAAAAAATTATTCTCAGAAATTATTGTTTTTACATTCTATTCATAGTTTTCATAAATTAAAGAAAGGGTTTTAGCTAAAGTTAATTTTTGGAGGAGAAAAAATGGAAAAAAGAAAATTCGCAAAATCTGATGAAGAAATTTCTCTCCTCGGTTACGGCTGCTGGGGAATTGGGAAATCAATGTGGATAGGCGCTGAAGATACGGAATCAAAAAAAGCACTGCGCCGGGCGATTGATGAAGGAATCAACTTTTTTGATACTGCGCTTGTCTATGGAATGGGTCACAGTGAGAAACTGGTTGGTGAAGTTGAGAAGGAATCAGGGAAAAAATTACTAATTGCTTCTAAAGTTCCACCGCAAAATATGGAATGGCCGGCCGATGATAAAACCACATTAAAAGAAGCATTCTCAAAAGAGTATATAATCAAAAGAACGGAACAGAGTTTAAGAAATTTGAATCGTGATCACATAGATATTATGCAGTTTCATGTATGGAATGATAAATGGGCGCAGGAAGATGGATGGAAAGAAGCGTTAACAAAATTAAAAAAAGATGGAAAGGTTCGCTTCTGGGGGATTTCAATAAATGATCATCAACCGGAAAATGGAATTGAAGCCGGAAAAACAGGTTTGATAGACAGCTTCCAGGTAATTTTCAATATATTTGATCAGAAGCCAACCGAAAGGCTTTTCCCGTTTTGTAAAAAAAATGATATAAGCATAATTGCGCGTGTCCCTTTTGATGAAGGAGCGCTTACCGGCAATATTGGTCCGCATACAGATTTCCCGGTCGGGGACTTCCGGAATAATTATTTCCGCGGGAACAGGAAAATGGAAGTAAAAATTCGTGTTGATAATATCTGGAACGATGTTAAGAATGAAGCTGAGAGTGTAGCTGAAGCTGCTCTGAGATATATAATTAGTTTTGATGCTGTAACTTCTGTTATACCCGGAATGAGAAAAGAAAAAAATCTTTTGGCAAACATTAAAAATATAGAGAAAGGAAAACTTTCAGACGAATTATTAACAGGGCTGAAGGTTCATAAATGGTACAGAAATTTTTACGAATAAATGAATAAAAAAACTATAACAATATTTGGCAGCTCGCTTCCGAAAGAAGGGGAAGAAGAATTTATTTTTGCCTATAATTTGGGTAAACAATTAGCACAAAATAATTTTGATGTCTGTTCTGGTGGTTACCGTGGAATAATGCACGCCGCCTCCAAAGGGGCAAGTGAAGCGGGTGGAACGGCCATAGGAATTACAGTTGATCTGTGGGGTGCAAAACCTAGCGAATATCTTACCAAAGAAATTAAATGTAAATCTCTCCCGGAAAGAATAGAAAAATTGATTGAAACCGGTGACGGCTTTGTTATTCTTCAGGGGGGTACCGGGACACTTCTCGAACTGGCATTTGTCTGGGAAATGGTAAATAAAAAGCTCATTAAAAGGAAACCGATTGTTTGTCACTCAATTATGTGGGGAAAAATTGTTTGTGTAATGGAGAAGCAAATTAAAAAAGAAAAAAGAGAAACGGGGCTTATTAAACCCTGTAATGATGTAAGTGAAATCATCAAAAATTTAATTTCTAATTTGAAATAATTTATGAATAAAAAGGAAATAATTATTCTTTTAGCTTTTGTATTTGTTCCTTTTCTTTTTTCACAAACTAAAAAGGAAATAAAGATAAAAGTAATTACAACTAACCTTCCCGCCAACTCAAGTATCTATATCAGTGGGAATATTCAACAACTTGGTAATTGGAATGTTGATATAGTAAAACTAAATAAAAAGGACAAAAACACCTGGGAAAAATCTTTTTATTTCAACGTAGGAGTAATTTTACAATTTAAAATTACACGGGGATCCTGGGCTAATGAAAGATTAGACGATGATCTCAAAATTCCATCGAATACACGATTAAAAGTCAAAAATGATACAACAATTACTTATACAGTAAAAAAATGGTCGGACCAGGTAGAAAGGAGAATAACAGCTCATGGCCAAATAACTGGGAAAGTTGAATATATTCACGGACTAAAAGGTGATGGAATTCTTCCAAGGGATATTATTGTTTGGCTGCCGCCGGGGTATGAAAAAAATGAAAGAGAAAGATATCCGGTTTTGTATATGCACGATGGACAAAACATCATCGATCCGGCTAAATCTTCCTTTGGATATGACTGGCAGGTAGATGAAGCAGCAGATAGCCTTATAAAAGCGGGTAAAATTAATAAAGTAATTATAGTGGGCATTTACTGCACTGCTGATAGAAGCCTTGATTACGGAGGATCGAAATCAAATGCTTATATTAATTTCATTGTTAATAAAGTTAAACCTATGATAGATAAAAAATATAAAACTAAACCAGATAAAAAAAACACAGCAATTGCAGGTTCTTCACTTGGTGGCATTATATCTTTTATGATTCTTTGGAAATATCCTGATGTATTTTCTAAAGCTGCGTGTCTTTCACCTGCATTTCATATTGGTAAGTATAATTGGATTTCTGATGTTAGAAATTACAAAGGGAAAAAGAATGTTAAAATTTATATTGACAACGGCAGTCTGGGATTGGAAGAAAAATTACAGCCTGGAGTTAATGAAATGCTTAGCTTACTTGAAAAAAAAGGATATGTTAGAGGGAAAGATCTGGAATATTTTAAGGCAGCAAATGCAGAACACAATGAACGGGCTTGGGCAAAAAGAAACTGGAGATGGCTTGAATTTTTATTCGGCAAAAAATAATTGGATGCTAAAATAACATCCGGAAATGCCCGGATGTTATTTTATATTTGTTAGTTTACATTTTTCTTTCGAACGCAATTTCCATAGATTTGAACTCCTTGCCATCCAGCTCGTTGTACATTTCTATTGTATAGTGGTCTTTGTCAATAATTTTAACTGTCTCTCTAATTTTTACATCTTTTCCCTGCATCGGATCATAAACATTTCCGATATAGGTTATTGTATTTGTTGCTTTGTCATAACTTCCGGTGCTGATTGAAGTACCGGTTCCCATATTATCAATCCAAATACTTGTAAATTCTTTTTTAGCATTATCATATCCTTCCAGGCTCAAGCCATTAAAGGGCATTCCCATCATAGTGCCTGAATGGGTAGATTTAAGATATCTTCCCCCCAGGATCATTTCGCTTTTTGCAGTTCCCTCCATAGTTTGTGGTGGTGCCGAGGGATCCATCCAGAAAGTTGTAACCACTTTCCATTCACCTTCGTGTGCAGCCATCATTTCGTGAGCCCATCCGGGAGTCATATATTCATTCCAGGCCTTTTGCTGAGCGACCATGTCTTGGTCCTGTGCGGAAACAGGTGCGAGCATAGCCAAACATAGAATCAGAAAAAAGACAACAGAGGTTCTATTACGATTCATATTTCTCTCCTTGTTTTATGATTTTGAATTAAAATAAAAATGAGCTTTATAAGTCTGATTTCAGTGTTACCGGAAGGAGAAAAAGTAAAAGAGAATTTAACGGAAAAAATTAAATGTGCAAGAAAAAAAGGACGGTGTCTTTGTTAAATTAATGTTTATTTATAAAAAAATTAGCACAATAAGAAGCCCAATCGGTCTCAGGTGCTTCTTTTTTATGGGCTATTTCAGCTGAGGTTAATAAATACACAAGTTCGCCAATAGTAAAATGCTTGTTTAAATTTACTTCCAGTCTTTCTTTCATGTGTTCGGCAAACCATAAAGGCCATTCAGGATCTTCAATAACCCCTGTCTGGAATTCTTTTCTGTGTATTTGCTCCGCTTCTTTGAAAAGTGAAACTATATTATTATTTAAATCTGGATTCTGCATAACAAAGCCAAAATATTTATTCTTGAAACCTTTTGCAAATAGAAATTAGAAATAATTTATTTTATATCTTAACTTTTATAGTTGTTCCTTTAATCATCTTTTCTAACTGATCTTCCATTGCCTTTAATTTTTTATCCAGATCGGTTTTTATGTGTAAATTCCCCTTACATTTCGGGCACTTCAAGGTAGGGTTTTGCCTGATAATATTAGTTGAGAAAGTAAGCCTGGTTTTACAATGCGGGCAAATAAAATTAACTTTTTCGTTTATTTCTGGCATATTACAGGTATCTTTATTAAAACATATCTTAATTACTCAATAATAAAATAATACATTTCAAAATGTAATGCTTAAAAATATTTTTTTGTACAATTTTTAACAAAATTTACTGAAATTGAGATTAACATATTTAGCAGAGTATGAATGATTGATGAAAATCTCATAAATAACCTGAAAAAAGGTGATTTACATGCTTTTAAAGTTCTGGTTGATGGACACCAGAAAAAAGTATTAAATACGTGTTACAGGTTTGTTAATAATCGCGAAGATGCTGAAGACCTGACTCAGGAAGTTTTTATTGAGGTTTATAAATCAATTTCCCGGTTCCGTGGTGATTCAAAACTATCAACGTGGATTTATAGAATCGCGATGACAAAATCTCTGGATTTTTTAAGAAAGCAAAAAAGACAAAAGCGTTTTGGGATTATGAAAAATATTTTCAGTGATCCGGCAGAAGGGAAAGAACCTAGTGCCGCTAATTATGATAATCCCGGTAAACTGACAGAAACAGGTGAAAGAATAAAAATATTGAATGAAGCGCTGGAAAAACTTCCGGAAAATCAAAGAGCCGCATTTACTCTAAGTAAATATGAAGAAATGAGTTATGCAGAAGTTGCAGAAATATTAAAGACCTCGGTATCAGCTGTGGATGCTTTGATACAAAGAGCTAAAAATAATCTGAAAAAGAGACTTGCAGGATATTATGAAAAAAATATTCTTTAGACGCACAGGTTTTTAAGGAAAAAGACGTCAAATAATAAGTACAGGAAAATATTTATGAATAGAGAAGAAAAAATACGCGAAGAAATTGAAAAGACTCTGAATGCTTCGGATAAGATTGATGAACTGGAAGCTAATCCGTTTTTGTTTACAAGGCTAAAATCAGAAATAGAAAGATTGGAAAATACGGAAAATAAATCTTCAGCTATTAGTAATGGAATTTTAAAACCAGTTGCATTATTATTTTTTGTTCTATTAAATATTTTTTCTTCTTTCTATATAGTAAATTCTAATTCTCAAAGCACTGTTACCAAACAAACATATCTTTCAGCAATTTCTTCTGAATACAATTTAAATCAAACCTATAATTCACAATTAAATAAGTTGATAGGCGAATAAAATGGATTTTTTATCAAAACAAAAATATGCAAACCTGCTGATCGTGGTTCTTGTAGTATTGAACGTTGCCAGTCTTTCTTTTATATGGTATAAACAGTTAAAGCCACCTCCGGCACCGCCTGCTCCACCGCCTCCGGGAAGAGAGCATGTTAATAATTTCCTGGAGAGTGAACTAAATTTAACTCCGGCTC
>Ga0209919_1000674_pt1 | contig 16834 bp, 10 predicted proteins | sample SalPon2A_C_D2_MG_FD_185721 | JGI IMG/M metagenome (GOLD analysis project Ga0209919, IMG submission 185721) | Soil microbial communities from South San Francisco under conditions of wetland restoration - Salt Pond MetaG R2A_C_D2_MG (SPAdes)... | ecosystem: Environmental > Terrestrial > Soil >... | reverse complement strand
AGCCGGACCGCACTACCTGCGCTTCGGCATCGACGGGCTCGCCGATACCAATCATTTGTACCGCCGTGGTGCGGACTGGAACACCGTGATGCGCTCCGCCGAGGCCTTCATCGCCGCCGGCGGCCGCGCCGAGTGGGACTTCCTGGTTTTTCGCCACAACGAGCACCAGGTCGAAGAGGCTCGAAGGCTGGCGCGGGAAATGGGTTTTGCCGAGTTCTTCGTGCGCAAGACCGGGCGCTTCCTCGGCAGCGGCGATTTGCAGACCATGGAGCGTTTCGACGTGCGCGACCGCGACGGGAACTTCGAGTACTGGCTCGAACAGCCCGAAAATCCCGACTACCTGAACCCGGCCTACGACGACCTCGACCGCGTGCGCCGGCAATACGGCAGTTACCAGTCTTACCTCGACGGGGTCGGCATCGATTGCAAGGTCGCGGGCGCCAAGGGCAAGATTTACCTCTCCGCGCAGGGCTACCTGCTGCCCTGCTGCTGGCTCGGGGCCGTGTTCAGCGAGGCCAGCACGCCGGAGCGCCGCCAGTTCGCCGAACTCGTCGAAGGTCACGGCGGCAGCGAGGCGCTTAATGCCAGAACCCGAGGTCTCAGGAGCGTGGTCGAAAGCGAGCTGTTTCAGCGGGCGATTCCCGCCAGCTGGGATTGCAATTCGGTCGCCGACGGCAAGCTCGCGATCTGCGCGCGCACCTGCGGCAAGGACTACGATCCGCTCGACCGGCAACGGGGTTGACGGCGCCGGAATTGCTTGACAAATGCGGTTGCCGTATTAGTTTTATTGAATTAATATACGCCGCCTCTCTTCCCCGGTAGCTCAGTTGGTAGAGCAAATGACTGTTAATCATTGGGTCGCTGGTTCGAGCCCGGCCCGGGGAGCCAAACTCTGAAAAAGCCGGTTTGAATGCGTTCAGCCGGCTTTTTTCATTCCTGCAAAAACCATCCAGCCGCCGCCTGTTGCGGCTCGCACGACAAGCTGCCGAGGCAAGCTTACCAGTAAGCCCGCGAACCGCGTACGTCGGTGTGCACGAAGGGTCCGTGGGCGCTGGTGGAACCGTAGACCCCGAGACCGCCGATGCGCTTGCCGAAAGCCCCTGCCTGGGACATGCGGTTGATGAAGTCCGCCAGCCACCTGGCGTCCTGGCGGTCGACCTTACCGTCCTGGTTCATGTCGTCCATACGCCCGTCCACGGGATCGACATCGATATAGATATCCGCCGCACCGCCCCAGACGTGACGGCTGTATTGCACGTTGCCGATGGCGCGGTTGTAAAACGGTGTGCGATAGCCGCTCATGATGACGAATCCCGGGATGTCGTGTCCGGCTCGATTCAGGGCGCCGAGGATATTTTCCAGCTTGAGCAGCAAGGGGGTGCGCAGCACCAGGTACCTGGGATAACCCGATTTCTGCTTGGAGACGAATTGGCCGAGCCGGAAATGCGGCGATACCTGGACGTCGGCGTTCGCTTTGGTGACCTCGACAAACCCCTTCGGCGGCATGTAAATGTCGAGCCCTCTCAAGGGGGCGGTCGGATAACGGCCGATCCGGTAACCTTTGAGCAAGCCATTCTTGTCTATTTTATCGGCCGGCACCATGGTAAAAACGTTGATGCGCACGCTTTCCCCGGTCTGTTCGTTGGTCAATACGAGCACGCTGAGCCCGGGTGTTTCCGGCGCCTGCAACGGGCTTCCGAGGGCGATCTTCTTGCCGTTGAATTGCAGGCTGGCACCGCCGGTCGCGTCGACGAAGGCGGCATCGATGCGGCTGTTGGGCATCACGAACACAGCGAAGATCCGGTAGCCGATCACCTGTCCGTTGACGTTGACCGGCGAGTTGGTCCGTCCGGCATCCCAGGCCAAGGCCGGCGCGGACAGCAGCCATAAAACCAGCGTGGATACGGCGGGTAACATCCCTTTCACGGCAGTGACCTCCGCAGGGCTTCAACGAGGATTCTGTCGCGGCTGTAGATATCGCGACGGAATACCACTTCGTCGTCGTCGTCGACGAAGACGGTGAAATAGACGATATAGGTCGGTACGGGATGCTTCAGATAAATCGTCTGCGTGGCACCGGTGGCCAGCAATTGCTCGAGGTCGAACGCATCCGCCTGCCCGTCGTTGGCGAGCAGCCATTTGGCCAGTTCCAGCGGCTTTTGCAGCCGCACGCAACCCGAACTGAAGGAGCGTTCCTGCTTCGCGAACAGCTCCCGGCTGGGCGAGTCGTGCAGGTAGACGTCATAAGGGTTCGGCAGCATGAATTTGATCTGACCCAGGGCGTTTTGCGGCCCGGCGCGCTGGCGCAGCAGATAATGGAAATTCGCCCGGGTCACGGGCTGCCAGTCGATCTGGTCCACGTTCACGAAGTCGTCGGTGCCCGTAAGTTTGGCCTCGAAACCCTTGGCTGCTTCCGCCGCTGCATCGGCTTTGAGCAGCGGCAATTTGTCCTGGGTGGCTATGCTGACAGGCACGTTCCAGGTCGGGTTGAGGACGAAATACTTGATGGTTTCGGTGAACACGGGAGTACGGCGGTAGGGCTTGCCGACGACGACATTCATCCCCAGCACCGGCTTGCCGTCCTTCAGAATCCGCAACCGATAGGCTGCAATGTTGACCCGCAGATAGGTCGTAGGCGCGGTGCGCGGCAACCAGCGCCAGCGTTCCAGGTTGGCATCGATGCTGTCGATCCAGGATACGCGGGTTTCGTTCAATGCATCGATGGTGTTGCCGCCCACGAAGGCGTCCGCTTCGAGCCCGCTGGCACGCTGGAAGGCAATGACTTCGCGGCGCAATTCCTCATCGTATACGGGATCGTAGTCTCCCGGGCCGAGCAGACGTTCTTTCAGGGCGACGACCCGTTCACTGCTCTGCCCCGGCTTGAGCACCGCGCCCGGTGCGACCTGTGCGGTGACAGTCTCACCGAAGGCACCGATTTCAGCCCGGCGTTCGAGTAGTCGCCAGTATTCGTCGGCGCCCGGCCACAGAGCGGCCAGTACCTGTTTGACAGATGCGCCGCTGGCAGCGGTTTCGAGTAACAGAGCCGCGGCGTCGACTTCGGCGGTCGGAAGCTGCCATTCGGCATCGAGGTTGGGCGGCGTCACGATGCCCTGACCGCGATGCAGGGCCTGGCCGATGAAAGCGTCGCTGACCAGCAGCTCCAGCGCGATGCCGCGTTGGCGGGATTTCAGCTGTTGTTCGATAACCCCGCGATGGTAACGTTCGGCGACGAATCCGTGATCGACGGATTCGATAACGGCATCCAGTACTTGCCTGGTTTGCGATGCGAGGGGCGCATCGCCAATCCAGATGGGACGGTGTGCTCGGGAGCGATACACCTCGGCGATCAGTCGGGGATGCTCCAGTGCCTCTCCGGCAACCAGAGCGGCGTCACCCGCATCGATACCCTCGAGGTAAGTACGAATCTGGGCTGCGCTATCCGCCCACACCGGCCCTGCGAGCAGGCAACCGGCGAGGGATAAAAGCAGGAATCGGATAGCGTCCATGTTGCGGATGAGAGTATAGGAACAATTAATAATTGATTGCAACAATGCCGGGTTAATTCGTCACTCGCGGCACCGATTCGTACTGCTCCCGCATGCAATGACTTCGAGGGCGAGAAGATGCCTGGCTATACACTGTCTGCTTCTGACCTGGCGTCGTGTTGGTCGAAAATCCCTGGTCATTTCCCAGACCAGGGTAACGACCCTGGAGTCAATGCAAACCATTCAAAGGTTACGACACTCTCGAAAAGCGCCCTGACCTCTCGAGGTGGCACTATGCAAAAAGTTCGATATGTGTCCACGGTGGGGAGCCAAATTCCAGAAAAGCCGGTTTGAACGCCATCAGCCGGCTTTTCTCGTTTTTGCGGCGCCAGATAAATCATGGAAAAATCCATGGAAACCGCACTTTCCTCACCACAAAGATCCGTCTGCGGAGAGATTTTCCGACATCGCGGGATTGTCGTTAGTCGCCGTCGCCGGATCGCCGGAAACCGTCACGAACGCCCCGGCCTAAAACCATATTCTCGTTAAAAAATGGCCCTGCCTGCGACTACGCCTCCACCATCTGCCCCCAGGTCGTGCCGATGTTTCCCTGCCTTCCTGACTTACATCATCTCGTTCCGAACCGATTTGATTTAAATATCGACAGCTCGAATCAAAATATTGGATAAATGGCAGTCACCCGTCCGCAAACGACAGATAAGGATATCGTCTTCAACACCCGCGGTGTCACCAAGGTCTATCAGATGGGTGAAGTGCAGGTTCACGCCCTGCGCGGTATCGACCTGGAACTGTATGAAGGCGAATTCGTCGTTCTGCTGGGACCCTCCGGCAGTGGTAAATCCACTTTGCTGAATATCCTCGGTGGCCTGGATGTACCCACCAACGGGACGGTGCACTACCAGGATCACGATCTCAGCACCTTCAGGGAATCGGTGCTCACCCGATACCGGCGCGAACACGTCGGTTTCGTGTTCCAGTTCTATAACCTCATACCCAGCCTGACCGCGCGCGAAAATGTCGCGCTGGTTACCGAGATTTCCGCGAATCCGCTGTCGCCCGACGAGGCGCTCGCACTGGTCAACCTCGGCGACCGAGCGGATCATTTTCCGGCGCAGCTTTCCGGCGGCGAACAGCAGCGCGTGGCCATCGCCCGCGCCATCGCCAAGCGGCCCGACGTATTGCTGTGCGACGAACCGACCGGTGCGCTGGATATCAAGACCGGCGTCGTGGTGCTCGAGGCACTGGCGCAAGTCAACCGGGAACTGGGCACCACCACCGTAGTAATCACTCACAACGTCGCGATCGCCGACATGGCCGACCGGGTTATTCGTCTCAGCGACGGGCGAATTTCGGAAATCGAGGTCAACTCGCGCAAGAAATCACCCGCCGAGCTGAGTTGGTGACGGCATGCGCGCCCTGGACCACAAGCTCTGGAGAGATCTCTGGCAACTGCGGGGTCAGTGCGTCGCTATCGTCGCGGTGATGGCTAGCGGCGTCGCCTGCTTTGTGATGTTCATGAGCACGCTGGACTCGCTGCTACTGAGCCGCGACCTGTATTACAGTGAAAACCGTTTCGCCGACATCTTCGTGCCGATCAAGCGCGCACCCGAGGCAGTCGCCCGGCGCCTCGCCGCAATCGACGGCGTCGACAAGGTCGATACCCGCGTGATAGCGCCGCTGACCATCGACATCGAAGGCTTCGACGAACCGGTCGTCGGCACCGTGACCTCGATTCCGGACGACGGCGAACCCCTGCTCAACCGGCTGTACCTGCGTGCCGGCCGCATGATCGAGGCCGGCCGCAACGATGAAATCGTCGTCAGCGAAGCCTTCGCCGGCGCGCACGACCTCCGGCCCGGCGATAGCCTGCACGTGATCATCAATGGCAAGCGCAAACGGCTGCGCATCGTCGGCACTGGCGGATCGCCGGAGTTCGTGCATCAGCTACGCCCCGGCGGCATGTTTCCCGACTACGAACGCTACGGCATCCTGTGGATGGGACGCACTGCACTAGCCAATGCCTACGACATGCAAGGCGCCTTCAATTACGCGGTGCTGACGCTGACCCGCGAGGCCAATGAACCGGCGGTGATCGACCGCATCGACGAAATTCTCAAACCCTACGGCGGCATCGGCGCCTTTGCCCGCGAGTACCAGCCCTCGCACCGTTTCCTGGCGCAGGAGCTCGAACAGCTGGAAAATCTGTCCGGCCTGTTTCCGTTCATTTTCCTCGGGGTGGCCGCGTTCCTGCTGAACGTCGTCGTCACCCGCCTCGTCGGCACCCAGCGCGAGCAGATCGCGGCCCTCAAGGCCTTCGGCTACTCGAACCTTGTTATCGCGGTTCATTACCTTCAGCTGATCATGCTGATCGTCCTCGCCGGCGTCGTGCTCGGCATCATCGCCGGCAGCTGGCTCGGCGTGGTGCTCAGCGAAATTTACGTGCAATATTTCCGCCTGCCGTTCCTGCATTTCGAAATGCAACCGCTGCGTATCGTCCAGGCCGGACTGATCACCTTCAGCGCCGGCCTGCTGGGCACGCTGGCCGCGGTACGTGCCGCGGTGCGCCTGAAGCCGGCCGAGGCCATGCGGCCGGAAGCGCCCGCCGCCTATCGCACCTCGCTGATCGAGAAAATGGGATTGAAAAGCCTGTTCTCCGCATCCACCCGCATGATCGTGCGCAACATCGGCCACAAACCGGTCAAGTCGCTGCTGTCGGTGCTGGGCATCGCGCTGGCTGTCGGCATCCTGATGACCGGCCGCTTCCAGGAAAACACCATCAACTACATGATGGAACTGCACTACGGCCTGTCGCAACGCGACGACCTGGCGGTCGGATTCACCGAAGCGACGTCGCGCAGCGCACTCACCGAACTGCGGAGCCTGCGCGGCGTCGAATATGGCGAACCCGTTCGCGGGGTGCCCGCGCGGCTGCGTTTCGAGCACCGCGAGTACCGGGTTTATATCTCGGCTTTCGAACCCGAAGCAACCATCAAACGCCTGATCGACAGCGATCACAATGTGGTCACGTTGCCGCGCGACGGCATCGTCCTGAACGATTACCTGGCGAGGGAAATTCTGGGTATAAAGACCGGCGAGCTGCTCACCGTCGAAGTACTCGAAGGCAGAATGCCGATAAGACAGATTCCCGTGGCCGCTCTGATCCGCCAGGACCTCGGCGTCGGCGCCTACATGGATCTCGACGCACTCAACCGTATGATGGGGGACGGCGACCTCATCTCCGGCGCTTACCTCTATATCGACGAGAAATATGCCAATGAAATTTACCGGCATCTGAAGGAGCGGCCGAAAATCGTCGGGTCCGTGATCCGCACCCGGGAAATCGAGAATTTTCATCGCATCATGGACGAGACCATGCTGTTCTGGACATTCGTGGCCACGCTGTTCGCCGTGGTGATCGCCGTGGGCGTGGTTTACAACAGCGCGCGCATCACGTTGACCGAGCGCAGCCGTGAACTGGCCAGCCTTCGCGTGCTGGGTTACACGCGTGGTGAAATATCCTATATCCTGCTCGGCGAACTGACATTGCTTACCCTGGCCGCAATGCCGCTGGGCCTGTGGTTCGGCCGCGTTCTATGTGGCTATATTGCCGCCAGCATCGGCAACGATATGTATCGCGTCCCCCTGGTTCTCGAGCCGTCCACCTATGCTTTTGCCGCACTGGTGGTATTGGTTGCTGCCGCCGTATCAGCCCTGCTGGTGCGGCGTCGGCTGGATGAACTCGATCTGATCGAAGTGTTGAAAACAAAGGAATAGCGATGAACGTACAATGGCAAAGACGCATCACCTGGCTGGCAATGTTGCTGGCCATCGTGGCGGCACTGGTATACGGCTTCAGGCCACAGCCGCGGCTGGTCGACATCGCCGAGGCGAAACGCGCGCCCATGCAGGTCAGCATCCAGGAAGAAGGCAGAACCCGGGTAATCGACCGCTACATCGTCACCGCGCCGGTCGCCGGTACCACCTGCCGCGTCGACCTGGACGTAGGCGACCCGGTGGAAAAAAACGAGCCGCTGGTCAATATCAATCCTCTGCAATCGCAGCCACTCGACCCACGCAGTCAGGCCGAGGCCCGCGCCCGTGTCGCCGCCTCGGAAGCCTCGTTGCGCGCCGCCGAAGAAAATGTTCACGTGGCGAGCGCCGAGGCCGACCTGGCCGGCAAGGAACTGCTGCGCCTCGTGCCACTCGTGGAAGAGGGCCATATCTCGGAGGAAAGACTCGACCAGGCCAGAGCAGCCAAGCGTGGCAGCGAAGCCGCGCTTCGCTCCGCCCAGTTCGCCGTGGCGGTGGCAAACCACGAACTCGAAGCCGCACGCACGGCCTTGCGCTACACGGGCAACAAACCCTCGAACCCGGAAGACGTCGTGCAGGTACTAGCACCGGTCACCGGCAGGGTTCTCAAGATACACCAGCAATGTGAAGGAGTGGTCAGTCGCGGACAGCCCCTGCTGGAAATCGGCGATACCCGCTCGCTGGAAATCGAGACCGATGTCCTTTCCGAAGACGCCGTGAAAATCAAACCGGGCATGCCCGTCCTGTACGAACGCTGGGGCGGCGAAAATCCGCTTGCCGGCCAGGTACGGCGGGTGGAGCCGGTAGGCTTCACCAAGATCTCCGCCCTCGGCGTGGAAGAACAACGTGTACTGATCATCTCCGACATCACCTCGGATCCCGAGCAATGGCAAACCCTCGGCGATGGCTACCGCGTCGAGTCACGCTTCATACTCTGGGAAAACGAGGACGTATTGCAAATCCCGGCCAGTGCGCTGTTTCGAATCGACGACCAGTGGGCCCTGTTCGTCATGGACGACGACAAGGCCAAACGGCGGCGGGTCGAAATCGGGCAGCGAAACGGCCTGTCCGCACAGATACTGGATGGACTGGCGGAGGGTGAAGCCGTGATTACCCACCCCGACAAAGCGATCGACGACGGTATGCGTATAAAAAGGAGATGAGGAAAAAATCGATCTGTTAATCGTGGCCTGTTCTTTATCGTTTTCCATGATCGCGAGTTACCCGAGGCCAGTGGTAGTTGCCCGGTCGGCGATCATGCAATTCAAAGCGGATCCCGGGTCAGGAGTCGATATTCCAGAAAAGTCGGTTCGAATGCGTTTAACCGGATTATTTGTCATTTTTTGACGATAAAAATATCTCACCGCTGCGGATAGCCGGGAACCGGCCCCGTTACCCCGTTTCGATGTCGGCTATTTCACGGTCGGACGAGGTGCGTTTCAGGCGCTCACCGAGCACCAGCATGCAAGGGGTCATCACCAGGGTCAGCACGGTGGCGAAAGCCAGTCCGCCGGCGACCGCGGTCGCCAGTTGCGTCCACCACTGGGTGGACGGGCCGCCGACGGTAATTTCGCGGCCGATAAAATCGATGTTGACTCCGAGTACCATCGGCAACAGGCCCAGTATCGTAGTCGCCGTGGTCAGCAGCACGGGCCGCAATCTGAGCGCGCCGGTGCGCAGCACCGCCTCTACCGGGTCCAGGCCGCGCCGGCGCTGCAGATTATAAGTATCGATGAGCACGATATTGTTGTTGACCACGATGCCGGCCAGCGCAATGACGCCGACCCCGCTCATAACGATACCGAACGGCTGGCCGGTTATCATCAGCCCCAGCAACACGCCGATAGTCGAGAAAAACACCGCGCTCAGGATCAGCGACGCCTGGTAAAAACTGTTGAACTGGGTCACCAGGATGATCGCCATTATGAACAGCGCGACCCCGAATGCCTTCAGTAGAAAAGTTTCCGCCTCGCGCTGCTCCTGGTCTTCACCCTTGAAGGATATTTCCAGGCGCGGATCGAAGTCGGCCCGCGCCAGCCGCTCCTTGATGTCGCGCACCTTGACGTCCGGCAACAACCCCTCCTCGACGTCGGCCTCCACCGTCATCACGCGCCGCCCGTCGCTGCGGTTGATCGTGCCGACCCTGGGCCTGGCCAGGCGGGTGACGAAATTGCTCAGCGGTACCGCGCCCTGCTGCGACGGAATCCGCAGCCTGTCCAGTTGATCGATACTGCGATTACGGGACGGATAGCGCACCCGGATTTCGACCTCGTCCTCGGTATCGGCGGGGCGGTAGGAACCGACCCTGACTCCGTTGGTGACCAGTTGCACGACGCTGCCGACGGTAGCGATATCGGCGCCGTAGCGGCTGGCTTCCGCGCGGTCGACCTTGAGCTGCCACTCGATACCGGGAATGGGACGCGAATCACCGACGTCGACGAAGCCGCCGATTTCGTCGAGCGCCGCGCGAATTCGTTCGATAGCCGGCGACAACAGTTCCGGGAAACGCGATCCGACCTGGATTTGCACCGGCTTACCTACTGGAGGTCCCGACTCCTGCTGCTGGATCTCGACGATGATGCCGGCGAGATCTTCCAGGCGAGCTCGCACCTCTGCCAGGATTTGTTTCGCGGGACGGCGCTGTTTCCAGTCGATCAATTCCAGCTGGATCAGACCGATAGCATCTTCGCTGACCTGCGCACGAAAGCTGGAACCGCTGCGCGCATAAATGCTCGCGAACTCGTTCATGTCGAGGATACGCTCCTCGACCTCGCGCACCAGCCGGTCGCGTTCGTATACCGACAGATCACCGCGCGCACGGACCTGGAGCACCGCATTTTCCGGTTCGACATCCGGGAAAAATTCGACGCCCTTGCCAAACGCGCCGTAGGCCGCGTAGACCGCTGCCAGCACCGCCAACGCGATCAGAATCACCGATTTCGGGTATTGCAGCGCCAGGTGCAGGAAATTCAGGTAATACCCGGTCCCGCCGCCGATAAGGCCGAGATCGCCTTCCTCGGCGGCGACCAGGACTTCGGTGCGCTGCTCGCTGTCCGGCGCGCGCTTGCCGATCAGGGCCCCCAGCGTCGGCACGAATATCAGCGCCATGAACAACGAAGCGGACAGCGTTGCAATCAACGTGATCGGCAGGTACTTCATGAATTCTCCGACGATACCGGGCCAGAAAAGCAATGGCAGGAATGCCGCCAGCGTGGTCGCGGTGGCGGCGACGATCGGCCACGCCATGCGATTGCTGGCCTCGGCATAGGCCCTTCTTCGGGGCAAACCTTCCGCCATTTTGCGATCCGCCAGTTCCACCACGACGATGGCGCCGTCGACGAGCATGCCTACCGACATGATCAACGAAAACAGGACCACGATGTTGACCGTAAGACCGATCGACGCGATCACCAGGATGCCGGCGAGAAAAGAACCGGGTATCGCCAGTCCCACCAGGCCTGCGGTGCGAACGCCCAGGAACGCGACGATCACCATCATTACCAGTAATACCGCGGCGATGACGTTGTTTTGCAGGTCGTAGAGCATATTGCGGATGTCGTTGGACTTGTCCTGGCTGAACAGCACCTTCACACCCGGCGGCCAGCCGCCCTGTTCTTCCTCGACCAGGCGCCTCACATCGGCGATGGTATCGATGATATTGGTGCCGATGCGCTTGCTCACCTCCAGTGCGACCGCGGGTTGTCCGTTAACCCGGGCAAAGCCGGCCGGGTCCTTGAAGCTGCGGTTGGCCGTGGCGACGTCGGCGAAACGAACCATGCTGTCACCGCTAACGACGATCGGCAAATTGAGGATATCTTCCACACTTTCGAATAAACCCGGTACCTTGATCGCAAACCGGCCCTGGCCGGTGTCCATTGCGCCGGCGGCGACCAGCTCATTATTGCGAGAGATAAACTGCACCAGGCTTTCCTGCGACTGCTGGTAGTTTTCCGCCCGCACCGGATCGATCAGGACTTCCACCAGGTCTTCCCGGTCGCCGGCAATATCGACTTCGAGCACGCCCTGAAGCGACTCCAGGTGATCGCGCAGGTCGCGCGCGGTTTTCACCAGCAGGCGCTCGGCGACATCGCCGTACAGGGTCACGACCAGTACCGGAAACAGGGCCACATTTACTTCGTTAACCGTGGGCTCGTCGGAATCCGCGGGCAATTCGCTTTTCGCGATATCGACCTTTTCCCGCACGTCGGTGAGCGCGGCATCGCTGTCGAAGCCGGCATCGAATTCGAGTACGATCGAGGCATTACCCTCGACCGCGGTCGACGTCATCTCCTTGACGCCCTCGATATTCTGCAATTCGTTTTCCATCGGGCGGATCAACAGCCGCTCGGCGTCTTCCGCGGATATGCCCTCGTGGTGGATGGAAACGTAGATAATGGGGATCGCGATATCCGGATCGGATTCCTTGGGAATTGTCATGTAGGAAACCGATCCGGCCACCAGTACCAGGCACAGTATCAGCAACACGGAGCGGGAGCGGTCGATCGCGGCATCGATAAACATGGCCGTTATCCGCCGGGGTTATCGGTGTCGACTTCGCTCTCGTCGATCGCGACTACCTTATCGCCGGAGCGCACGAACCCCTGTCCCACGGTAATTACCCGCATGCCTTCCGGCAAGCCGCGAATCCACAGGCCTTCCGGGGTCGTCTTGATCACCTCGACCGGAAGAAATTCGACTCGGTCGTCGCTATTGACTGCCTTGACCCCCAGTACATCGCTGTCGTCGAGCGCCAGTAATGCCGGTGAAAGCACGAACGCCGATACGTAGCGCACCGGTATTCGTAGCTCGGCGGTGAGACCGGAAACCAGAGTCCCCCCCGGGTTCGGGATTTCCAGTTCGACTTTGAAAGTCCGCGTCACCGGATCGGCTTCGGCGGCGATATAGCGCAGCTTGCCTTCGGCCACCCCTCCGGTTACGAATCGGGCGATCCCCTTGTCCCCCAGCACCAGTCGGTTGCGCTCGTGCTGGCTGACGTAACCGACGAATATGACGGGGTCCAGTTCCAGCAGTCGGCCAATTTCATCGCCGACCTTGAGGTAGCTGCCCACCTCGATCGGCAAGCGGTCGAGGTAACCGGGGAAAGGTGCCGAAACCTCGGTATTGCGGATTTCGAGTTTAATTGCCGCCACCTGCGCCCGGGATGTTTCCAGTTGGGAGGCGGCCTGCGCGAGATTGATTTCCGACTGCAGGTTTTGCTGACTCAGGCGCTTACTGCCGGTGTACTCGAGTTCACGCTGTTTCAACAGCGCAGCGGCTTCCGATAGCCGCGCCTGTCGATCGCGGCTGTCGATTCGTACGATGACATCACCAGCGGCCACCGACGCACCGTGCTTCACTTGCAGTGCGGCTACGCGACCCTCGACTTCCGCGCGAATAGTTACCGCTCTCGCCGGTTCGGTTCTGCCATTGAGAACGACCTCCTCGACGATGCGTTGCTTTCCGGGAACACGCACGCGTACCTTTTGAACAATCGAGCGCGTTGCGGTATCGGCGGCCTCCGGTTCCCGGCTGTCGGAAGCGAGATAACCCGACGCCAGCCACAAGCTCAGTAACAACAGGATGCCGAGGGCATAAATGACTGATTGGTGCTGCCCGAACATGTCTTTCATTTGACGTTACCTCGCAGGAAACCCGCCCAAGAGGCGCCCCGATTCATCCCGCCATGCTGCGCTCGATCGCGCCGTTCCGGACGATAAAACTCGCGAAGCGAATATCCTGGCGCGGTTCCGCGGTAGCTATTCAGGAGAAATTGCATAATCGTCCACGCAGCCCGGGCGTGGCTGTGCCTCGATCCGGGTACCGGTTCGTGTGTCGACGATATACAGGATGCACGCGTGCTGCTCGGACCCATGGCCCACCCCGGGTCCTGGAGACTCTTGTTTACCGGTGCACTCTATCGAATCTCGCCTCCCGCTACCAGCCCCGAGACAGGATTTCCGTGCCCAAACCCTGATTCGTAACCTTACCGCCGCCAGGCACAAGATCCTGATTTCACTCCCAAACAGGGGGATAGGTATCTCTTTTTTTGATCCAGGCCTCTGCGAGCCGATGCTTGATGCACATGTTCAAAAGGGCTGGTGACGAAGGATTTCGAATTGCCAGCGCCCTCCTTTTCCTGCCCCAAAGTTGTGACTCCCTTCGCAGGAGGAGCAACTTTTTGACCTTTCGGTTGTTCGATGTGGACGAAGTCACGAAAATCCGGCGTCATTGCTACAAAATAATTCGACGAACAATAATAAAGGGTTATTGCCATGAACTACGTCGATACCGATACCACTTTTACGGACTGGAGCGAGTTCGGCATTCGGGACGAAACCGAGCGTGGTCCGATTACCGGTGTTTCCACGGCGCCCGATCATGCAAGAGACGGGCTTTCCATCGATTCACAGGTCGATAGTCCCGCCGACCGCCGAGGACGGTCCAAATCAAACCTGAAGAAGATGTTCGACAAATTCCTTTACCAAAACTAGCCGCGAGTTCGCTGCATGAACTGGAACGGCAGACCGGTCCCGGCATGCCGGAAGCAGGCGGCGGATGATTTCCGCTCGGGTTCGACGAATATCTCCTGCAGATTTTTGCTGGCCGGCGGGAGGCAATTGCAGGGTAATCGAAACGCGCGGGTCGAAGCTGCGGAGGTCGGCGATATCGCCCCTCGTTGTCTCCGAACCCGGTACACTCTCACAGTCGGTCGCAATTTAAACTCCGAATTCAATAAACCTCCTGATCCGTTTCGGGCCGGTTGCCGCGGCCTGACAACAATCCCTCGACACCGGTTTTATACTCTCTGGCCATGCGCAAGATATCCGAAGTCTTTGCGATGGGCCCCGAAAATCCTCGTGATCTCTCGCGAGGACGGCAGACAGAGATTTCGATAGCTATCCCCGTCAGGCAGTCAAACACCAAAAAGCCGGTTCGAATACGTTTAGCCGGCTTTTTCGTTTCCGGCGGTAACAAGCCAGGGCAGACAGATTCTCTGGAACAGGCTCACGATAGACTGGCTGGTACCGGCCTCGATATTCGAGTGAGGCCTGAATGCGGCCCCCCTAAAAACTCAACCGGCGTGTCTTGCCAAAATGCGGCCGGTCAGTCAGTCTACGAAGCCGGAAGCGATCGAAAACCAGGGGAAATATAATGCGCGTCGGTCTGGTGGGTGTGGGAAAAATGGGTACGCCGATAGGCTTGCATATACTCGGTGCCGGTCACCAGCTGGCCGTATACGACATTCGGCCGGGCCAACTGCAGGCGCCGTCGGAGGCTGGTGCAGCTATCGCCAACTCCGCCCGCGAGGTGGCCGAGCAAAGCGATATCGTGTTCACATCTCTGCCGGGCCCCGAGGAAATCCTGGCGGTAAGCCGGGGATCGCAGGGAATGCTGGCCGGACTCGCGCCGGGCAAAGCCTGGTTCGACCTGTCGACCAGTTCGCCGACTCTGGCCCGGGAACTGCACCAGGAATACCTGGCTCGGGGAGTGCAAATGCTGGATGCACCGGTTAGCGGCGGCCCTTACGGGGCGGAAAGCGGCAAGCTGTCGATCTGGGTGGGTGGCGACCGGGCGACTTATGAAAACCACCTGGCGTTGTTGCAAACGATCGGTGACGAGGTCAGCCATGTCGGCGAGGTCGGCACGGCGAGCATCGCCAAGCTGGTGCACAACTGTGCCGGATTCGTCATGTATGCGGGTCTCGCCGAAGTGTTTTCCATGGGTATCAAGGCCGGCCTGGAAGCCGATGTTCTATGGCAAACGGTTCGCAAGGGTCTAAACGGACGCCGTCCGCTGTTCGATTGCCTGGCGCGTAATTTCATGCCCAGCCAGTACGACGCTGCGGATTTCACCCTGGCGCATGCAGAGAAGGACTGTCGGCTTGCCCTCGAACTGGCCGCCGAGCAAGCGGTGCCCATGCAGCTGGCGAAACTTGCGCATCGCGAACAGACAGCAGCGATCGAACAGGGGTGGAGCAAACGCGATGCGAGGGCATCGATGCTGCTGCAACTCGAGCGCGCCGGTATCGATCCGCTCGCGGTGACGGCGGAGCGTATCGCCGAAATTATGGCGGATTGAATCCCCGCCACCAGGAAGCCGGGACAGATGCGTCCATTCTCGAGAATGCCCTGGTGAGGGAAATAATATCCGTTCTCTTTCTGCCTGTGCCGCGCTACCCCACCTTCGCCACCTGTCCGCTGCCGGGGTCACCCGCGTCGGGCCACAAGCGTCTGTTACTCCAGAATTTATTTCAGATAAGCTGAGCGTGTCCCACCACCGTGCAAGGACTGCAGCTTGCAGTGACTCGGGAAGGATGACTAAATAAACAAAAACGGGACGATTACCGGAGCATATACGCGATTTTCACGGGCAATCGGCAACATCCAGCAGTCAGCTGGCCGATTGACGGCAAACTGTAGTTGGAACTGGGCAAAAAGACGTTTATGCTTTCGCTTCTCAACGATCTCTTCGCTTCGAGAACCGGGCGCCGGGATCAGCAAACGGATTAAGCCTAATATGCCTGATGCCATCAAGGCCTACGTTCGCTTTGTCGACCGCATGAACTACTGGGTCGGTCGCTTTTCCATGTACTTGCTGTTTGTGCTGATGGCGATTCTGCTCTGGTCGTCGCTCACCAACATCACCCGTATGAACTCGATCTGGACCCTGGAAATGGCCCAGTTCGTCATGGTGGCCTATTTCTTCCTCGGCGGCCCCTATTCGCTGCAACTGGATGCCAACGTCCGCATGGACCTGCTGTATCACCGCTGGTCCGATCGGACGCGCGCCTGGGTCGATGCCTTTTCGGTCTTCGCCCTGATCTTTTATCTCGGCGTGCTACTGTACGGCGCCGTCGAGAGCACGATGTATTCGATCGAATACGGCGAGCGCAGTGCCACCGCCTGGCGGCCTTATATCGCTCCGATCAAGATCATAACGATCATCGGCACGTTCCTGATGATCCTGCAGGCGACCGCGTTCTTTTTCCGCGACGTCGCTAAAGTGCGCGGGGACGAAATCTGATGTCCTACGAGATGATCGCCATCCTGATGTTCAGCACCATGATGCTGATGATGATAACCGGCCAGCGGGTGTTCGGCGCGATCGGCTTTGTCGCGGTCGCGGCGGCCATCCCGCTGTGGGGCGTGGGCGGTTCGGACATCGCCTTCTCCGCGGCCATGAAGCTGATGAAATGGTATCCGCTGCTCACTTTGCCGATGTTTATCTTCATGGGCTATGTGCTGTCGGAAAGCCGGCTGGCGGACGATCTCTACTACATGTTCCATGTCTGGATGGGCAATGTACCGGGCGGGCTTGCCATCGGCACCATCGGTCTGATGGTGATTATCTCGGCGATGAACGGCCTGTCGGTAGCCGGCATGGCCATCGGAGCGACCATCGCCCTGCCGGAACTGCTACGACGGCGATACGATAAACGCATGGTCACCGGCGTCATTCAGGCCGGATCGAGTCTCGGCATCCTGGTCCCGCCATCGGTGGTGCTGGTGCTCTACGCG
>Ga0209919_1000673_pt1 | contig 16852 bp, 15 predicted proteins | sample SalPon2A_C_D2_MG_FD_185721 | JGI IMG/M metagenome (GOLD analysis project Ga0209919, IMG submission 185721) | Soil microbial communities from South San Francisco under conditions of wetland restoration - Salt Pond MetaG R2A_C_D2_MG (SPAdes)... | ecosystem: Environmental > Terrestrial > Soil >... | reverse complement strand
AGAAACCGGCTCAAGCCATAGTTGAAATCCTTGGCCGAATTCTCGGTGATAGGAGTTAGCGTATTTCCATCCGGGGAGCGCAACGCCAGGCCGTCCGGAAGATATTCCTTGATCGCGACGTCCCTTTGAAGATTGTGATCGTAGGCGATGTAGGTAATGCCAAACCCGCCCACTCCCAGAACACCTTTCAATTCGTAGTTTTCGATACGGGTTCCTTCCGGCAAGGCGTGTTGATAGGAATCGTGCATGATATTCGGCAGCCAGCATCAAGCTCCTTGTGGGCCGGTCTCAACCCCTTTTTTTGTTTTTGGCGGATCGGCGCGTTTAATCGTTCAGAATAAAGACCCCTCGTGAAAATGTCTAGCGCTAGTCGCGGCCGCCACTCGCCTTTGCCGCGGCCGCACTCATCCACTCTAGAGCTCACGATTTGCGATTAAGTATAAAATCGCATAACTGGTTTCCGCAATTTACCCGCAGCTTATATTCGCAGGCCAACGGCGACCTCCCGCCAGCGATATACGAACCGAAAAATAATCAGGACCGGGGTAGCGCCCGGGGCTGCGTAACGCGCACAGGCCGACCTCCCGTGCTACGGCGCATTTCGGAGTAATTCATCGATTCGCGTTTGATGTACGTCAACACCTGACACCGGACATCGTGGACAGTCTAATGTTCCTGCAATCTTGTTAGGAGAAATAACCATGATTACCTGCAAAAAATTTACCTCTTGCGCAACTCTGTTACTGCTGACCACGCTCATGTCAGGCAATGCACTGGCAACCGACGTGCTGGTTCACCTGTGGGACAAAGGCAGCGATGCCATGGCCCACGCCAATATGGCGCAACCGATGGGTATGGCGATGCCGGGGGCCGGCGATATGTCGAAAGCGACGATGGGCATAACTGTCGATTCGAACAACATTCCCGCTGGTGAAGTTACCCTGGTCGCGATCAACGACTCAAAGGTCCTGATCCACGAAATGTTGATTGCACCGGTACTCTCGACCTATTCGCCGCTCCCCTACGACACCGCCAAACAAAGGGTCGACGAAGATGCCGCACATTCGCTCGGCGAAGTCTCGGAACTCGACCCGGGTCAGACGGGCGCGCTCAGAATCACGCTGAAACCGGGCACCTATATCCTGCTTTGCAATGTCCCGGGTCACTATGCGATGGGCATGTGGACGACCATTGTCGTCAAGCAATAAACAGGCGATAGCGAATGCTCGATGGAGGAACAAATCTGACATTTTTACGCTACCGGCAAACCACCGACCCCGAAGAGGGGCCGGTGGTCACAAGTCCCGGCTCACTTTTCGGGCATGATATCGCCAATGCTATGTGAGTAGCCTGCGCTGGCCAGCAGATAACTCGTGGCATCCAGAAAAATCTGCACAGCCGAGTTTTTAAACAGGCTATCATTCACGTTCGATAAATAATTGGGTAAATAAAGCCTTTTGCGGGCGATGAATGCGACAAGCGCATGCGAATCCACCTACCCCGTATCGCTTGATCAGCAGCCCGGCTCGATTGCCGGATTTTCTGAAAAATCTTGATACAGGATACAAACTGATGTCTTTCGACTACAGGGCTGCCCGAATATTCTTCAACTTATATGTATGATACTAATACCCGGGATTGCGAACCGGAGCTGGTCGATGTCGGATCTGGAAGAATATGAAGTTGCGATAATAGGTGCCGGTTGGGCGGGGACGAGCGTTAGCTACACTCTCAAACAGGCCAGTATTCGTCACATTGTCATCGAGCGGAATCGAATCTGCGAAACCTGGCGCTCGCAACGATGGGCATCGTTTCGAATGAACACGCCAAACGTGATGACGGTCCTGCCCGGAGACCGCTACGAGGGCCCGGCGCCCGAGGGTTACATGACCTGCGACGAATTCGTGCGCATGGTGCAGAACTACGTAACGAGCCACGACCTTCCCTTGCGTGAGCATACCCTGGTCGAAGACGTCCGGCTATTGGAGGAAAGCTTCGAAATTCACACTTCTTCCGGTGCGTTGCGCGCAGATCACATCGTCGTCGCGTCGGGCAATCTCAATATTCCGCGCCGCCCGAAGCTGGCGGACCGCATCCCGCCATCCGTTCTTCAGATCGACGGGGCCGGGTATCGAAACGCGGATTCGCTGGCGCCCGGAGCAGTACTGGTAATCGGCTGCGGGAACACCGGCGGGCAAATCGCCGAAGAACTGGTTCAGTCCGGACGAAAAGTATTTCTTTCTACAGGTCGCAACGGCCGCGTTCCGCGCCGGTATCGGGGCCGCGACATCTTTCTCTGGCTGACCGATACCGGGCGCATGGGCAAGGCGCGTACGCGTGAATCCGGGCGCGGCCTGATCGGTGCCACCCACACGATCAGTCTGCAATCGCTCAGCGCGCAGGGCGTGGTGCTGCTGGGGCGGCTCGCGGATATCTCGGCCCAAGGGCGGCTGAAATTCGCCGACACGCTGGCGGAGAGTGCGGCTTTCGGAGATGAAATGTCGGCGATGCTACGCCAGGAGATCGACGACTACATCGCCCTCGAAGGGCTCGATGCACCCGACGCAATGCCCGATCCGGCGGAAACCATCGAACCCCGGTACCCGGAGCCGCCGAAACTCGAAATCGACCTGGCGGACGAAGGCATTACGACAGTTTTGTGGTCGACCGGTCTGCGGGGCGATTTCAGCTGGTTGCGCGTCCCAGGCGCCCTGGACGAAAAAGGCAACCCGGTACAGCATCGTTGTATCTCGGTGCCCGGCATCTATTTCACCGGACTCGACACCTCCGAATCTCTAAGAGCGGGAACGGTTCTCGTCGCTGTCGAAGAAGCTGAACGCATCGCCGGGCACATCGCAGCAAACAGGAAATGATCTGCGACTTGTGGCAAGACGACCGCGGTGGTTTGTCAGCACTCAATATCGACAGGAGAGACTCTCGTTTATTAAGTGTTTTTTGCCGTCGCGATCGCCGCGCGTGCCAGGCGGGTTGAGGCGAGTGGCCGTGAGCGTAGCCTGAGCTACGCGATCGGTCCGAGCCGAAATCCAACCCCGCAATCGTGGCGCGCAGCAGGTGAAAAATGGTGACTACGCCCTGATTTGAACAGGGGACCCCATCATTATGAAAATGACAGGGCATATATTTTATATTTAAATCAAAAGCTTATAGGAGCACCCGTGGCGGATTTGGTACTACTGAGCACAACAATGCATAGCTGATCCCCACAAATTTCCCACACCGGTTACTGAGCACTTTTCGAGCTCGTAGTCTGCAAAGCATTGTTAACCGTAATATTTATCCGCACCGAGACGGGCAGGGAAACCAGTTTCTGGGCTCATTATGACACTGGACAGGGAAGGCAGTATGTCGACACTGCCCGGTTCGTACGCTGCATTACCACCAGGCCGAGCAACACTAGCCGCTATCGTCGAGCAACTGGTCCACGGGGCCCGATTCAGCCGGCTAAATTCTCCAGCATATCTCTCAACGAGAGATGACATTTATACACCCTATATCCGCTCTCGATTGGAATCAAATAAACAGACAAACTATCGCAGCTAAGGAAGCCGTCGCCTCCTTTGCAGGCGAGCCAAAGACCGGTACCCGGGATTTAAATCGCGTGACGGGTTAATTCGCCACGTCTCGAAAATGTAGCGCCGCTATCTGGACGAAACCGCTGACGGATTCCGGGCCAACTTTCCCATCAACTGCAACAATCCCGCCAGCAGGGCCGCGGGCGTCGGGGGGCAACCCGGAATGAAAGCATCCACGGGAATGACATTTGCAACCGCGCCACAACTGGCGTAGCTGACACCGAATTCGCCGCCGTCGCAGGCGCAATTGCCGGCCGCGACGACCCATTTGGGATCCGGCGTCGCTTCCCAGGCACGGCGCAGGGCGGCTTCCATGTGGCGCGACACCGGTCCGGTTACCAGCAACACGTCGGCGTGACGGGGCGACGCGACGAAATGTATACCGTAGCGCTCGACCGCGTAGTAGGGATTATTCAGCGCGTGTATCTCCAGTTCGCAAGCGTTACAGGAACCCGCATCGACCTGGCGTATCGCGATCGAACCGCCGAACCGCTCGCTAACCACGCGATTGACCTCGAGGCCCAGTCGCTCTTCTTCGGTCAGCCTGGGCGGCGATTCGGTAATGCTGCCGATTGACAGTGTTTTTGCCAGTAGTTTCAACATCTATAAGTCCTGGCCGGAATACGAACCGTTGATCGATTTATTACAAACAGGAAAGTCCGGCACGATGTTGTCCTGTTGCAGTAGTTCCAGTGCAGGCCAGAGTAACCAGCTCGGATCGCGCGGGTAAAATCGCGCAACGCGCCCGTCGGCTTCCAGCCGCACATAGCTGACTATTTCGCCGCGCCAGCCTTCGACTATGCCCAGGCCCGAGCAGCTATGCGCGGGTCGGCGAACCGGCACTCGGATCGACCCGCCGGGGAGCGAGGCCAACAGTGCATTTAACAGCGCCAGCGAAATGCCGACCTCGTCGGCGCGCACCTTGGCCCGGGCGGCAACGTCCCCGGCGCGATAGCTCGAAACCGGTACTTCGAACTTGTTGTAGGGTGGGTAGGCCGCGGCGGCGCGAACGTCGAAATTTAGCCCGGATGCCTTGCCGACGTAGCCCACCACTCCCAGCATTTGCGCCTGCTCCGGGGTGAGACGACCGGTAGTCATTAACCGGTCTTCCAGCGATTCGGCATCTTCGATAATGTCGATAATTTGCTCCACTTCGGAGGCCATTGCATTGGCCTGCTCTACCATCGAGTTCGCGGCATCGGCATCCAGGTCCCGGGTGACGCCGCCGCAGACTACGCAATCCATCATGAATCGATGTCCAAATGCGTCGTTACTTTCGCGAACGAAGTCTTCCTTTAACCGTGTCATCTGGTACTGGGCAAAAGCAAATCCGACGTCGTTACATATCGCGCCGATATCGCCCAGATGATTGGCGATGCGTTCGCGTTCAGCCATTATTGCCCGCAACCAAAGAGCGCGCGCGGGCACTTCGGTGACAGTCGCACGCTCGATCGCCTGGCAGGCTGCCCAGGCATGCGCGACGCATGAATCGCCCGAAACCCTCGCAGCCAGTCTGACCAGGCCTTCGGCATCCCGTCCCCGGGCAATTTTTTCGATACCCTTGTGCACGTAACCCAGATGAATCTCCAGATTGAGTACCACTTCCCCGATGGCCTGGAAGCGAAAATGCCCGGGCTCGATAATACCGGCATGAATCGGTCCTACCGGAATCTCGACCACGCCCGCCCCCTGCGCGGATACAAAGGGATAGGCCGAATCGGCCGGTGTTGGAGACCATTCAGTATCTGCCCCGTCTGCCTCCTCACGCAATGGAAAATGATTTTCGGGCCAGGCCTGGTGTCGGGTCCAACGCCGCTCGTCGGGGGCATCGGCAAACGCCAGGCCAAGCATGTCGCGCGCGTGCCGTTCGGGTCTGTCCGCCGCTGCGAAAATACCTGCATGGGATGACAGCGCTTCGTCGAATCCGATTTCGGTGCGCAGCAGCAGGTACTCCCCGGCGCCTTCGAGCAGGCAAAAAACCTCGTTGTGATCGGCACGGGGATCCGCCCAGAGGGCGCTCCAGCGTAAATTCATACTTCGCGCGGCGCTCGCCGCCAGTCCCCAGTGCTCGGCGGCAACCTCGAGCAGAACCGCGGGCGACAGGTACTGCTCGCCGGATACCCGCATCGCGGCACCCGCCTGCGCACAGGCGTCGAGAAACCGATCCAGTGTCGCCGCGTCGCTCATAGCAATCCTTGCCCCGAAATCAGCCGCGTTGCCTGGTCGAACCAGCGCGCGACGAAGCCGGGTATTGCCAGCCCGAGCCAGAGCACCAGGGCCAGGTGCAGATACACGGGAATCATGTTGACTTTTATCGCCGTGGCTCCTTCCGCGCGCGGACCGAAAACAATTGGGTGGAGGTGGCGGAAAATGCCGGTAAAGGCCACCGTAAATCCGGCTAGTAACGGGATTGCGAGCCAGGGCCAGGTATCGATGGTCGCCGACAACAGCAGAAATTCGCTGGTGAAGACTCCGAAGGGTGGAAATCCGGCGATGGAGATCGAACCCAGCAATAATCCCCAACCGACGTTCGGCTGGGTGCTGATCAGCCCGCGAATCTTTTCGATAACCTGGGTACCGCTGATCTGACTGGCGTGTCCGACGGTGACGAATATCGCGGACTTCGTCAGTGAATGTACCGTCATGTGCAACAGCGCGCCGAAGGTGGCAAGCGGGCCGCCCAGCCCGAAGGCAAAGCTCATCAACCCCATGTGCTCGATCGAGGAATAACTGAACAGGCGCTTGAGGTCACGCTGACGATGCAGGAACAACCCGGCCACGGTGAAGGACAACAGGCCGAACCCCATCATCAGGTAGCCGGCCATGCCCGCCAGTTGCGCGTGGCTGCCGGCCAGCGCGCCGTCGGTCAGCATTTTCATGCGTACCACGGCATATAACGCGACGTTGAGCAGCAATCCCGAGAGTACCGCGCTCATCGGCGTGGGTCCTTCCGAATGCGCGTCGGGCAACCAGTTGTGCAGGGGCACCAGGCCCACCTTGGTGCCGTAGCCGACCAGCAGGAAAACGAAAGCGATGCTCATTATCGCCGGCTCCAGCTTGTCCGCGTCGGCGTAGAGCACGCTCCACAGCAATGCCTGTTCGGGATCCGCGACCGCATGCGATGCCGCGAAGTAAAGCAGCACGGTACCGAACAGGGCCTGGGCGATACCGACACCGCAAAGAATGAAGTACTTCCAGGCCGCCTCGACCGACTCGGGAGTGCGATACAGGCTGACCAGCAGCACCGTCGCCAGCGTGGCGCCTTCCAGGGCCACCCACAAAATACCGAGATTGTTACTGGATAAAGCCAGTTGCATGGTAAAAATGAAACCCTGGAAACTGGCATGGTAGAGGCGCATTCGGCCGGCATCGACCCGCCTCTTGTCGAGCTCGTGAGACATGTAGGGACGGGAAAACAGTGCCGTGGTGAGGCCGACGAATGCGGTCAGGGCGATCAGGTATACATTAAACGCGTCGATATAAAACTGGCCGCCGCCGAGCGCCCCTTTATTCATGACACTGCGAGCCAGCAGGATCGTGGCAGCAAAACCGAGCCCCGCCAGCGCGATATTCACCCGTGCCGCAAGATGCGGATTCCTGAGCACCGAAAGCAACAGCGCGCCTACCAACGGGATCAGCAACACGGCAGCCAGCAGCGTCATTCGTCTATCTCGGAAAGCCGATTGAGATCGTCGACATCGAGCGAATCGATGCTTTCGCGGATATGAAAGAAAATGACACCGAACAAAACGGCGGCAACCAGAACGTCGAATGCGACTCCCAGCTCAACCACCATGGGCATACCCTGGGTCGCGGTCACGGCGGAGAAAAACAGGCCGTTTTCCAGCGCCATGAATCCGACCACCTGGGTGATTGCCTTGCGCCGCGTAACCAGCATCAGCATGCCGAGCAAGACATTGGCCAGGCTGATCGCGATCGCATCCCGGGTAATGGTCTGCGAGAATTGCTCGATCGGTTGCACCACGCTGTAGCTGAATATTACCAGGGCACTGGCGAGAAGCAGCGTCAGGCCCGGCTGGATAACCGCATCGATTTCGCGCAGAATTCCCAGCGACCGCGCCTGACGGGTAAGCAGCCAGGGAATAAGAATCGCCTTGAGAGCTATCGTCATGACCGCGGACAGGTACAGGTGCTCCTGCCGGGTATCCCAGGCGACCAGCGCGGTCGTCAGCGCCAGCAACCAGCCTTGCCAGGCGAACACGCGTATCGTTGCAACCACCCTGGACTGCGCCAGCAACGCAAACGAAGTGACCAGGATCATCGCGGCGAGGGTCAGAATCGTCTGCTCGATCAGCGGCATGTCAACGTAGTTTTCCATCACGCGGCCTCCAGCATGACGAAGCTGAGCATGCCGACGAGCGCCAGCGTGAAAGCGACAACGAGAAATGTCGGCGCTCGGAACAGGCGCATCTTGGCGACGATGCTTTCGCCGATGGCCAGCAGGAGCCCGAGCGCCGCTAATTTCGCCGCCAGCGCCGCCGACGCACTCAGCAAGGATCCGGGAGCGGCATCGAGCGCTATTCCCCACGGGAAAAACAGATTGCTGACCAGTACCGCGTAAATCAGCAGCTTCAGTTGCGCCGCCCACTCGATCAGCGCGAGCTGTCGGCCGGAGTACTCCAGGATCATCGCCTCGTGAATCATGGTCAATTCGAGGTGAGTCGAAGGATTGTCGATCGGAATCCGGCCGGTTTCGGCGATGCCGACAAGTATCAGGGCGAGCAACGCGAACAGTAACGAAGGCCGCAACGCCAGCGGTTGAGATAGCAGGCTCTCGACCACGGTCGACAAGTTGGTGCTGGAAAATACCATAGCCAGGGTGAAGATCACCATCAACATGGCGGGTTCCGCGAGGGCGGCAACGGTCATCTCGCGAGAGGATCCCATGCCGCCAAAGCTGGTGCCGACGTCGAGTCCCGCGAGCGCGAGGAAAAAGCGGCCCAGCGCGAACAATCCGACCAGGACGATGGCGTCCGCCATGCCCGCCATCGGAATCTGTACGCTTAAAAACGGAATCACCGAGGCCGCGAGCACGGCGGTCCCGAACAACACGTAGGGCGTGATCCGGAACAATGGCGACGCCGTGTCCGCCAACAGCATTTCCTTGCTAAACAGCCGCCGTATATCCCGGTACGGCTGCAGCAAGGGTGGTGGCCGGCGGTTTTGCAAACGGCATTTCATGCGCTTGACCCAACTCGTGAACAACGGCGCCGAAGCGACGAACAGCGCTGTTTGCGCCAGCGCTAGAAACCAGTCGACGGTAATCAGCTGATCAGCCATAGCAGGATTACCAGCGTAACGAAGGAATAGGCCAGGTAATGGCGCAGGTTTCCTGTCTGCAGGCGCGATACCCGGCGAGCCGCCAGGGTTACCCAGCGTTCCAGGGGCAGGTAAAGCCAGTCCCAGGCAATATCCTCGGCGTGGATGCGATAGCCGAGCTTTTCCGCTTTGGTCGGCAGCCTGGCATTCATTTCCCGGGTTTGTTCTTCGTCGAAGCGCCAGACCGGCCGGAATATCCAGCGGATAGGCATCGCGAACGCGGTCGCACTGTATTGCATGCGGGCAGTCAGCGGACCGAAGCCGCAGTCCCAGGCTCCCTGGCGCGGCACCGGCCGAATTCGGCGCCTGCCGCGCAGGAATAACCAGACAGCCGCCCACGCCGCCAGGGCAATCAGCACGCCCAGTAGCACCAGCGGCGCGCTGTAACTCGCGATCTCGGGTGCAACCGGGGTTAGCCATAGCCAGCCGCGGCTGGTTGCCGAGGCGATGGGGACGCCCAGTAAATCCCCGGTTACCCGGCCGAGTCCGATAATCGTGGTGGTCGGCAATACACCGAAGATCAGGCACAGGCCAGCGAGTAACCCCTGGGCGCCGAGCATTCCGATTTTCGCTTCGCTGGCCCGCCGCACGTGCCGGCTTCTGGACTGCCCGAGAAAGGCGATGCCGTACACCTTGACGAAACAGGCGGCCGCGAGGGCGCCGGTCAGCGCGAGCATGGCGGCGGCTATTGGGATGATCGCTCGCAGAATGCCGCTATCGAGCGCGGTCGCCTGTAACGCGGTCTGGAAAGTCAACCATTCCGATACGAAGCCGTTGAACGGCGGCAATGCGGAGATACTGATACAGCCGACCAGGAAAAACAGGCCGGTCCAGGGAAGCCGCTTTAACAACCCGCCCATGTGCTCGAGGTTTCTCTCGTGGCCGCGCTGAACGATGACCCCGGCGCCAAGGAACAGCAGGCTCTTGAACAAGGCGTGATTCAACGTATGGTAAAGCGCGGCGAGCAACCCCAGCACGCCCAGGCCGGGATGACCGGAGCCGGTAAAAATGGCGGCAAGGCCGAGACCGATATAAATAATTCCGATGTTTTCCACCGAGTGATAGGCCAGCAATCGCTTCAGGTCGTGTTGCATCAGCGCGTAAAGTACGCCGTACAGCGCCGTGACACTGCCGAAGACGAGCAACACCACCCCCCATTCCCAGGTGGGCCCGGGTAGCAGATCGAAAAGCAGGCGCACGAATCCGTAGATCGCGACCTTGAGCATCACGCCCGACATCAGTGCGGAAATATGCGATGGCGCAACCGGGTGTGCTTCGGGCAGCCAGACGTGTAGCGGCACGATACCGGCCTTCATGCCGAACCCGGCCAGGCCCAGCGCAAATGCGAGGCTGGCCCACGAGGGACTGATTTGCGCCTGGCGAAAAGCCGCAAAGGTAAATTCGTCGGCGAAACCGGCCAGCACGCCGAAGCAGAGCAAAATCAGCAAGGCCCCCGCCTGCGCCATCAGCAGGTATAGAAATGCCGCGCGCCGGTTGGCGGCGTGATGATGCTCGAAGGCGACGAGGAAATAGCTGGAGACAGACATCAGTTCCCAGGACACCATGAACGAGAACGCGTCAGCGGCGAGCACGACCATTTGCATACCGCCAACGAACAGGCCGGTAAAAATTCCCAGGACACCAAGCGAATACTGTCCCTGCTGATAACTGCGCACATAGGCGGGCCCAAACATGGCGACCGCCATGGTAACAATGCCGATTACACCCAGAAAAAATCCGGCGAGCGGATCGAGTCGCAGGTGCCAATTCAGCCATGGCAAGCCGAACGGCAATACGATTTCGATACTGGGTCCATCGACCAGGGTCATCAGCGCGACAACCGACGACAAAAGACCGGATGCGAACAACGGGATAAAAACTCCGTACCGAGCCCAAAACGTATTGCACCAGGGAATCAGTGCGACCAGGCCCGAGCCCAGGCTACAAAGCACCGCGACCGCCGTTATCGATTCCAGAGTCATTGCCGACTCGACCTAGATTGCGCGCAGCCGAACACCGCGCCCCCCGGCCTCGCTGACGTCGCCCTCGTTGATCAAATCGACACCAGCACCATGCAGTGCATTGATGACCTTGACCAGGGATTCGACGTTGCCGCGAACGGTACCTTCCGAGGCTTCCATGCGCTGAATGGTGGGCAGGGAAAGCTGACTGATTTCCGCGAGTTCGCGTTGGTCCAGGTTCAGCAACGCCCGTGCGGCCTTCATTTGCGTGCCAGTAATCATATTATATTAATAATGATATATTAAACGTCTTTTATTATTTCTAACAATAAGATAACGATATGTCAAATAATATTACTTATGTATGGTATTTGGCACCAAATTCGCCAAGCCAGACACGTGATCGATCTCTCGATCCATCCGGCCCGACGCGAGCGGTTCGCCGCAGTCTGCTTGGCAGGCTTTCAGGAAGTTTGGGGGCGTCGCGAATACAAGGCGTATTTGACGCCGTCAGGCGTCATGCCCACGCAGGTGAGAACTCGGTTGCATCGCGGCAATTACAGATACCCGCTTGCGCGATGACGTCCGATATTGCAGTCGCACCTCTGAGCAGTCCGAAACAGAATTCGATCGAACGTTTTCCGGCGTCGTAAGTGTATCGATCGCATGGCGAAAGTTTTGGAGATGGCCCGAACAGATCAAGGCCCAATTTAACTGGAAGTTTTTCGCCGTCGCGAGCGCCGCGAGTGCAAGGCGGAATTTCGTGCAATGGCGCGAACTGTGCACGAGCGGCTCGCCGCAAAATCCAACGCGGCCATTCGGCCGCGCAACAGCCCAAAATTGTAGTTATTCGGATTTTTTTGGACGCCCTGATTTGAACAGGGGACCCCATCATTATGAGCATGACAGGGAATTTATTTTTGTATATTAATCAATAGCTTAGAGGGGAGCCCGTTGCAAAGATTGCACCACTGAGCACAACAATGCTTTACTGAACCCTACATATTTCCTACAGCAGATTTCCCGCAATACTGACCGTATCTTATACATAGTAAATTCAATCTGTCGTCGCAACACAATGCGGGAGAATACCGAGCTGAACCTCGCGAACGCTCCACAAAGAGACCTAAAAATCCAGCAGCGTTATCGGGAAAGATGCCGTCTTACGTTTTCGATCTTCCACAATAATGCAGGATGCCGCAACAAACGGTTTGCCAGTACCCCGTCATCGGGAAACAGTAAAGCCGGCAACAGTTCACCGGCATGCACTCGGTCAACATATTCCCGCTCAGTCCCGTCAAGCGAAACCAGCGGCTCCACAACCGACCATGCCTGCTCTCTCAACTCGCTTGTAACAGGGCGCTCACTACCTTGAAGCATCGGTACAAGCTGCTCCTCGATGCTCCTGTCGGTTACTCGCTCGAAACGATCTTGCCCGTATTGATGGAGCGGAAGCGGCAACGTAACCGACAGCGCGACATGAATCCGTCGCAAGCGCTGGCTAGGCCACAAGTTTCCTGCGTATCCTGGCAAACGTATGGTATCGAATAAATCACGAGGCATCGCTCGGTCCAGCGTGGCTCGTAGTTTTCCGGTGAACAGCTCTTCCAAAGGCACGATACGAATTTCCGGGCATACGATTCCTGGCGGCTGCCATAGTGACCGGGTTGTAACCTCTCCGAGCGGAATACGATACAGAAAATTGAGATCGACCTCGATACGATCTGACGTACCGGCCGAACTGGTATAGGAGAGGTATATCTTTCGACCGGCGTGGGCATCGCGCGATTGCTGGACTCGGTATCCCTGCCCTTCTCCAATGATCGAAATGGCCCGTTCAATCTCAGGGCGGTCGGCTTGCATACTTGCTCGGTCCTCCCGCCCGATATAATTGAAATCCAGATCAACCGAAAGTCGAGCCGGCGAACCGAACAACAGATTCAAGGCCGTGCCACCTTTTAAAGCCAGCACACGTGACAGCAGCGGATGACGCCCAACATCCGCTGCGAATTCACCCAGGCGAATCACCTTCTCCAGCGTCTCCGGGAGGAAACCAGTCTCCACCGCCAGCCTTTCAACGTGTTCATTGCCGAGGTTCATCCGGTTCCCTGCCTGTCACGAGTTCGTCAGGAACAATCAGATTCCATCGCCGCACCAATACACCACCGCGCTGATCCCTGACAAGATAAAACGGCGCTTTGGGCAAATGTTTTTCTATCAAGGCAAGATCGTCACCACTGACATAAAACGTGCTGCGGTAGGTATCGAGAAACCAGCCGACCGCCGCCCACAGGCCCTTCTGCCCGAAAGCATTCAAAAGCTTGAACAATAATGGCAACTCCAGCACAGAGAATCCTGCCGCTGACTCGACAAACTCCGCAATTCCCCCGACCAGATCTGGTCGGCGAAAACCGTCGATCAGCGTACGTTCAGGCCCGGTAACTTGCAGTTCACGATCAAGTCTGTAAACGGACCGAATTCCCAGGTCAACAACCCGATGTTGCGCTAGCGATTTTGGATGGGAAAGGAATCGTAATTCAATGCCTTCCAGATCGAATGGTTGTGAACGCCTGGTGCTGTACGCGGTGCATTGTCGCCATTCGGAATGCGCTGCGCCCAATAGCTCGAGCGCCGAGTGGTGGCAAAAGACTGCATCGGGCCGCAGCGCTGCCGCCACAAGAAATCGATCCGGCTGAAATTTCGCGGCATCCACACCAGGCGGTATCGAAGCATAGACACCTCGCGCCAGCTTTTTGAGCTTGCTTCGAGCAGCCGCGTACTTCAGGCGTTCCAGTGTCGCCTTGCGCCCACCAGACGGCGCCAGGGCCTGTACGGCCTCGTCAAGATTGAAGACGCGATGCGTTTGGATAAAGGTACTGGTGTCCATGACCAATTGCGCTACTTGTCAATATTTACGGGTATAGGGGGTATATTCCCCTATATACGACATATTTGTCAACTGGCTTCATCAACTCATGAGTAAAGATTCGGCCCTGAAAAGCAAATGGTCCCACGCCTTGTGAAGCAGGCAGTTATATCGAAATATATGCATACATCTTGTCGAAAAACGCTCATTACTATCGAAATATGCAATATATATCGTTTTTATATCGAAAATCACATTGTTTCACGCTGACAAGCCCGCTGGCTTCGCGCCTGAGTCAGATCTCAACGATCAAATCTGACCGGAAATCCGGATTCAAGGCATTCGGGGCATACCCGCGCGGATTGCAGATCACTCGGGTGCCATAGACCTCGTAGTCAAACGACTCATGCATGTGCCCATGAATCCACAATGCCGCTCGATCGCCATCCATGAGATTTTCCAGGTTGCTGGCAAAAGCCGGGGTCAGCAGATCACGCGCATACCTTGGATGCACCGATTGGGATGACGGAGCATGGTGGGTAACCACCACCGTCTTGCCGTCGAAGGGTTCCGCCAACATTACCGCCAGCCAATCCCGGCTTGCGGTATGCAGCCGGATAGCATCTTCCGGACTGAAACGCCGACCGTCATCCTGGATGATGGAAAAGTCCGTCATCTGCTGCCGTGCCTGCTGCATGGCGAAAAACTTGTCAGCCTCACCGAACAAGCCGAAGTCCGTCCACAGGATGCTGCCGAGAAATCGCACGTCATCAATGACCACCTGATCATCGTTCAGAACGTGGATGTGCGCCGGTGCCTGCTCCTTCAGCTCGTCGATCAGGGCGACGTGGTGGTGATAGAACTCGTGGTTCCCCGGCACGTAGATCACGGGCCTGTCCGGTAAGCGGGCTTCCGCCCAGCGCAGGCCTTCCATCCCCACACCGATATCGCCTGCCAATATCACAACATCCGCATCCGCTACCGGTGGTACGAAGTCTTCGAACTCGATGTGCAGGTCATTCAGGATGTGGAGTTTCATAGAGCAACCATACACCAACAAACTGAGTATCACCGACTGTTGAATTACATTCGAATTTGATCCATTTTTGGTCAAACAAAGTATGATGCAACCATTGCCGACAAGTAAGCGCCGTGCAAAGGTACGATTCGACAATCGAGCGAATATTCTGGTGACACATGACAATCCCAAGATCCAGGCCTTGCTGGCGCTGGGTAAACCTAAAAAACCGCGCCACTGGCCGGACTACGTAAACCTACATGGCTTGTCTGCTGACGACGTGGCGGATCTGCTGGCGCTGGTTCGCGACGCATCGATCGACGAACTGGATTCCGAGTGTCCCGAGGTCTGGGGTCCGCTGCACGCCTGGCGGGCGCTGGGCCAGATTGGCAGCGAACAGGCCATCAAGGCGCTCGTCGCCGAATTCGATCGGCTGCGCGAAGACGACTACGGGCTAGAAGAATTGCCCGTCGTTATCGGCATGATCGGCCCGGTGGCGATTCCGGCGCTCGAGGCGTACTGGCAGGAGCCCGGCAAGGACGAATTCGCCTATGTGATGGCGGTGGACGCGCTGTGTGAAATCGCCAAACGCCATCCAGCGAACCGGGATCGCGTGATCGGGATCTATCGCGACTACATGCAAACGCCTTCTACGACCATGGGTTCGTTGAACGGCCTGTTAATGGCCGCGCTGCTGGACCTGGACGCCGCCGAGGCTATCGACGGTATTCGTCGCCTATTCTCGCTGGATTGCGTAGATCCCGGCTGTGCCGGCGACCTCGAAGATATCGAAATGGAACTTGGCCTTCGCGACAAACGCTCGACGCCGAAACCGACGCCGGTGCGATTGTTCGGGATTACCGGGCCCGCAGACCCGGAAACCTTAGATCACGACGATGAAGACCTGGCGGCCGATATTCTCGATATCATCGAACAAAACCTGCTCATGTACGGAACGGACGAATCGATTCTGAGCGCTTCGGAACTCGACGGCTTTTTCGCCGCGCTGGCCTGCTCACCGCAAATCGTCCGGCCGTCCGTCTGGATGCCCGAGATCTGGGGCGGCCGCGACGCACAGCCGGTATGGGAAAGCCTGGACGATGCCAACCATTTCAATTCGGCGATCATGATGCTTTACAATCGCATTATGCAGGATTTCCGCATCGGCGAATTCGAGCCGCTGTTCCTGTACGGCGTCGAAAATGATGATGATCGACCAATCGTAGGCGACTGGTGCGAGGGATTAATGCGTGGACTCGAATTGTGGGAAGAATTGCCGCATCATCAACGGGAGCAACTCGAAGACGACCTCACCCCGATCGCATTCTTCGCTTCAACCCCTCTTGATACACTGCAAACCTTTGACGACAACCAGATCGAGGCACTGCAACTCAGTATTGAGCCCCAGGTCATGAAAATTTATCGGCAATTTCGCCGTGAGTTCTCGCCGGCATCGTCATCGACCTATGTCCGCACCGCGCCCAGGGTCGGACGCAACGCGCCCTGCCCCTGCGGCAGCGGTAAAAAGTACAAGAAATGCTGTGGGCTCAATTAGGCGAATACAGAACGAAATTGCCAATTGAGAAAATGAATGCCTGATCGGCGAGGCGAAAAGAGGCATTGAGGCCGGCATCGAACTTTCTGCCCTTGAATGTCATGTACTTGCCCTTGGGGAAGCCACTTTCGACAAACCCGGTCTCCTAACCCTGGCATGATTGTGGTATTCCCCTGGTAACAGGAGCAGCCCCTTTACCTTCACCGACTGGCTACGCTACAAAAGCAATCAGGGGCGCTCGTATCAGGCGAATCCATGGACTGGTAATAGGCCGGTTTCGTCGACAAATCTCCTACATTGAAGGCGGTCGGGGATTAGGAAAGTGCGCCAAGTCATTGAAAAGAATGGTGGCTACGCCCTGATTTGAACAGGGGACCCCATCATTATGAGAATGACAAGTCGAAGATAATTGTATATTAATCAATAGCTTAGCAGGGCCCCGTTGCAGAGATTGCACCACTGAGCACGACAATGCTCTACTGATCCCTACAAAATTCCTACAGCACATTGCCCACAATA
>Ga0209919_1000671_pt1 | contig 16858 bp, 10 predicted proteins | sample SalPon2A_C_D2_MG_FD_185721 | JGI IMG/M metagenome (GOLD analysis project Ga0209919, IMG submission 185721) | Soil microbial communities from South San Francisco under conditions of wetland restoration - Salt Pond MetaG R2A_C_D2_MG (SPAdes)... | ecosystem: Environmental > Terrestrial > Soil >... | reverse complement strand
GCCGGAGGATTCCGTGTGCGTGTTGGCGTAGGTGGGCATCACCCGCTGGCGGATGAAGTCCTCGATGAACGCCAGGGGGCGGCCGGAGGCGGTGTAGTCCGCATACACGATCCGCCGCGGGCCGTACGGCCCTTCCATCAAGTGGTCGTCGCCGATCACGGCGGCGCGCACCGCTTCGATCAATGGCTCCGGTCCGGGCTCCACAGCGGCCCGGGGTGAGATGGCGGCTGGACGTTGCATGGGGGCACCGGTGTGCGGGGTGCAGGTCGATGGAGGCCGTGCATCACGCCTCTCCTGTTCTACTATCACATGGTTATGTGACAGAACAGTGACGGGATTACATCCGGGTCTGCGGCGTAACACCCGCAGCGGAGATCAGGGGCGGGGTGCTCCTTCGATGACGATGGCGTTGCGCAGGCTGCCCTCGCGGGCCTGCAGCACGCTCTCCGCCCAAGCATCGAGCTGCGCCAGCCAAGCGGCGGCGTCCTTACCCTCGGGGCGCGGCCGCAGGGCCTGGGCCACGGTGAAACGGAAGGTGGGAGTGGACTGGCGCAGCACGTCGCCCAGCACGGGCAGGCCCGCCTCCGCCCCGGCGGCCACCTGCACGCATCGCAGCAGGTGCATGAGTTGGGCGCCGCCGTTGCCGGCGGCCACCTGGGCGCGCAGGCGTTCTTCCACGCGCTGCCAGTAGCGGTCGAGATCGAAGCCCTTGAGCTGCTTCGGCCCGGCCAGGTAGTCCGCCAGCAGGGCGTGGGCCACGAACTGGCCCCAGGCACGGGCAAACTCGTCCACGGGAAAGCGCTTGCGCTCGCCCTCGGCGCCGGGGGCGTCCGGGGCGTGCTCGGCCACCTCCAGCACGATCCCGATGCGCAGGAAGAGAGACTCCAGCAGGGGTTTGCGGAAGCGGAAGTTGGCCACCAGCCCCTTGAGCGTCTGGAACTGTGGCGACCCGGCGAAGGTGTCTTCCCGCCCCGTATCGTGCAGCCGCATCCAGTGCCGCAGCAGCACCAGCGCGTTGTAGAGCCGCTGGTGCAGCGAGCCCTCCAGCCGCTTGGAGAGCGTGCGGAAGAGCCGCTCGGTCTGCTGCTCGGGCGGGTAGGCGGCCATCAACGCGTGCACCTCCAGCGGAAAGCCGTTCCGCTTGCGTTCCAGGTCTTCGCTGAGCCGCACCTCCGGCACCAGATAGGCGCGGGCCAGCCCGCCCCGCTCCAGCTCCGCGATGGTGCCCGCCACGCGTTCCTCCGCCAGCGCGGGATAGCCGGCGCCGGGCGTGGCCAGGGCCTCGAAGTCCTCGATCAGCCCCCCAAAGGCCTCGATGAGGAACTCCAACCTCAGCTTGGCCGAGCGCAGGAAGTGCAGCGGATTCTGCTGGCGCAAGCGCTCGTAGTCCGGCGCCTCGCCGGGAGGCAGGAAGTGCAGCTGCCGGTCCTGCGTCTCCACGGTCTCCACCAGGGCCGCCACGCCGACGGGCACGTCGTCCAGCAGCGCCTGCAGATAGGCCAGGAAGGCCTCCTCCGACAGATCTCGCCGATCCGGCGTCAGGCGCTGCAGGGCCAGATCCTGCGCCAACTCCTTGAACCATGCGCGACGGGCCTGCTCCGGGTGGCGCTTGAAGTTGATGCCCACCGTGCGGGCATAATCGGCCAGGGCCCGATCCAGCGCCCGCGTGGTATGGGGCAGCTCGGCCAGCACGGCGATCTGCTCCGCCAAGCCCACGGAGACCTGGGCCTCCCGATGCTCCACGTCCTCGCGGTAGGCCGCCAGCGGGTAGATCTCCTCGCGCAGGAAGATATCCCCGTAGAGCCGCGTCAGCAGGGCCCGCAGTACGGTGAACAGCTCCTCCAGCGTACGCACGGCCTCCGGCAGCACCACGCGGATGCTGTAGCGGCGATAGAGCGGATCGTGCTGGAAGGACGAGGCGGGCAGCTTAAGGCCGGGCGGCAGGGCGCCCTGCTCCTGCTCGAAGGCGCTGCGGGTGTAGATGCGCAGCTCCTGGTGCGGATCGCGCAGGGCCAAGCCACGCGCGGCGGCGTGGGCCATCAGCTCGGGCACCCACTCCTTCAGCAGCGCGCGCACCTTCTCCGGCACGGCGCCCTGGAAGCGCAAGTTGCGCCGCACCAGCGCCGGATCGAGCCGCACGGGCTCGCCCCGGCCGCGGTCGTGCGCGTCCAGTTCGCGGGCGAAGGCATCGCGCTGGGCGGACGAGAAGCGCTCGTCCAGCAGGGCCTCCAGGCGGGCCTCGCCAGGCGAGAGGGGTGCGTCCTCCGGGTCCGCGATCCGTCCGGGTCGTTCCATGGGATGCCGCGGCGCTTCCTGCGCCGCACTGGCCGGCCGCGCGAATCAAGCCCATCCGCGCGGCCGGCGGCGCTCAGTTGCGGGAGACCATCTGCCGCAGCACCGTCTGCAGAATGCCCCCGTTGTGGTAGTAGCCCACCTCGACACGCGTATCGATGCGCGACTTGACGGGGAAGGTCACCGAGGCTCCATCGGCCTTGGTGGCCCGCACTGTCAGTTCCGCACCGGGCTGCATGTCGTCGCGGATGCCCTCGACGTCGTACAGTTCCTCGCCGGTGAGCCCATAGGTGCTCAGGTTCTCGCCCTGGCGGAACTGCAGCGGCAGCACGCCCATGCCCACCAGGTTGCTGCGGTGGATGCGCTCGAAGCTCTCCGCCAGCACGGCCCGCACGCCCAGCAGCAGCGTGCCCTTAGCCGCCCAGTCGCGCGAGCTGCCCGTGCCGTACTCCTTGCCGCCCACCACCATCAGCGGCACGCCCTCCTGCTTGTAGCGCATGGCCGCGTCGTAGATGGTCATGCGCTCGCCGCTGGGCAGATGGCGCGTCATGGGGCCCTCGGTGCCGGCCACGAGCATGTTCTTGATGCGGACGTTCCCGAAGGTGCCGCGGGTCATCACGCGGTCGTTGCCGCGCCGGGAGCCGAAGGAGTTGAACTGGTTCTGCGAAACGTCGCGGCCGAGCAGGAATTTGCCCGCAGGGCTGTCCGGCTGGATGGTGCCCGCAGGCGAAATGTGGTCGGTCGTGACCGAATCGCCCAGCAGCGCCATCAGCCGCATGCCCTTGAGGTCACCCACGGAATCCGGCTTGGCGGTGAGTCCCTCGAAGTACGGCGGCTCCTGGATGTAGGTGGACTTCTCGTCCCACGCATACAGTTCGCCGCCAGCCACGCCGATCTCGTTCCAGGTCGGGTTGCCCTCCAGCACGTTCGCATAGCGGCGCTTGAACATTTCGGGCAGCACGGAACTGGCGATCCCGTCGCTGATCTCCTTGGAGGTGGGCCAGATGTCCTTCAGGTACACCGGCTTGCCGTCCTTGCCCATGCCCAGGGGCTCGGAGCTCAGGTCGATATCCACCGTGCCGGCCAGGGCGAACGCCACCACCAGCGGCGGGGAAGCCAGGTAGTTCGCCTTCACCAGCGGATTGATGCGGCCCTCGAAGTTGCGGTTGCCGCTCAGCACGGCCGCGGCCACCAGGTCACCGGTCTGCACGGCTTCGGCTACCGGCTCGGGCAGGGGCCCGCTGTTGCCGATGCAGGTGGTGCAGCCATAGGCCACCACCCCGAAGCCGATCTGCTCCAGGTAGGGCAGCAGGCCCGCCTTCTCCAGGTAGTCCGTCACCACACGGGAGCCGGGCGCCAGACTGGTCTTCACGTGCGATTTGGCCCGCAGACCCTTTTCCACGGCCTTTTTGGCCACCAGCCCCGCGCCGATCAGCACGCCGGGGTTGGAGGTGTTGGTGCAGCTGGTGATTGCCGCGATGACTACCGAACCCTGGCCGATGGGCGCCTTGCCGCCGGGCAGGTCCGCGTCCACCGTCTTGGCCAGGTCGGACTCGGGCAGGTTGAAGCCCCGCTTGCCGATAGGCGCCGTGAAGCTCTTGCGGAACTCCGTCCTCATGTCGCGAAGAGCCACGCGGTCCTGCGGGCGCTTGGGGCCGGCCAGATTGGCCTCCACGATGCCCATGTCCAGCTCCACCGTGGTGGTGTATTCCGGCTCCGGCCCAGTGGCCGTAGCGAACAGGCCCTGCTCCTTCAGGTAGCGTTCCACCAGGTCCACCTGGGCGGCGTCGCGGCCCGTCATCTTGAGGTAGGCCAGCGTCTGATCGTCCACAGGGAAGAAGCCCATGGTGGCGCCATACTCCGGTGCCATGTTGGCCAGAGTGGTGCGGTCTGCCAGCGTCAGGCTGCGCAGGCCGGGGCCGAAGTACTCCACGAACTTGCCCACCACGCCCAACTCGCGCAGCATCTGCGTGACCTGCAGCACGAGATCCGTGGCCAGCACGCCATCGCGCAGTTCGCCCTTCAGCCGCACGCCCACCACCTCCGGCGCCAGCATGTAGTAGGGCTGGCCCAGCATGGCGGCTTCCGCCTCGATGCCGCCCACGCCCCAGCCCAGCACACCCATGCCGTTGACCATGGTCGTGTGCGAGTCCGTGCCGATGACCGAGTCCGGGTAGGCCACTTTTCCGCCGTTGCCGTCCGATGCGGTCTGCACCACCCGCGCCAGGTACTCCAGGTTCACCTGGTGCACGATGCCGGTGGACGGGGGCACCACCAGCAGGTTGTCGAAGGCACGCTGGCCCCACTTGAGGAACTCGTAGCGCTCCCGGTTGCGCTCGAACTCGCGCTTCTCGTTCTTCTCCAGCGCGTCCTTGCTGCCGAAGTAGTCGATCTGCACCGAGTGGTCGATCACCAGTTCGGTGGGAATGAGCGGATTGATGCGATTGGGGTCGCCGCCCAGGGCCTTCATGGCGCCACGCATGGCGGCCAGGTCCACGATGGCCGGCACACCCGTGAAGTCCTGCATCAGCACCCGCCCCACCATGAACGGCACCTCGCCGGTCGGCACGGCGCCCCCGCTCCATGAGGCCAGCGATCGCACGTCCTCCTCGGACACCAGTCCACCGCCGGCATGGCGCAGCACCGATTCCAGCAGCACGCGAATTGAATAGGGAATGCGGGAGACGGTGCACAATCCCGCTTTCTCCAGCGCGTCCAGCCGATACATGGAGACGGCTCCGGCGGACGTTTGCAGCGAATCGCGGGCGTTGAAGGGATCGGATTTCGCCATGGGCGCTCTCTTTCGAATCGATCGGTCGGGGTGTGTGGATATCGGGGAATGCCGCAGCGCCCGACAGCGCGGGCGAAGCCGCGGATGGCCTCGATTTTTCCCCAACATAGCCCTGAGCGCCACGAATGAAAAGAATCCCCGGCGGCCACGGCCTCAGCACACCCGGCGACCGAGGCGGTCTTGCCGGCATGCCCCGCAGCGAGGCCGCCGGGCGCCTTCCCCCGCGATCGCCCTCAGTGGGTCCGCCAAACACCGCGCACTCCCGCCCACCCGAAACCGGCGCGCATGGCGGTAACCCATTGAGGTAAGCAGGGCTTTCGGGCTATACATAGGTTTTCCGCGAAGCCACCCCAGAGCATGCGGCCCGTTTTGCCGGCAGCGGCCGAACGCGCGGCCCGGCCACCGGACGTGCGTGGGGGCAGCGGCCGCTTGAGCAACCGCCAGTCGACCCAGAGGCAGAGAGGCAATGAAGACCATCGACATCAAGGGCAACAAGGAAACCATCATCGAACGCACGGATTATCCGCTGGCCAAGTGCAAAGAGATTCTGGCCAATGAGGTCACGGCGATCCTGGGCTATGGCCCGCAGGGTCGCGGCCAGGGCCTGAACATGCGCGACCAGGGCTTCGACGTGCTGATCGGACTGCGCAAGGGCCGCAGTTGGGACCGCGCGCTGGAGGACGGCTGGGAGGAAGGCAAGAATCTGGTGAGCCTGGAGGAAGCGGCGGAGCGGGGGACGATCGTGCAGTACCTCATCTCCGACGCCGGCCAGATCTCCAACTGGCCCATGGTCAAGAGTCACCTGAAGGACGGCGACGCGCTGTACTTCTCCCACGGCTTCGGCATCGTCTATAAGGATCAGACGAATATCATCCCGCCGGACAACGTGGACGTGATGATGGTGGCCCCCAAGGGCAGCGGACTCTCGCTGCGTCGGCTGTTCGAGGCGGGCCAGGGCATCAACTCGTCCTACGCCGTGCACCAGGACTACACCGGGCGCGCACGCGAGCGCTGCCTCGCCACGGCCTTCGCCATCGGCTCCGCGCATATCTTCGAGACGACCTTTGAGCACGAGGTGTACAGCGACCTGACGGGCGAGCGCTGCGTGCTGATGGGCCTCATCGAAGGCGCCTTCCGGGCGCAGTTCAACGTGCTGCGCCGCCACGGGCATTCGGCGTCCGAGGCGTTCAACGAGACGGTGGAAGAAGCCCTGATGAGCCTCTACCCACTCATCAACGAGCGCGGGATGGACTGGATGTACGCCAACTGCTCCGCCACGGCGCAGCGCGGCGCGCTGGACTGGGCGCCGAAGTTCGAGGCGGCGCTGGAGCCCATCATCGAGGACGTCTACAAGCGGGTGCGCGAGGGCAAGGAGACGGCCATCGCCATCGAGACCAACTCCCGCGCGGACTACCGTGAGCAACTGGACAAGGAGCTCAAGGAGATCGACGAGTCCGAACTGTGGACGGCCGGCCGCGTGCTGCGGCCCCTGCGCCCGGGTCAGACGGGCAAGTAGCCGTGCTCCAGCGGCGCGCCCTCCAATAGCGGGCGCGCCGCCCACCCTCCCGCCAGCCCTACCCGTCCCATGTCGAAGGTTGAATCCAAGGCCGCTAGCAGTGCAGGGGCCCCGCCCCAGCCTGGCCCACACACCGAGGCAGCGGACGACGACGCCCAGGTGGGGGCACGCTTGTCAGCTGTCCGCGAGCGCATGGCCGGCCACGACATAAACGTGTACCTGGTGCCCTCCGCGGACGAGCACCAGAACGAGTACCTCCCCGCCCACAAGCAGCGCCGTCAGGCCATCAGCGGCTTCACCGGCTCCGCCGGGGATGTCGCCGTAACACCCATAGAGGCGCACCTGTTCGTGGATTCGCGCTACCATGTGCAGGCCGATCTGGAGGTGGACCCGGCCCTGATCCGCGTACACAAGTTCGGGCAGGCCGGCGAGCAGGAACTGACCGAATGGCTCACCGCCCACGAGGCCGAGCACGGGCCGCTGCAGGTGGGCTATGACCCCTTCCTGATGAGCGTGCGGACCGTGGAGCGCCTGGCCGGCGCCCTGCAAGCGGAGGGCTCGCGGCTGGTGCCGGTGACGGGGAACCTGGTGGACGCGGTGTGGGCCGAACGCCCGGCGGGACCGTCCCGGCCCATCTATGCCCTGCCCGATGCACTCACCGGCGAGCCGGTGGCGGACAAGCTGGCCCGCGTACGCTCAGCGATGGCCGAGGCGGGTGCCGACGCGCTGGTACTTACGAAGTTGGACGAGGTGGCCTGGCTGACCAACCTGCGCGGCGGGGACGTGCCCTACAATCCCGTCTTCGAGGCCTACCTCATCGTCGAGCCGCAGCGCGCGATCTGCTTCACGGACGATCCACTGCCGCAAGGCGTGCCCGGGGCGCTGGAGGGGCAGGTTGCCTTCGCCCCCTACGATGCGCTGCCCGATGCCATGCGCGGACTGGTGGCCGGCGGCCGGACGGTGTGGCTGGACCCCGCCGGCACAACCCAAGGTCTGCAACTCTTGGCGCAGGATGCCCGGCTGGTGAGCCGCTCGCCGAATCCCGTCGTCGCCATGAAGGCGGTGAAGAACCCGGTGGAGATCACCGTCAGCCGCGATGCCCACCTGAAGGCCGGTGCGGCCAAGGTGCGCAGTTTCTCGCAACTGGCGGCGCGGCTGCGCGAGGGGCAGCGCGTCAGCGAAGCAGATTACGCCGATCTGCTCTACGAGGAGTACGCGCGCGAGGAGGGCTTCAGCGAGCTGAGCTTCACCACCATTGCCGCCTTCGGGGCCAATGGCGCCATCGTGCACTACGGCACGCCCGACGCGCGGCAGGAGTTGCAGCCGGGCGAGATGCTGCTGGTGGATTCGGGCGTGCAGATTCTCGGCGCCACCACAGACGACACGCGAACCATCGCCATCGGCGCGCCGGACGCGCATCAGCGCGAGCGCTTCACGTCCGTGCTGCGCGGCCATATCCGGCTGGCGCTGCAGATCTTTCCCGAAGGCACCACCGGCCAGATGCTTGATGCTTTGGCGCGCTCCCCCCTGTGGAACGAGGGGCTGGACTATGGCCACGGCACGGGTCACGGCGTCGGTGCCTACCTGAACGTGCACGAGGGCCCGCAGAGTATCAGCAGCCGCGGCACCGTGCCGCTGGAGCCCGGCATGATCGTTTCCAACGAGCCGGGCTACTACCGGACCGGGTGGGGCGGCATCCGCCTGGAGAACCTGTACGTGGTAGAAGAAGCGCTGGGGCTGCCCAGCCATCCCGGCGGCAAGCGCTGGCTTCGATTTTCGCCGCTGACGGCCATCCCCTTCGATCGCACGCTGGTGGACTGGCCTCGCCTCACCCGCGAGGAGTTCCAGTGGCTGCGGGACTACCACGCGTGGGTGGAGGAGCAGCTTGCGCCGCGACTGGACGAGCCGCACCGGCTCTGGCTGCACGAGGCCTGCGCCACGCCGCCGGCCCCCTGACTTTCCCTGGGTGCACCGCGGGCACACCCGCCGCGGCTCAGACTCCGATCGGCAGGTGGGATGCCTCGACTTTCGCGCCATCGCGCTGGGGCTCCTTCTGTGAGGAGCCGTGGCGGCGCGAATCGGGCAATCTGACGCGACGGGGCAGACGCACGGTCATGGTGGTGCCGGGGCGGCCCTCGTTGCCGCGGGCCGTGAGGGTACCGCCGTGCAGCGCCACCCACCGGCGCGCCGTGGACAGACCGATGCCCACCCCCTCCGCGCCGAATTCGAACAGGCCGCTGGAGTGCTGGTCAGCCTTGCGCAATGTCACGAAGGGCTCGAAGATCCGCTCGTGCTCGCCCTCCGGGATGCCCACGCCGTAGTCCGTGATCATCATTTCGACCATCTCACCCGCAGGTCGCACGTCGATCTCGATCCGGGAGCCATCCATGCTGGCACGGATGGCGTTGATGAGCAGTTCCTCGATGACCTCCTCTATCTTCTCATGATCCCACAGGCACAGCTGGCGGGCGTCACAGGGCGGCACGGGTTGGATTTCCAGGCGCCGATCCGCAACGAACGGCCGGATGCGGTCTGCCACCGCGTTGCACAGGTCCCGCGGGTACATCTCCGTCAGTTCCAACGGGAACTCGGTGGTCTCGCTGGCCTGAAGCAGGAGCAGCGCCTTGTCCACGATCTGCTGCAGGCGGCGGATCGAGCTGCCCATGGGGGGCGCCAGCGTCTTGAATTCTTCAGTACCGCCGCTAGTCGCCAGCGCATAGTAGCCGGAAACGATGGCCAGCGGCGTGCGCAGCTCGTGACCCAGCACTTTCAGCGCATCCGCGCGGAACGTGGAGAGCCGCCCCAGTTCCTGGTTCTTCACCTCCAGCTCGCGCGTGCGTTCGCGCACCTTCTCTTCCAACTGTGCATTGACTTCCCGCAGACTGCGCATGAGCTGGCGGTTCTCGCGCTCCAGCACGCGCCGAGACAGGGCCGATTCCACGTCGAAGAGAAACTGATCCATGTTGTGGATCGGTTTCACCAGGAAGTTGGAAATGTTGAATTTGTCGCGTGCGGACAGGGCCTGGGGCAGGTCGCCGAACCCGGTGAGGATGATGAACGCGCAGTCATGGCCTTCATTGCGAATCTGTGCCAGCAGCGCCAGCCCATCCATGCGCGGCATCATCAGGTCGGAGATGACCAGATCGATGCCCGCCTGGCGCACCAGATCCAGCGCCATGGCGCCATCCTCTGCGCAGTACACCTCATGCTTGAGGGGCTCGATCATGCGCGTCAGCATGATCCGGATGGACAACTCGTCGTCCACGATGAGGATCTTGCTGGCACTCATGGGAGAATCCTCGTGGAAACGGTACGATCCGCCGGCAAAGCCATCCTGGATGGCCCATGCGGCCCAGCGCAAGGCTGGGGGCGTTCCCCCCAAATGATAGGATACGGGGCGTCGGGCCTGCCCATCCGGCGCTTGCGCGCCGTCCAGGGCATCCCTGCCCGTGTGATCACTTCGGCGGGATGGCCCGCTACCGCCCGTGCTGCTCTCGGGTCGCCGGTGCCATCGCCGATCTGGAGAATACAGTCAATTGCCGTCAGCCTATGCGCGAACCACAGTGGCGTCAATACATCCCCGGCGCGCACTGCGCACCGGAAATGCGACGCTCCGGCTCCTTCGTCGAAGTCCATCATCCGAAGCACGCCTCTGTGGATGCGGTAACCTGAATTACCAACACCCGCAGTGGCGGAGTTATTCCTCTGCGTCATGGTGCAATCCCGGCTCGAAAGTTCCGGTATCGCAATGAAAGAAACGTACCTCTTCGTCTACGGCACCTTGCGTCGCGGCTGCGGACATCCCATGCACCGGGCGCTGGCCCAGGGCGGGGAATACAGCGGCTTGGGCCGCTATGCGGGGCGCCTGTTCGATCTGGGCCTCTACCCCGCCGTGGTGCCCCAGCCCGGCAGCACCCCGACGGTCGTGGGCGAACTCTATCGCTTGCCGCGACCGGAGGCGGTGCTCCCGGTGCTCGATCGGTATGAAGGTTGCACGGACCAGGGCGATCCCGGCGCGGAATATCGCCGCGAGCGGCAGCCCGTGATCCGCGAAGATGGAACGGCGGTCACGGCCTGGATCTACCTGTACAATCGTCCCACCGACAACGCGCGCCTCATTGCCGGCGGGGACTACCTGCGCGACCCGCTGCGGCGCGGTCAGCGCATATGAGCGCGGCATCTCTGCACCAGCGCCAACCATCTGTTGCGGGCCACCGAGTCATGAACCCTCTGCGCACCCTGGCTGCCTGCACCGCCGTGCTGCTGCTCGTTCTGGCCGGGGGCTCGCCCCAGACGGCCCGCGCGGCCCAGTGCACCGACGTCTCGACGTGCATTTCGCAGTTGCGCTTCGGCGAGACTCAGGCCCTGCGCGAACTGGCGGCGGAGCGGCTGGGCGAACGGGGTGCGCCCGATGCGATCCCGTATTTGGCCGAAGCCCTCGCCAAGGACGATGGCGAATTCGTGCGCGTCAACGCGGCCCAGGCGCTGGGGCAGATCGGCACTATCGCCTCCGTCAAGCCACTCACGCAGGCCCTCGCCAATGACAAGCGTGAACTGGTGCGCGTCGCCGCGGGCCGGGCGCTGGGGAACATCCAGGCCCAGGACGCCGCGACCGATCTGGTGACCGCGCTGCAGAAAGATCCCGAATGGCAGGTGCGAGCGGCATCGGCCGAGTCGCTGGGCCAACTGCAGCCTCCCGGCGCCGTCGTGACCGCGCTGTCCGCGCAATTGCTCAACGACGGGCGCGTTGAGGTGCGCATCGCCGTGGCCGATGCCCTTGCCAGCCTGAAGGCCAAGGAGGGCGCCACGGCGTTGGTGCACGCCATGCGCGACGATCCGGTGCCCGACGTGCGCATTGCCGCCACCAAGGCGCTGGGCGTGGTAATCGATGGCGAGGCGGTGGACAAGGCGCTGCTGGCGGCGCTGCAGGAGGAGCGCGAACGCATCGTGCGCCGCACCATCGTGGAAACGATGGGCCAGCGCAAGCGCGAGACCGTCTCCGCGGGTCTCGTGCATGCCCTGCAGATGGATCCGGCCATCGAGGTGCGCACGGCGGCCGCCGGCGCGCTGGGACAAATCGGCGGTCAGGTGGCTCGCGACGCGCTGAGCTACTACGCCAAGAACTCACTCTTCCCGCAGGTGCGGCGGGCCGCCCAGGATGCCCTGGCGGTGCTGCCCGAAGCTCCCGCCAGCAAGCCCATCGCCTCCGCGAACGAGTAGCCTCGATGCCGCTGTAGTCCCACCCAACAGCGAACTCTCCAGGCAACCTTCCAAGGTGGCGACATCCGACGCTCCCGGACGGGCGCGTCCGGGGCACGAGTGCCTCCGCATCAGGTTCGGCCCCGCCCAACTGTGGTGCCGGGTGCACGGCGTCGTGCGCGGGTTGGCAGACGAGGTGTGTGCAAGCCCGTGTGGCAATACCTACCAGCAGTTTTCGAAAATCCAGGTAACGACGTGGGGAACCGTCAGCACCTCGCTCGCGGGGGCGGGCGATGGAGGCTGGGATACCGAAGGAATCGGGGGTGGCTGGGATCAGTCGACAGGGCCCGACGTGATGGAACACCGCACAGACACGCAGGATAACAGGTAAGTCGGCGGGGCTTCGGGAAACCCCGTAGGAGGACGACATCTGAAATCCCGCGCGTCTGCACGGTGACTCCATTGGCCGGCACGATAAGGCCGGCCCCCTGCGACACGATACCGGCCCATGGCCGGCAACCCGAGACGTAGTTTTCCGTGGATGTGCAGACGCAAGAAGATGCCGCAGTATGCAGCGCTTCCCGTGGCCATGACCGCCTTCCCCTGCCGAATCGCGCCGGCGACGGACCGCCCTCGTGACGGGAACGCTCTGGATGCAGGACTCATTCGAGGTGTCACACGTCCCTGTCCCTTATCGCAACGATGGTCTGGAACGCCTTCCCAGCGCACCGATGCGCGGCCTCTTGCCTGATGGAGCAGACTACCCCCGAAGGTTCGACTCCATCTTTCACATCCTCCCTCATAAATGCAAGCCTGTGGCCATTTTTTTCGGGTGGCGCCCCGGCCGTGCGGCGTCCGCCGCCGGCTGCCGCCTGTCACTCCTCCACATACGCCATTTGCAGCGCCTTGCGGAAGTCCGGCCAACAGGTCTCGATCGCCGACGGATTGCGCAGCAGGTATGAGGGATGAAACGTGGGCAGCACTTGCCACCGTTGGTAGGTGAAGGGCCTGCCGCGCTCACGGGTGATGCCCCCGGCCTCCGGCCTGAGCACCTTCAGGGGCACATTGCCCAGGGTCACGATCAGCCGCGGGTTCAGCAGCTCGATCTGCCGCTGCAAAATGGGTCGGCAGCTCGCCACCTCGTCCGGCTCCGGATTGCGGTTGCCGGGCGGTCGGCACTTGACGACGTTCGTAATGTACACGTCGTCGCGCACCAGCCCCATCGCTTCGATCAGCCCCGTGAGCAGCTTGCCCGCCCGGCCCACGAAGGGCAAGCCCTGCTCGTCCTCGTCTGCGCCCGGGCCCTCGCCGATAAACATCAGGCGCGGCCGGTCGCTGCCCACGCCGAACACCAGGTGCGTGCGCGAACCGCCCAGCTTGCAGTTCTGGCAATCGCGGTACTGGAACCGCAGCGACTCCAGCGTGTCCAGTGCGGATGGATGTGGCGATGCCTCGCCGGGGTCACCCGCGACCGCCGGCTGCGGCGGCGACTCGGAAGGTCGCGACGCCATCGGTACTTGTGGCTCGCCCAGCGTGGGCTTATCGTTTTTCGGCGGGGCCGCCGCAGCGCGCGCTGGGGCGGCTGCCTCGGACGCCTCCGGCGGCCGGTAGGCTGATCGCTCGACCGGCGCGGCGGCCGTGGGATCGGGCGCAACGCTGAGCCAGCGCACGCCGCTGCGCTCCAGCGCCTCCAGCTCGCGCTCCAGCGTGGCAAGCAGGCGGCGGTCGGCGTGAGAGTCAGCGCTCATGGTCGGCGTCGGTGCGTGCGGGTGCGGAATCGTGCGGAGGCTCCGCGGAGCGGGCGATGCGGTTGCCGCCCCGCCCTCCGTGGGCCTAGTATTGCCACAGGTCAGACCCGATGCCCACCCTGCGTTCGCCGCGCGTTTCGTTCGGCCCGGGGGGGCATGCAGCCCATCAGGAGGCCGCAGCGATGTTCGATCTGCTCATCCGTGGGGGCGAGGTGATTGACGGCACGGGCAGCCCCGGCTTCCGTGCGGACGTGGGGGTGCGCGACGGACGCATCGCAGAGGTCGGCGACCTCGCCGGCGAGCGCGCGGGTACCGTGGTGGAGGCGGAGGGCCGCGTCGTGGCGCCGGGCTTCATCGATATCCACACGCACTCGGACTTCAACCTGCCCGTGAATCCGATGGCCGCAGGCAAGACCGAGCAGGGCGTTACCACGGAGGTCACGGGCAACTGCGGCTTCTCCCCGGCACCGATGGTGCCGGGACGCGAGCAGTTGTTCCGCGAGAACGTCTCGTTCGTGGATTCCGGCCTGGACTTCGCCTGGCACAGCTTTGCCGAGTTTCTGGAACGCCTGCCGCCGCTGGGGCTGAACATGGCACCGCTGGTGGGGCACACCACGGTGCGCTGCGGGGCGATGGGCGTGGAGGATCGCCCACCCACCGCCACCGAGCTGGAGCACATGCGCGCGCTGGTGGCCGAGGCCATGGTGGCGGGGGCCTTCGGCTTCTCCACGGGCCTCATCTATCCCCCCGCCTGCTATGCGGACACCGACGAGCTAGTGGAGTTGGCCCGCGTGGCTGCTGCCCACGAGGGCGGCTACTTCGTGCACATGCGCGACGAGGCCGATGGCGTGCTGGATTCGCTGGCGGAGAACGTGGCGGTGGGCGAGCGCTCGGGCGCCCATGTGCAGATCTCCCACCTCAAGGTGGGCGGCGCGCACAACTTCGGCCGCGCACCGGAACTGCTCGCGTTCCTGGACAACGCGCGGGCCCGCGGCGTGAAGCTGCACTGCGATCAGTATCCCTACAACGCAGGCAGCACGGGCCTCAAGGTGATCCTGCCGCCCTGGACCTACGTGGGTGGGAGCGAGACGCTGGTCGAGCGCCTGCGTGACACCCCCACGCGCGCCCGCATCCGGAGCGAGGTGCTGCGGGACATGGCCCGGCACTTCATGCGCATGTCCAGCTGGGATCAGGTGATGATCGCCGAATCGCCCACGCGGCCGGAGGCGGCCGGCCTGAGCCTGGAGGAGCTGGGCCGCCGTGAAGGGCAGGAGCCCGTGGACGCCATGATGGATCTGCTCATTGCCGACCGTGCCAAGACGCTGGCCGTATACTTCCTGATGGACGAGGGCGACGTGCGCCGCATCATGGCCCACGGCCAGGTGGCCATCGGCTCGGACGGCATCTACTTCGGGCGCCCGGGTCACCTGCGCGAGGGCCGGCCCCACCCCCGCTACTTCGGCACCTTTCCCCGCGTGGTGGGTCGCTACGCGCGGGACGAGGGCGTGCTGAGCCTGCCCGAAGCCGTGCGCAAGATGACCTCGCTCTGCGCGGACATCATGGGCCTGCGCGATCGCGGCCGCGTGCAGACAGGGCTGGCGGCGGATCTGGTCGTGTTCGACCCCGCAAGCATCCTGGACCGCGCGGACTACCTGGATCCGTTCCAGCCACCACAGGGCATCGACACGGTGATCGTCAATGGCACACGCGTCGTGCGAAACGGCCGTGCCACGGGCGATACGCCGGGCCGTGTGCTGCGCAAGAACCACTGAGGCCGCGACCGCCACAAAGCCACAAAGAGGAGACCCGTGCATGACCCCATGGAGTGAGCTGGCTTGGCTGGACGCGACGGAACTGGCCGCGCGAATCGCGCACCGGGAGCTGTCCGCCCCGGAGGTGACCGACGCGGCCGTCGCGGCCATTGAACAGCACAACCCCGCGCTCAACGCCGTGATCGCGCCGCTTTACGAGCGCGCGCGCGGCAAAGCCGCAGGCCTCCTGAGCGGCCCCTTCGCCGGGGTGCCATTCCTGCTCAAGGATCTGCTGGCGGAACTGGCCGGCACGCCGCTCAACGAGGGCACGGCCTTCCTGGATGGCTACGTCTCGCCCCATGATTCAGAGTTGGCCGCCCGCTTCGAGCGCGCGGGGCTGATCGTGCTGGGCAAGACCAACACGCCCGAGCTGGCCCTGCTGCCCACCACGGAACCACGGCGCTTCGGCGCGACCCACAACCCGTGGAATCCGGCCCTCACGACAGGCGGATCCAGCGGCGGCTCCGCCGCGGCGGTGGCCGCAGGGCTGGTACCCATGGCGCACGCCAACGACGGTGGAGGCTCCATCCGCATCCCGGCCTCCTGCTGCGGCCTGTTCGGGCTCAAGCCCACACGCGGCCGCAATCCGCTGGGCCCGGACTATGGCGATCTCGCCGGCGGCCTGATCTGCGAGCACGCGGTGACGCGCTCCGTGCGGGATAGCGCCGCGCTGCTGGACGCCACGGCCGGCCCGCTGCGGGGTGACCCCTACGTGATTTCCCCGCCCGCGCAGCCCTATTCGGAGGAGGCACGCACGGCGCCGGGCCGGCTGCGCATTGCATTCTCCACGGCGCCCGTGACGGGGCTGCCAGTGCATGCCGACTGCGTGGCCGCCGTGAAGGAGGCAGCCCGGCTCTGCGAGGAACTCGGCCACGAGGTGAGCGAGGCGGCCCCACGGCTGGACGCCGAGTTGCTGGTGCGCCGCTTCGGGCACGTGTGGACGGCCATGCTAGGCTGGGCCATCCGCGACTGGGCACGCCGCACCGGCAGGGAGCCGCGCGAGGCGAACTTCGAGCCGGCCACCTGGCGGGGCTACGAGGTACACAACCGGCGCACCCCCGCGGACTATCTGCTGGCCCTGCAGGACCTGCAGCGCCTGGCACGGGAGATCGCCGCCTTCTGCGCCGGCTACGATCTGTGGCTGACCCCCACGCTGCGCCAACCGCCCATGCCGCTGGGCTACTTCGACCACGACCCGGCGGAGCCACAACGCTCGCCCGAACGCCAGGGCGAGTACTCCCACTTCACGCTGCTGGCCAACGTGACCGGTCAGCCAGCCATGTCCGTGCCGCTGCACTGGAATGCGGAGGGCCTGCCCATCGGCGTGCACTTCATGGCCGGCTTCGGGCGGGAGGCCGTGCTGTTCCGTCTGGCAGGCCAACTGGAGCAGGCGCGGCCCTGGGCCGGGCACCGCCCCCCGCTGGGCGTGGGGCAAGGTGGCCAGGGCGGATCGGCGGCAACCGGCGCCTAGAGGATGTAGCGGGAGAGATCCTGGTCGGCC
>Ga0209919_1000670_pt1 | contig 16873 bp, 21 predicted proteins | sample SalPon2A_C_D2_MG_FD_185721 | JGI IMG/M metagenome (GOLD analysis project Ga0209919, IMG submission 185721) | Soil microbial communities from South San Francisco under conditions of wetland restoration - Salt Pond MetaG R2A_C_D2_MG (SPAdes)... | ecosystem: Environmental > Terrestrial > Soil >... | reverse complement strand
CCGGGACTAACCGGGCTTTATTTTCTTCATAACTAATTATTTATCTTCATCTTTCTTCTTTTTCATTTTGTCTTTTTTCATTTTATCCTTTTTATCTTTCATCATTTCCTTTTTATCAATCATTTTTTCTTTTTTATCTATCATCGTGTCTTTTTTCATCATTTCCTTCTTGTCCATCATTTCCTTCTTTTTATCTTTCATCATTTCCTTTTTATCAATCATTTTATCTTTTTTATCTTTCATCATTTCTTTTTTATCCATCATCTTATCTTTTTTCATCATGTCTTTCTTGTCCATCATTTTATCTTTATTCATAGTGGAATCTTCCATCTTTTCCATCTTATCCTTTTTCATAGCTTTGGTCTTTTCCTGTCCGTTTACGGAAGCAGAGAAGAGACACAATAAAAAGAAAACCGGAAGAATCTTTAATAATAATTTCATTTTTTGCTCCTTGTTAAATTTGTTTAATTAAAAATAATTTCTATTACACTGCCAAGCTATGAGTAAAATGTCACGGAATGATCACAAAATGTTAAAATTTGATAATGAACTGGAAAATGTCGATCAAAAATCATAAAAATAATTCTTATATTTAGATAGTAAATATAAGGGTGCAAACAAATTGACAGATAGGGGAGTCATATTCGATATTAATAAGTACGCGGTCAATGATGGTCCGGGTATTCGTACGACAATTTTCTTAAAAGGTTGTCCGTTAGATTGTGGTTGGTGCCATAATCCGGAAAGCCGTAATTCTTCGATCGAAAAATCTCCTGAAGACAGACATAAAAAGCTTTTAAACCTTCCATTTTCAGAAACCAGAAATACAATAGGAATGATTGTCTCTGTAAAAGATGTGATGAAAGAGATAAAAAAAGACACAATCTTTTATGAAGAATCGGGGGGTGGAGTAACTTTTTCCGGCGGTGAACCTTTAATGCAGCCGGATTTTTTGTTGACACTGCTGAGAAAATGTAAAGAACTTGGAATTCATACAGCAGTAGATACTTCGGGATACGCTTCGACTGAATCTTTTAAAAAGATACAGGAAGTAACAGACCTTTTCCTCTTTGATCTTAAAGTAATTGACAACCGTGACCATATAAAATTTACCGGTGTTCCAAACGGGTTGATTCATAAAAACCTTATGTTCTTAAGTGATTATGGTAAGGAAATACGTATAAGGATACCATTGATCCCGGGAGTTTCAGATACAGAAAAAAACCTGAATGATACAATAAACTTTATCTTATCTATTAAAAATATTTCAGGGATAGACCTTTTGCCATTTAACGAATTGATTGATGGAAAATATAAAAGACTTGAAAAAACTCTTGAATTTAGAAATTTAAAAACACAAACAGAAGATGAACTTAGCAGCATTCATAAAATTTTTGAAGAATGCAATTGCGAAGTGAATATCAGGGGATAATATGAACGAAAGGATAAAAAAATTAAGGAAGCAATCATTAAATGCTCAAACTACACTATCACACGAGCGGGCAATACTGGTTACCGAGTTTTATAAATCAGGTAATGCGGAAAAAGTTTCTGTCCCTGTGAGCAGAGCTTTGTGCTTTAAATATATTCTAGATAATAAAAAACTGTGTATCAATAATGGTGAATTGATTGTTGGTGAAAGGGGACCGGCTCCCAAGTCAACTCCCACTTATCCTGAAATCTGTATACATTCAGAAAAAGATCTGAATATTCTAAATGACCGGGAAAAAGTATCATTTAAATCGAACAAGGCTACAAGAAAAATATTTAATGAAAAGATAACCCCTTTCTGGGGGGGGAAATCAATACGTGATAAAATATTTTCGGAAGTTGACCAGGAATGGAAAGATTGCTTTTCTGCCGGAATTTTTACTGAATTTATGGAACAACGTGCACCGGGTCATACAGTACTTGATAATAAAATTTATAATAAGGGTTTACTCGATTTTAGAAAAGATATTGAAAGAAATATAAGCAAACTTAATTTTTACAATGATACTGATGCATTTAATAAAAGAGAAGAACTGAAAGCAATGAATATTGCTGCAGAAGCTTTGATCATTTTTGCAAAGAGATATTCGAATCTGGCAACGGAACTTGCAAAAAATGAGACTGATAAAGCACGTAAAAAAGAATTGAAAGAAATTGCGAGAATATGCAAAAGTGTACCGGCTAATGCCCCTGCATCATTTTACGAAGCGCTGCAATATTACTGGTTTATTCATCTCGGGGTAATTACAGAATTAAATACATGGGATTCATTTAATCCCGGCAGACTTGATCAGCATTTATATCCATTTTACAAAAAGGATATTGAAGCAGGAAAATTAACTCCGGAATCCGCTAAAGAACTTTTGCAGGCATTCTGGATAAAATTCAATAATCAGCCAGCTCCACCAAAAGTTGGAGTGACCGCACAGGAAAGTAATACCTACACTGATTTCTGCCTGATCAATATGGGCGGATTGACGGAGTCGGGTGAAGATGCAGTAAATGAACTTTCCTACATCCTGCTGGATGTGATTGAAGAAATGAGATTACTTCAGCCAAGTTCAATGATTCAGGTTAGTAAAAAAAATCCTGATCGATTTATTAAAAGAGCATTAAACATAATAAAAACCGGTTATGGACAGCCATCAATTTTTAATTCAGATTCAATTGTACAGGAATTAGTTCGACAGGGAAAAACAATAGTTGATGCCAGAAATGGCGGAGCAAGCGGCTGTGTGGAATCAGGTGCGTTTGGAAAGGAAAGCTATATTTTAACAGGGTATTTCAATCTTGTTAAGATTCTTGAAATTACTTTAAATAACGGGACTGATCCCCGCACAAAGAAAATGCTTGGAATTGAAACCGGTGATCCAATTAATTTTGAAACCTATGAAAATCTTTTTGACGCTTATGTGAAGCAGCTTAATCATTTTATTGACATAAAAATTAAAGGGAATCTTATAATAGAAAGATTGTATGCTCAATATCTTCCTGCTCCATTTTTATCGATTCTTGTTGATGATTGTATTTCACAAGGTAAAGACTATAATGACGGTGGTGCAAGATACAATACTTCTTATATACAGGGAGTTGGGATAGGAAGTATAACCGATTCACTTTCATCTATAAAATACAACGTGTTCGATAAAAAGAATATTACAATGGAAAAACTATTGAAATCATTAAAAAATAATTTCAAAAATGAAGATGGCTTGAGGAAATTATTTCTTGGCGATACTCCTAAATACGGCAATGATGATGACTATGCAGATGATATTCTAAAAGATGTTTTTGAAAATTATTTTAAAGCAGTTGACGGAAGACCGAATACAAAAGGCGGACATTACAGGATAAATCTTCTTCCAACAACTTCACACGTTTATTTTGGAAGTGTAATTGGTGCAACTCCCGACGGAAGATTCGCAGGCGAACCCTTGTCGGAAGGAATTTCGCCGGTGCAGGGAGCTGATCTTAACGGACCAACAGCAGTAATAAAATCAGCCGCAAAAATTGATCATTTAAGAACAGGTGGAACGCTTCTTAATCAAAAATTTACTCCGCAATTAATGGAGACTGAAAGCGGGATAGATAAAATTACAAAATTAGTCAGATCATATTTTAGAATGGATGGGCACCACATTCAGTTTAATGTGGTTACTGCTGAATTATTGCGCAAAGCACAAAAAAATCCTGAGAAATACCGCGATCTGATTGTACGTGTTGCAGGTTACAGCGATTATTTTGTTGATTTGACTATTGAATTACAAAATGAAATCATAAATAGAACTGAACAAACTTTAAACTAAATAATTAGGGGGAATATATTATGCACGAGAAGAGTATAGTACTATTAAATAAAGCAATAGCAGATGAATTACATGCAGTTCATCAATATATGTATTTCCATTTTCATTGCGACGACCAGGGGTTTGACCTGCTTGCAAATTTATTCAGGAAAACTGCAATAACAGAAATGATGCACATTGAAAGACTAGCTGAACGAATCTTATTCCTAAAAGGCGAAGTTGAAATGGCGGCATCTGCAAATGTTGAAAAGATTCACGATGTAGCTGACATGTTAAAAATGGCTTCCAAAATGGAAGAGGAAAGCGCTAAAGAATATAACATCTGGGCAAATGAATGTTCAGCTAATGCCGATTCTGTATCAAAGCAGGTATTTGAAGGACTGGTAGTTGAAGAAGAAACACATTACGATCAATACGAAACGGAACTAGATAACCTGAAAAAATTTGGTGATCGCTACCTTGCTTTACAATCTATTGAAAGAAGTAAGGGAAGAGACTCCGGGACACAAAATATGTAAAGATCATAACCGTTAACAAACGGAGGTGAATAATGGGAATTATAAGAAAAATCGTTGGACCAAAATCCAAGTATGATAAATCCTTGCCATATACTTATATGGCAAGGATACCTATTTTCCCCGGTGATAATGAAATATTTAACCAATACTTTGCCGACACAATTTGCGGTCTTATTGAATACCTGGATGAAAATAAAATTGATCCTGTTGATGTTGAAATCTTTGGTTTGTACAGATGTGATGAAATTATGCTGGATAAAAAATTGTGTCTGGATGAAAATTACAATTGGTTAAGCAGACCTGATATTTGTAAATCAATGGAAAGCCATTTTAATAAAACTCTGGAAATCCAATACAAAGGGCACGATGAAAATTCAGATTGTTCCTTTGATGACAGAAGCAGAAAGGGGATTGGGCCATTCTAATTTGATCCTACATATTTTACAAGATGATACTCCTATTCGGGTAAACAAAATAGCCGTTTATCACAATTTAGTTACCTGTAAATAAATTTCTGTGCGCCCATACTTTATTTTGAGTAATTTGTTTCTATAATAAATAGTAAATCAAGATGAGCGAACAGGATTATTCAAAATTTACTTTGCAGGAGTTATACGATCATTATCGAAAAATTGATAATGATATAGAACCTGAAAAAGCAAAAAATTTATTTTCAGAAATTGAAAAAAGAGAAAGAGAAACTTCTGCCCCTTTTGAAAGCAAGCTTGCCCCGCGCGGTTTAAGACTGCTGGCTTTTGCAATTGATATCGGAATCATCTGGGTAATTTCTACTTTTTCATTCAGGTTTCTTTATGGTGCAATATTTACGATAGATTTTAGAAGGTTATTTTCTTCCGGGGGAATGGAATATCTTCAATTCATGTATTTTATTTTGGCCTGCTTTACTATTCTTGTCTATTTTCTGGTTAATGCAAATTATCTAAAAAAAAATGGTCAATCGGTAGGTAAAAAAATTATTGGTTTGAAGATAATTGATTCAAAAGAAAATGTACCTCCGCTTTCAAAAACATATATGATTAGATTTTTTATACCTGCAGTAATTGCTACTTATCCCATTTTAGGATGGCTTATCTGGATTGTTGATGCAGCCTTTATCTTTGGAAGTAAAAGAAAATGTCTGCATGATTATATAGCTGATACAAAAGTTGTCTATTCCGGCAGGGAATATTATTTCTAATTTATCAATTAATCAGTTAAATTAAGATTTGCTGAGATAATCTCTTTCCGTTATTATCTAAATTATTTTATCCTGATATTTATTTGTGAGAATAATTATGAATAATTTTTATCGCTGGAGCATTATTTTATTAATTTTTATTATTCAGTATTCAATAAATGCAAATACCGAAAATGCAGATTCTCTACAAACAAAAATAATTTTACTTGGAACAGGCACTCCCTATCCAAGCCCTACTGAATTTGGTCCCTCCACTGCAGTTGTTTACGGAAACAGGTTTTTTCTATTTGATGCTGGTGCGGGTATTGAGCGAAGAATAAATACTGCGAAACTCCCTATCAGCGGTCCGACCGCAACGTTCATTACACATTTACACAGTGATCACACTCTTGGTTATCCGGATTTGATTTTAACATCCTGGATTATGAGAAGGAGAATACCATTGGAAGTTTATGGGCCTCATGGTTTGCAAAGGATGACGGACCTTCTGCTTCAGGCTTACTCAGAGGATATCAGTATAAGAATTGAGGGACTCGAAAAGGAATTGCCCGATGCATACAAAGTAAATGTTCATGAAATAAATCCGGGAATTGTCTATGATAGTGCAGATATTAAAATAACTGCAATACCTGTTTTGCACGGAAGCTGGAAAGAAGCATATGGATTTAGAATTGATACTCCGGATCGTTCAATTGTTATTTCGGGTGATACAAGACCAAGTGATAAGCTAATTGAATCATCTGAAGGAATTGATATTCTTATTCACGAAGTTTACTCAGTTAAAGCACTAATACCGGAAGATCGCCCGGGTGGGGAATACTGGCCGCAATATTGCCGTGAATATCACACTTCAACAATTGAACTGGGGAAAATTGCAAAAAGAATAAATCCTAAAGTACTAGTACTTTATCACATTTTAAGATACGGTGCATCAGATCAAGATTTAATTGAAGAAGTTAAAAAGGGTGGTTATAAGGGAAAAATAATTATCGGGAAAGATTTAAATCGTTTCTAGATGTAGTTTGCCGATTAGTAAATCCTATTAAATTATAGTTGCAAAAATTGAACTAAATAATGGTTTAATCTGTTTGTCAATTGTATTATCACAGTTTGCTGTTTATATTTGTTTTAAAACTTTCAAACGCCTATGAATCCTAAAATTATTCTTAAGACAGAATTTCCTAATTTAAAATTGGCTAAAAAAGGAAAAGTTAGAGATATTTATGAAGTCGGGGAATATTATCTGATTGTCTCAACTGACCGGCTTTCAGCTTTTGATGTTATAATGTCACAGGGAATACCTAATAAAGGGAAGGTATTGACAAAAATTTCAGAGTTCTGGTTCAATGAGACGAAAAATATAGTAAGAAATCACGTTGTAAGTACGTTTGCCGGCGAGTATCCTTCAGAATGCCAGGAATACAGGGAGGATCTTGAGGGAAGGTCGATGCTGGTTAAAGAAGCAAAAGTAGTTCCAATTGAGTGTATTGTACGCGGGTATATTTCTGGATCAGGATGGAATGATTATAAAAACACAGGGCAAATTTCCGGAATTAATCTTCCTTCAGGAATGAAAGAATCTGATAAATTGCCTGAACCTATTTTCACTCCTTCCACTAAAGCAGAGTTAGGCGAGCATGATGAAAATATTTCAATCGAGCAGGCCGAAAAAATAATTGATAAAGAAACATTGAGGGAAATTAAAAAAGCTGCTCTCGATATCTATAATCATGCTTCAAATTTAGCACAAAAAAAGGGGATCATCATAGCGGATACTAAAATGGAATTTGGATTACTTGATGGAGAAGTTATTCTTGTGGATGAGTTGCTAACTCCTGATTCATCAAGGTTCTGGCCGGCGAATTCATATAAGCCAGGCGAAACACAACAGAGTTATGATAAGCAATTTGTAAGAAATTATCTTCTATCAATTAATTTTAATAAACAACCACCCCCACCGCATTTACCGGAGGAAATAATCCAAAAGACAAGTGAAAAATACATTGAAGTTCTATATAAACTTACCGGGGAAAAATTGATTTGATACGCCCCTTATTGATCAATGTAAAACACCAAAAAGAAATTTACATAAAATGGAATGACAGGACGGAAAGTAGAATTGATCTGAAAAAACTCAGAGAAGCCTGTCCGTGTGCAACCTGTTTAACATTCCGGCAAAGACAGGGGAAAAATTTTATACCGATTTTTAATGAAAGACAGGTACTGGTTGATAAAATAAACCCGGTTGGAAAGTATGCAATACAAATATCCTGGCAGGATGGACACAGTACCGGAATATATGAATATCCTTTCTTAAAAAGCCTTTCTACTAATAAATAACAACTTATTTTGGTATTTTGCAACTGTTATTTCCAGATATAAATAATATTTAACCTTTTCGAAAATTTATGGTTTTACCTAATCAGTTAACAATACTAAGAATTATCTTAACACCGGTATTTCTTTATCTTTTCCTTTCCCCGGATCCGATGTTAAAACAGATATCTTTATTAGTATTTTTTATTGCAGCATTAACTGATTGGTATGATGGCTGGCTGGCACGGAAGTTTAATTATATAACTAGCTGGGGTAAATTCTGGGATCCTTTGGCCGATAAAATCCTGACATCCGCTGCTTTTATTGGATTTGTAATTTTGAATGTTATTCCTTTGTGGATGGTTCTAATAATTCTAATTAGAGATTTCCTCGTAACAATTTTGAGAGCATACGCTGATTATAAAGGATCGTCTTTTCCCACAAGTTATTATTCCAAATGGAAAACTTTTATACAAATGACATTTTTATATTATTTGCTAATCGTTTATGTGGGGCAGTTCGTGCCACAAATTTATAAAGGAAATGAAAACCTATTTAGAATGTTATTAAATACGCAAATAGTTTATGGCGCAATGTTATTAATTACTGCAATTACGTTTCATTCCGGATTAACATATATTTATAAAAACCGACACCTGATTATAAAACTTTTAAAAAATGAAACTTAATTTTTTTGATAAATTGTTTGGAAGCGGATTTTATACCGGATATATTTCGCTTGCGCCGGGTACATTCGGCAGCTTTTTAGCTTTACTGATTTACTGGATTCCCGGATTTGAAAAAGCTGTAGTATTGATTCCGGCTATTATTCTGTTTACTTTTTACGGAATTTACCTTGGAAATAAATTCGAAAAAATTTACGGTAAGGATCCATCACAGTGCACGATTGATGAATTTGTGGGAACATGGATATCTCTTATCCTGGTCCCTAAAACAATATTAATTTCCGGTATTACATTTATCGTATGGAGGTTATTCGATATTATTAAACCATTTCCTGTAAAACATGCAGAGAAACTGGAGGGCGGAGCGGGTATAATGCTTGACGATATTGTTGCGGGTATTTATTCCATGATTATTATTCATTTTATTTTACTTATTTTTAAACTTTAGAACAAAAATCAAATTATATGAATGCACATATTATAACTATAGGAGATGAAATATTAATAGGCCAAACTTTGAACACAAACGCAGCATATATTGGCGAGAAACTCGTTGACATGCAGGTCTATGTAAAAAAGAGTTCAGTTGTCGCCGATGATAAAGAAGAAGTATTAAAAGAATTTAAAGAATGCTGGGATAATAATGACTTGATAATAGTAACTGGTGGACTCGGTCCTACTCATGATGATATAACACGTCAATGTATAGTAAAATTTTTTAATACAGAACTTATAGAAAGCAAAGAAGTACTAGAAGATATCAATACTCAATTCACCAAAAAGAAAAGAGAAATAACAAAAATTAATGAGGGACAGGCTCTGGTTCCGAAAATTGCGACTGTTATCAGAAATTCAAGAGGAACAGCACCGGGATTCTGGATAGAAAAGCGCAATAAAATTTTTATTGCAATGCCCGGTGTTCCATTTGAAATGAAAGAGATGATGGAAAATTTTGTTATTCCTGAATTAATGGAAAAACTTGTAAATGTCGAATTTGTTTCTTTGAGAAAGTCACTTCAGACAACAGGTATCCCGGAATCAAGATTATTTGAAAAACTTGGAAATTTAACAGAACTTCTGGAGGGAGCAAGGCTTGCATTCTTGCCTAACCAATTTGGAGTAAAGTTACGGATTACGGCTGATGAAAAATCCATGGAAGAAGCCCAGAATAAACTAACCCAGGTTGAGCAGAGAATAAGAAGCAAGGTTGGTAGATATATATTCAGCAGGGAAGAAGAATTACTTGAAGAAGTTGTTGCTAGGTTGTTAAAAGAAAGGGGATTAACGATTTCTTCTGCTGAATCATGTACAGGAGGTGGACTGGGAAATATATTGACGAATGTAAGTGGGAGCAGTGTTTTTTTTGAAAGAGGCATTGTTGCATACAGTAACGCTGCAAAAGTAGAAAACCTAGGAGTTAATGAGGAGACGATTACGGAGCACGGCGCTGTAAGTCTGGAGGTAGCAAGGCAAATGGCAGAAGGAGTAAGATCCATCAGTGGAACTGACCTTGGTGTCTCAACAACAGGGATTATGGGGCCGACAGGTGCAACTACAGGTAAACCCGTGGGTTTGGTTTACATTGGCCTTTGTGATGAGAATGTTTGTACAGCTAAAGAATTTATTTTCGGAGATGACAGGCTAATAAATAAGCAACGCACGATTCAAGCGGCTCTCGATATGATCCGGCGGCATTTACTGGGAATTTCACTGGATGACTAGGCTGTTTATTGCATTATCAATTTCTGATGATATAAAAGAGCAAATCGACGGATTTAGGAAGCAGGCATATAGCGGGAGATTTTTTTTTAAATGGGAACCCAGGGGGAAATTTCATATAACTTTAAAGTTTATTGGTGATGTTAGCGATGAGCTGGTTCCACACATTGTAGATGAATTATCTTTCCTGGAAAAATATCCAGGATTAGTTTGTAGCCTTGATAAATTTGGATTCTTCTTTAATAATAATATTCCAAGAATATTATGGGTAGGTTTTAAAACAGAGCCGGAAATTTATTCAATAGTAAATGAATTAAATTTAAGTCTTGAAAAATTTTCAATATCCAAAGAAAAGAAAAAATTTAAATCACATATTACTATTTTGCGGTTAATGGGGCACCCAGGCGAGAGTTTTATCGAAAGTTTTAGAAAATTTAATTTTCCGGACAACAGTTTCACCGCAGATGAAATTGTACTCTATAAAAGTGAATTGTTTGCAGCGGGTTCTAGATATACAGAGATTAAAAAATATAAATTAAAATGAACTGGAGGAATAATGAGTACTGACAGAGAACAAAAAATGAAAATTATTGATGATGCTATTGCGAGTATCGAAAAATCCTACGGTAAAGGATCAATAATGAAACTTGGAGATGGAGTAATTGTATCGGTCGAATCAATTTCAACCGGAGCTTTATCGCTTGACTATGCTCTTGGTATTGGTGGCGTTCCGAGAGGAAGAGTAACAGAAATTTATGGTCCGGAATCAAGTGGTAAAACCACTCTTTGTCTTCATATAATTGCTGAAGCACAAAAGGCCGGCGGGTTAGCAGCATTTATTGATGCAGAACATGCACTTGACGTCAATTATGCAAAAAGGCTTGGGGTAGATACTGCGAATCTTTTAATTTCCCAGCCGGATTTTGGTGAACAGGCTCTTGAGATTACTGATACTCTTGTAAGAAGTAATGCATTGGATATAATTGTAATAGACTCAGTTGCTGCACTTGTTCCAAGATCGGAAATTGAAGGGGAAATGGGTGATGCAACAATGGCAGTTCAAGCCAGGTTAATGTCACAAGCGCTCAGAAAATTAACCGGGGCAATTTCTAAATCAAAGACATCAGTAATTTTTATTAACCAATTGAGGCAAAAAATTGGAATTATGTTTGGCAATCCTGAGACAACCACAGGTGGAAATGCACTTAAATTTTATGCGTCTCTCAGAATGGATATAAGGAGAATAGCAGCAATTAAAGATGGAACTGATGTGATTGGAAACAGAACGAGAGTAAAAATTGTAAAGAGCAAGGTAGCGCCTCCATTTAAGGAGGTTGAATTTGATATCCTTTACAATGAAGGAATAAGTAAATCGGGTGATTTACTGGATCTAGCAACCAATTTTGATATCGTAAAGAAAAGCGGAGCTTGGTTTACTTACGGCGAAGACAGATTCCAGGGCAGAGAACAATTCAGACAGAAATTGCTCGAAAATCCGGATATGTACAAAAGTCTTGATAAAGATGTAAGAACAAAACTTGGTATTTATAAAGATGCAACTCCGGCTGAAAAACCTGAACCGGAAGAAAAATCAAAAGGGAAAAAAGGATCAAAATAATTAGAGATGAAAATAATCCGTGTAGTTAAGAAAGATGAAAATAACGTGGTTGTTTATCTAGATAATGATGAGAAACTCTACTTAACTTACGAAGTGTTTTTAAAAAATGGCTTGAGGAAAGACAAGGAAGTTCCAGAAGGCCATTTTGATTTTTTGGTCAAAGAAAATCAAAAATATCATATCAAAAATAAAGCCTATTCATACATAGCCCGAAGGCACCATTCGGTATTTGAAATTAGGGCAAAACTCTGGCAGAAAAAGTATGACAAGGATTTGATTGAAATTGTTCTTCTTGAACTTATAGATAATAAATATCTGGATGACCGTGAGTTTGCCGGAATATTTACAGATGAAAAAATAAGACTGAAACTCTGGGGAAAAAATAAAATAAAAGCGGAATTAATGAAAAGGGGAGTCGATTCTGCTATTGCGGACGAAGTTTTAAATGAAAAATTTCCTGAAGGCAATGATGTTCAAAATGCAATTGAACTGGCTGGTAAAAAATTGAATATTATAATAAGCAGAGAAAGTGACCCGATAAAAATAAAACATAAATTATTTGCTTTTCTATCGTCAAGGGGATATGATTATCAAACCAGCAAAGAAGCGATAAGCAAAATTTTAGGAAAGGATGAAGAAGGAAATTATTAATTTAATCGATTTTTCTTCCAAGATTTAAAATCATAACTGATATTTCTGGTACATAAACCGCTTCAGATGCATCCTCTATCCTAAACCATTTTCGTTTCCTTTTATTTTTTTCAGGATATTCATCCAGTAATTCCAGCACCTCCATTGAATATATTTTAACCAAGCAGCGGCCGGCCTGTCTTACCCAGATAAATTCACCAAGCTCAATCGTTTCGTTGCTCCCAACCGCCCCTGCTTCCTCAAGTGCTTCTTTTTTTGCTGATTCAAAGGGTGTTAAATTAAATTCAACAAATCCTTTCGGTATAATCCATTTCTTTTTTTTAATTGTTGTTATTAGAAGTATTTCAATGGAATTGTTTTTCTTCCTGTAGGGTATTACACCAGACTGGCTAAAATTAATTTTCAAATTGATATTAAATTAGTTCTTTGATTTCGGAAATGATTTGGTATTAAAATAACACAACAGACAGAAAATCCCAAAAAAATATTTTTGTTTTCTCTTTTCTTAAAATTTATATTTATCTTTTCATATCAAAATTAAATTATTCAAATGAAAGTTCTTGAAAACTATTCTTTAAAACAATCTAATACTTTTAGAATAAATGCGATAGCAAGATTCTTTGTAGAAGTCAATACTTCTGATGAATTGCTCTACGTAATAACAAACAAAAAATTTTCCGAGATGTCAAAATTGATGCTGGGTAGCGGGAGCAATGTACTTTTTTCAGGAGATTACAATGGGATTATAATTAAGAATTCTATATCAGGGATTAATATTGTTAATGAAAATGAAAGATTTATTTCAATCTGTGTAGGAGCAGGTGAAATCTGGCATGACCTGGTCTTATATTGTATTAATAAAAACATTGGGGGAATCGAAAACCTGTCACTTATTCCCGGTACAGTCGGTGCTGCTCCCATGCAAAATATCGGTGCATACGGACAGGAAGTAAAGGATGTTTTTGAAAGCCTTTCGGGATATTATTTAAATGGCGAAAAAGATATCTTTAACAAGGAAGAATGCCGATTTGGTTATCGGGACAGCATTTTCAAAAAGGAGCTTAAAAACAGATTTGTTATTACTAATGTTACTTTAAGATTGAGCAAAAATCCTGAATTAAATCTTGAATATGGAACAATAATAGAGGAACTTAAAAAATTAGAAATTACAAATCCTTCGGTTAAAGATGTAAGCGATGTAATCTGTAAAATAAGAAAAAGCAAATTGCCTGATCCGCAAAAAATAGGGAATGCAGGAAGTTTTTTCAAAAATCCTGTAATCGATTCTGAAAAATTCAATGATTTGAAACAAGAATTTCCCGACTTAATAGGATACAATATTAAAAATAATAAAGTGAAACTGGCTGCCGGCTGGCTGATTGAAAGTTGCGGCTGGAAAGGAAAAAGAGTTGGAAATACTGGTTCTCATATAAAACAAGCTCTTGTTCTTGTAAATTACGGGAATGCTACAGGCGAAGAAATATTGAATTTAGCTGCCAAAATCAAATCTTCTGTTAAAGAAAAATTTGATGTTGAATTGGAAGAAGAGATTAATATTATTTAATACTTATTAGCGTTGAATTTATCAAAGTATATTCATAACTTTTCATAAATACCTCACAAAAAATATTTCGATAAAATTTAATACAACCGGGAGTTAAAAATGGAAAATAAAAAAGATGGTGAACAGGTACTGTCAGCATATGAAAAAGCTGCACAGGATGGTTTGGATCCCCGTTGTATTCCTCAAAAATTAGAGGGGCCGGTTCCCGAACACGACGAAATTATTTATCCTGATTACCCTGATTCTGATCATGAATCCTGGAAATATCTTTTTGACAGGCAGATGAAATACTTGCCGGGCAGAGCCTGCGATGAATATATGAATGGAGTTGATAAATTAAATTTTACGAGGGATAAAATTCCACCTTTGAGAGATTTAAGTCACGTATTTAAGAAAACCACCGGGTGGAAAGTTGCAAGGGTTCCGGGCCTAATTGATGTAAATAATTTTTTCGGACTATTAAGAAGAAGAGTTTTCCCTTCTACTGATTATATCCGCGGAAAAGAAGAACTTGATTACACTCCTGCGCCCGATTGCTTTCATGATATGTTTGGGCATATGCCTCTTTTAACAGATAAACATTTTGCTGATTTTTACCAGCAGTTTGGTGAGGCAGCTTTGAAAGCCGAAGGAATAACAAGGAAACTTCTGGAAACATTTCACTGGTTCACTGTTGAGTTCGGACTAATAAAACAGCCTGAAGGATTGAGAATTTACGGTGCCGGAATTCTTTCTTCCAAAGGCGAAGTTCAACATGCTCTTTCAGATGAAGTTGAAGTCAGAGATTTTGATCCTGATACTATGGTCCAACAAGAATATGATGTCTGGCATTTGCAACCAATACTTTTTACAATTGAGTCTTTTGAACAATTGAAAGATGGATTCAGGCAATGGACCAAAAAACAGGGATTGCTCTGAGATTAATAATTCAATTTCTTAATCCAACTTTCTTTCGATTTATTAGTAATTAAATTTATTTTATTTGACCTTCAAATCTTATTCTTTTCCTATTTCACATTTTGGTTTCCTGAACTTGTTTCAGAATCAATTATTTATGTTTAAATTCTGAAATATATTTTGTTTGACATTTGGAACATTTGTTTTCAGGAAAGAAAAATATAATACCGCAAAACTTTCTAACTTGAAACTCCACACTTAATTGGCTAATTTTCAAACATCAAAATTGATTTTTGACTCATCCAAAATTATTCTGAACAATTTTTTAAAAAAGGAGCAACGATTATGTCAATTAAAGTTGGAGATATGGCACCTGATTTTTCACTGGTTAGTTCTAAAATGGAGAAAGTAAGTTTAAGTGACTTTAGAGGAAAAAATGTAGTATTATTATTTTTCCCTTTTGCAGGCAGCGGAGTTTGCACAAAAGAAATGTGCAATTTCAGGGATGAATTCAAACAGTATGAAGAACTTGATGCACAGGTTTTAGGAGTTAGTGTTGATAGTGTATATGGACTAAATTTATTTGCTGAAAAAAATGATTATAAGTTCCCCTTGCTCAGCGACTTTAATAAAGAAGTAATTCAATCATACGGTGTTTTCGACGATTTGTTTGCTGCCGGCAAATTGGATTATAAAGGAGTTGCAAAAAGGTCAGCATTTGTGATAGATAAAGAAGGCAAAGTTAAATATGCTGAAGTTCTTGCATCACCTGGCGATGAACCAAATTATGAAGCTATTAAGGAGACTCTAAAGTAATTATGATAAGACAATTGTCTCCTAAAGAAGTTAAGAATATTCTTGAGAGAGGAGAAAATATACGGATTATTGACGTAAGAGAAGAATGGGAATACGAAACGGCAAAAATTGAAAATTCTGAGTTAATGCCGCTTAGTGCTTTCAATGAACATATTACTAAATTGAATCCGGAAGATAATCTTGTAATAAGTTGCCATCATGGGAACAGAAGTTACCGGGTTTGTGCTTATTTAGTTCAGAATGGTTTTAAGAGAGTAAGCAATCTTGACGGCGGGATCAACGCCTGGTCGCAGGAAGTTGATCCTTCTATTCCAGTTTATTAATCAATAAAATTGAAGAGCAGGATTTTTCCTCTTGCTCTTTTTCCTAATCTTATTCTTGCTCATTTTAAAAGAGTAAGATAAAGATTACGACTAAGAATTTTTAAATGGAGAAAATATGATTAAAGAAGGGAATAAAGCACCTGCTTTTAAACTCAAAGATCAGAATGGTAAAACAGTTTCATTAAGTGAGTATGCAGGGAAAAATGTCGTACTTTATTTTTATCCAAAAGATGATACTTCAGGCTGCACAAAAGAAGCCTGCAGTTTTCGTGATCAATTTCCTAAATTCGGAAAACTAAATGCTAAAATAATTGGAGTAAGTAAAGATTCTGTAGAATCGCATAAAAAATTTGCTGATAAGTATAATCTTCCATTTACTCTTCTTAGTGATGAAGATAAAAAAGTGCTGGAAAAATATGGAGTGTGGAAAGAGAAAAGTATGTACGGAAGAAAGTATATGGGAATTGAACGCACAACTGTAATTATTGATGATAAAGGGAAAATCAAAAAAATATTTCCAAAAGTGAAAGTCCCGAATCACGATCAGGAAGTATTGGAAGCATTAAAGAGTTAATAAATTTTTTGGAATTAAAATGGTATACGTTACAAGGCGAGAAACTTTTAATGCTGCCCACAGAGTTTACAATCCGGAACTTTCCAACGAAGAAAATTTTAATTTATTTGGTAAATGCAGCAATCCTAACTGGCATGGCCACAATTATGTAATTGAAGTAGTTGTTGCCGGAAACGTCAACCCTCAAACAGGATAT
>Ga0209919_1000666_pt1 | contig 16927 bp, 12 predicted proteins | sample SalPon2A_C_D2_MG_FD_185721 | JGI IMG/M metagenome (GOLD analysis project Ga0209919, IMG submission 185721) | Soil microbial communities from South San Francisco under conditions of wetland restoration - Salt Pond MetaG R2A_C_D2_MG (SPAdes)... | ecosystem: Environmental > Terrestrial > Soil >... | reverse complement strand
GACCAAGTGGCCAGCCAGTGCGGCTGGACGGTTTACGGAGGGCGCCATCTGCGGGGCCGGCCGGAAGTGACCCTTGTCAGCGGACGCGTCGTTTATGACCTCAAGCCCGTACACCCCTGACAAGGGAGGGTCGCGGCCCGCACCCCAGCGGGCTGCTCGGCGACCACCGTCTACCCCAAGGGATTCCCAAACGGAGGCAACATGAAACGCGTCGTACCGACCCTGCTCCTGCTGTTGACCCTGGCCTTGGCTCTGCCCGCCTTGGCGCATGCGGACGGCACGCCGAAAGACCAGGCGGAAGCGTTCCTGCGGGCCGTTCAGGCAGGGCAGGTGAAGGCTGCCTACAACAAGCTCTTCGACGGCACCACCATTGCCCGGGCCAAGCCGCAGCAGGTCACCGTGATCCTCAAGCAGACCCAGACCATGCTGGAAATCTATGGCCGGCCCCTGGGCTTCGAGATGGTCAACCAGGAGCCCTTCGGACAGTCCCTCGTGCGCCTGGTCTACCTGCTCAAGTTCGAATCAGCCCCGGCGGAGTGGGAGTTCTACTTCTACAAGCCACATGACCGCTGGTTGCTTACCAACACGAAGTTCGACGATGACTTCAAGTTGCTCGCAGCGCATCGCTAGTCACCCTGGGCACGCCCCAGCACTCCCACACCGGCCTTTGCCATGACCAACCGCTTCGCCGAGATCGAACGCATCATCGCCGAGGATCCGCGCGAGCGGGGCATTGCCCAACTCGTGCAGTGGGGGGCGCTGGAGGCCGCCGCCCGGCTGCTGCTCGGAGCCCGGCGCGTAGGCATCGTGAGCGGCTTCTTCCTGCCCGTGCCTCAGCGAGGCGAGACGGACGGGCCGCCGGGGGCCAAGGCCATCGGCGAGGCGCTGCAGGCACTGGGGGCGGAGATCGTGTTCATCACCGATGCGCCCAACGCGCCGCTGTTCGAGGCAATGGGGCTCCAGGTCAAGCCCTATGCGGAAGGCCTGCTGGATGCGCTGGCGCTGACGCACCTGCTGTCCACCGAGCGCCCCGGCCGGGCGGCGGACGGCCGCTATTACTCCATGTCCGGCCGCGACGTGACGCCCTATACAGCGCCTATCGACGAGCTGTTCCTGCAGGCCCCCACGCGCGGCATCCCCACCGTGGCCATTGGGGACGGCGGCAACGAGATCGGCATGGGCAAGGTGCACGCCCTCGTGGAGCGCGACGTGCCCAACGGCGCGCAGATCGCCAGCGTCATCCTGGCCGACCACCTGATCGTCGCCGGCGTTTCCAACTTCGGTGCCTACGGCTTGGTGGCCGCGCTCTCGCTGCTGGCCGGGCGCGACCTGCTGCCCTCCGACGAGCACGCCGCGGCAGACATCCACGCCTGCGTGGCGGCGGGCGGCTGTTGCGGCCACACCTTCCGCAACGAGCCGCTGGTAGATGGCCTGCCGCTGGAGGCCACACTGGCTATGCTGTCGCGCCTGCGGGCGACCCTGGGCTGAGTGCGCGGCGCCCGTCGCGCTATGCAAGCCCGCCGGCCGCGGGTATAAATGCATCAGACTCCCCAGCCGGCGCACCGGCGATCCTCGAACCCCGTGGTGCCTCGATGGCGCAGACCCGCCGCGCATTGGCCTCCCTCCCCGCGCGCTGGCGGGCGCGGCTCTGGGGCAAGCCCGGCATGGGGCCCGGCCCCTGGTGGCTGCGGGTCCTGCGCGCGCTGTGGCTGACCGTCGAATCCTTCGAGCGCAATCACCTTACGATCCACGCATCCGGCCTCACGTTCTACCTGCTGCTGACGGTGGTGCCGTTCCTGGCCTTCGTGCTGCTGGTGCTGCGCGTCTTCCAGGTGGCCGAGCGGCTGCGGCCGTACATCCTATCCTTCGTGGCCGGGGGCAACATGGACCTCGTGCCCCGCATCGACGAGTACATCCGCAATGCACAGAGCGGCATGGTGGGCGGACTGGGCGTGGCCGTCACGTTCACCGTGGGCTTCGTCCTGCTGCAGCGGGTCAAGACGACGCTGAACATCGTGTGGGAGGTGGACCGGCCCCAAGGCTATCGCTCGCGCTTCATCGAGTACGTGGCGGTGCTCACCGTGACGCCAGTGCTGCTGGCCGTGGCCTTCAGCGTAACCGGCTTTCTGGGCAGTCAGATGGTGATGGAGTATGTGCCCGCGTGGGTGCTGCGGGTGCTGCCCTCCATTCCCGTCGCCAATCTCTCTGGGTACGCCATCATCGTACTGGTGACGTTCTACGCCTACCGCTTCCTGCCGGATGCGCGCGTGGACGCGGCCCCTGCCCTGCTGGGCGCGCTGGTGGCTGCCACCGGGCTGGTGCTGGTGCAGAAGTTCTATGTTGTGCTGATCGTGCTGATGTCCCGCGAGAGCCCCATCTACGGCGCCCTGGCCTTGCTGCCGTTCCTGATGCTGTGGTTCTACCTGGCCTGGATCGTGTTCCTCGCCGGCGCGCAGTTGGGCTTCGTCGTGCAGCACTTTGAGCGGGAACTGGAGCTGAAGCGGGCGGGAGAGAGCGCGCTGGCGCATCGGCCGTACCTGGCCCTGCTGGTGCTGGCCACGCTGCTGCGCGAGTTGGCCGCCACCGGCAAGGGGGTGCGCCGGCAGGAGCTGGCTCGCACGCTGCACCTGCCCAACGACACGGTGCACGATATCCTGGGGGTGCTCACCGGCGCAGGGCTAATTACCCCCGTGCAGGGCGATGCCGCGCGGTATGTCCCGCAGGAGGTGCTGGATCGCCTCACGGCACTGGACGTGCTGCAGCGCACAGAGCTGCTGCCCGGCTTCCCGGACGTACCGTTGTGGCACGGTCATCCTGCGGGGCATCCGCTGCTGGGCTTGTTCCGCGACGCCAATCGCGCGCTGGCCACCTCCCTGACCACCCTCACCCTGCGCGATCTGGCCCAGCGGCTGGAGCCGGAGCAGCATGGGCCCGCGGGAGCCTCCGGCTCCGCCGGCCCATCGGATCAGGCGGCCGGCTAAGCGGCGCAGAGACCGCTGCTAGCGTGGCGGGACCTGCGGGCTCTGGGCCAGCCCAGGCTGGCGGGCTTGGTTGCGGAAGAGATACAGCGTCCCCTTGTCGCTGCCCACCACCATGTCCAGGTCGCCGTCGCCATCAATATCGGCGAACGCCGGGTGCGAGCCCGGCGGGAACTTCAGCCCCTCCAGGTAGGAGCGGATGGCCTTCCAGCCCGAGCTACGCAGGCGGCTGGTGCCAGTGACGCCCAGGATCTGGATGTCACCCTTGTCCGAGCCCACGATGAGGAACGGGCGCTCGCGCATCGTCAGGTCCGCCACGGCGGGGCTGGCGTTGATGCCCACGTTGAGCCCGATGAAGCGCCGCACCGCCAGGTCGAAGCGCGGCCCGGGCTTGTTGAGGTAGAGCAAGAGCTCGCCCTTGAGGTCGCCCACCACCAGATCGGGCCGCCCGTCGCCGTCCACGTCCACAAAGGCCGGCACGGCGTTGCGCCCGGCCCGCACCCGCGCTGTGGCGTCCTCTCGCAGCGCGAAGCGCGGATCGGTGCGGGTGCCGGTGTTCTCGTAGTAGAACACCTGGCCCAACTCATTGCCGACGACGAGATCCGGCTTGCCATCCCCGTTCACGTCCGCGAAGGTCGGCGCGGCGTTGCGGCCCTTGTCGTAGCCGGCGAGGTCATCCGTCGCGCGCTTCCAGGTGGGGTTGCGCGCATCGCCTGTGTTCAGCAGCAGCACGAGCCTTCCTGCACCCGTGCCCACGACGAGGTCGGGCCGCCCGTCTCCATTGGCGTCGAAGAAGGCCGGCTTGGTGTTGCGGCCCAGGTTCAGCTTCTGCAGCGAGGATTGCTCGTACACGAGAATCGGATCGAGCGGCAGGTTGGCCTGCTGTATCGCAGCCGCCTGACCCGCGACGGCCGGTGCAGGCTTGCCGCCTGGCTCCGTTAGCCCGGCGGCCGAGGTGGTGGCCGGGGGCTCCTCCACCACGTTGGAGCGCCGTGGGTGCTGCGCCTTGGCGATCTGCGCCGGGGTGGTGTGGCCCTCGTAGCGCCAGAAGAGGATGCCGCCATCGCCCGTGCCCAGCAGCAGGTCCGGGCGCCCGTCGCCCGTGAGGTCCACGAATGTCGGTGCGCTGTAGGCGGGTGCCCGCAGGTTCCCCCCCCAGGCCCGCTCCGGCTGGTAGGCCCCGCGTGCCGAGACCTTCACGGCGGGATTGCGCACGGCGGGGATCAGCGTGCCGGCCTGGTTGCCCACCACGATGTCCGGCGGACCCTTGGGATTCCACTGGAACAGCGCGGGCGAGGCATTGTTCGGCACGCGCAGATCGGCGAAGTGCACGCTGCGCAGCGCATACTCGGGCCGCGTGGCCACGCCCACGTTCTCGTAGTACACCACGTTGCCCACGCTGTTACCGACGATCAGGTCGAGCTTGCCGTCGCCGTTGACGTCAGCGAACAGGGGCACGCTGAGGCTGCCCACGTCGATGCGGCCATAGTACAGGCTGCGGGCGGCCCAGCGGGGCTGCTTGGCCGTGCCCGTGTTCTCGATCCACTCCAGCCGGCCCTCGCGCCCACCCACGATCAGGTCCAGGTCGCCGTCGCCGTCCACGTCCGCCAAGGCCGGTGCCGCGAAGGCACGCTGTGGCGTGGGCAGGATCGGCCCCTGGGGCGACTTGAAGGCCAGCGTGTCATTCGTGCTTACGTTCTCGTAGTAGAGCAGTTCGCCCCCACGCGTGCCCACGATCAGGTCCGCACGGCCATCCCCATTCAGGTCACCCGCAGCCACGTGCACGTCCGAGGAGAAGCCCCCCAGGCGCCGGACGTGGAGCACATTCTTGTCCTCCAGCCACAGCGCAAAGCGGGGATCCTTGGGCCGCCGCGTGTAGTAAGCGAGATGCTCGCCGCCGCCGGCCAGCAGCAGGTCGGCGACCCCATCGCCGTTCAGGTCCGCGAAAACGGGCGCTGCGAAACCACCGCTGTCCAGGATGTTGAAATGGGACTCCTTGAGTTCCCAGGCGCCCTCCTGACGCGAACCGATGTTCTGGTAGTAGGCAATGGTGCCGTCGCTCTTGCCCACGAACAGGTCCAGGTCGCCGTCACCGTCCCAATCGCTCCAGACCGGCACGGCGTTGTCTTCCGGGTCGAGCTTGCCCAGCTTGGTCAGGGGCGAGAGGCACTCCGGCGTCGCCTTGGACTGGAGGCAGTAGCGCGGATTGGCGCGCGTTCCCACGTTCAGGGCCAGATAGAACTCACCCGCCTCGTTGCCGAAGCTAAGGTCGGGCAGTCCGTCGCCGTTCACGTCCGGGAAGCTGGCCACCAGGTTCAGGCCCAGCTTGGTGCCCAGGAAGTCGTCGGTGACCAGACGGAAGCTGGGGAGGAAGCGGTTTCCCTCGTTGCGGAAGAACCACAGCTTGCCGGAAGCCGAGCCCACGAACAGATCCAGGTCGCCATCCCCGTCGATATCCACCAGCGCAGGCGCTGCGTTGGCGCCCACGTTGATCGCGACGAAGGGCGCATCGCGGTCCGGCCCCTGCTGGGCGGAGATAGCCGGATTGGCTAGGTGCCAGCGCGGCGCTTTGGCGCTGCCCTGGTTCTCGAAGAACATCACGCGCCCATCGGCCGTGCCGATAAACAGATCAAGGTCGCCATCGCCGTCGATGTCCACCAGGGCAGGCTTGGCGCGGTCGAAGTGCTCCAGGAACACCAGGCTTTCCGTGCCGTCCAGCGTGGCATAGTAGAGCCGCTGCCATGTGTGCACCACCGGCTCCTGCGCGCCTGTTTGGGCCGCGGCCAGCACCATCGCCAACACCAGTGCGGCCAGCCCCGCACGCACGCCGCGCCACCGGGCGTTGGCGCTCCGGCGGGGGGCCTTCCTCGTGAGAAGTGGGGACGAAAGCGATGGGAGCATAGTAGCGTTCCGATGCACCGCGTTGATGCCGGGTTCAGCGCCGTCCGCGGGACGGCTTCGCCGGGTCTGACCTGCACCGCGGCAGCCAATGTCCAGCGCCCGGGTGCAGGCCCCTTGTCTCCAGCGTTTCATGCAAGTTTCCCACCCACACCACCGGACGCCGGCCGAGGCTGTGGGGAGTCCGTGCGACGGCATCGCAAAGCTGCGTTCCGTATGGCGGCACACTGCCGCGCAGTGCCGATCCGTGCAAGCTTCAGCGTACACAGTGGCGTGCTTTCGCCGCTATACGAACCCAGGCAAATCGGGTAGAACGCAACGAGCCGCCGGAACAGCCGCTGGCCTCCCATCCCCCCACACCGTCGTGCCCGGATCGCTCATGAAAGACACGCTCAAGCGCATCGTCTTTTCCATCGTCACCCGCAACATCGCCACGTTCCTGGTCATCCTGACGCTCGTGGTGGTGCCGCTGGTCTACCGGTACCTGAACGACGTGGAAGACCTGATGAGCGACACCATCAAGGCGCAGTTGGATGCCGTGGCGGAGTTGGGCCGCTTCATGCTCAAGGTGGACGAGGTGGCCGACGTGCGCAACATGATCTGGTACGAGACGCCCGAATACGAGGATATCGTGGCCACCCTGGCCACCATCCAGCGCAACTTCGGCGTGGACAACGCCGTGCTCATGCGGCGCATGCCCAACGGGCAGTTCGAGTACATCGCGGACGGGAACGGGCAGTTTGCGATCAACCAGTCGGTGGACCTGCATCGCATCTTCCCCCAGACCTTTCCACCCGCCAACAGCGCCTGGGATTCCGGCCAGCCTACCAAGACCGCGCTGTTCCAGAGTGGAAGCAACCGCTGGTTCCAGGTCTATACGCCGCTCAAGCAGGGTAACCGCGTGGTGGCGCTGCTGCTGCTCAACAAGTTCGCCACGCCCATTGCCATCGCCATCGACAAACGCCAGCACGATATCCTGGTCGGCATGTCACTGGCGCTGGCGGGGGGCATCTTCGTGTGGTGGTTCATCACCAGCCGCAGCCTGCGGCCGTTGATCCGCCTCCAGCGGGCCTCGCGGGAGATCGCCGCGGGTAACCTGGACATCGAGATTCCGGACAACCGCAGCCGCTCGGAGATCGGCGTGCTGAACCGCAGCTTCCGCACCATGGTGGAGGATCTGCGAGCCAGCCGCGCGGCCATCGAGGAGCACAACCGCACCCTGGAGCAACGCATCGCCCAGCGCACGTGGGAACTGCAAGGGCTGCTGGACAACATGGACGAAGGGCTCTTCACCATCAATGCCGAGGGCGTGATCGACCCGCGCTACTCTGCCGCCACCCGCCAGATGCTGGGCGAGATCGGCGACGAGACCAACTTCATCGATCGCCTCAGCGACAGCGAGGATACCCGCAAGACCGTCCGCGACACGTTCGGCCTGCTGCTGAGCGGGACGCTGCTGCTGGACTGGGACGACATGGTGGTCAATCTGCCGACGGAACTGCGGGGCGAGGGCGACGCCTGGCTGCGCGCGCGCTACCGCCCCGTCTATGACATGGCAGGCGAGAAGATCGAGCGGGCGATGGTGATCCTGCAGGACATCAGCCAGGAGAAGGCGCTGCAGGCGGACATCGACCGCAATCGGGACGAGCAGACGATGGTCGTACGCATCCTGCAGAACCGCGAGACCTTCGAGCTGTTCTACCAGGATGCGCTGCAATTGCTGGACGAGGGGCTCCGCTCGATCTCGCAGATGGAGCTGATCCGGCGCGGCGCGGTGGACGAGCTCTTCCGCACCCTGCACACCATCAAGGGCACCGCTGGCGTTTTCGGCATGCGCGAGGTAGGCACGCGCGCCCACGAGGTGGAGGACACCCTCCGCGACCTGAACACTCGCCGCGACGAAGCCTGGTCCGAAGCCGAGCGGGAAGCTCTGCGCCAAGGCGTCGCGGATGTACGCGAAGGGCTGGTGTTCGGGCGCTCGGCCTTTCTGGAACTGATCGGCGAGGATGAATCGGAGAACAGCTTCACGCTGAGCGAGAGCCGCCTCGACCGCATCACGGCCGAAGCCCTTGCCGCCGTCCCACCGGAGGCGGCTGGACCGCTCGGGGCCGTGCTGGCCCGGCTCAAGCGCATCCCCGCCGGCCGCCTGCTGCGCAAGTACCGCACGCTGGTGGAAGCAACCGCGGAGAAGTTGGGCAAGCAAGCGCAGTTTGTGATTCAGGAGGAAGATGACACGGACATGCCCGCTCCGTTCTTCCAGCAGCTTGATCCCACCTTTCTGCACATCATCCGCAATGCCTTGGATCACGGCATCGAGGACATCGATGGACGGCTCGAATCCGGCAAGGAGCCCCAGGCCACCATCACCTGCACCACACGGCGTAGCAACGGCGGCATCGTCTTCTCCATCGCGGATGATGGGCGAGGCATCGACCTGCGACGCATCCGCGATATCGGAATCGAGCGCGGGTTCGTGCCGCCGGATCGTGCCGGTTCCCTGAGCCGCGAGGATATCCTGCGCCTGCTGTTCCTGCCCGCGTTCAGCTCCAAGGACACCGTCACCGACCTGTCGGGCCGCGGCGTGGGACTGGATGTGGTGCGCACGGACGTGGAACGCATGCACGGTCGCATGCGTCTGGTTACACGGCGAGGCCGGGGCACCACGTTCCAACTCTACTATCCACTGCCCGGCTAGGGCCTCCGCCGGTTACCGACGCAAGCGCCGACGGCCGTCCGCCACAGCGCTCCCGGCAGCACCAGCGAGGCTCGTCAGTGGGCAATGCCGCGGCGCGGATGTTTGCCATAGGGCAGCCCGGCCGGGTGGCAGCACCGATCCGCCCACCAAAGGGAACTTGACCCGCGCCAGGTTCCCGGCCGCTTGCCCGGCCCGCACGGCACGACGCCGGCTACCCGCGCCGAAAGTCCAAGCCGACCCACGAATTCTCATTGACTTGGGCAGTCATGTCCAAGAATGTATGAAGATTGGAAACACTGTCCAAACGTCTCTGAGGAGTCTTTATGACGCGGGACATCTCGGTCAAGGAAGCCGCCGAGCTGCTCAAAGTCTCGGAAAAGACCATCTACCGCTGGATCCGGCAGGGTGTGATTCCCGTCATCAAGCTGCAGGGGCAATACCGCTTCGACCGGGTGGAGTTGGAGGGTTGGGCGCGACACAACCGCATCGGCAGCTTTCCTTCCGGTTCGGCCGATATTGGCCCGGAGGACGAAGCGTCTCTGGAGCGTGCGGTGCAGCTCGGCGGCATCCACTACAAGATCGAAGGCGACACGACGGCAGAGCTGTACCGACAGGTGGCCGAGCAGTTTCCCTTCAGCCCCCGGCTGGCGCCCACCTTCAAGGAAACCCTGGAAGCCACCCTGAACGAGCGCGAGGGGCTGGTCTCCACGGGCATCGGCCACGGCATTGCGTTGCCGCATCCGCGCCACCCGCGCGATTGGGGTCTGGGCCATCCGGCTGTGGGCATCTTCTTCCTGGATCATCCGGTGGACTTCCACGCGCTGGACGGCGAGCCCGTGTTTGTGCTTTTCGTGATCCTGTGCGGGACGGTCAAGGGACACCTGAACATGCTCTCCCGCGTTTCTCATCTGGTGAGCCAGCCCGAGATGCGCGAGTTCCTGCGCAGCATTCCCAATCGCACCGACCTGCTGGAGCGCATCCGCGATGCATTTTCTGAGACGACATGACCCGGGCGCGATGGCCATGGAGGGCCCCCAGAGCGCACGGCGGATGCTGCACCGCACCTCGGCGCGGGAGGCGGCGCTGCTCATGGTGCTCGCCGTGGGCGTAGGGCTGGCCGCCGGCGTGCCGGCGGTGGTCCTCAACATCGCAGTGCACCGGCTGATCGACTTTCTGGCCAGATTCCACCACACGCCCCTCATGATCGTGTTGCCGGCGGGGGGGGCGATGTTGTCCTCGCTCTTCCTGCGCCATGTCGTCCGGGAAACCGGCGGACACGGGGTGCCGGAGCTGATCCGCTCGTCCAGCTTCGGCGGCGGCTCCTTGCGCAAGAGCATGACGTACTCGCGCCTCATCTCCAGCTTCCTTACCGTGGGCAGTGGCGGCTCGGCTGGGCTCGAAGGCCCGATCGCCACCAGCGGCGGTGCCATCGGCAGTGCCATCGGGGCGGCACTGCGCTTCAACGAGCGGCGGCGCACCCTGCTGCTGGGCTATGGCGTGGCCGGAGGCATCGCGGCCATCTTCAATGCGCCCGTCACCGGAGCCGTGTTCGCGTTGGAGGTGATCCTGGGTGAATGGAGCGCGCTGTCCATCCTGCCGTCGGTCATCGCGGCCGTCTCGGCCACGCAGCTCAGCCGATGGCTGTTGGGCAACCAAATTCAGTTCACGCATCAGCTCTTCCACTTCAGCACGGTGGATCTGCTGGCCTGCATCGTACTGGGCGTCGTCGGGGGCGGCATCTCCGTGCTCTTCCAACGGGCGCTGGGGCTCACCGAGGAAATCTTTGGCGGGATGAAGCTGCCGAACTGGGTGAAGGCCGGGATCGGTGGGCTGATTGTGGGCATCTTCGGCTACTTCATGCCCTCGGTGCTGCACGACGGCTACCTGGCCATCGAGGATTTCCTGAGCGGCTTCGGCACCTACACGCTGCTGGGCGTTGGCCTCTTCGTCCTGCTCAAGTTTCTGGCGGTCTGCATGACGCTGGGCAGCGGGGGCTCCGGCGGCATGTTCGCCCCCGCCCTGGTGCTGGGCAGCGGCCTGGGCTACGGCTTCGGCGAACTCATCCGCACGGTGTTTGGCGGCTGGGCGCTGGCCACCCCGTCCGCCTATGCCCTGGTGGGCATGGCCGCCATGATGGCGGGCATCATGCACGCGCCGCTGACCGGGATGTTCCTCGTGCTGGAAGTGACAGACGGATACGAGCTGATCCTGCCCCTCATGATCGTGGCCGCGCTGGCGATGCTGATCAGCTATTTCTTCGAGGAAGGCTCTGTCTATACCCGCGAGTTGATCGACCGAGGCGAGCTGGCCCGGCGCGGCTCGGATCAACACCTGCTGCAGACCATGGAGCCCCGCGAGTTGGTGGACAAGGAGGACATCGTCCTGCACGAGTCCATGCTGCTGGGCGAGTTTGTGGAGATCTTCAAGCACGCCAAGCGCAACATCTTCCCGGTGGTGGATCCGGAAACCCGGGCCTGGGAGGGCGTGGTGCACCTGGACGACCTGCGCCCCTACCTGTTCGACACCACGTTGTACCCCATCATGACCATCGGCTCCGTGATGCACACGGACCTGCCCACCATCGACGCCCGTGAGAGTGCGCTCTCGGCCATTCAGCGCTTCGAGAGCAGTGGGGCTTGGTCCCTGCCCGTCATCGAGGACGGCCGCTACCTGGGCATGATGTCCAAGTCCACCCTGTTCGACCGCTACCGCCGCGAACTGATCGTCCACACCACCGAGTAGCGAGGCGTGCCCTTGCCGGCAGCCGCATTTGACCCGGTCATTTCGGCCGGTATAGTGAACTGGCGCGCTGTCCCATGCCGGAGTGCACTACGGCCCGCGAAAGGTGGCTTGGCCGGCACGGCCCACCGCGGCTCGGGAGGGACGGCGCAACGGGTGGTGCCACCGCTGCCAACGCCCGTCCACTTCGGTTCCGCACCGCCAGCGAGAGCGCCGTGACCCCCTCCCAGGCCAGCCGCCCGCTCCAGGCCCGCGACAAGTGGTTGTGCCTGTCCCCCGCCACACTGACCGATCGGCTACAGGACGTTCGGCGCCGCACGCTGGAGCTGGTTGACGATCTCGACGAGAATCAGTGGCGGGGCAATCCAACGCCCATCGCCAATCCCGTCCGCTGGGAGGTCGGACACGTCGCGCACTTCTACGAGCGCTTCCTGCTGGGCGAACTGGGCGTGCTGGAGAACACCGGGCCGCTCATCGAGAACGGGTACGCGCTGTACAATTCCTTCGCGCTCGATCGGGACGACCGTTGGGAGGCCCCCCTGCCCTCCCGGCGGGGCACGCTGGAGTATCTGCGACACGTCACCTGGTATGTGCAGGACTGGCTGGAGCGGCACGAGCCGGACGCCTGGGAGACCTATCTATACCTGACGGCGGTGCAGCACGAGGAGATGCACAGCGAGGCACTCACGTGGTACCGCCAGATATACGGGTTTCCAGCTCCCGTGCGCGATACCACCGCGCGCCCCAAAGCCACCTCTGGGCGGACGCAGGGCCCCCTGCCCGGCGACGTAGAGGTGGCCGGCGGCACGTACCTGTGCGGTGCCAAGCCCGACCAGCCTTACGTGTGGGATAACGAGAAATGGGCGTACCCGGTGGAACTGGCGCCCTTCCGCATGGCCCGCGCTCCCGTGACCCAGGCCGAGTTCGCCGAATTCGTGGAAGCCGACGGCTACAAGCGGGAGGAACTGTGGAGCTATCGGGGCTGGCGCTGGCGCCAGCGAGCGGAGGCTACGCTACCCTTGTATTGGCACCGAGATGGGGTCCGCTGGCTGCGCCGCCACTATGACCGCTGGGTGCCTCTGGAGCCTCACGTGCCCATGGTGCACGTGAATTGGTTCGAGGCCGAGGCGTGGTGCCAGTGGGCCGGTCGGCGCCTGCCCACGGAGGCGGAGTGGGAGTTGGCGGCCACCGGAGCTGAGCCGCACGCGAGCGGCCACTCCGGACCGGGGTCGGCCAACCGACGCACCTATCCTTGGGGCGATGCCACCCCGGGCGCCGCACATGCGCACCTGGACGCCGGCTCTATCGGCTGCGTGGACGTGGCCGCGCATCCCGAGGGCGACAGCGCGTGCGGATGCCGCCAGATGCTGGGCAACGTGTGGGAATGGACGGCCTCGGCATTCTACCCATATCCCGGCTACGTGGTGGACTACCCCTACCGCGAATGCTCCGCGCCCTGGTTCGGCAATCACCATGTGCTGCGCGGCGGAAGCTGGGCCACGCGCTCCGACGTGATCCGCAATACCTACCGCAACTTCTTTCAGCCCGACCGACGCGACATCATCGCGGGCTTCCGCACCTGCGCGCGTTAGCGGCGCTTGCCGTCCGGCGGGCACGGGCTATACTGGCGCGACAGAGCGGCGCCACCCACGGCCCGCGAACACCCGACCCCACCGCTGCATGAATCCACGCCATACCCTTTCCGCCGACGAACTGACGCGCCTGGTGCGCGATGCCGACGCACATACGCACCGGCTCGTGGATGATCTGAGCGACGAGCAATGGCTAGGCCCGCGCCTGTCCATCGTGAACCCGCCTCTGTGGGAAGTTGGCCACGTGGCCAACTTTTGGGAGACATTCCTGCTGCGCGAGCTGGACCCCGGTCGGCCGCCGCTCATTGAACACGGCAACGAGCGTTACAACTCGTTCGTGATCGACCATGACGACAGGTGGGATGCGCCACTGCCGGATCGTGCCGGCACGCTGGCTTACGCGCAGCGTGTGCGGGACGAGGTGCTGGGGCGGCTGCAAGGCCATGCCCCGGACGCACGCGAAACGTATCTGTACCGGCTGGCGGCCTACCACGAGGACATGCACGACGAGGCGTTCACGTACACGCGTCAGACGCTCGAATATCAACCTCCGCGGCTGAATGAAGAGGAAGCCGCGGGGCCGCCCCCCGGCCCTGCGGGGCCGCTGCCGGAGGACGTGGCGATCCCCGGCGGCGAGTATCGCCTGGGCGCTACGGAGGACGAGCCCTTCGTGTTCGACAACGAGAAATGGGCGCACCCGGTGCAGGTGGCCCCGTTCCGCATCGCCCGCGCCCCGGTTACCAACGAGGCTTTTGCCCGCTTCGTGGACGCCATGGGCTACACCCGCCGGGAGTTCTGGAGCTACGAGGGTTGGCGCTGGCGCACCCGCGCCGACGCGGAGCACCCGGTCTACTGGCGCTGGCGGACCGGCGGCTGGGAGCGCAGGCACTACGACCGCTGGCTGCCCCTGGAGCCCCACCACCCGGTGATCCACGTGAACTGGTACGAGGCGGAGGCTTGGTGCAACTGGGCTGGACGGCGCTTGCCCACGGAGGCGGAGTGGGAAGTGGCCGCAAGTGCCGAGGCGGAAGGCCAAGCGTTCGGTCCGGGCAAGCGGCGCTACCCCTGGGGCGATGCCCCACCCGGACCGGAGCATGCGAATCTGGACGGGACACGGCTGGGTTGCGTGGATGTGGCTGCCTACCCCGCCGGGGACAGTGCCTTCGGCTGCCGGCAGATGTTGGGCAACGTGTGGGAATGGACGGCGTCCGCGTTCTACCCATTCCCCGGCTACGTGGTGGATCGTCCCTACCGCGAATATTCGGCGCCCTGGTTCGGCTACTGGAAGGTGCTGCGGGGCGGGTGTTGGGCCACCCGCGCGCGTTTGATCCGCAACACGTACCGGAACTTCTTCCTGCCCGACCGGCGCGACGTCTTCGCCGGGTTCCGCACCTGCGAACGCTAGCCGGCTCATGCACGTCCGCCTGATCACCCCAGCCCCACCGCGTTCTCGCAAGGGAAACCGCCTCACCGCCGTATCGTGGGCGCGCGTCCTGCGCGGGCTGGGTCACCGCGTCTCCGTGGCGGAGCACTACGAAGGCGAAGCGTGCGACCTGCTGGTGGCGCTGCACGCCCGGCGCAGCCACGCCGCCGTGGCGGCCTACCGGCGGCAGCATCCCACCGGTCCATTGGTGGTGGTGATGACGGGTACCGACCTCTACGTGGACCTGCCGGACGACCCCGCCACCCTGGAGAGCATTGCGCTGGCAGATCGCCTGGTGGTGCTGCAGGACGAAGCACCGCGAGTGCTCCCGCCCGAAGCTCACGCCAAGACGCGGGTGATCGTGCAGGCCGCCAACCCCGTGCGACGCCTGCCGCCACGGCGCCGCACTTTCGATGTAGCCGTGGTCGGCCACCTTCGCGCGGTCAAGGACCCCCTGCTCACGTCGGCCGCGGCGCGGCTTCTCCCCGAAAGCTCCTGAATCCGCGTACTTCACGCGGGCGGGGCCCTCGATGCACAACTGGAGCAGCAGGCGCAGGCGGAGATGGCGACCAGTCCCCGCTACCATTGGCTGGGCGAGCTGCCGCACTGGCGGGCGCGGCGGCTCATTGCGCGCAGCCGGCTGCTGGTGCTCAGTTCGCGCTCGGAGGGCGGGGCGAACGTGGTGGGGGAGGCCGTGACGGCAGGCGTGCCTCTGCTGGCCAGTGCCATCCCCGGCACCATCGGCCTGCTGGGGCCGGACTACCCGGGCTACTTCCCCGTGGGCGATGCTGCGGCTCTGGCCGCTCTGCTGCACCGCGCCGAAATCGACAAGGCATACCTGGCGGCGCTGGAGGAGGCCGCGGCCGCCGTGGCACCGCGCTTCCATCCCGCCCGCGAGCGCGAGGCATGGCGGAGCCTGCTGGCCGAACTGGGTGCGGGCGGCGCCAATTGACCGGTCGGCCGGCAATTGCACCGCCCTCGATTTGCCGGTAGATTTGGACGATCAGTCACTGGGTTGTGGGCCCCCCTCCGCCTCTGGAGGCCCGGCGCGAGCCGGGAACGCTATCGTTCTACAGCCCATCTCAGCGACGCTCAGGCCCGGGTGGCCGGGCGCCGCCGCAAACGCGGATTCGCGCAATGCCATACGTGCAGCGGCCGTTTCTGCCGCCTGACTGACGCGGCGTGATCGTCACGCGAACCGGGCGTTCGCCTCGGATCGGGTGCGTCACGACGACACGTCAGCGACCGCCCGGGACGGGTGGGCACGGCGCATCCGTGGCCCACCGCCCCCCCGGCGCAGGCAGGTAGCCCAGGGCAAACCCCTGGGCATCGTTCATCGTCGGACGCCTTCCCGTCAGTTCCCCATCCGGCCAAGCCCGGACCGCGTGCGCTCGCCGCACGGGCAGACGGCCGGTGCGCTCCGTGCACAAAGTGCTCTTGATGAGGAGGAAGGTCTGATGATGCGCAAGTTGCTGCTGGCGTCGGTCCTGCTGCTGCTGGCCGTCCAGCCACTGCTGGCCAAGCCATTCGTGTTCACCGCCATTCCCGACCAGGACGAGACGCGGCTCACGCAGCGCTTCGACCAAGTCGCCGCGTACCTGCAGGACAAGCTGGGCGTGGAAGTGCAGTTTGTGCCCGTGAAGTCTTACGCCGCTTCCATCGCCGCGTTCGCCAACGACCAAGTGCAGATGGCTTGGTTCGGCGGGCTATCCGGCGTGCAGGCGCGCAAGCTTGTGCCGGGCTCGCAGGCCATCGCGCAAGGCTATGAGGACCAGTTCTTCGTGACGTACTTCATCGCGAACGCCAGCACCGGGTTGACCGAGAGTCGGGACTTCCCGATGGGCATCAAGGGCCTCACCTTCACGTTCGGCTCCAAGGGCTCCACCTCCGGCCGGCTGATGCCCGAGTACTTCATTCGCAAGGCCTTCGGCAAGAGCCCCGACGAGGTGTTCAGCCGCGTCGGCTTCAGCGGTGACCACACCAAGACGCTCGAACTGGTGCAATCCGGCGCGTACCAAGTGGGCGCACTGAACTACAAGGTGTGGGAGACGGAGAAGAAGGCCGGACACGTGGACCCGAACAAGGTGCGTGTAATCTGGCGCACGCCCACTTACCCGGACTACAACTGGACGGTGCGTGGCGACGTGGACCAAGTCTACGGCCAGGGCTTCACTGAGCGCCTGAAGCAGGCCCTGATCGGCATGAAAGATCCCAAGCTTCTCGCCGCCTTCCCGCGCCAGAGCTTCGTGCCGGCCAGCAACAAGGACTACGTGCCGGTGGAGGAAGTGGGCAAGCAGATCGGGCTGCTGGACTAGCCATGGCGCTGTTTGAGCTGACGAGGGCGTCCATCGGCTACAATGGCACCCCCGTCCTGCACGAGATCACGCTACAGATCGAGGCCGGCGAGCGCGTGGCATTCGTGGGGCCCAGCGGGGCGGGCAAGTCCACCCTGCTGAGCACCCTCTTCGCCCAGCAACGCGAGCGCGCCGCGCTGGTGCCGCAGGAGTATGCGCTGGTGAAGAACCTCTCGGTCTTCCACAACGTGTACATGGGGCGCCTGCACCGCCACTCCAGCGCCTACAATCTGCTCAACCTGATGCAC
>Ga0209919_1000665_pt1 | contig 16944 bp, 15 predicted proteins | sample SalPon2A_C_D2_MG_FD_185721 | JGI IMG/M metagenome (GOLD analysis project Ga0209919, IMG submission 185721) | Soil microbial communities from South San Francisco under conditions of wetland restoration - Salt Pond MetaG R2A_C_D2_MG (SPAdes)... | ecosystem: Environmental > Terrestrial > Soil >... | reverse complement strand
ATCGGCACCGCGGAGATCTACCGCCACGTCGAACAGCTCGACGAGATCGTCGAGAGCATCGTCATCGGCCAGGACTGGGACGACGACGTGCGCGTGGTCTTGTTCGTAGTGCTCAGGCCCGGCCTCAGCCTCGACGACGAACTCGAAAAACGCATCCGCCAGACGATACGCGGCAAGTGTTCGCCGCGCCACGTACCGGAGAAGATTCTCCAGGTCGCCGAGATACCGCGCACCAAGTCGGGCAAGATCGTCGAACTCGCGGTACGCGACGTGGTGCACAACCGCGAGGTCAAGAACATCCATTCGCTCGCCAACCCGGAGGCGCTCGAGCTTTTCCGCAATCTGCCACAGCTACAAGAATAGATTTTGAAACCCGGACCGACCCTGATGAACTGGGCGCTGTTGATGGTGCTCGTCGCGCTGTGGGGAACGTCGTTCATGTTTACCGCCATCGCCGTCGGCAGCGTCGACCCGGTCGCGGTAGTTTTCTATCGACTCGGTCTCGGCGCGGTGGTGCTGTCGTTGGTGGTCTACGCCCGCGGCGATTCACTACCGCGGGACTGGCGCGCCTGGGCCGGCTTCGCGATCATGGCGGTGGCCGGCAACGCGCTGCCGTTCTTCCTGATCGCCTGGGGACAGAAATCCGTCGACTCGGGGGTCGCCGGCATGATCATGGCGATCATGCCCCTGCTGACCATGGTGTTCGCGCACTACCTGGTAGCCGACGAAACCCTCAACCGCTACAAGCTGATCGGCTTCGCGCTCGGCATCACCGGGGTCACCCTGCTGCTCGGGCCGGTCTTCGGAGGCGGCGGCGGTGAATTCCGGGGCGGTCTGGCGATCTTCACCGCCGCGAGCTGCTACGCGGTCAACTCGATCCTGATCAAACGCCTGCCGCGTTTCAGTCCGATGGTCGGCGCCTGCGGCGTGCTGATTATGGCAAGCCTGGTCATCTTCCCGTTCTGGCTGCTCGCGGTGCCCGAAAACGACGGCATCAGCCAGAATTCGATGTTCGCGGTGATCTGGCTCGGCATCGGTCCCACCGGGATCGCGACCATCGTGCTGTTCGCGGTCGTCAACCGCGCCGGGCCGACCTTTCTGTCGACGATCAATTACCTGATCCCGGTAGTCGCCTTCCTGTGCGGCGCCTGGCTATTGTCGGAACCCGTCACCTGGCACCATTTCGTCGCGCTGGCGACGATTCTCGGCGGGATCGCGGTAACCCGCGTCAGGGTGAAGCCAGCGCCTCGCTGAAATGATCGATAAAGGCATGCACGCGCGCCGAGCGCGCCAGGTCGGGGTGAGTCAGTATCCACAGGCCGGTGGTTACTTCGGCGATCGGCTCGGAGGCGCGCCGCAGGGACGGCGAATCGTCACCGAGCAGGCAGGGCAGCAGCGCGAATCCGATCCCGGCCTCGGCGAGACAGCGCACGCCGACGAAGGAATCGCAGCGTGCGCAAATATTCCTCTGCTCCACGGCGCCGCCGAGCCAGTTGCCGACCGGTGTGGTCGCGAAATCGTCGGCGAAACCGATCCAGCGTCCGGCCGAAATATCTGCCGGCGCCCGCGCAAGCAATTCAGGCAACGCGTAAAAACCAAACTCGATATCGCAGAGCCGCCGGCCGACGAGATTGCCTTCGGGCTGCCCTGTCGGCCGAATCGCGACGTCTGCGTCGCGGCGGTTGAGATCCAGGATACTGTTGGTCACCAGCAGGTCGACGACGATATGCGGGTGCCGTTGGCTGAAGCTCGCGAGATGCGGGCCGAGCACCGAGAGGATGAAGGTATCGGTGGTGGTAACTCGCACCTCGCCTTCGAGCCTGAGTTCGCGCCCCGCGATCTGCCGTTGCATGTTGAACAGCGTATTCTCGACCTCGCGCGCGGCATTGATCATCTTCTCGGCTTCCGGGGTCAGTATATAGCCGGCATCCCCGCGATCGAATATGCGGCAGTTGAGATCTTGCTGGAAACGGTTGATGCGGCGCAGCACCGTGGTCCGGTTGACGTCGAGCTCGCGCGCGGCAGCCGAGATCGACCCCTTGTTGGCGACCATCAGCACGTAACGCAGGTTGTCCCAGTTGATATGCTGCATAATTGCAGCACTATAGCGCAAAAATAAGTAATTTGATGTGAATTTAATGCAGCTTATAATAGCCTGGCTCTCGGAGCAAATTTAACCCAAGGAGAATTTCATGAACATCGCGACACGAATCATTCTAGTTCTGGCCGCTCTCGGCCTGGCAGCCCAGGCGATCGCCGCTGACGATCCGAATGAAAAGGCGATCAAGGCACGGCAAGCCGAAATGCAGTTGCGCTCATTCAATGCCGGCCCGTTATTCGGCATGGCAAAGGGCCAGATCGACTACGACGCCGGGCTGGCCAACAAGTTCGCGGGTAACCTCAAGCTAATGCTCGACCTGGACAACAGCCGCGCCTGGGCCAAGGGTACGGACAACGAGGCTTATCCGGGCAAGACCGCGGCACTGCCGAAGATCTGGACCACCTACCCCGAGATCGCCGATCACGGCAAGGAGTACAAGCAAGCCGTCATCGCGCTCGCCGCCGCCGCCGGCAACGGTGTCGACGCGCTGAAGCCCGCGGTCGGAGATCTGGGCAAGGCCTGCAAGGGATGCCACGACAACTTCCGCGAGAAGAACTAGCTCGCACTTATCCCGGAAGCATCATCCGTTTCAATGTCAGCCACTGCCGCGAGGCCGGGGATCCGGCCCCGCGGCAGCGGATAAATATTCACGGTGCGAAATCCTCTCGGCGTTGTTAGTCTTGCCACCATGTCGATAGCGCGGCCTTTACTGATCATGTGTTGCCTGTTGGGAGCGTTGCCGCCGCTCGAGGCAATCGCCCAGAACGAAGCGCCGTTGCTCGCGCGCGGCGAATACATCGTGCAGATCGGCGGCTGCGGGCACTGTCATACCGCCGAGGACGGGCCCCCCCTCGCCGGCGGCCGGCCGCTGGAGACCCCGTTCGGAACCTTCTATACGCCCAATATAACCGCCGACGATTCGGCCGGCATCGGCGCCTGGAGCGAAGCCGATTTTCTGCGCGCCCTCGGACAGGGCGTGGCGCCGGACGGCAGCCATTTTTATCCGGCCTTCCCGTATACCTCCTACACCCGGATGACCGCTGGGGACGCGCGCGCGGTTTACGCCTACCTGCGTTCGCTGCCGACTTCGGATCGGGTCAATCGCGAACACGATATCGCCTGGTACCTGCGCTGGCGGTTCGCGGCGCAAGTCTGGCAGTGGCTGTTTTTCACTCCAGGGGAATTCATGCCGGACAAGGAACGCAGCGCGGCGTGGAATCGCGGCGCTTATATCGCCCGGGCGCTCGCGCATTGCAGCGAATGTCACACGCCGCGCAATATTCTCGGCGCGCCGAATCCGGAGCTGGCCTATGCCGGTAATCCCGACGGTCCCGACGGCGAATTGGTCCCCAATATCACGCCCGACAAGGAAACGGGGATAGGCGACTGGAGCCGCGAATCTCTGGACCTGTTCCTGCACTACGGCGAATTGCCGGACGGCGAATACACGGCCGGCTCGATGGACGCGGTAATTTCCGGGATCGGCAAACTGACCGACGCCGATCGCGCCGCGCTGATCGACTACCTGCGCGCGTTACCGCCGATCCGCAATTCCGTCAAAAACTGAATCGGGCCCGGGCGCCGCAGTCGAAGGATAGTTCGGGATTGGAGGCAGGAAACTCCATTGAAGTAAACAGCATTTAAAAATGGAGGCAAACCATAGTATTGCAGTTACTCCTGATCCTCCCAGAGCAGGTGAGCTATTCGCCACCCATCAGGGGTTTGCGCAAACTGAAAACACTTTGTGCCTACTCCCCCATAGGGAAGACCATCGAGTAACCCCCGTTTTCGATAGCTAGAGTGGCGCATTGCGATTCCATCGAAAATCGAAGTTTCGAAATCCGTCTCCCACTCATGGAAATCCGTCAGCCTGCCACCTGTGAGCAGTTCATATCTTGGCGACCAAAAATCACCTGGCGACCAAATTCTCACCTCGGTATTGGTTCTGTTTCCAATTGACGGGTTTTCTACAAAGAGCGATTCGAATAGGTCGAAGTCTGGGAATCGATCGTTTCTGTTGTCGAAAGAATCATAAAATCCGGAAACAATTTCACTAATGCTTGTGGAAGTCTCAATCATACAAATAGGTAACGCCCGACATCGGCGGCGCGGTTCTGCCGCGCCCGATTGCATGCGTTGTTATGCAGAATTGAACAATTATCTGAATATATGTCAAATTTGACATACTCTTATGTCTGTGAGCGACAAGGATAAACCGCTGGTTTGGTTGCATGGCGAAGTCAGGACGCCTCCATTTTCTCCTGATGCAAGGATTGAAGCCGGCTTCTTACTTCGAAGATTACAGCAAGGCGAGAAATTGGCAATGCCGCATTCGAGGCCTATGCCAGTCGTTGGGACCCGTTGCCACGAACTAAGAATAATTGTTGAGGATCTAACCTGGCGGATAATGTATCGGATTGAATCTGATGCGATAGTAATTCTTGATGTTTTTGAGAAGAAAACAAATAGGACGCCCAAAGGAGTTATTGATACTTGTAAAAACCGATTATAGGCATACAACCGTGAAAGCAAGTAACCGAAGAAAATTAGAAAACGCAGGGTGGAAGATAGGTTCCGTTGAGGAATTTCTTGAACTATCTCCAGAGGAATCCGCTTATGTGGAAATGAAACTCGCGTTGAGTAAATTTCTGAAAGAGAGAAGAATTAAGAAGCGGATTAGCCAGGTAGCATTTGCAGCTAAGATCGACTCCAGTCAATCTCGGGTAGCAAAGATGGAAACGGGTGATCCCTCGGTTTCAATAGATTTATTAATAAAATCACTATTCGCATTGGGTGCGACAAAGAAAGAAGTAGCAAAAGTGATTTCTAGTAATTCTGCATAACGCTCAAATCAGCGGCGCAGTTTTAGCCGCGTCCGACTGCATGCGCTGTTGTTATGCATCTCATCCGACTTTCTTGAGCTCTTCTCGAATAACCTTACGGAGCGCCTTTTCTAGCCCCTTATCCTGAGCCTGAATATGCTCTCTCAATGCATTGTTTATGAGCGTCTGGTAGTTTCCTCCACCTGCCTCAAGGACGATCTTTTTGAAGTGCTCAATAATATCCGCATCGAGACGGATGGTGATGCGTACCTTGTTTGGGTCAGGCGTTACAACCGCACCTCGTTTACCCTTACTAAAATCTTCACTCATAACTTAAACCCTGAAAATAAACTTTGGCTTCTCCCTTATCTGCTTTACGGGCAGAAATGATCCGTACTCGATCCCCTGTTAATTCGCAATGAACAACAAACAGGATATTTAGGGTCGGTCCCATCCCAAGTGTTTTGAAACGAAGCTCATCATGATCGAAATCTTCAATTGTTAGCGCGTTCTCATCTTCGAGGGCGATTGCGGCATCAGCAAAATCTACGCCATGTTTGCGCAGATTAGATCTCGCCTTCCCTGGGTCCCACTCAAATTCCATCAAATAAGTGTATGCACAATCAGTGCATAATACAAGAGCGATGTGCTGTCAGATTTGGGACAGATGCATAACGCTCAAATCAGCGGCGCGGTTTTAGCCGCGTCCGACTGCATTTGCTTGTTGTTAGAAGCGGCATTGTGCTATTCCTGGTGACTGACTGCAATGTGCCCGGAGGCGGCGTTCGCCGCAATTGCCTCGCAACGACTTGTCGAGCAGATTGTATGTACGTTTGTCATAAGTGCCTTTTCACAATGAATGTCGCTTTAACCACGCCGTTCGCGCGCCTTCGTTTGTTCTTACCAGATCCAGATGCTAGACATCAATTAGCGGCACAACCAATTCCGTCCGGAAGGTTTCTGGGTTCGGATTTGACTCTGGTCCCTGAACGTAGGATTCCCAAAACGTCGGTCCTGGTTTGAGGCCGCGCTCTGTCATTTGCGCGCCCAACTCTGTGTTCAGGCGATTATAAAACTCGGCCCATGCGGAATGGAGTCCTTCGTAAGCACCGGAATAGACAACGCGCGCCACCGTTGCCGCCGGGAGTTGACCTGCTTTGACTCGGCCAATTGTATTTACCGAGCCACTCACCGGTACACCGACTTCGAATTCAAACCCATCCGACTGGCGTTTATGGTGGGCAAAAAGTGGGCCGGCTGGACCAATGCCTTGTTTGTTGACCGTTGCCATCAACTCGGAAATGGCAGCCGTCATCGTAGTCTGCATCTGGTCGCGCGGCGTGTTGACATAAATAACTGCAGCACTGAAAGCTTCTGATTGGCCGATTTCAAGGTTGTCCAGCATTTGGTTTTTCCTCCTCTTGTATGGTGTGGCCATTGGTACCAACGGTCGCCTTGTCGGTGTTCACAGATTGTTCTTACACTTTGTGTCGTTTGATTGAGCAAAAAGAGTTTCCAGATAACGGCGTAAGTGCGCTAGGTTTTCTCGGACAACATCGGGATTCTGCTTGGCCTTCGCAAAAATGAAGCCGCCTTGCAGAATGGACTGAATGAAGTAACCGACGCTCTCTGCGCTCCATTTCGCGTTTGGTGCGTAGCGTTGTTTTGCGGCCTCGATGTCCGGCATTAACGCCGCTATGTGCGACGAAAGACCCTGGTCACAGGCCGCGCGAATGTCAGGATGCGTTTCGTAGATTTCCTGCACCAAGGTGCCGAGCAGGCATGTGTATTCGGGTGCTTCGCCGTCAAGAATGTAGGCACGAAAATCCACGTAGCCGAACAAGCGCTGTAACGGGTCATCTGAATTGTGATAAGCCGCGTTCGCGAAAAACTCCCCAGTCGTTTCCGCCCAATAGACGGCTGCGGAATACACCAGCTCATCCTTGCTCTTGAAGTGATGAAAAAAGCTGCCTTTGGTCACGGCCGCGGCCCGGCAGATATCGTCAATTGTCGTAGTCGCATAGCCCTTGCTGCGAATAACGTTCATCGCCGCATTGAGCAGTTTTGTCTTTGATTCGTGTCGCGCCGGTGTGACCATGTCTGGACCATACCGAGTAGTCGGTATGGTGTCAAGGTCCTACTAGAACGAGTTGCCATGAGAGCCGCAGAAATGACCGTTTGTAGGCGGAAGCTGACTTCATGTTGAGTTTTTATCGATGTCGCCTAAGCCCCGCTCAGCGGCCAAATACTCGCGTAGCGGGCATTTTGTCCGTCTGCAGCGCCTTGTATGTGCCGTCATGGTGTTTCGACTCCAAGATCACGACAAATCTTACGCGCTAAATGATCGTTAATTTCTCGGTGGCGAGGGATCGCAGAGCGTTTATTTAAGGTAGGGTTGTACCACCAAGAGTGTCTACCGCCCTCCTGAGCAGCTCGCAACCATGAGATTCGAGATGTCGAATCAGGTCACGTCGCTTCATAGTGCGATCTTCAGTTCCTCAAATTCATCGCCTGCGGCATTTATTGCCTCGTCGCGATTAAGTTCAAGTGCTTCACGCAAAGTGATTGACAATGTCTCAAGAAGCGCCTCTTTCGATGATTTCTGGCAGTTAACTCCAGGAATCTCTTCGATCCAGCCGATCCACCAATCACCTTCGTTTTTAACGATAGCTGTGTATGTTTTTCCCATCTAGCAAGTTTACTCCATCTGAAAAAATGTGCACAGGCACATAACGCTGCGTTCAGCGGCGCGGCTTTGCCGCGTCCGACTGCAGCGCCTTGTTATGTGAGAAGAATACCCCTCCCTGTTAATTGTATTTGTCGCACTGCAGAACTCATAATTTTGGTTTGCTTGCTGACAGTACCTGTCTGTCAATTGGTAGACCGTCGACAACTATGGTCTTGATCGTGTTATAAGCAGAAATTTCGATTAGCGGGTTATCGGCCAACAACAGCAAATCTGCCCTTTTGCCTGGTTCGATGGTACCTAGCTGATCTTCAAGCCCGAATGCCTTGGCGTTATCGAGGGTCGCTGCTCTGAAAATAGTCCGCAACGGGATGCCAGCCCTTTCCCAGCTGAGCATTTCCAGATAGCCGCTTAGGCCAGGAGGGGAACCCCACCCGAAACCACCCACCGCTGTATCCGTGCCTAGTAACAAACCTCCACCTTTATCACTGAAGCGCTTGATCAAGCGTTCATAGCGAGTGTTAAAAGTTTCAAGACGGTCACCGACTACGTCCGGGTTGGCGTCAGGAACAATTAATGCGCCAAACATCGACAGGAAGGCACTACGCTGGGCCTGGCCGGGCCCCCTCAAGTAATCCAGGTACTCTGTCGGTAAGACGTGTTTAAGTAAAGGGGATTTCAAAAATTCAGCGTCGAACATTGACTGGGTGTTGCGAATTGTGCGCATTGTTGGTTGTATCTTTAAACCTGCTGCCGCCTGTTCATCGATCAAGGCGGTTATGGTCTCTGGGGGCTGTTCGATTTCATAGCCTACGTTCGGCCACTCCCAAAGCCCATGTGCAGCAATATCCACGCCGGTGGTAAGTGCGATGCGATGGCCTGATGGGGTCGTGGCATGCAATAAAACCGGGACATTATTTGAGTGGGCCGCACGGACAACATCCTTAATTAGTGCTTGTGAGGGTAGTCTGAATGGGGGCGGCCCTCCGGGAAACCAGAGCGCTTCTTCATAGTAGAGTTTTATACAAATTGCACCATCTTCAATCAACGATGCAACTGATTGCTCAGGGGTGTGATTAGCTAGATCATCACCGTCCGGTGTAGGGCGGTTGGAGTCGGGAACGTGAAGGTAGTGTGGAAAACGTTTCGCGAAGCCATCATCCTCGAATTCAAGGGACATGAAACCGTCGTCTAGCGCTAGCCCGTGGCCGCAATGAAAGAGACGCGGATGGTGTGAAGCAGCTTTGAAGTTTTGATTGGCTCTGGGATTCGAATTCAATTCAATGACGCTGGTATAGCCGAAATAGAGAAAACTGCGCGGCGCCTGTTTCAAATATGCGTCGTACAAAGAATCGAAATTCTCAGTATAGCGTCGCTTCAATCCTGTGGCGTGATAGACGTGTACATGAGAGTCGATCAGGCCGGGGGTGAGATAGAGTCCGCTGGCTTCCAGGACTTTAACCCCAGCTTTATTTTCTATTTGTCTCCCAATTTCTTGAATGTATCCAGATCGAATCAGAACGTCAATATTGTGAATTGGCTCGTCACGCTCAGGAGATACCAGGGTTACATTGCGGATCAGAAGGTCGCCCTTGGCCGCTGCTATCGCAGGACACAGGACCAACAGAAACAAAATAATAAATCCCGGAATGTACATAAGATTTAATTGCGATTTGTTGTTGTCGAAATAAAGAAATATCATCTTAATTCCCAAAAAAATCTACGCGTAGGCATTCGCCTTTCGCACATTGATAGCTGGTCGCTAATATTCCGGCTACGTATTGCCCGTTAAACAGTATTGGTGTACGGGTCTTTGTTGCATAACGCTGCGCTCAGCGGCCGAGCCACGCAGTGGCGAGGTCCGACTGCAGCGCCTTGTTAAGCATTTTCCTCGGGCAGCAGGCCTGGATTCCATACTACCTCCCAAAGATGCCCATCTGGGTCTTGAAAGTATCCGGCATATCCGCCCCAAAAAGTATCTTGTGCAGGCTTAACAATCGGTGCTCCTGCACTTTCAGCTTGCGCCATTACCTCATCAACCTCTAACTTTGAGATAACATTGTGACCAATAGAAAATTCAGTAGAACTCGGAGACGCTAAGTTTATACCGGCATCACGTGCCAAACTCTTTCTCGGCCAAAGCGCCAACTTAAGTCCGTCACTCAAGTCGAAAAATGCTACGGCTCCAAACTCAAATTCTTCACCGACAATTCCTTTTGTCGGGAGCCCCAGGCCATCACGATAGAACTGAACTGATCTTGCAAGATTGTCTACTCCAACCGTGATGACAGAAATTCTCGGTTTCATTAGTTCATGGCCCGTAATGCATAACGCTCCGCATCAGCGGCGCCAGCTTTGCCGGCGCCCGACTGCATGCGATTGATACTCATTGAGCCTTCCCCTCCAGCCTACCGCCGAAGCGGTAAACTGGAAGGTCACCACAACCAAAGGAGAAGACTCGATGAGATTCTATACCCAACAGCACCGTTATACCTGCGGAATTGACCTGCATGCTCGCTCTCTGTACGTCTGTATCCTCGATGATACCGGACTGACCTGTGTTCACAAAAACATTAAGGCCACACCAGAAGCCTTACTCAAACTGATTGTCGATTATCGGGATGATCTGATTATCGGTGTCGAATGCATGTTCTCCTGGTACTGGATCGCTGATTTCTGTGCGGATCAGGGCATCGAGTTCGTGCTTGGGCACGCGCTCTACATGAAGGCAATCCATGGCGGTAAGGCCAAGAACGACCGAATTGACTCGGAAAAAATTGCACGCTTACTCAAGGGCGGCATGTTTCCCTGCGCCTACGTCTACCCGCGTGAGATGCGCAGTACCCGGGATCTGATGCGCCGACGTATCAAGCTGGCCCGAGATCGAGGTGAACTCATGGCCCATATTCACAACACCCTGAGTCAGTACAATCTACCGGCACATCCAAAGAACCTGCGCTATGACCTGCACCGCGAACCGATGCGTCATGCTTTTTCCGATCCCAGTTCACAGCGCAGTGTTGATCTGGATCTGGACCGTATCGCGTTCTACGACGAGCAGTTGTCAAAGCTCGAGTGGTACCTCAAGCGCAGTGCCAAATCATTTGATGCCAACACCATCATCCGCTTGAAGTCAGTGCATGGAATCGGTGACATCCTGTCACTCGTCTTGCTCTACGAGATCCATGACATTAACCGCTTCCCGCGCGTGCAGGACTTCGTGTCTTATTGCCGCCTGGTCAAATGTCAGCGAGAGTCGGCAGGAAAAATCCAGGGGACAGGTGGTGCCCGGATCGGTAATCCGTATCTGCGTTGGGCCTTTGGCGAAGCCGCGGCCTTGTTCCTGCGAGGAAATCCAGAAGCACAGCGCTGGCTTGAGAAAAAGAGCCGGAAACACAACAAGGCCAAGGCACTGACGATCCTCGCACACAAGCTGGGACGCGCTGTTTACTACATGCTGAAACGCGAAACCCTGTTCGATCAAGACCGCTTCCTGGCTTCGAGTTAGGAAGGCACGGGCAGAGCCTGGCGCTTAACTGGGTGTCGATACGTGAAAGCTCACTGCTATATCAAACTGTATCGCAAGACGATGTCAGATATTGCTGAGCGCTGCGTGACAACCCTCGGCGATTGATTGGACTGCCCGTGTGCTTCCGTTTACCGATTGATTTTAAGGAACTGCACCTGCCCCGAGCCTGTAAATAACTGGAATATCCATCCAGCCATTGCGCTTTGAGTAGGCCGGCATCAGGTTAACTCGAATTGATTCTAGGGCGACGATCCGAACACCGTATCGTCATTGACCCTCAATATGTGTTTAGGCAGAACCTTTACCAGAATCCAAGCCAGAGCTTTAACTTTGATTGATGAGAACTGTCACTGATGCCTTCGGCATAGGTGACAATCTCTTATTGCCCTTGACTTGTAGAAGGCTCATATGTGTTATGCGGTCTGAGTGTGAGCTTTATTATCTGCGCCCATTGTCTTTGCATTTTATATTTATCTGGCAGGTGTTGATCGAATTTAGACCTGGGGTTCTTCTTGGCGGGCAAGATACCAGTTCCAACCAGCAGCAACTATCAATGCCAGTAATCCGGCAGATTCAATGAGCTTGCTGTATGAAATATACATGGTAAGAATGATTGCCAGTGCCCCGATTCCAGCCAGGAACAATGGGCCGATCTTGTGATGATGCATAAAACTTTTATATATGAGAACTGAGGTAAGAATGGCAAATAGGCTTATTAAAATTGCTTGAACATGTGGGTTTGTGCCCAGTGTAATGCCAAATATAGCGAGTAGGGAGGTAGCTAAAATCAGGCCGTTGCATGCAATAAAAGCAAGGAGTGCCGCGACACCAGAGTATAAAGCGAATTTGCGTTCGGGGTTCGACCTGTCCGCGCTGGCCATTATTTTTTAACCTAATTAAGTGCGGATCTGTAGTCTATACCCGAAGGCACTATTCTTGCCACATATCGCCTCGCATCAGCGGCGCGGCTTTGCCGCGTCCGACTGCAGCGCCTTGTTAGGTGGAGGCGTCATCTCATCACTCAACGTAAATGGACGATAGCATAGCCTTCAAACTCTTCAGCGATGGCTGAAATGATTCTTCTGAAAGTTCTTCAAGCTCCTTCTCCGTTTTTCTCAGGTAACGCCATTGCATATCCCTTTCAATCTCGTCTGTGAAATCAATGCCTCTTGGTAATGACGGATGGGTGATCGCCAGCCGGGCAGCAACATAATACCTTCCGTCTTTCGTTCGCCCCTGAAAAACCAAGGTTAGTTCCTCGTTATTGACCGGGTTGGGCTCATACTCCTGTGAGTATTGCGTGAGAAACAATATGCCCGAGCCTGAGCGGAAATCCAGGTATTGAAATCTACTGAGGATGGAAGGGCCGGCATTGTTGGCCGGTATGTCGGGAACATCTCTCCGATGTTCAAATTCGTCGGGACGTTCACGGAGTATCTTCTGAAGAACCCCCGACGCCCAATTCAGACTAGGGTAAGACCCGCCAAAGTCTTTGACTGAGGAATCCTTGAGAGGGATGGCGCAGATGAAACTACGTGCGGGAAAGAAATATCTCGGGCCTTGCTCGAAAGCAGGCAGGGGACGTTTGTCTTTTAACCTGAAGCAAAAATGTTCCGGTGCGAATCCTTCATCTATATATGAGGCCATATCCGGAGGCATTAGTTTCCCTTCTTTCTTAATCTCAACCTCATCGAAATCGTTGGTTCTGTAAATGAAGGAAACTCCGGCGCCGTTCACCTCTTTGAGTTCCTGGACTTGCTCCTGTGAATTGGAGTTGGAAGGTCCAGAGCAGCTAACGGTGAGGATTGCCGCTGCAACGAGTATGATTCTTAGGATCATCATGAGACAGCCACCTAACGCTGCGCTCAGCGGCCGGCCGTAGGCCGGTCCGACTGCAGCGCCTTGTTATGCGGCTGGGAAATAAAATCTTCTATGTGCTTCAGTCGAGTGGAAAATCCGAACATTCTTTTTGCACGTTTATGCCCCTCAATAAAAATTCCCTCTAGGAAGAAATTTTCAGGATGATTTAAGTCTGGTATTAACCATGATCCACCCCCACTAAATCCCCTCGGTGGCCAAGGCGGGGTTGTAATTTGCCTGCCTTTGTCGTCTTTGCCTGATTTAAACTCCAATCCAACGTGTACGTTTGGAGACTTCTGAAAAAGAGAGTAGTCGCCATTGAACTCTGCAAATGCGAAGTAACAGAATGACTTCCCCGTAAACCTTTTGTTTGCCTTATCGAGAATTTTATTTTGCTTGTTCATTGAAGCCGGATACCCAGCTACTACCCGAGAATGGGGATTTGTTACTTTTACGCTTGTAACAAATTTATTTCTACCCACAACTTCGATTTTATTTTCCTTTACGAAACTGTCAGCTATATGAATTGCAGCTATATCAAAATGATCCTTGCCAGGAAATTTGGATAGAGTCGTAGCACCTTCAATATCAACTAACTGACCGTCGCCTCTAGTTAGTAGGCCTTTGTGATGATCCCGAATGGCATGGGCAGCAGTTATAAAAAAAAATTTGCCACTGATCTCAACAAAAACACAGGACGCGTAAACATCAGGGAGATCTTTCGAATCAACCCTCAATAGAGGATAGGTAAATGCCTCTATATTCGTCGATATCTTATTAATTAGTTGCTGAAAATTGTCGTCTTCCATGATTTTTCGCCTCACGCATAACAGCCTATTTAGAAGACCTTCGTCCTTCTAATAATTATTATCTGGCGCGCCTTTTTATTTTTCGGGGGGATTGGCGGGGCTGGTAAGTTTTTGATTTCCTTATGCATCTCCAATACTCCTTATCGAAGCTTCCCGTTAGCGTGACTTTGGCATCTTAGCAATAAAATAAACCTGCCGCGATCCTGCCTACCGGTAGCACCAGTACTTTGCACCCTGGTCGTCGAGGAAGGTCTCGGCTTCCTCGCCCTGCAGCATCGCCAGCGTCGACAGGATACCGGCCTCGGTACAGGTGGGCGCGGCTACGGTGACCGAACGCGGCGAGGCGGTGTCGGGCCAGCCGGTCTTCGGGTTCAGGATATGGCCGTAGCGCAGGCCGCCCTGCTCGATGAACTTGAATACGTCGCCGCTGGTCGCCAGCGCGCCCTGTTTCAACTGGATCACGGCGCTCGCGTCCCCGGGCCTGTTGGGATTCTCGATGCCGGTCATCCACGGACGTCCGCCGGCCAGCGGGCCGCTGGCGTGGCAGTCGCCGCCGAAGTTGACCATCGCGCTGCGCTCGCTCGCGTTCCTGATCAGTCCCAGCGCCGAGTCGACGGCGTATTCCTTGCCGATGCCGCCGAAGTCGATTTCCATGCCCGCGGGCAACGCGAACCAGGGATTTTCCCAGCTGGCTTTCGGCCAGCCGACTTTCGGCAGCAGCTTATCGAGATCGCGTTGCGTCGGGATGCGTGCGTTGTCGGTGAACTTCCAGGCGCGGCGCAGGATGCCGGAGGTGATATCGAACCAGCCGTCGCTCAGGTCGTAACATTGCTGCGCGAAATCGAGCAGGCGGGCGGTTTCCTCGTCGACCTCGATGCGCCCGCCGCCACTGTTGATCCGGTGGACGATATTGTCGTCGCGGTAGCGGCTGAATTTTTGCTCGATGCGGTAGGCCTCGCGGCTCGCGATCTCGATCAGTTCGCGCGCCTCGTTCCTGTCGTCGCATTCGATCAGCACTTCGCAGGGACTCGCCATGCAGCGAAAGCGGCCGATCTGCAGTTCGCCGCGCCGGGTAATGCTGGGTGTCGAGGTCATCGATCGCTGCTCCGCGCCGGGATTCCGGCGCCGCCCGCCGCGGTCCGCCGATACGACGCATTCTACCGCCGCGACGGCGGCGGGCAAATGCGGGCTAGAATACGAACGAGTAGTTGAACTGTACGATGGTCGCCTCGAGGTCGGGGTAGAGATCCTGCTGCGTCAGCTGGCCGAAGGCCTCGGACGGGGAACTTTCGCCGGTCTGCAGGTACCGCTCGAGACGGATCGACCAGGAATGCTGGGCGTCGATTTCGCGGCCGAACTTGATACCGGTCGTGGTGGCGTCCATTTCGCCGAGCCGGTAATCGGCGCTGACCTCGCCGGGCACGGCTTCGCCGTCGACCAGGAAGTACCGATAGAAGTCGGCCGCGCTCTGCTGGTAATAGCGCAGGTGCGGCTGGAGGTAGTAACTCGCGCCGAGCCGGAAGCGATAAGTCAGGTCGAAGGTATTCGAATCCACGCCCCAGTCGTCGGTCATGTAGCGATAAGACGCGGTAAAGATATCCTTGCCGGCGAACATCTTCTTGTACTTGGCGAAAACCGACTGGCGATAGCGATTGTCGGGCCGGTTTTCGTATAAATACCGGATCGGCTCGCCGCTGACGCTGTCCACCACGCTGACGATCTTGTAGGGGTCGGTCATGTAACCGTCGGCCTGGCTCAGTGAGAAGTTCAACTGCAGCAGGCTCGAGCGGTCGATGACCTGGGTCACGCCGAACAGCAGGTCGAGCACGGTGCGCGTCTCGGTATCGCTACCCTTGCTCATCGCGGCCATGGTGGTAAGCGGCTCGGGCGCGCCGCCGATCGGGTTGATGGAATCCAGCTCGATATTGGTGCCCCAGGTCCAGCTGGTGTTTTTCTGGTTGCTGTCGTACTGCCACAGGCCGTTGACGCCGAGCGAGGTAAAGTCGTGCTCGATCGAAAAGTTGAAGCCGAGATTCCGGCGACGGTCGCGCTCGACCGGCTTGTCCCAGTTCATGCTGAAAGCCGCGCGGGCATCCTTGAAGGTGGGATCGAGCGGCGTCGTATTCGGCGCCACCTGGTAGGATCCGCCTCCCTCTCCCTCTCCCTCGTCCTCGCCTTCCTCGCCCCCGCCGCCCCCCGACGGAGTGGTAAAGGTCTGCACCATGGTCGATGGCACGGCGCCGTTCGCCGACGAACCCGTGAGGGCGTCGAAGACCAGCTTCATGGAGAGGATTTCGTCGTCGCCGAGATCCTTCTTCCCGGATATCACCGGTTCGACGGCATCGACGCGATCGGTCTCGGAGTAGAACAGAATCGCGCTGTCGACATTCCAGTCATCCGCCGACTGGGCCTGGCCGGAAAGCAGGGAACAGGTGGCCACCGACAGCAGGCCGGCGATATTTTTCTTTTTCAGTTGCATCCGCAGCCACCGCCGGCGAAACCCTGTCCGCCACTGGAGGCTTCCTTACTGAAATAAATGTGTTCGTCGTAGGCGAGGTCGAGCGCGTCGGAATTCATCAGCATATCTTCGCGCGCGAGCAGGTCGCGCTCCCAGGGTTTGACGCCGAGCGACGAGCATCCGCTCGCGGCCAGCAGTCCAGCTATCAACAGCCAACGGATGGCGGTTTTCATAACAATTCCTCGATTTCGTGTTCGTAGCGCTCGATATCCCTGGTATAAAACCCGATGTGGCGCTTGACGACCTCGCCGGTCGGAGAAATCAGGTAGGAGGTCGGCATGCCTTCGAGCTGGAACTGCTCGGCTAGCTGGCCGCTGGGATCGTGGTAAACGTCGAAATTCGCCGGTATCTGGTCGAGGAATTTGTGCATTGCCTCGCTATCGGCGTCGAGGTTGACGGTGATCACGGTAAAGTCCTTCGCCGGGTATTTTTTCACCAGGCCGTTCATCCACGGAAAGGATTCGCGGCAGGGCTTGCACCACGAGGCCCAGAAATCGAGGTAGACGACCTTGCCGTGTTGTGCCTTCAGGTCGAGGTCGCCGATGTTGTAGATTTCCGCCTTCAGCGGTACCGCCACGATCAGCAGCAGGAAAAGGTAATTCTTCATCCTAGTTTCTCT